>Ga0228536_1000644_pt1 | contig 55553 bp, 45 predicted proteins | sample SJ1Smetagenome_FD_168611 | JGI IMG/M metagenome (GOLD analysis project Ga0228536, IMG submission 168611) | Enriched culture of PCE-dechlorinating microbial communities from Ithaca, New York, USA - SJ1.S | ecosystem: Engineered > Modeled > Simulated communities (microbial... > Unclassified...
GGAGGGGGTGCGGGGGAGGGGAGGGGGGTTGGCCCCCCGCCCCGCCCCCGCTAAATCCCTACTTTTTCCAGAAGGGGTCGTCCCGGAAGCGGGCGGCGGCCCCCAGCTGCTCTTCGATGAGCAGCAGGCGGTTGTACTTGGCGATGCGTTCGGAGCGGGACAGGGAGCCGGTCTTGATCTGGCCCACGCCGGTGGCCACGGCCAGGTCGGCGATGAAGGTGTCCTCGGTTTCGCCGCTGCGGTGGGAGATGACGGCCCGGTAGCCGTGGAGCTGGGCCAGGCGGATGGCGTCCAGGGTTTCGGTGACGGTGCCGATCTGGTTGAGCTTGATGAGGATGGCGTTCCCCACGCCTTGGGCGATGCCCCGGCCCAGGCGGTCGACGTTGGTGACGAAGAGGTCGTCGCCCACCAGCTGCATATTATCCCCGAGGGCGTCGGTGAGGTGTTTCCAGCCGTCCCAGTCGTCTTCGGCCAGGCCGTCCTCGATGGAGACGATGGGGTAGCGGGCGGCCAGGTCGCGGTAGAAGGCGGTCATGCCGGCGGCGTCCCGGGTGGAGCCGTCGGACTTTTTGAAGACATACTTGCCGTCGGTAAAGAACTCCGAGGCGGCGGCGTCCAGGGCCAGGACGATGTCGTCGCCGGGGCGGTAGCCGGCCGCGGCGATGGCCTCCATGATGACCTTGACGGCCTCTTCGTTATCGGCCAGGTCGGGGGCGAAGCCGCCTTCGTCGCCCACCGCGGTGGAGAGCTGGCGGCCGGCCAGGACCTTCTTGAGGCTGTGGAAGACCTCGGTGGCCATGCGCAGGGCCTCGGAGAAGCTGGCGCCGCCCACCGGCATGATCATGAACTCCTGGAGGTCGACGTTGTTGCCGGCATGGGCGCCGCCGTTGATGATGTTCATCATGGGCATGGGGAGGGTGGCGGCGTGGGCCCCGCCCAGGTAGCGGTAGAGGGGGAGGCCGACGGCGGCGGCGGCGGCCCGGGCCACGGCCATGGAGACGGCCAGGATGGCGTTGGCCCCCAGCTTGCCTTTGTTGGGGGTGCCGTCCAGCTCCAGCATTTTGTGGTCCAGGGCGATCTGGTCCAGGGGGTTGTCGCCGGCCAGGGCCGGGGCGATGATCTCCCGGATGTGGCGCACCGCCTGTTGCACGCCCTTGCCCAGGTAGCGGGACTTATCGCCGTCCCGCAGCTCCAGGGCCTCGTGCTCGCCGGTGGAGGCCCCGGAGGGCACCGCGGCCCAGGCCTGGGTGCCGTCGTTGAGGGTGATATCGGCGCATACCGTGGGGTTGCCGCGGGAGTCCAGGATCTCCCGGGCATTGATGGATTGGATGGCAAACATGGCGATTCCTCCCTATGGGGGTCGAAGGTGGCCGGGCGCCCGAACCGGGCCCCGGAGCGCACCGGGGAATAAGGACTGGTGGGCGGTGCCCACCCTACAGGTTGAACTGTGGCCGGGCCGGGCCCGACAATATACCGTCAGGAAATCAGGCGATGGTGGGTGGTGCTTCCGATGTTATAGCAGGTTCGGGGGCCGAGAGTGAAGTCTTTTTCGGGGGGGGAGGAGACCGGGACGGCGGGGAGGCGGGAATATAAAGGAAATCGTTATAATATGTGTTAAATCAGTATGTTGAAATGTTTCGGGGAGGCGGCGGGGTGGATTTTCCCGCAATTTTCCCACTTAATTCCCACTTAATTCCCACTTAATTTTCACTTAATTTTCACTTGTTTCCCACTTGTTTCCCGCTTCATTCCCACATCATTTCCGCCTGATTCCCGCGGGCTGATGGTCTGGCCCCGGGGGCCGGGGGACGCCGGTCGGGCTGAAAAAATAGTCGCAGCGCCGCCGGGGCGGGCCGGGTGACCCGGCCCCAAAGGAGGACAGGGGCGGGAGGCGCGCTCCGGGCCTCTGGGTGAGGTACCGGCGTAGTTGGGGCGAGTATACCGGAAACCGGGGGCGAAGGGGAGCACAGGTGCGGCGGTTGTCACAGTTTTTTAGCTGTGAGCCGTGAGCCGTGAGCCGTGAGAATTGTGGGCGGGGCTGGAAAAGTCAAGGGGAGAATGCTGCTCCGGGGGGGCAGATAAAGGGAGCCGGAAGGGGGGCAAGGGTCAGGGAAGGGGGCCAAGCAGGAGCTTGGCCGGGTAATGGCGTTCCCAGAAAAGAATTGGGAGAGAAGGGAAAATATGCAGTCTATCCAAGTAGCTGCGACTCTGAGGTTTTTTTGCTAAGATTGATATTTGTTTCGCCACAGTCGCAGCGCAGTGACTCGGGAGTTTCTCGGTCTGGCGACACACGGAGATATTCTTTGCAGACAGGACAAGTAAATGCACTAAGTAGGTCTCGGAAGGCCCTAACTACTGGTTCGAAGTCCTCTTTGCGCAAGTTATCCCAAGAATTGTAGTGTACGGCGATGTTCATTTGCCATTGTTCGGCATTCGATCTGGTGGCTAGTGCCGAAAACGTCTCCAAGCGCTGGGAAATCTGTTTGACAACCTCCTTCTTGTTCCAGGAATTCGCTGCTTCATTACCAAGGCTGTAAAGCCTCCGCAAGCGGGCAATAGCTGGGGGTAAGAGTTCACCGAGCTGATACTGAATGTCTCCACGGAACTGCACCTGTGCTCGCAAGCGGTGGCACAACTCCGCCGCCGTGTATTCGAGGTAGTGTCGGAGAAGAGACGCGGCTGCGCGCACATCGTTTCCCTGCAGATAATCATCGATCTCTGTCCAAACGTCTCGTTCATCCCAATGAGTTGGTCCGATGTCTACGCTCCAGCTTCTGAACTGCACCGAGGACCGACCCTTTATAATTCCCTCGGTTTTCATATGGCGCAGCCATATCGGGTCATGTGTTGTCATTACGAACTGCGTATTAGGGAACTCTTGCTTGAGAAGCGCACACACCTCGCGGCGATGACCAGCGTCCACAGACATAAGGACGTCGTCGAGGACAGCGAAGGTGAAACCGTCGCCCTGGATGAACTTCATAAGTGAGAGGTATAAGCACAAGCCCATGGTGTCCTGGTGCCCTTCACTATGATACGCACCTGGTGGAAAGAGACCGCGGCCATAGAAGTCAACGTCGAAGCCGAGTTTTCCCAACGACGGTAAAAGTTTGGCATTGAATTTTTCTTCATCATCGCGATTAGTGAAACCGTATAGACGTGCGAAGTCCTTCTCCACATGAGAGTAAATTCCTGTCAGAACTTCATCACTGATTTTAGCGTAAATATCGGAAACTTGCCTCGCGCTAATAGCCTGATCATTGGCAGCTTTTTGCTTCCGTCTCGCGCTGCGCGAGACCTCGAGTCTCTCTTGTGCAATCGTTAACCAATCCCGGGCGGCGTCATGCTTTGATGGTTCAGGTAGTGCGGAGACAACCTTCTCAAACTCGCTAATCGCATCAAAAGCGGCATGTGGTATTATAGGTACGTTCGAGAGGGTTGTGAGTGTGTTGGTTAATGGTAGAAAGCTCTCCAAGCTGTCGATAGCAGATTTGCAGCTCGAGCTATAGTTTCTGGCTTCCTCCATGGGCAAAGGTGGTGTCGCGAGTGAGGCGAAGCTGACCAAGGTATCGATTCCAGCTTCCGCCTTCCGTAGGACCGTGATCAACGGAGCAATCTTTTTTTCCACTGCCGCCCGCTTACGCGAGACATCTTTTAAGTGGTTAATCTTGACCTGGACGTGCTTTTTGAGTTCGTCTAAGTCCCAGGCCGTATCGCAAAATGGACAGGCATCGGCCTCAAATAGTTCCATCCCAGTCGCGTAAAAGGATTCTTTTATCACACTTGCAGTAACTGCCGGATCATTGGCGAGAGATGTAAGCTCATCCGTAACTACGGCAATGTGCTCAATAGTGGTGGGTCCGGCTATCTCCGATAGCGTTTCGCGGGCCGCTTTGATATCTGCTAAGGCTTGAGCTTTGGGAATGGGCTGGGGTTTGGAAGGCTTTGGCGTCGCCATTCCATCTTTGAGTGACACTGTTTCTGATATATCTTCAAGCGGAGGAAGACCGAGAATCGTGCGGCGGCTGTTTACGGCGGTGAGCAATTTCTCTTTTGTCAGTTCAGTTCCTCCTATCGCGCTCAGGAGGTTTGTACGAGCATTTGTGACCGCTGTATTGATGGTGCCCAACTGCTTCTCGCAGGCGTTTGCGATTTTTTGGAGTCCGCTTCGAACCTGTGCCACCTGATCTAAATGGAGTAAAGCTTGGACCTCTTCTGCGCGCTTGCCGGGCGTAGCAAGTACGTATCGTATTAACTCCCGGCGCGAGAGCACGATCTCAGGATGAACCTTAACTTGTTGGAGCGCCTTGATCACATCGGGGTTATCCGGCTTTACTAAAGGAGTCGACGGAGTTTTTAGGTTTCGCTGGATTGTGACGGGTTCTTTTAAGCTTGTTAGGCCAGGAATTGAGACCGTAACCGTTACACACGCCTTCTCAGGTTCTTTTGATCTGTCTACATGTGGTCCGTGTTGTTTAAGGTTAACATCACCCTTTCCCTCTCCTGTTAGACGAGACACATTCCCCGTGAGAGCAAATTCCAAAGCGTCTACTACGCCACTCTTTCCTGTACCATTTGGACCACAGATAGCAAAATTTTTTCCATTAAGGTCCAGGGTCAGCTCCCGTATTCCGCGAAACTCCTCTATTTTTATGGACTCAACCCGAATCATGGCACCTCCTCCTCCCCCAGAACCGCCGCTTTCAGGGCACGATCTGAGAAGGTCTTGTCCTCTAAAAGAGCCTTGCGAAGCCGGGCAATCAAATCAGGCGATATGTCAGTACCTCCAAGGGCCTCAAGGAACTTACCAAAGATCTGTCCAGGGATATCAGTTGTTACATCTATTTCGGGTAATTTGGTCATTAGGTTAGCCCCCCGGTGAAGTGAATTTCATTTGGGAAATATTTTAACCAGATACATCCCGTCAGTCGTTTAGATGAACGATGCTTTCCAGCAATATTCTGAGTTTTCTACATTTTCTTGAAAATAATAATGGTATAAGGCATAGTCTCCATCGGAGACTGTTTTTCACTTTAGCACAAATATATAGGCAAAAAAACAAAAACTAGAAAAAATGACATAAAGGAAAAAACCAAACCCTATAGGAGGAAATCAGACAAAGGAAAAAAGGCCGGGGTCGCCGGGGGCGGGCCCGGCCTTAATATTTAATGGGTGGGGAGGGGGTGCGGGGGAGGGCAGGGAACGGGTTCCCTGGCCCTCCCCCGCAGGCTGTCAACGGCCTTTAATGGGGAGGGGGAAGGGGCCCCGGGGAAGGGGGAGGGGCGGAGCCCCGCCCCCGCCCCGGAAAAGCTAAAAAAGGCGGGGTGAAAGAGGTTCCCCCTCACCCTGACCCTCTCCCCCAGGGGAGAGGGGGTTTAAGGACGGGCGGCGGAGCTAAGGGCGGCGGTCCAGGCGGGCGACGCACTCGATGTGGGCGGTGTGGGGGAAGAGGTCCACGGGCTGCACGGCCCGGAGGGTGTAGAGGTCCTGGAGCAGGGCCAGGTCCCGGGCCAGGGAGGCGGGGTTGCAGGAGACCGCCACCAGGCGGCGGGGGGCCAGCTGCCGCAGGGCCTGGACCACCTGGGGGTGCATGCCGGCCCGGGGGGGGTCGGTGACGATGACGTCGGGGGGCGGGCCCAGGGGCCGGCCGCCGGCGCCCCGGAGGAGGTCCTTGAGGTCCCCGGCCAGGAAGCGGCAGTTGTCCAGGCGGTTGAGTTCGGCGTTGACGTAGGCGTCGTGGACGGCCTCCTCCACCAGCTCCAGGCCCACCACCCGGGCGGCGCGGGAGGCGAGGTAGACGGCGATGGAGCCGGTGCCGCAGTAGAGGTCCCAGACGGTCTCGGCGCCGGACAACTCCGCCTGGGCGGCGACGGTGCGATAGATGAGCTGGGCCCCGGCGGTGTTGGTCTGGAAGAAGGAGTGGGGCGAGATGCGGAAGCGGCGGCCGTCGAGCTCCTCCTCGATGTGGCCGGGGCCCCAGAGGACGCGGGCGGACTCGCCGCTGGCCACCTGGGCCTTGCGCTGGCTGACGGAGTGCACCAGGGTGGTGAGGGCGGGGAAGCGCTCCTTTAGGACCGCCCCCAGGCGGTCCACGGCGGCGGGGTCGCCCGTGGCCGTGGTGATGAGGTGGACCAGGGCCTGGCCGGTGTGCTTGCCCTCCCGCAGCACCAGGAAGCGCCAGAAGCCGCGGTGCTCCCGGGTGTGGTAGGCCGGTTGGTGGCTCTCGCGGCAGTAGTCGCGCACCGTTTGGACCAGATCGGCGGTCCAGGGGGCCTGGAGATAGCACTCGGTGAGGTCGAAGACGCGGTCGAAGCCGCCCCGGGCGTGGAGGCCCAGGGCCAGGCCGCCGGCGTAGGGGTCGACCCCGGCCTCCAGCTCCGCGGGGCTGAGCCAACGGCGGGGGGCGAAGGTGAACTCCATCTTGTTGCGGTAGAACCGGGTCTGGGGGGAGGCCAGGGGCGGCAGGATGACCTCGGGGTCCAGTCCGGCCAGGTGGCGGAGGGACTCCTGGACGTGGAGGCCCTTCCAGCGCAGTTGCTCGGCGTAGTCCAGGTCCTGCCACTGGCAGCCGCCGCAGAGGCCGAAGTGGCCGCAGACGGGGGGGGTGTAGGCCGGGGACTGGTCCAGGACTTCCAGGACCCGGGCCTCGGCGAACTGGGACTTCTTCTTGGTGAGGCGGACCAGGACGCGCTGGCCCGGGAGACCGTGGTCCACAAAGACCACCATACCCTCCACCCGGCCCAGGGCCTGGCCGCCGAAGGCCAGCTTGTCGAGCTGGACCTCCACCTCGGCGCCTTTGCGCAGGGGGGAGGGGGGGATGGGTTCGGGGGGCATGGGGTCAGGTATTTAATGGGTGGCTCGAGTAGACGCCGGGTAAAAGGTGGTCGGTTTGGAGTTCATAGTTCGTAGTTCATAGTTTGCGGTGGCCCGGGCTGTGCCCGGGCAATGATGCACAGGCAAGATGCCGGTGCCACCAGAAAAGGTGGGCGGTGCCCACCCTACATTTTCCCTTTCACAGGGATGACTAGGATCGATGCAGCTCATCCGGAGTGGGGGCGGCGGTCGATGACCCGGACGGCCTTGCCTTCGCTCTGGGGCAGGGTGTTGTGCTCCACCAGCTCCACCTGCGGGGTGAGGAGGAGTTCGCTCTTCAGGGCCTCGGTGATCTTCTTCTGCAGGCCCTTGAGGTACTTGAGGTCCTCCTTGAAGTACTCCTGCTTGATCTCCACCTGGACGCGCATGAGGTCGTTGAAGTCCTTCTGGGTGACCTCCACCAGGTAGTTGCTGCCAACTTCCGGGAGGGCCATGAGGACCCGTTCGATTTGAATGGGGAAGATGTTGACCCCCTTGACGATGAGCATGTCGTCGGTGCGGCCCTGGATGCGGGAGAGGCGCCGGTGGACGCGGCCGCAGGGGCAGGGGGCGTCATCAAAGGAGGCCAGGTCGCGGGTGCGGTAGCGCAGGATGGGCATGCCCTGGCGGGTGAGGTTGGTGAAGACCAGCTCCCCGATGGTGCCGGGGGCCACGGGCGCGTCGCTGACGGGGTCGATGACCTCCAGGAGGAAGCTGTCCTCCCAGACGTGCATGCCGTTCTGTTCGGGGCACTCGAAGGCGACGCCGGGGCCGTTCATTTCGGACAGGCCGTAGGAGTTGAAGGCCTTCAGACCGTAGGCGGCTTCGATGCGGCGGCGGACGTCCTCGGAGTGGGGTTCGGCGCCGATGAAGGCCAGGCGCAGGGGCAGATCCCGGGGGTCGAGGCCCAGTTCGGCGAAGGTGTTGACCAGATAGAGGGCGTAGCTGGGGATGATGTGCACCGCGGTGGTGCCGAACTGCTGCATGAGCTGCACCTGGCGGCGGCTGTTGCCGGCCCCCACCGGGATGGTGAGGGCGCCCAGGCGCTCGGCGCCGTAGTGGAAGCCCAGGCCGCCGGTGAAGAGGCCGTAGCCCATCATGTTCTGGAAGACGTCGCCGGGGCGCAGGCCGGTCATGTACATGGAGCGGGCCACTAGGTCGGCCCAGAGGCCCAGGTCGGCCTGGGTGTAGTAGATCACCGTGGCCTGGCCGGTGGTGCCGGAGGAGGCGTGCAGCCGGACGACGTCGGTGAGGGGGACGGTGAGCATGTCCAGGCTGTGGGCCCGCAGGTCGTTCTTGAAGGTGTAAGGGATCTTCCGGACGTCATCCAGGGAGCGCAGGGACTCGGGGGTGACGCCGGCCTCGGCCAGGCGGGGGCCGTAAAAGGGGCTGGCGGCGGCCCGGGCCACCACGGCCCGCAGCCGGGTGAGCTGCAGGGCGTCCAGTTGGCTCCGGGAGAGGGTTTCGATGTCGGTGTGCCAATACAACGTATCTTCTCCTGAGAGGGATTACAGGGGGATATAACAGGCCCCCGGGAATATGCGTACCTCAACCGTGGCAAGGTGTCGGACCGGGGCGGTGGCCGGAATCTGGCCCACCGTGCCGTTGGTAATCGTTAAATTTATCCTGATTCGGGGGACGGCGTCAAGGGAGGTTGCATTTCTTTGGAGGGGGATGGTATGGTGGGGCAGGAATAAGAAGGAGGCAAAAGTCAGGGGAGGTGGCCCGGCCTTCCAGGTTAGACATAGAGCACAGGCAAGATGCCTGTGCCACCGTTGGAGGTGGCCCAGCCGGAGCTTGGCCAGTAATGGCGTTCCCCGGCCGGAGCCGGGGAACGAGTGGAGAAAAAGCAGCGGGTTTTTCCGCAGGCTGGAATGACTGCGCCACCCGGCCCTTTGCCGCCCGGCAACTCATCCGGGTTAGGAATATTTTTTAATACCCTATAAATTCAAAGAAAGTTAACTTCTTTGAAAAACGTCAGGAAGGAGAATGACATGAAGTTCATCCAGATCAGCGATCTGCACTTCAGCCATAACCCTGATGACAATCATGACATAGTCGTTATGCTGGATTTTATCCAGGCTAATTACCAGGATCACTATCTGATCGTAACCGGCGATATTGTGAATGGCGGCCTGGCCAAGCCGGAAGAAGAATATAAAAAGGCTCGAAATGCCTTATTGCCGTTTAGGGATAAGATATTTATTTGTCCCGGCAACCATGATTTCGGCCAAGGGGGCACTCAGTACAGTGATAAGCGGGCCAAGCTTTTTGACAGTATGCTTAGTTTATATTTTAATCCGGAAGCAACATTCTCCGGGATATACAGTAAACCGGTAGTCAGCGAACCTGAAAGTTATAATGATAATGAAAAGGTAGTGCTTATAGCTCTTGATACCAATAAGCAAACCAAATCAAATTTAGATTTGGGCCGCGGAGCGGTTGGAACATATCAACTGGAGATGTTACAAGGAATACTAATTGATACACAATATTCAGATCATACCAAGATATTATTTTTTCATCACCATCCGTTTATTCATGAGTTATTAGCAAATTTAGCGCTAAAGTTGGAAGATGCTGATAAACTGGAAAATCTTTTGAGGACTGTTGACCCCAAAGTGGATATCCTCTGTTTTGGTCATAAACATAAACAAAACTCATGGCGGAACAGGATCGGCGTGGAGTATGTTCTGGCTTCGGGTAAGTCCCCGGAAGAAAAAGAGGCCTGGGAAATCGACATCACGAATAAAGCAATCACGATCAACTCCGTAAGAATCAGGCCTTAGGTGGGCCAGCGGGGGAACAGACCCGAACCACACCAGAAGCAAGCCCAGGCAGGACGCCGGTGCCACCGTTAGAGGTGGGCCAGCCGGGGCTTGGCAAATAATGGCGTTCCCCAGATGGAGCTGGGGGACGAGGGGGATGGTGGGCAGTGCCCACCCTACAAGCCGGGGAACGAGAAGGTTATGTTCGGGAACTAGCGGCTGATGCGGCTGTTGATGATCAAATTGAGCGCCCTGGGGGACGTCATTCATGCCCTGCCGACCCTGGAGGCGTTGCGGCGGGGGTTTCCGGGGGCGCGGATCACCTGGCTGGTGGAGGAGGCGGCGGCGCCCCTCTTGGTGGGGCACCCGGCCCTGGACGAGGTGCTGGTGGCGCGGCGGCGGGCCTGGCTGCGGGCCCTGCGCCGGGGGGAAGGGGCGCGGGCGGCCCTGCAGGAGGCGGGGGGGCTGGTGCGGGCATTGCGCACGCCGGGGTTCGACGTGGTCATTGATCTCCAGGGGCTGCTCAAGAGTGCGGTGTGGACGGCCCTGGCCCGCAGCCCCCGCAAGGTGGGGTATGACCGCACCCGGGAGGGGAGCTACCGGGTCCTCACCGAGCGCCTGGCGCCCTTTGACCCGGAGGCCCACGCGGTGTGGCGCTACCTGCATGTGGCCGAGTACCTGGGGGCGCCGGCGGGGCCGCCGGGGTTCCGGCTGCCGTCCCTGGAAGGGGTAGGGGGCTGGCTGGCGCCGCTGTGGGAGGACCTTCCCGGGCCGCTGGTGGTGCTGCACCCCGGGGCCCGCTGGGCCACCAAGCTGTGGCCGGAGGCGCACTGGGCCGCCCTGGCCGACCGCCTGGCGGGGGAGGCCGGGGCCCGGGTGGCGTTCACCGGGAGCGCCGGGGACCGGGAGGCCATCGCCCGCATCCGGGGACTGATGCGGCGGGGGGCCCTGGACCTGAGCGGGCGCACCACGCTCATGGAGCTGGCCCGGGTGTTCCAGATGGCCGGCCTGGCCGTCACCACCGACACCGGCCCCATGCACCTGGCCGCGGCCATGGGGACGCGGGTGGTGGCGCTCTTCGGCCCCACCTCGCCGGCGCGCACCGGCCCCTTCGGCCCCGGGCATATCGTGGTGCGGCGGGACCTCCCGTGCAGCCCCTGTTTCCGGCGGCAGTGCCCCGAGCCACTGTGCCTGACAGGGCTCACGGTGGAGGAGGTGTGGGCCGCGGTGAAGGGGGCGCTGAGGCCTCCCGCCCGCCCTCCAGGCCCCCTCTCTCAAAAGCAATGATTCCCCGGGCACCATGCCTCGATGAGATGACCCGAGCCATACATGGAGCATTGAGGCGAAGGAGATTACCGTATGTCAGCCTTCCCGGAACTTTATCCGCCTCGAGATCGCGCCACCAACATAGCATTGATCAAAAATCTGCTGGAGGCCCGCAGCCAAGAGGAATTTGAGACGGCGGATAAAAGAATTGCAAAGAAGCTCCATCCCTCGCTGTTGGCGGAACTGGACTGGATGGAGATGACCATGCCGGCTCCACAGCAGGAGGAGGGTGCCCACCTGGTGGACGGGCTGTTCCTGCATCATCTCCCGGCCATCATGGCCCAGCGCCGGGTGGAGTTCGATCTGCCGGAGGCGGAATTGCGCTGGGAGGTGGCGGCGAATATCGGTTTTTACCAGAAACTCATACAGGAGGGAAGGCACCTGCGGGAAGGGTTGGGCGATGGCGTGAGCCGCCGGATCGGCGACTGTCTGCAAGGTCTGGAGCCGGACGTGGACGGGGTTATGTCCAGACTGGCCCAGGCCGAGAGGCCCAGGATACACCGGGAGTTCTCGGGGGTGGAGGACCCGGATTGGATACCGACCATGGTGGATGTGGAGATCCGGAACGCCATGGCCAAGGCCCTGGATCACGTCTCATCCCGGATGCAGGCCAAGCACTTCCTCCGGACCATCGGCGGGCGGGTCCCCGATATGGAGATTCCCTCGATTCAGTCCGAGGCGGACCTGAACCTGCTCCTGGAGCGGCTGGGCAGTCTGGAAGCGGTGGCCCGGGAATTCTCCGTCCATCAACTCGCGGCGGTTTGCACGGTGTTGCGGGAACTGTTGGCAGGCCTGGACGTTTCCCGACTTACGGGTTTCGGCGGGGAGCTGGCCGCCGGATACGGGCCATGCGGAACCTGCGCCATGATGTATGCGAGTTCGGCGATGGTGTCCTACGATCCCACCTGTCCCCGGTTGTTCGAGGGTGAAGATGAGCAGATCTACCTTCCCATCGACTTCAATGTGAGTGTGTGTCCGTTTTGCGGCGCAGAGGCCCGGGCCGAGGCCCCATCGATGTTCTACTCACCCCGGCGAAACCTGGTCATCTACAATTGCCCGCGTCTGGGGCAGTTTTCCGAAGCACAGGCGCGGGAGGTGCACCGGCCGATGCTAGTCGCTCTGCGCCAGCGCTACCTAGACCGCATCAGTGACGCCGAGGCGGCGCGGTTCGAGGACGCGAATGAGGAATTCACCTACAGCGCCGCGGAGTTTCTGATGGCGATCCAGATGGGAACGACGGTCAGGGAAGAGCATGTCTATAACCTCGTGCGCTTTCACGAAGGTAGGGGGCTCATCGTCGATCCCACCAAGGGGGTCATGATCGGTTTAACCAGCGCTGAAATGGACCGACAGTGGGACGCGACCCGTACGGTCGATCTCGATACCGTCGTTGCGGAAATGGGTAAGGGCCCTGCCATGAAGGAGGCCATGGCGGCCTTTGCCGCGGGTCAATACGAGCGGTGTCGCGACAGTCTGGAAGCACTCCTGCAGAGGCACCCCGAAGATACCTATATTAGAAGGAACCTGGCCGCCGTATACGTGACCCTGGGTGACAAGGAGTCGGCCAAAAGGGTGTTGGGAGGATAGGGCGTTATGGGCCTGGAGGCGATACTGAATTTTCTGACCAGCAAGACCGGCATCGTGGCCGCGGTGGGGGTGGTCATAGGGATCGTCGGGGGGGTGGTGAAGATCGTTCTGCCGCTGCTGAAACAGCGGCAGGAGAAGCAGGCGAGCCTGCCGGAGCTGTCCCTGTCCCCGGTGAGGATCACAGACCCGCCGCCGTGGTCGGAAGCCGGAACGGCCGCGTTTGAGCTGATGAATACGCGGGGGGGAAAGGCCGTAATGTCAGACCTCCGGCTCGTGGTGACGAAGTGCGGGGTCAGCGAACGGCCGAAGCTGGTGGAACCCGCGGCTCCCGTGCCCCAGTTCACCTATAAAGTCACCCTGAGTCCCGGGGTGACCGAGTACGACGTCCGCAAAAAGGAGTTTGGCGCCCCGGCGCCCCATTCCTACGAGAAGCAGGAGGTCGAGGCTTTATTGGTGGAATTGCGCAGCACGGAGCCGCAATGGTATGAGTTTTATTTCCTGGTCCGCTGGTATGACGCCCAACGGCCGCAGGAGATTTTTGAACTGAAGTCTGCCGAGGGGCGCATCGAGTTTCGGCCGAGCGTGGAGGACTTGCTGGCCTGACCGGCACCCGCAATAATGCCAGGAGCGGCGGGCCCCGCCCATCGAAGGGAAGCCACGAGAGGTTTCGGGGCGGGGAGAAAAAAAGGCAGGGTCGGGGGGACCCTGCCGTGATGAATGGCTCAGGAGGAGGGGTTTAACTCTTCCGGAACTTCCGGACGCCTGCCAGGCCCAAAAGACCGGAGCCCAGAAGCCAGAGGGCGCCGGGGAGAGGGATCTCGGTGAAAGTCAGGTCATCGAAGAACAGCCCGTGGTTTCCCTCAACAGAGACCTCAAACGTTATATAGGCGATATTAGCTCCGCTCACCGAGGCGATGAGACCAGGATTGGTAAAGATATTGGTAATCGTATCTGTGTCCAGGAGAACATTGGAGCTGTTATAGGCCTTCAGGATGAGAGTATCAATGTCAGTGCCGCCATCAAAGCCCCGAATGGAAGCTTGCATTACAGGTATTGAGAAATCCACCCGGATGGGGTCAATAAACTGCACGGTCCCCAAGTTCCCGGCTGTGATTGAGTAACGCGCCGCCTCGTACGAATAGTCCCCTCCCCACCAAAAGACTCCTTCCGGATCGGTGGTGGAAAAGGTAACCCCATAGGCTGCCAATTGGTTGGTCAATACCATATGTCCGGTAGCAGGGCCTCCAAAGGCCGGACCGAAATCAATGGTCGTCCCCTGAGCAAAAACAGCCGAGCCCAGGACCGAAAAGAGAATTACAAAAATCCTCAAACCCCTTTTCATTTTCATTCAGTTTCTCCTCTAAACACGAGATAAGTCAACGCCACAAAGAATGATCTCCAATAAAGGTCAAATTCCTTTCATTATTTTGTGCAATTTTCATGCTAATACATAACTATATGGAATTATAAATGATATAGAATTAGTATCATCTCTGGTAAGGTTAAGAAAATTTAACATTTGTTTCAATTCATAAACATTGTCTTTACAAGTCATGTCAAAAATTCTCTGACCTCGCCATGATAAGCCATGGGAACAGCTAACGGCTTGGCAAGAGAGATTCCTCGTATGCGCTCGGAATGACAAGAGGAGGTCTTAACTAGATTCTCGGGACAGGCTGTCAGGGGAAAGGCCGGGGCTGCCTGGATCGATCTCCCTTAGCCAGAGAGGAAAAGACGATCGCCCCGGGTTCTCCAGCCCTCAGTCGGACCGGGACGGCCCGTCGCCAGGGAACGCACCTTCCGTACGTATCGCATACCGAGGTGCAATAAAAAATATATGTTTGTTCATTGTCATTCTGAAGGGAGCACCGCGGAGTGAAGAATCTAACCGTGGTTACAAGCGAGATTCCTCGCTTACGCTCGGAATGACAAAAATACCTTGATGATTGCATCTTGGTGTCAAGCATCCCGGAATACTATGAGTTATCAGGTGCCGGAGCGGCGGGCCCAGACCACCCGGTCGACGCCGGCGTAGTCGGGGCGGCAGCCGGTGGCGGCGTAGGCCGCGGTGGCGGCCAGCAGGGCCTGGACCGCGGGGGCCTGGCCGAGGCCCACCTCCAGGGCCACCAGGCCCCCGGGGGCCAGGTGGAGGTGGACCTGGGCCGCCAGCCGCCGGAGGACGGCCAGGCCGTCGGGACCGCCGTCCAGGGCGAGGCGGGGTTCGTAGTCCCGGATCTCGGGGGGCAGGGAGGGGAGGTCGGCGGTGGGGATGTAGGGCGGGTTGGAGACGATGACCTGGAAGCCGGGCCCCGGCTTGAGGGGGCCGCAGAGGTCGCCCCGGACTAAATGCAGGCGCGGCTCGACGTGGTGCCGCCGGGCGTTCTGACGGGCCAGGAGCAGGGCCTCGGGGGAGATGTCCACGGCTACCACCCGGGCCTCGGGCAGCTCCCGGGCCAGGGCCAGGGCCAGGGCGCCGGAGCCCGTGCCCAGGTCCAGGACCCACCGCACCGGGGGAGAATCCGGCCTCCGGATCAGGTCCAGGACGGTTTCGAGGAGTACTTCGGTTTCCGGGCGGGGGATGAGCACCGCCGGACTCACCCGCAGGTCCAGGCTCCAGAACTCCTGATGGCCGGTGAGATATTGGGTGGGCTCTCCGGTCAGGCGACGCTGGACGAGGGTCTTGAACCGGGCCAGCTCGGCCTCGGTGAGGGGCTGATCGTGGCGCAGGTAGAGGTCCAGGCGGCGGGTGCCCAGGACGTGGGCCAGGAGCACCTCGGCGGAGGCCCGGGGTTCGCTTACCCCCCGTTGGGCGAAGTAGTCGGTGGTCCACCGCAGCAAGGCGAGGATGGTCCAGGTCATAGGGGCAGGGGTTCCTTGGGGTCTGTCACCGGGGGTGGTAGCCGGCGCGGTACTACAGGCTATTGTATAACCCCCTCACTGTGGGAGGCGCGGCATGACCGGGGCGGTCGGCCTGAGGGTTCGCTGGCCGGCCGGGCGGCCCGGCCGGGAGTTCTAGTCCAGGCCGGTGAGGAGGGCCAGGCAGTTGGCGCCCAGGTCGGGGATGTAGTAACCGCCTTCCAGAAGGGCGAACCGCCGCCCGTTGCAGACCTTGGTGGCGGCCTCTTTGACCCAGGCCCCGATCTGCTGATAGTCCGAGGTGTGAAGGGTGCCGCCCCAGTCCTTGACGTAGGTGTCGAAGCCGGCCGAGACGCCGATGAGGTCGTAGTCGTTATGCGCCCACAGGGCCTGTTGCACCTCCTGGAGAAAGGCGGCGCGGCTGGGGGATTCGATATTGACCACGGCGACTTCGGGGCGGTCCCGGAAGATGTTGACGGTGCCGTCGCCGAAATGCAGGTCGATGTCGAGGACCAGGGCCCGGGAGATCTGCTTCTCCCGGAGCAGCTTGTCCAGGGCGACGGCCATGTTGTTGAAGAAACAGAAGCCCCAGTGGCTGCCGGGGCTGGCGTGGTGACCGGGCGGCCGGATAAGGGCGAAGGCGGGTTCGCCGGCCAGGGCCAGGCGGGCCGCGGTGAGGGCGCCGCCGGCGGCCAGGGCCGCGACCTCGAAGAGCTGGCTGTCCATCTGCACTTCGGCCACCAGGCGGGGGGAGTGGACCGCCGACAGGTCTTCCAGGGAGGCGGGTTCCGGGGGAACGACGGGATAGCGGTCGCCCAGGGACTCCCGGATGGCGAGGAGGCGTCCGGGGTTTTCGACCCCGGCGGTGGGATAATTGGTCAGATAGAGGTCGTCGTAAATGATTTTCATGCCTTACTCCGAACGGCCGGCACCTCTCCCAGGGACCGGACCTTGAACTCCAGGGCCCCGAAGCGGCAGGTCTGGACACACTTGAGGCAGCGGATGCAGCCGGCGGCGTTGGGTTCCAAATAGGGGGTCAAGCCGGTGGGGCACTGGCGGACGCAACTAAGGCAGTGGACGCACTTTTCGGCGTCGAAGGTGAGCTGCATCACGCTGATCTTGTTGAAGAAGCTGTAATACGCCCCCAGGGGGCAGAGGGTGCGGCAGAAGAGGCGGCTGATCAGGATGCTGCCCACCACGATGACCACCAGCCAGAAGATCTTGTGCCAGAAATAGAAGCCGATGTTGGCCAGCAGCGAGGGTTTGATCACCAACAGAGGCAGGGCCCCGGTGAGGGTGCCGGAGGGACACAGGAGTTTGCAGAACCAGGGTTGCCCCAATGCCATCTGGTCCACCAGGAGCAGGGGCAGGAGGATGACCAGGACCCCCAGGATGAGATAGCGCCCGTAGGATAACACTTTGGGCAGCCGGAATTTGGGGGAGGGGATCTTGTAGAACAGGTCCTGGATGAGGCCGAAGGGGCAGAGCCAGCCGCAGGGGAAGCGGCCCACCAGGGTACCGATGAACCCCAGATAGCCGAAGATGGAAAGGCCGAGGTGGGGGACACCGGTCTGGGAGGAGAGGCGCACGGTGCCCACGAAGTTCTGCAGGGCGCCCATGGGGCAGGCCAGGACCGCGGTGGGGCAGGAGTAGCAGTGCAATCCCGGATTGCAGACGCTTTTCATGGTACCCTGGTAGATGACCGGCCCGAAGGGGAAGAGGAGATAGGCGTTGGTCCCCAGGGTGACCAGGGTCTGGATCAGGCGGCGGAACCGGTTCATCAACCCACCCCGATGCAGGACAGGCAGATGCTGGTGGCATTGCTCAACAACGAGGCGATTTCTCCGCTATTGACCCCCGCGATGAACAACAGGGTGAAGAGGATCATCAGCCAGATCGTGGTCCTGGGCATAGTGCGGCCTCCCGGCGAACGGTTCAACTCTGTCTCATTATAAGCCTTCCGGGCCGACTGGCAAAGTAAAACTACGGCCCGGGTCTTTTTCTGCTCCGGCCTTGATCCTGGCAAGGCGGGAAATAATGTAATAATATGGGGTGGTGAGGATGGGGTTCAGAGGCAGGCAGGCGACAGCCGGGGCGGGCGGCGCCGAAAGGGGGAGCGATGGCGAAGACGGCGGTGATCATTGCGGATATGATCCGGGATTTCATCGATCCGGACGGGACCCTATGGGTGGGAGAGTCCGGTGGGCTGATTCTGCCGTATGTGGCCGCTACGGTGGACCGGATGCGCCGGGCCGGGGCGGTGATCATCTTCCTGTGCGACGCCCACGCGGCGGACGATCGGGAATTTACGCGCTTTCCCCCCCATGCAGTGGCGGGCAGCCGGGGAGCGGAGCTGGTGCCGCCGCTGGCGCAGCAGCCCGGCGACTACCGGGTGAACAAGAGCCGCTACAGCGGCTTTGTGGGCACGACGTTGGGGGAGGTCCTGGTCCGGGAAGGGGTTAGCGAGGTGCACCTGCTGGGGGTCTGCACCTCCATTTGCATCATGGAGACGGCCCGGGATCTGGACGACCGGGGATACCGGATCATCGTACACCGGCGGGGGGTGGCCGACTTCGATCCCCAGGCCCACGACTGGGCCCTGGAGCGCATGGCGCGGTTGTACGGGGCGGAGATCGTATAAGCAGACGGCCGGGAGGGCAGGCCGGGGAAAAGGGTGGGTTTTTGTTGCCAAAGCCGGAAGGTCTGTGCGATAATACGACCAGCAGCAGGCACGGAAGGTTCTGACGTGCCGGAGTGGTGGAATTGGTAGACGCAGGGGACTCAAAATCCCCCGGGGGCAACCCTGTGCCGGTTCGAGTCCGGCCTCCGGCACCAATTATTATAGATAGTCAAATGGGGCTCAGGCCGGTTGGTCTGGGCCTTTGGTTTTCCGTGGGGTGAGACATCATGTGATACCAAGATGAGACCTCTGCGGAAGTCCCGTGAAAGATAGATTTAAATACAAGCAAAAATCAGTTCAACATTTTGATAAAACATGGTTATTTTCGATTAAAGATAAATTTTAGAGGTCGCTGATGCTGGGTAAAAAGTCGGGGCAGATGGGTTTTGGGGACCTGGAGGCCACGGGTCGGGTGCCAGAAAGCCACTTTCTGAAGAAGATTAACGACCAGATTGACTGGCTTCCCTTCGAAAAGGTTTTGGAACCTCTTTATCATCCTACCTTGGGGCGGCGCGGTTCCTTGATTGACGCTTCTTTGATCAAAGCCCAGCCTCATCCTCCTCGCCGGGGAGAGCCCAGCCCAGACCCCGACGCGGATTGGACTCGCCGGGGGAAAAACGGTCACTTCGGTTACAAAATCCATCTCAGCGTCGATCAAGGCAGTGACCTGCTCCGACGCCTGGCTCTGACTGCAGCCAGTGTTTCCGAATCGCATCGGTTTGAGGAGATGGTCATCGGTGATGAGGCTGCGGTGTTTGCCGATGGAGCTTACGCCAAAGATGCCCGAAAGGCGGCATTGCGAGGCCGGGGGATATTCTGCGACATAATCAATCGGCCCTGGCGTTATCGGCCCATTAGTGCCCAGCAGAAGAAACGGAATAAATTCTTTACGCAAGTGCGCCGGGCTGTGGAGCGGGTCATTGGCACCTTGAAATGCCGCTATGGGCTGGAGCGATGTCGCTATCTCGGTCAGGTACGCAACCTCGATCATCTCTGGCTCAAAGGCATATGCTACAACCTGAAGAAAATGTTGGTGCTGCAAGGAGCAACTTGAAACTCCCTTAACTGGCAGTATGCTTAAAAGACTATGGAGAGTCCCAAAAGGCATTAACCGGTCTTCTTCAAAAGGTCTGTTGCCTAGCTTTTGAGGGATCATCTCTCTCCTTAATACGAAAAATTTCCTCGCAACACTTTAACTGCTTATTGACCTCGATTTAGCAGAGGTCTCATCTTGGTATCACATGATGTCTCACCCCACGGAAAACCAAAGGCCCAGACCAACCGGCCTGAGCCCCATTTGACTATCTATTATCATTGGTGCCGGAGGCCGGACTCGAACCGGCACAGGGTTGCCCCCGGGGGATTTTGAGTCCAGGACCCCTGACCTTCCGAAACTCCCCACAAATTACCATCTTATTGAATTTGAGGCACTTTTAATATCCATTTTTTTCCGATCTTGGATATTACGGCAGATTTTCTATAGAACTCATTTCAAAACTGCCTTAAGGCGATAATGATGCAGGCGACATGGAAAAAAGCCAGGTAGACAGAGAGAAGGCGTTCATAGCGCACCACCAGTCGTCTGAAGTTGCCCATCCAGGCGAAAGTGCGTTCGATGTTCCACCGACGTGGATATCGTTCTCTGATTTGCTCAGGCTGTTTCCTGCGGTTCCTCCGATTTCTGCGGTATGGCACCATCAGGCGGATTCCTCTCTCGGCCATCCGGAGGCGCAGTTTATCCGAGTCATACGCTTTATCCCCCACCTCGCCGCGCCCTGCGGCTCCCGAAAGGCTCGGCATGCCCATTCTTCGTCCCCTGGACTTCGGTGTCATGGCCTCAGTCTTCCGGAGTACTGCTCCGCGCAACCCGCACGCCCTGTCTCCAGGACAGGGCGGTACGGGGCTCGGACCCAGAATCCCCTGACGATACCGAGGCAGGGGGGGCGTCCTCCTGCCTTTTTTTATTCCCGCGAGCCCCGCCCGGAATCGGCCGGGATTCCCAGGTCAGGTGGACCGGAGGATGAAAAATGATTGGAACGTATTGGAGATAAATCATTGCGGCAGGGTCAGAGGACCCGGCCTTGGTCGGGGCGGAGGGGAGATGGTTGATACCTGGCCACGAGAGGCCCGTATCGGTGATGTTAAAAAATGCAAAATATGGTGGGGGTATCCAAACTCCCGGGAAACATTGGGAGACAGGTCGGACCAGGCCGTTGGCATCACGTCTCGAAAGAAGTTTGAGCATCTGATGAAATATTGTGGTACAATGGGCCATTGTCAGTATTATGCTAATATAGTCAAGTAGTTATGCTAAAACCAGGGGGCCGAGGTCTGCGGCTTCCGGACTTGTTTTCATCCGGTTACCCGGACGGGAATAATAAAATGTCATAATTTATATTAGTTAGGAGACCACACGGTGCAGAGCAAACGGTTATTAGCAATTTGGAGCCAGATTGTCGTGATGGCCATGGGTCTGGGGCAGGGTCACGCCGCTCTTCCCCAAAGTGCTCCTGCGTCTGCACCAACTTCGGCGCCACAGGAAAGGGCTGCAGTTGTCACTCCGGAGGTCATCGCCCGGAAGAGTGCCGATTTAGTCCAGAAAATCAAAACGTCGCAGGAGGTGGAAACCGCCCAGACCGCTCTGCAACTGGGAGTTGACCTGGCGCTTCTCCAAAAAAGGACGGCATTACTCAAAGAACTGCAACGCGCCCTTGACTGGTGGTCGGGGAATCTGGAAAGGGAAGCCGCTCTGAAAAGAGAGCAAACTGCCTTGGCGGAAAAGCTGGCGACCCTCAAGGAGCGCGGGGTGACGGAATCCCCGCCGTATTCTTTGGCCTTTTATGAAGATCTCCTGTCCCAACAGCAATTTTTTGCCCAACGGCAGGAGGGGTACGCCGTGAGTAACTCTCTCTTTGGGGAGCATCTCAATACGCTTCAGGAAGAACGTGTGAAGGCCGGGAAACAATGGCGGCTGGTGCAGGACAAGCTGGCGGCTGCCACCCTCCCGCAAGAGAAACAGAAGCTCCAATTCGAGGCCCAGATCGCCCGGCTGGAAACAGAACTGGCAGAGACGCGATATCAGGCAACAGCAATCTATGGCAAGATTTTCAAGATTCTCGAGGAAATGGCTCGCCAGCAGGCGGGAGTGTATCAGGAACTGGCAGCTTGGGTGCAACAGCACCTGCAGATTCAGGATAGTGATCTGGAGAAACCTCTCGATCTTCTGGGCCGCAAACTGGGAAAACTTGAAGACAAGAGCGCCGGGCTCCAGCGCGTGTTGTGGCAACAGAGTAAGTTGTGGGAACAGGCTGTGGACAAGGCCGGAGCAGCCCCGGCCGGAGATCCCGTGCAAGCGGAAGTCGCCCAGGAGAAGCAGAACTGGCAGCATACCCATCAGAGCAGGTTACGTTCAGTAATGGACCATATTCCCATCCTCCGGGTCAAAAGGACCCTCTGGAAAAAGCGCCTGGCGGTGTTGAAAGGCGAGGTGACCCAGGAACAACTGGTGCAATGGCAAGAAGACCTCGACAACAAGAGGGAGTTTGCGAAAAAGTTGCTGACTTCCCTGGGGGAGCAGAACGTTTCTTTACAGGGTCAGCTTGCCGTGCTGGAAAAGCGCCTCGCCGAACCAACCCTTGATTCCAGGATCGGAGATATTCTGACGAGTCAGAAGGCGGCCTACATGCTGCTGATTCAGGAACAGAACGCCTTGATTCAAACCCTGGCTGACGCCGATCAACTGGCTTCCCGGTTTTCTCATGAAATCGAAGCCCGGACAACTCAGGATCACTGGCGCAACTTGGGGGCCCGACTCAAGGTCACCTGGCAAGGGGTCAGGGACTACGAAATCTGGGTCATCGACACGCAAGCGGTCACCGTGGGCAAGTTTTTGGGAGCCCTGGCGTTTCTCATCCTCGGCTTCCTGCTGACCAGGATCATCCTCCACTTCCTCATCTTTCCGTTCCTGGAAAAGACCCTGTGGCGACAGACCAAGGCGGATATCATCAAAAGAACGGTCATCTATCTGGCTTACAGCGTCGTGTTCTTAATCGCCCTGGGGAAGCTCAAGATTCCCCTGCAATCCTTTGCCACCCTGGGGGGCGGCATCGCCATCGGCCTGGGCTTTGCCGCCCAAACGATTATCAAGAATTTCATCAGCGGTTTCATCATTCTGGGGGAAAAGCCGATTAATATCGGCGACCTGGTTGAAGTCGGCGACATCGTGGGGAGTGTCCAGGATATCGGTTCCCGCAGCACCCTCATCAGGACGGGAGAAAATAAAGATATCCTGGTGCCCAACAGCTATTTCCTGGAGCACACCATCACCAATTGGACCCGCCGGGACCGCAAAATCCGGGGCCAGGTGACGGTGGGGGTCGCCTACGGCTCTCCCGTGGCTCAGGTCAAGGAGTTGCTCCTGCAGGCCGCAGCCGAATGCCCCCAGATTCTCAAAGCCCCCAAACCCTTTGTGCTCTTTAATGATTTTGGCGATAATGCCCTGGTTTTTGATATCTATTTCGGGATTGAGATCGCCGGCGTGATGGCGCGGCGGGTCATCCAAAGCGACCTGCGCTTTAAGATCGATGCGCTCTTCCGAACTGCCGGAATTGTGATCGCCTTCCCGCAGCGGGATGTGCACCTGGACGCCCCGGGTCCCTTGGAGGTGCGCCTGGTTGATAAGGAGTCCTGAAAGGTTAAGGGAGACGCATCACCGGGAGGAGCGGCAGGGAGGCGATCCTGGAACCGGGCGGTTTTCATCCACCCTGCCGGCGGCCCGCGCCTCGCTGCTCAGAAGAAAAACATCAGGCCCAGGAGGAAGAAACCCATCACATAGAAAGCCGGATATCCCCAGAGGATGTAGGTGTCGATCTTTTGGGCGAGGCTGGTTTTGCCGGCCGAATCCAATCTCTTCAAGGCGACATTGCAGATGACCGTCAGGGTCGTGACCACAAAGGCGACAATCAGCAAGGTGTCCAGAAGCGTAAGATACCCCAGGCGGGGCAAATCCGAGCCGATGGTGAAGTTGAAGGCGATGAACACCAACAGATTGGCCCCGGAGATATCGACGCGCTTGGCATAATCCTGGAGGAAGAACGTGACCCACGACACCGCGATGATCAGCAGCAGGGGGACGAAAATGCGAAAGAGATAGTAGCTCAGGTGGCGCTGGGCCAGGAACCGGAATGAATAGCGGGAAGCCGAGGTGTCATCGGCAATGAGTACGCTGTGGACGCTGGTGTCATGTGCGGTGATATACCATTCCTCCTCGCCCAACTGCCTGCCGATCCCGCTCAATTCGGGGAGGTCGGCGAACCTGTAATTCTCTTCCGGATCGAGGCCCTGAAGACGGATGAAGAACTGCTGGGTGTCCAGGGGAAATCTCCGGAAATTGAAATCCGGGGCCTGCAAGGTGGCGGAAAAGCGCTCATAGTAGGTCACCTTACCATCGGGATAAATGCGGAAGACTTCCCCCTGGGTCCAGCGCTTGCCCTGTTGATTGAAGAAAATGAAGCGGGGCCAGCGGAGATTATTATCGGCCACAAATTTTTCGAACTGCCCGCCATCGTACACTTTCACGGCGCATTGACAGGTGTCGGGGTTAAAGGCGAAGGCCGGGTCCAGCCATTCCAACGTGAGGTCTCCCACCACCCCAAAGTTTTCGCCTCGCTGGTTGACTTCGGTGATCTGGTCCATCCGGACCCCGACCCCAACTTTTATGGGGGCCCGGATGAGGACGGTACCCATCGGCTTGCCCTTGCCCTCGAGAACTTCCGGGGCATTAATTCCCACCAGCAGCCGGTACGAACCGGAGGTCTTGGGATGGTCGGCAAAGCTGCCGCTGATGTGCAGGGAAAAATTCCGGGCATCTTCTTTGAAGCGGTGCTGAAGTCGGGCGGTCTCTCTCGCCCCCCCAAGGTTGTCGACCTGCATCACTTTGTTGCCGTAATTCTTGAGGGAAAGGAAGGGCCTGAGATTGCCCGCAGTGGTTTCCACCCGGGCGTAGAGGGTGGCGCCCGGATCCAGATCGGTCAGCCGGTAGTAGGTGGTATTATTCTCCGGAGTCAACGTCCCGGTGACTTCCTGAATCCGGGGGCGGGTGCTGGGGGACTCCTCCAGCCGGGCGATCACCGCCCCGGTGGGGGAGCCCCGACCCGTCAGCACCTGGGGGGCGTTCACGCCGATAAGGAGGCGGTAGCCGCCGAAGGTCAGGCCCTTGACTTTCCGGCCTACGGGCTGGCGGGAGCCGGCCACCACGATTTTGTAGTCTCCGTCGGCGGGGATGACATACTGTAAAGTTGCATCGGATCCCTTGCCGCCGTCGTCATCCCAGGCCAGGTAAAAGGAATCCAGTAAATCCCGGAAGGCCTGAAATGGATTCTCCGGTTCTTGCCGGAGAAGTTCCCGCAACCGCTCATCGAACAACCGCAGTTGGTAGTGCGAATCGGCCAGGGCGAATAACGGGTCCAGATTTCCCGACAGGCGCTGCATGTATACATAGAGGGTATCGCCCCGCTTGAGGTGGGCCAGGTGATACACCTCGCGTTCCCCGGGGTCCAGGTAGCCGGTTATGTCTTGAACCTGTGGCGGCGGTGGCGCCCCCTGCCCGACCGTCGCCATAAAAAGCACCAGGCTCACACCAACAAGAACTACCCCGGCTGTGGCCAGACCTCGATGCTGCCAGATCTTCAGCGCCGGTGAAATAAATCCTGATCTTCGTTTGATTCTCATTGAATTTATCCAGTGTCTTGCTTACAAGTCATTGAAAAACACCCTGACCTTGCCATGGCAAGCCGGGAAAAGAGCTACCGGCTTGAAAAGAGAGATTCCTCGCATGAGCTCGGAATGACAAAAAGAGGTTGTGAAATAGGTTGGAGTTTTATCCATCTGGCAGCAATCGGTCTTCCGGCCGATCCCAACACTGTCAAAAGCCTTCAGGACGTCATCGATAATGAAGATACCAAAAAATTCGGCAAGGTTAATAGAATTTCCCCGCGTCAGGAATTAATGATATTTCAGATATTGACTGAAACAATCTACGTAATTAAATTCCTTATAAAAATCAAATGGAAATAAATTATGGGGATACTCGCCTGGATGGTCATGGGATGGCTGGCAGGTACTACCAACCCCCCGGGCGGGAGGAATATGGTTGAAAAGGAGGAAGATTTCATGAAACGTATTTTTTTAATCGGGGGGTTAGCCGTGCTTTCCTTTACCCTGGTTCTGGCCTGCGGCCAGACCGAAGAGCCCGCCAAGGCCAAAAAGCCGGCGGCTGAACCAAAGGCGGCTCCGGCCCCGCCAGCCGCGGCAAAACAAGAACCCGCCAAGCACGAACCCGAGAAACAGGAACCGGCCAAGTCGGAGGAGAAGCACGGACAAAAACCCGACCTAAACCAGGCTCTCCTCGCCCATCTGGCCAAAACCGGGGACGACCCCAAGACTGTCAACCCCCACCAGACGGCCCAGATCGATCTGAACGGCGACGGCCACCCGGATGCCCTGGTGCTGCTGGAAAACCCCTATTGGTGCGGCACCGGCGGCTGCACCCTGCTGGTGTTCAAGGGCACGGAAACAGGGTTTGAGTTTGTATCCCGTTCCTCCTTGATTCGCAGTCCGGTGCTGGTGAGCGAGACCAAGTCGCATGGGTGGCGGGACTTGATCGTGGAGGTTTCCGGGGGTGGTATGGCCCCTAAGCGGGTGGCCTTGAAGTTCACGGGCAGCAAATACCCCCTGAATCCCTCCACCCTGCCTGCCCTGCCGCAGGATCAGGCGGGAAAGGGCACCAACAAGGCTTTTTAGGGACGACCTCTGATATCTCTGCCGGTTTGCCATCCGAATTCATCTAGTTTTATTAAGATGCATCAAGGTCGGGCGGCAAGATGGCAGGGGACGGGGGGCCAGGGGGCGCGACTTCCCCGGCCCCTCAAGCTTCTGGAGTCAGTCTCACTTTACCCCCATGAGGAGGTGGCGGCTGTGAAACGCCTTATTTTTAGTGTCATGCTAACCATCCTGGCGGTGAATGTGGTGATGGCCGCCGGCCGGCAGGAAGGGTCCGGGAAGCAGACCCCCGTAACGAAAGATCAGAAAAATCAGATTTACGATGAGCCGCAAATGCCCATCCGGACCCAGTACCCCCCCACCATGCACGCGGAGGGGGGCTGTAGCGGGGAAGGCTGCGGCTTCACCTTCACCTGCCAGCCGCAGGGGAATGCCCTGGACAAAGCCGAGGTTCACATCTTCCTTCCCCGGGGTGCCGCCACGGCCGCGGCCCACGAGCCCTTTGTGACCGGCCCCCGGGGCCTCCTGGAAAGCAATGGCTGGAAAAAGGAAACGGGCGCTAAGGATACCGCTCAGTTCCCTTATGGCTGGGTTAAAAAGGTCATCGGTTTTTCCGACCCCAGACAAGTAGGCATGCGGGGGGAAATCCTTTTGGGGGAGGCCGGCGGGCAGGCTGTTCAGGTGACGCTGTACTACCCGGGAGCTCTGAGCAAGGCATTCCTCCCCAACGCCGACGTAATTTTGGGCAACCTCCATTTCAAGCGCGATAAACTGCCCCTCGGCAAGTCGGGTCGATGACCCTTTTAGTCATCATGATGATTCCGGGTTGATTATGCCGTACAGCCCGAACCGCCTCATTGCCCCGGCTGCGGCCCTGATCACCCTGGCCGTCATGCTTTATATGGCCCGGCCCTGGGGCGATCATTACGCCTACCAAAGCTTCTCGGGATATGTGCGGCTGCTGGGCTTTGCCGTCTGGGCCATCCTTCCCTATCTGATGATCCTTTTCCTGACCCCCGAAGCCTCTTCCCCCCGGTCGACAAAACTTCTGGCCACCCTGGGCGCCCTGATCATTTCCCTTGGGGGGGTGGCGTTATACCTCGACGCCGCCTTGGGGCACCCCGATCCCCAGGGAGGGCTGGTTTTTGTCATAGTTCCCTGTTACCAATGGCTTATCCTGGCCTTATGGGGAGGACTGCATCTGTTTTTCAGGAAGAGTCAAACTCCATGACCCCACCACCCATCATCCCCGAATTCTATAAGCCTGCGTGGTTATAGATAAAATTACTCATGAGGAGCAAGTTATGCTTTTCCGATGGATTGCGCCGGCAGTATTGGCAATGCTCATGGTCGTGTCTTTGCCCTTACAGGCCTTCTCGGGGGGCTGGAAGCCGGTGGAATCCTCCCGGCAATGGCGCGGCTCGGTGGACGATCTCTCCCGCCTGAAAGCGGCCCCGGAATTCATCCTCTCCGCCGGGGAGTTCGAGGCTCTTTGGAAAGCCTGGAAGGTGCCGGGTCCAGTGCCAGAAGTCGATTTTTCCCGGGACCTGGTGGCCGTTCTCACCACCCAGGGGAGCAAGCTGCGGTTCTCAGCAACCCGGGATGGGCGGGGCAATGTAAAGGTGTGGGGCCTGGCCACCCGGGATCTCCGGCCAGGGTTCCGCTATGTGATGGCGGTCCTGAGTCGAAAGGGCGTGACGACCATCAATGGCAAGGACCTCACCAGTAAAGCCGACCAGACGTCTCCTGCGACCAGTTCCGCCCAGGAGCGCGCCGATTTCGGGGTTTCGGGAATCGCGGTGCAATCCGTGCAGACCCTGGACCCCCACAAGTTCAATGCCGAGGTCGCCCAAGCTGCCGGCCAGGGCGAAACCTGGACCAGGGAAGCGGTTCCGGTGGCCCTCAAATTTGTGGGGGAAGGAATCAAAGGCAACGCCAAAATCATCGAAGCCCGCACCCCCCCGGAAAGCCAGGAGGTGGCCACGATCACCGTCACCGAATCGGGTTATCCGGATGACGCCATCGGGGGTGAACGGTGGCGTTTGTGGCTGGCCCAAAAGGCCGAGGGAACCTGGATAATTACCCGGGCCCAGTGGGCGCAGTTGTGCGACCGACCCGGACGCCGGTATTATTCGGCGGAAAAATGTCCCTGACACCGGTAAGCGGCTGGAAGATCTTGACCATTACCATGGGGGTCGAGGGAGGCTGGCAGGACTCCTGGGACGCGGATGACCGGGGTTTACTCCGACACGGGGAGTTCACGCCGTACCAGGTCATGAAAGCCGCGGAGGCGCTCGCGGGGCTGGGTCACCCGGTCGAGGTCTTTATCCATGACGGCCAGGAGGGAAGGCATGGTCTGGGGCTGCAGGGGCCGGACCCTGGTTAAGGTGTGTTGCGCCTCCGAGTCCTGTCCCAGGAGATACAGGGTGGCCGCAAGGTTCAGGAGGACAAGGACCTGTTTTTCCTTCAGGTCGTGGAGGTAGACCTGACCGGCGGCCGATTTAAAGGCCCAGGGGCCCCGGTTGCTGCCGGCGGCTGTGGCCTGGGGATCTTCCAGCAGGGCGGCAGCCACACGGAAATTTTCCCAGGCGGCTTCAAGGTGTCCCCAGGCGCGTAAATTTAGGGCCATCTCCAGGTAGGGGAGGACAAATTGCGGGTCCACCTGATTGACCCGCTGGTAGGTGGCCAGGGCCAGATCGGAGCGGCCGGTGCGGCCATAGGCGCCGGCCAGGTTATTCAGATAATCCCGGTTGAGGGGAGACTTCTTGACGGCTTCGGCATACATATCGACAGCCTGGTCATCGTTGCCCAGTTGTTCATGGGCCCACCCGGATTTGAAATACGCCTGGGCCAGGTCAGGGGCGCGCTCAAAGGCCTGCCGATATACCTTCAGGGCCTCATCATACTCTCCCAGGATAACATGCAGGTCGCCCTTATACACCAGGACGTGCGGATCTGCCAGAGTTCTGGGATCAGCCGGGATTTTCTTTGCCCGGTTATCCTCTTGAATAATTTTATCGATCACCTTCAGGCGCTTGTCGATGACGGCGGGGTTATATTCCCCCTGAAACAGCTTATAGACTTCGGACTTTAACAGCCCCAACTGGGCTCCCACATGCGTCGGGTCGAGATTCAGGACCTCTTTAAATTGTTCCTGGGCGGCCGGGTAGAGCCCTTCATTGAGAAACTCTTGTCCCATAATGACGAGGCGATCGGCCATGATGCGGGTGAGATCCTGTTTTTCCTGTTTGCGATGCCAGTCTTTCTGTTCTTCGATGATCTTGAGGACCGGATGCAAGGGGGAGGCCCCCCAGATCCAGACCAGGATGAGGGTGAGGGCGGAGAGACCCAGGGTCACCAGGGCCCAATGGCCGGTGAGCCAGTCGAGGGCGCCGGAAAGGCCAGAGGCGGGTGGTTTCCGGCGTTCCCGGGGGGGAGCCAGGGAGGCCAGCAGGCGGGCCAGCTGCTGCCTTTGCCGCCGGGGCAGGGACCGGCGGGGGAGGGGGGATGATTTGCGGGTGGTCATGGCGATCCCGGCCCCCCTGAATCAGTCGCCCACCCGGGCGATGGCAAAGCTCAGGCCCCGGAGGTCGCTGGTTAGGGGGGTCTGCTCCGCCCCCATCTTACGGCTGATTTGGGGAACCAGGGCTTTTATGGTGCTGCCCAGTTCCTGGACGTCGATCTCCCCGTCGTCGTTGCCGTAAATCCGGTCGGCATCTCCCTGGAGGCCGCGGAGCAGGGCGTGGGTAAAGACCCCATGCCCCTCGCCCTCCAGTGCTACTTGTTTGATCCCGGCAGCGGAGATGATGGCGCGGCCGGTGGCTCGATGGAGGCGGTTGAGACCGGTCTGTTGAGCGTCACTCTGGGCCGCGAGGTCGGTAAAAGCCCCGGCAAAGCAGGTATCGATCAGGATCAGGCTTTTCTGGGCCGGAATGCCGGCCAACAGGGCCTGCAGTTTTTCCTGGTCCAGCCGGGCCTGAGCCTGTGACTCCGGGTCGGTGGACTGCAGAGAATAGGGGACAAAACAATAGCGACCATCCACGTTGAGGCCGTGACCGGCCAGGAACAGGAGGAAGACATCGTTGGGTTTCACTTGCGGGGCGAGGTCCCGGAAGGCGGCTTCGATGGATTGCCGCGTCGCCTCCTGGTTCCCCAGCGGCTTGATCTTGACCTCTTTAAAGAGGCCACGGCTGCGTTTTTCCAGTTCGGATTTCAGGGCTTGGGCGTCATCGGCGGGGTATTTGAGGGGGGTCTCCTGGTAGCTGGCGACGCCCACCACCAGGCCATACAGGCTGGGATGGTCAGCGGCCTCATCTATATACACGGTGCGGGAGACCGGGGCAGACTCCACCAGGCCGCGGGAATTGTAGGCGGTGACGGTGATGACGTTTTTCCCCGGTTTCAGGAGGAGATGGGCCGTCATGGTCCTTTCCCGCCGTCCCGGGATGACGACGCCGGGGATGGACCTGGTCTCCAGGGCCACGTCGTCGATCCGGTAGACGAGTTTGCCGACCCCGCCGCCCTGGTCGGTGATCTTCACCTCCACGGGGAATTCCTTGCCGGTTTGGTGGACTTCCGTGGGGCCGGGCAATTCTACGGCGGGGGGCAGGCCCTGGGCGAGAACCTGACGGGCGTCACCCTGGCGCAGGGCGGTTTCCACCTCTTGGGCCAGGCGGCCGTCCAGGCGCCAGCTGACCAGGTCATGGCGATAGAACTGGTCATAAAGCTGGTCGGAGGTGACGAACCGCGGCGTCCGATCCGGACCCTGGTTGATGTGGTAGCCGATGAGTTGGCCGCCGTCGGAGGAGCAGGTGAAGAACCCCTCCGGGGACCACATGACCCAGCGGCCGTCCCGGTGGCGAACAAAGGCCAGGATTTCCTTGCCGTCCTCCCGCAGGTCGTACCAGCGCAGGCTGCCGTCCCCCAGGGCGGCCACGACGACGTCGCCATTGCCGCTGACATTGATGCAGCAGGCCGTGCTGGAGAGCCGGATCACCTGGCCCTCGTATTCATAATTTTTACCCTGGGAGAAGAGCGGTTCCGCCTGGGGGCCGAAAAACAACAGTTCCCAATCGGTTCCCAGGATGAAGCCCCGGTGTTGGGGAATCCGAGCCAGACACCGGGACTTGGCCAAGGGGTCGTAGAAGGCGAGTTTGCGCCCCCGGAAAGTGGGAGTGTTTGTATCTTTCCAGTCCGAGTCCTTGAATCCGGCGCTATCCGGGGGGCGGAGCCCTTTACTCACGGAGTCGGCCGGAGGGTCCAGGGTGAACTGGCGGGTCTTGATATCCAGACGGGCCCGGTGGTGCGTTTGGCTGAGATCGGGGTTTTGGAGGGCGAAACCGAACTCCACCACGCGACCGTCCGGGGAGATCCTGAACTCCTTTTGATTATTGCGAAAATCCGGGGTATTGGGAAGGTGGGCCGCCAGCCGCGGGCCGGAGGGGGCCAGAATGCCCCAGGCCGGATCGGCGGCGCCGAAGACCAGGCGGCCGTCGGTTAGGGGGATCAGGTCCATGATGGAGTCATGGGAGGCGGGGAGGCGGGTGAGCGCACCCCGGCCGGCCTGGGACCACCGGAGGACGGGATGGACGCCGGCTTCGGCCACCCCGCCGCCGGCATACAGGAACTCACCGTTGCGGGACCAGGCCACCCGGGCCAGGTGGCCGTTTTTCAGTCCCCGGCAATGGGGTGGTGGGAGGGGTTCCAGGGTCTGGCCGGAGTAGACCTGCACCCGGGGGGCATCGAGGAAACCCACGGCCAGAAGGCTGCCGTCGGGGGAGAAGCGGGCGGTGACGGGTTTTTTGGCGCCCTTGACCTCCACCTTGCGCGTCCGGCTGAATTTCCCCTCCACGGGTTCATACAGGCGGAGAAAGCCGTCAAAGGAGGTGGTGACCAGGCGATTCTGCGGGTCGAAGTCGACCCAATAGGAGTCCCAGCCATACCGGGAGTCCCGGAAGACCTCGGACCAGCCGGAGGCGCCCGGGGCAAAGACCCGGAGGCCCCCCTTGCCCACCATGATGGCGGCCAGATAGCGGCCGTCGGGGGAGAAGGTCAGGTGCGAGATTTCGGCGGGGAGACCGCCGAGGGCCTGCTTGAGTTGGCCGCTGGCCCGATCGAAGATATAGATGGAAAAGGCATTGAGGGCTTTCTTCCCGGTGTAGCCGGCGGCGGCGACCTCAGCCCCGTCGGGGGAGATGGCGACGGCGAAGAGTTGCCCTTCATAGGGGTCCGCCCCCACGGGCACCCGGAGGACTTGCAGCAATTTCAGATCGTTGCCGGTCAGATCCCACACCCGGGCAGTTTTGTCCTTGGAGGCGGTGACCAGAAACCGTTCCTGGGCATCGAGGCTGAGGCGCCAGATGGGCGCAATATGCATGCCGGTTTCCAGGCGGGGGAGGGGTTTTTCGGGGGGCCACGGGGGGGGGTCGGAGAGCGCCGGGGGGGCCAGAAGGCTGAGGGAAAAGAGCAGAAAGACGCCGGTGACGAGCAATTCCTGGAGCTTGGCATTCTGACGCATGACCACCCCTCCTGTTCGGGACCGCCGACAGCTACTTACCGGACATTAGGTTCTCAACGTATTACTCCGAGTTTAGAGTCTTCCGATGCGATTAATATACGACATGATCACATGAAATGCCAGTAACCTACGCCTAATATGCACCTCATCCTAACTTTCTGCCCTCAAGGGCAAAGGGACCATGAGAGGAAGAGACTTTCGAGAACTGCCATAAATTCTCGCAACGGCCGGTTTACCGGCCAGGTCCCGCCGCTGGCCGGGGGTGCAATCGCCGGGGCACTTCTCACATGGGGCCAGGGAACCTCCTGACTGCATACGAGTTCGGGAAGCCCTGTCCGGGGGCCTCGCGCCCGGGAAGACCGGAGGGTTATTGTAACCCGCGCATGATGCTCTCCAATTCGGGAGCGGCCATGTGATCATCCAAGGGTTGGCCCTCGAGGCAGGCTGCTTGAATAGCGTCATGAAAACCGATGGCGCCGATGACGGAAATGCCAAGGGGGCTCAGCTTGCCGGTCACCATCCCGGCCTGTTCGGGGGAGGCAATTTTGTTCAGGATCACCCCCTTGAAGACCGCTCCCGCGTCCCGGGTCAGATCCATGACCTTGGCGGCCAGAGAGATGGATTCCAGGGAGGGCTCCACCACACAGACGACCGCGTCCACACTGGCCTCCACCCCGCGGCCGAAATGTTCGAGGCCGGCCTCCAGATCGACCAAGACGATTTCATCGGGGGTCGGTTCCAGCTTCTTGAGAAATTCCCTCGTCACGACTCCCATGGGGCAGGCGCAGCCTTCCAGGGCCTGATGGATTTTCCCCGTGGCCACCAATTTGCAATTCCCCTTTTCCTTCACGAATCCGCACGGAATGGAGAGGCTGGTGAAGCTCTCCAACTCCCAGAGGCGCATCGCCGGTTGGCTGTCGCCTTGGGTAAACCGGGCCAGCATCTTTTGTTGGACCTGCTTTTTCCCCCCCACCAGCTCCATGAGGGGCTGGGGGGGATGGTCAAATCCCAGCATCCAAAACAGGCTCGCATTGGATTCGTCGGAATCCAGGACGATGACGTGTCGGCCGAGGCGCTGAAAGGCACTGGCCAACAGAGCCACCACGGTGCTTTTCCCGCTCCCGCCTTTCCCGCAGACGCAGATTTTCATGAGACGCGGTCTCCTTTTGGTCTAACCCAGGATAATCATGGGTAAAAGATGTTTTAATCCTGGCTGGCGGCGTTCCAGCCAGAAAAAAATGATTTCTGAGATCAGGGAGAGGTGGATTCGGTTTTCCCGACCTCCCATGGAGACGAGGAGCTCTTCTCCAGGTGGTTCCAGTAGGGGGCAAAGATATCGTGATCCAACCTGATCATGGCATGACCACACCGGTTACAGATGGCCACATGGTCATCCAGCCCCCCGATCCGGGTGTCCCGGGTTTGGCACATGACGCATTGATATGTATATGCAGGCACCATGTCTCCTTTCAAGGCCGCCAGTATTTTCCCCCGGCCAGAGTTCCCTGAATCGGGCCGGGGAGGCATCAGTCCGCCGTCGTGACCGGTTCCGGGTGGCAGGTTTAATCTCCCGGGGACCCGCCCAGACCGATCAGGCTTTGGGCCTGACGATGGCCGAATGCTGGTGCAGGCTGAATTTCTTGCGTGGTCCCTGCCCCTCGGTCTTAAGCAAGGCTTGGGTTCTCTGGGCAATGATGTACCGCAGACCATCTTCCAGAAGGGCGAAGACGTCTTCCGGGTCGCCCGGGGGCTCCTGCACCTCCACGATCACCACCGGAAACACGCGCAGGCCGGCCTCGGTGGCCCGCAGGATTTGTTTAACCTTGAAGCCGGTCAGGTTACCCCGGGACACCAGCCGCAGATGCCCATCGACCACCTGCAAGAGGAGTTTGAAGTCAGGGGCCATGCTTCACCTCGTTTCCTGGAAGTTGGACATTCTCGGAAGATTCAGCTTGCCAGGGGGTTCACTCATCGGCGCGTGGGGCAGTGGAAAAATTTCCGGATCATCTCCCCGGGGTTGAACCCCTAACGGACCAAAAAAAAGCCACGAAGGCCCGACTGTCGTCGGCGATGCCTTCGTGGCTGGTTCTTTCAGGTGGTCGAATTGAGAAAATCTCGAGGGGATCCATTCCCCTCTATTTATTATTTATTACGGAAATGAACTGATGTCAAGGGGCCAGGGGGTTATTCTGCCGGAACCCTGTCTCCACCGGGGTTCCGAGCGGTCCCGGGGCCGGGGCCGGGCCGGCGCAGTTTCATCGGTGTCCTCCGGCCCGGCGGGAGGCCGCGGGGAGTTCCAGCGGGGCCGCCGGGGAGCTGAGGCTGGCCAGCAGGAGCCGCCCCAGGCGCTGGGAGCGTTCCAGGACCACGTGCAGGCGGCGGTGGTAGAAGTTGTACATCACCACCGCCGGGATGGCCACCAGCAGTCCCACCGCGGTGGCCACCAGGGCCTCGGCGATGCCGGCCATCACCGCCGGCCCGCCCCCGCCCTCGGCCAGGGCCAGGTCCTTAAAGGCATGAATGATGCCCAGGACCGTGCCGAACAGACCGATGAAGGGGGCGTTGGCTCCCAGGGTGCCCAGGAAACTCAAGCCCTGGTCCAACTGCAGGTTCACCCGGATCCGTTCCGCCTCCATGGCTTGGGAGACGGCCTCGGGGCCGGCCTCGGCCCGGCGCAAGCCGGCCAGGAGGACCTGGGGCTCAAGGGCCGGGGAAGCCGCGCAGACTTCCCTGGCCCCCTGCCAGTCGGCGGTTCGGAACAAGGGGACCACCTTCCGGATGAACTCCTCCGCCGCGAACCGGCGGCGATAAAAAACCATTCCCCTCTCCACCATGATGGCGACGGAGATGATGCTCAAGGCCACCAGCAGCCACAGGACCCAGGTGCCACCCCCCAAGGCCAGATTTAGCATGTTTTGGGTAATGTTCATGCCTGCCCCTCCAGGGGATTGCCCTTAGTATTTCAGCCCGGCCTCGATCCAGAAGGTCCGGCCGGGAGTCAGGTTGTTGCTGAAGTATTTTCGGTCCAGCAGGTTCTCCACGGAAAAGGACATGGAGACCCATGGCACCGGGGTGACGGTCAATTTGGAGTCGAGGGTGAAAAAGGGATCGTAGGAACCCGGCACCCCGTTAACCCAGTCGCTGTTATCATCCGAGTCATTCACTTTGCTGACGTAGCGTCCGGTCAGATTGGCGTTAAAGATCCAGTAGCGGGCATTAAACCCACAGTTAAGCTGCTGCCGGGGGATGGAAGTCAGTTTTTTGCCCCGCAATTCGGGATTGTAGTCGCTTTTCAACAGACGGGCGTCCACCAGGGTCATATTGCCGAAGAGGTCCAGCCAGGAGAACAGCTTCTGGGTGATTTCTACTTCCAGCCCCATGATCCGGGCCTGGGCGGCATTTTTTGATAACCGGAGGTTGGGGTCGGAACTGTCCTTTACCCGGTAGATCAGATCGCTCACATGGTTGTCAAAAAAGGTGGCGGTGATGACGTTGCCCGGGAAGGGCTTGAAGGTGGCGCCCACCTCCCAGGAGATGGCCTTCTCCGGCTTCAGAGCAGGGTTGCCTTTATACGTGATGCCGCTGCTGCTCCGCCAGGTGCGGTAGAGTTCGTAGATGTTGGGGGGCCGAAAGGTCGTCCCGGCGGAAGCCCGCCACGACATCCAGTCCCAGGGCCGGAACAGGAACGCCAGCTTGGGATTGAACGACAGTTCCTCCCGGGACGAGAGACGCTGTTCCGGGGCATTTAACGCCTCCTGATACATGCCGTCATAGGTCTGCCACCAATCCAGGCGGGCTCCCACCACGGTGCTGAACATGGGGTGCCAGGCAACTTCATCCTGGGCGTAGAAGCCCCAGGTTTTGGTCTTGCCTTCGGCCTGGGTGGTCAGTTGCAGCTTGGAGCCCGCCTCCCGCCAGTTGGCCAGGTCGTAGGTCTTGTTAATGGAACTGTCGGCCTGCAGGGTCACCCCCCCGGTGAGGGTATGTTGGGTCCCGATGGCCTGCACCGCCTGCACCTCTCCGGTCCAGCTCCGGCTCTTGTTGTTGGTATAGGTGCCGGGGCCGCTGGAAAAATCGGTGGCCGTGGAAGTTCCGGGAGTGACGTAATCATTTTGGGGTTGGTTGAGGAAACCGCCGCGCAGCTTGAGCGTGGTGGTGTCAGTGAGATTGTGCTCCGAGGTGAGATTGTAGAGGGCCTTATGTTCCCAGCCGCGGCCGGACAGGAAGGCGCCTTCGGTGAGGTTGCGGAACCGGAGATTGCTCGAGCCCAGGCCCACGGTGCCGCTGGCCACCGGTTGGCCGGTGGCTTGATTCACCAAATAGGTGTGGTATTGACCGTAGTCATAGTAATTCCAATTGAGCAGCACGCCGAAGTCGAGTTTGTGACCGGGGGCGAGGTCCCAGCTCAGCTTGGTATTGAGGCTGGAGTTCCAATAGGAATTGTCCCCCTTATCACCGATGATATAGGTGGGCGTGTTGGAGGTGGTGGTGGAGGGTCGCCAGCCGATCACCCGGGTGGCCGCCGCCCCCACGCTGGCCGACCGGCTCACCAGGTTGCTGGCGTACCCGGCGGTGTCCTGATAGGTGTAACTGGCCTTAAGGCTCAATTTATCCCAAAAGCGATTGCCGACGGCCAGGTAGGTGCTCCAGGAGTCATACCGGCCGTAGCCCACCAGGCTGGTCAGCTCCAGCTTCCGGGGGGTTTTGGTGATGATATTGATGACGCCGCCCATGGCGGAGCCCCCGTAGAGGGCGGAAAAAGGCCCGCGCACGACTTCGATGCGGTCGATTTCCTGGACCGGGATGGCGGTCCAGGTGAAGGACTGACTGTAGCCGGTGGCCAGATTTTGGCCGTCGTAGAGGGTCAGGGTCCGGGACTGGTTGGGAAACCCCCGCAGGGTGACATCGGTCATGGTGTCGGCCCAGCCCTTGCCCCGGCTGTTGTAGGCCCCCGGTACCTGCTGCAAGGCCTGATCCGCGGTCTGGATATTCTGATGGGCGATGTCCTTGGAGGTGACCACGGTGATGCTGGCCGGAATGTCCTCCGGATTCCGGGGCGTCTTGGTGGCGGTCACCACGATCTTGTCCAGGGCATGGGCCTCCCCCGGGGATTTGGGAGTCTTTCGGGGCGCCGCCGCCTCTCCCGACTCCGGGGCCGCGGCCTCTTCCGAGGAGAGGGGGGTGGAGGTGCCTTTCTCCTCCTCCAAGACGATGACGGGTTCGGTATTCTCCTGAGCTGCAGCGCTTCCCAGGAATATGAGCCACACGCAGAAAATCAACAGGAAGCTTTTCATTTTTGTCTATCCCCCCTTGCTGTTGCGATGATTGCCGACGTTATCAACCCCACACCCGTACCGGCGGGTACACGGGGCTCAGATGGTGTTGCTCCCATTGCGCCACCAGCAGACTGACCCAGCCACAGCCTTTGGTGAGGAGAAAAAACAGGGCGTCGTCCACTTCAAAGAAGCCCTGGCGATGGCCTACCAATTCCACCCGGTCGGCGAAGACCCCCAGGTATTGGCAGGTTTGGCGCAGATCAAACGGTTCCGGGATTTCCTGACCTCCAACCAGATAGATGATCATGCCTGCTTTCATAAAACACCTCCGCGGAGAAATGTGATGGGAGGCCGCGCCTAACGCCGGGAAAGCCGCGGGGGCCATAAAAAAATCCTCAGGTCCGGTCGGACCCAAGGATTGCACCCAGCTTGACTTATTCCTTGGGGGGGCGGGAGAGCTTTGCCATTCCTCTTCCCGCCCGGCCTGACCCAATCCGGCGTTGGGCGACGGCACGGGTGTAACAGGCAGGTCTTCTGGCTTCCGGATCTTCCTACTCCCTGCGCCTTCCCATCTTTTTGGAAAAAGACAGTGGCTGCCAGCAGGTTTCGTCCCCGGTTACAGCGGCGGGACCGCGCCGGCGTTGCACCGGCTTCCCTTTTCAGCCCCTCACGGGGCGCCTGTTACCGTTTGTTGGACAGTAGTTATACGGGTTTCACCTCTTTTTAGTGCATATCCGGCGTCATTAAGCGGTTAGGGCTTCCGGGGGCCCGGTCACTCATAGCGCAACGAGACAATGGGGTCCAAGTGGGAGGCTTTCCGGGCCGGATAATAGCCGAAGCAGATGCCCACGGTCACCGAGACCGCAAAGGCCGCCACGATGGCTTCCAGGGACAGCTCGGTGGGCCAGCCCAGGAAGATCCGGATCAGGATGGAAATGCCCCGGCCCAGGATGATGCCGACCACCCCGCCGCAGAAGCACAGGATGACCGCCTCCAGGAGAAACTGTTCCATAATGTCCTGTTTCCAGGCCCCCACCGCCATGCGCAGGCCGATCTCCCGGGTGCGTTCGGTCACCGAGACCAGCATGATGTTCATGATCCCGACCCCGCCCACCAGCAGGGAGATCAACGCCACGGCCAGCAACAGCCTGGTCATCAGGGAGGCGGTGGAGGCCAGGGCCTTGGTGATCTCCATCATGTCCCTGATAGTGAAGTCCGCGGTCTCACCCGGTCGGATGCCGTGGCGTTCGGCCAGCAGTTGGGTCATCTGTTCGATGGCGGCCGGGATTTCGGCGGTGGAGCGGGCGGCGGTGAGGATTTGATCGATATTGGTGAACCTCACCGGGACGGGGGTATTCATGGCCTGGGTGGAGGACTGGAGCGGGTAGAAGTCGACTTTGGTATTGGGATAGATCTGATTGAGGGTGTTGGCCGACCCGGTGGCCGGGCTGGCGGTGGTGTTCTGGTTGACATTGGTGGAGGGAGAGCCGGTGACCCGGAATTTGATGGTGGTCCAGGGCGCCAGGAGGATGTCATCCTGGTCGGTACCGATCATGCTGGCCCCTTTGCCGCTGAGCACCCCCACGACTTTGAAGGCCACGTTTTGGACCCGCACCTCTTTCTCCAAGGGGGATTCATCCGGGAAGAGTTCCTGCGCCAGGGTTTGGCCGATGAGGCAGACCTTGCCGGCGTTGCGCACGTCCATGCTGGTGAAGCAGGCCCCCTGGGCCAGGCTCCATTCCCGGACCTCCAGGTATTCGGGGGTGGTGCCGTAGATATAGATGGGCACCCAGTTCCGGTTGCCGTAGACCACTTGGGCCCGGGCCCGGACAATGGGGGCGACGGTTTTCACCGCGGGACATTCGGCCAGGATGGCCTCGGCGTCCTGGGGGGTCAAGGTCATGGCGGTGCCGGAGCCGGATTTAACCCCGCCAGGGGCGACGGTGCCCGGGGTGACCAGGAGATTGTTGGCCCCCATGCTGGCAATGGTACTTTGAATGTTCGAGGCCGAGCCGCGGCCGATTTCCATCATGGCGATCACCGCGGCGACGCCGATGATGATCCCCAAGGCAGTGAGGGCGGCCCGCAAGACGTTGCGCCGCAGTCCCCCCAGAGCCATGCGGCACAGGCTCTGGAACCGGAACCCGGAACTGCCCGGGCGTCGGGGTGGTCCGAGGGGGGGCGGCGCCGGGGCGGGCCCGGGGGCCGCCGGGGGAGAGGGCGGGGGGGTCTCCACCAGGCCGTCATGGATGCGGATGATTCTTTTGGCCACCCGGGCGACGTTTTCATCATGGGTGACCAGGATGACGGTGACCCCGGTATCGTTGAGCTTCCGGAAGATCTCCAGGATTTCCCGGCTGGTGACGGAATCCAGATTGCCGGTGGGTTCATCGGCGAGGAGCAGGGTGGGGTGATTGATGAGGGCCCGGGCCACGGCGACCCGCTGCTGTTCACCGCCGGAGAGTTGGGACGGTTCGTGATGGAAGCGGTCCTCCAGTCCCACCTGCCGCAGTAAGTTCCGGGCGTGCTCCTGCTGGTCCGGACCGGAGACCTGACGGCCGGAATAGGCCAGCGGCATGATGATATTCTCGGCGGCGTCGGTCCGGGGCAGCAGGTTGAAGGTCTGGAAGACAAACCCGATCTTTTGATTGCGCAACAGGGCCCGGGCATCGGCGGACAGGTTGACGACGTCCTGACCCTCCAGACGATACTCCCCGGAGGTGGGTCGATCCAGGCAACCCAGGATGTTCATCAGGGAGGTTTTCCCCGACCCCGAGGCTCCCATCAGGGCGATGAACTCCCCCGGCGCCACCGTCAGGGACACCCCCCGGAGGACCGGCACCGACACCTCGCCCAGGCGATAGGTTTTGCTGATCTGGTGCAGTTCGATGATATGCATGGACTCGGGTAGTGTTCCTGGCGCGGGATGACCCCGCGCCAACCAGGTGTTAGTGACCTTTCCCTTTGAGGATTTGGGGGGCAAAGGGACTGCCGGACTGCGACGGCTTGGTCAGGCTTTTGGCCTTGACCCCCGTCACCACCGCCAGGCCGGCGGTCAGGCCCTCGCCCTGGACTTCGGTATACACTCCGTCAGTGACACCGATCTGCACCGGCACGGGTTTTACCAGGTCCCCCCGGGGCACCCATAATATCCCCCGGGCCACGGGGTCTTTGGGCTGGGACGGAGCGGTTTTATGACTCTTGAGGAGATCGGCCCGAAACTGTTCCATCACCTGAGCCAGGGAGGGTTTCCAACGCAGGGCGGCATTGGCCACCTTGAGAACGTCCTTCCGGTCGCTCACCAAAAATTTGACATTGGCCGTGAGATAGGGGAGCAGCTTGCCGTCGGAGTTGTCGGTGCTCACTTCCACCGTGTAGGTCACCACATTCTGGGTCATGGTGGCGTTCAGGCGCACCTTTTTCACTTCGCCCGGAAAGACGAGACCGGGATAGGCGTCCACCGTGAAGGTCACCGGCTGACCGGGATGGATGTTGCCGATGTCGGCTTCGTTCACCGACACCCAGACCTCCATCCGTTTCAGGTCCTGGGCCAGCAGGAAGAGGCTGGGGGCGCTGAGGCTGGCCACTACGGTCTGGCCGATGTTGACCCGGCGGTCGATGATGACGCCCCTGACGGGGGATTTAATGGTGCAATAACTCAGGTTTTGTTCGGCCCGGCGCAGGGTGGCGGCGGCCATGGCCACGGCATCCTGGGACTTGGCGATGGCGGCCTGGCCGACCTCGAGATTGGCCTGGGCGACCTCGAAGGCCGACCGGGCGGCATCGAAGTCGCTTTGGGACAGGGCCTCGGAGGGGCCCAGCTTCTGGGCTCGCCGCCATTCGAGCCCGGCCTGGACCGATTTGGCTTTGAGTTGCTTGAGGTCCGCCCGGATGCAGTGCAGATCCGATGTGGCATGTTGCAGCGCCGCCCTGGCCTGGGCCACCTCGGCGCTATAGAGGGCGTCGTCAATCCGGGCCAGGACGGTGCCGGCTTCCACGGCGGAGCCATAATCCACCGTCTGACCGGTTTGGTCCCGGCCGAAGGCGACGATCTTGCCGGCCACCTGGGCGCCGACGTCGATGACCTCCTCGGGCTCCACCGTGCCGGTGGCGCTGATGACCGCGATGATATCCCCCCGTTTCACCTTGGTCAGGAGAAAGGCGCCGGGGTTCTTATAACTTTGATATGTCTGCCAAACGAGCACCAAGAGCAGCGCCGTGACACCGACGCCGGCCAGGATCAGCCATACTCGGCGGGAAGGTCGTCTCCAGTCCATGATACCTTTCATTACAAGCGATCAGTTGTCAGCGGTTAGCTGTCAGCTTGAAGGAAAATAACTTCAAGCATGGCAGATGGGATTGGCTTGCCATGGTGTGTCGAGATGACGTAACTCTCTAGTTTTGCTGTAATCTGATCACGTACCATATTACGAGTGGGGATGGTGGTTATGCAACCGGGTGCCGAAGGCAAACAGGGCAATCAGCAGCAAGATAAACAAGGAGGCAAACCACTGGACCCCGGAGGAGCCCACTTCCGTCCGGTCGTCCTCCTTCTGCAACTTTTCCATTTTGAAGCCTTCCACCATCTGCGCCTCAGGTCCGGGTGACTGCGGCTCGCTGGCGGCGGCGGGCCGGGCGGCCTCCCGGGGTTGGGGGGGCGCCTCGGTTTTAGAGAATCCCGCCATCAAGGTGTCCTGCAAACGCTCCCGATTCTGGACCTGCTCCTGTAAAGGCTGGCCGGCCGCCTGTTCCACGGCAAGTTTGAACTGCTCCACGAGGTTCGGGGCCAGGACGCCGGGAAGGGAGATGATGTTGACCACCATCTGGTTGAGCACGGGATTGTTGCAGGTGTGATCGCAGCAGGCCACCCCTTTCTCCACCACGTTCAGGGCGTATTCCACCGCCAGCTTCCGGAGGACCCGGTCATCCGCCTGCCAGTAGCCTTTCCGGGACGCCTCCAGCATCCGCGCCGTGATCGATTGATAGGCCCAGGGGTTGGCCTGCTTGAAGAACTCCTTCAACTCCTGGCCGTATTTGTCCTCGACGTAGACTTCGTAGACCTGGTCCCAGCGGCTGCGGTCCACGGCGGAGGGCACGGTGACCTGCCAACCCCAGAGATATTCCACAAAATGAGACATCTCCCGGGCCCCGGCGTAGTTGTCGGCCTTCATGCCGGTGATCCATTTGGGGTTGAGATAGCGGGTGCGCATTTCCTGGCCGATGGTTCTGGCGATGTCCTCGACGCGCAGTTTATTGGGTTGGAGCTGCAGGGTGAGGACGGTGTCGGGGGTCTTGCCGCTCTCCTTACGCACCGCCAGGGACAGACCGCCCAGGTAGGCGAACATGTCGTCGTTGTCCAGGACGCCGTAGACATTGGAGGATCTGGAGTGGACCACCGTGTCCACCCCTTTGAGGTTGGCCTGAAAGAGTTTTTGGGCGGAAAGGCCCCAGTGGCCGCCGCCGTAGGCAAAGCCCGTGTGTTGTTGGTAGACGTCGGCGATTTCGGCGTCGGTCTTCCAGAAGCCCGAAGCGCTGGCCAATTCCGAGACCCGGTTGCCATAGGTGCCGGGGGCGGTGGTGAAGATCCGCAGGCGGGAAAGTTGGTCGGCCTGTGCTTCGGACATCCCGGATTGCTGCAGTTGGGCTTTCAGGCGGCGGTTGTTCCGGCTGAGGTAGTTGTCGATATCGGTTTGGGCGGCCGCTTGTTGCACGGCCCGGTCCAGGAAGAGGAGTTTGTCGGGATAGAGGTCGCGATAGAGCCCGGACGGATTGAGGACCACGTCGATCCGGGGGCGTTGCAGTTGGGCCCCGGGAATTATCCGGGTGCCGGTGACCCGCCCATTCTGGTCCCATACCGGGGTCACGCCCATGAGAGCAAGGGCGGTGCACTCATTGATCCCTTCATTGCGCAGGGTCTCCACGGCCCACAGGACGATGGCCACCTTTTCCGGATAGCGTTGGTGTTCCTGGAGGCTCTTGCGGATGATGTCGTCGGCGGCCTTTTGGCCCAGCTGCCAGGCGGCCGCGGTGGGAATCTTGTCGGGGGAGAAACCGTAAAAATTATTTCCCGTGGGCAGGGAGGCCAGATTGCGGATGGGATCGTTGCCCTCGCCGGAAGGGACGTATCCGCCGCTCAAGGCCTTGACCAGATGATCGATCTCCCGGGTGCCGGATACCGACAGGCCCTCCCGGACACTCTGGGTCTGCGCCGCCGGGTTCTTGGAGGTAATGGCCTGGACCGTGTCCTCCAGGGCGGCGCCGGTGGGAGAGCGGCCGAAGGTATGCATCCCGTAGGGGAGGAGATCGTCTTCGATCTCATGGAGGTACAGATGAATCTGTTCCAGGGCGTCGTCATTGATCTCCTGGAGCCGCAAGTCCTTATCCAGGCCGGTGCGGCGCACCAGGTCGCGGATCTGTTCCACATACACGGAGGTGGTCTGGGCTCCCAGGGAGCGCGCCTTTTCGTGGCTTTCGATCAAGGTGTGGAGGTCGTCGTATTCCTGATACAGGCCGGAGGATTTCAGCGGCGGGGTGAGATGGTCGATGATGACCCCGCGGCCCCGGCGTTTGGCCTGGATGCCTTCCCCGACATCATCGACGACGTAGGGGTAGACGTTGGGGATGTCGGTAATCAGGACCTCCGGCGGGCAGGAGGGGCTCAGGCCCACCTGCTTGCCGGGCAGCCACTCATGGGTGGCGTGGGTGCCCAGGTGGATCATGGCGTCGGCCCGGAAGCCGTGTTTTAACCAGAGATAGGCGGCGATATACTGGTGATGGGGATAGACGGTGACATCATGATAGAGTTTCAGGGGCGAATCGCTCCAGCCCCGGGAGGGCTCGGGCAGCAAAACGAGATGGCCCAGGGTGACGGCCGGGATGACGAAGTGCCCGTCTTTGGCCATGATTTCGGCCGCCTCCGGCGGTCCCCACTGCTTGAGGACGGCCTCCCGGAAGGCCGCCGGTAATTTCTCGAACCAGCGCTTATATTCCTGGATGGGCACCCGCACCACGGAGCCCGCGGCCAACAGTTGCTGGAATTCCCCCGGCGCCCAGGAGCCGATGTTGAGGCCGGTTTTCAGGATCATAGCCTTGAGGCCGGCTTCGGTGAGGCGCGGGTCCGGGGGCACCCGGTAGCCTTCCTGCCGCAGGCGGCCCAGGATGTGTTCCAGGCTCCGGAAGACATTCAGGTAGCTGGCGCCGATGTTCTGTTTCCCCTGGCTGTGGTTGTAGTAGAGAACGGCCACCTTCTTGTCGGCGTTGGGCTGGCGCTGCAGGGCCGTCCAGCGCTGGAGCCGGGGGATGAGATGGTCCAGGGTTTCCGAAATACACCGGAAGGCATAATAGCGGACCTTGGTGTCGGGGTCAAAGGCCTCCACCCGGCCGGACAGGGGCGTCGGTTCGATGACGCCGGAGGTTTCGGGGATCGCCACGTTATGGGCCGTGGCTAACGGCGGAATGCCGATGGGGTCCCGGCGCCAGGCGTCGATATCAATTCCCAGGAGGTTGATGGCGTTGATCAGGGGCACGTTCAGATCGGCCAGGGCGGTTTTGACCCCGGGGGTGAGGGCGGAGGAGAATTTCAGGGAGAACGAGAGGACCAGATTCACCCGGGGTTGCCGACGTGCATCCAGGAAGAATTTCGTCAGGACGTCCTCGTCCCGGCCGAAGCACGGCAACACGTTGAAGCCGGCCTGTTCCAGCTCCGTCAAGATATGGTTAATGAACTCCACCTGGCCCTTGAGGAGGGAGGTGGAGAAGAACATCAGGCCCAGGCAGGGGGCGTCGGCTCGATGGCCGGGGCGCCCTTCGCACCAGCGGCGGTAATCAGCATAGGTAAAGAAGACCTCCGGCGCCCGGGGATGATAGATGCCCATGGCGGGCTGCTTCACGACCGGGTCATAGGCAACGGACTTATCCAGACTCAGGTTGACCACGCGGCGCAGGAGATTTTTCAGGTTGTCTTCCGACAGGTGGTGGAAATACTCTCTTACCTCAGGATCGAAAATAAACCCCTGTTTCCGCAGTTCATCGTCATTCCCCGAGCCCCGCAGGGCGTAGACGTCCTGGTTGGCTGCGGTTCGGCGATCCAGGACATACCGGGCCAGTTCCCGCATCATGACGTCCACAAGGACAACCCGGGACGAGGCGACAAAGGCCTGGGCAGCGGGATCGGAGAGCAGGTCCTGGTGGGTGAAGACGCGTACCTGGAGGGGCTGGGGAAGCTCAAGCCGGGCCACGGCCTGTTGCGCCACGTAACTGTTCAAGTCGATGACCAAGACCGAGATGTTTGCGGCCCAGGCGGGCGGGATCACCAAGAAGATCAGGGCGATGACCATGCCGGGAAGGCGGCGGGCCGCACAAGCCCAGCGGGAGGGAAGCGGCTGGCGTAAGCAGATTCGGGGGCGGTCAGAGGACAGGTCAGTATGGTTCATGGGGTCAGTTTTCCGGCCGATGCAGAGAGAGATTACCATGCCTTTCCGGGCCCTTACTCCGGCACATAGACCATGGAGCCGTCTTCCAGCCGGTAGGCGGTTCCCAGGCGGGTGCCCCGCCCTTTGGCCGTGTCCCGGGTTACCTTCACCGCCTTGATCTTGCGCCCTTCCTTGGTGATGATCTCCATCTGGCCGTCGGCCCCCTTTTTCATAATGGTGAGGTTGCTGGTCTCGCTGAACAGGTCCTGAAGGTTATAGACGGTGAACAGAGTGATGAACATGCCGACGACCAGGACCAGGCCCAGGTCCAGGAGATTGGCGACGCCGCTCAAGGGATCGTTGTCGCTGAAGGCCTGGGCCCCGTAATCCTTGTGGAGGCCGTGGCGCCGGGGGCGGAAATATTTCATGGGTGGATCTTTCCCTGCTGGTGGACGAGAAGTTCCGTGCTGAGTTCCAGATTTTTAATGTCTTCTTCAATCCACCGGCGCTTAATGGTGAAGAAGAAGTAGGCCAGCATGCCGGAGGCCAGGCCGACCACGGTGGTGGTGAAGGCGATGACCAGGTCGGCGGACAACTTGACCATGTCCCCTTGACCCAAGGCGGCCAAACCGGTGCCCATGGGGATCAGGGTGCCCATGAGCCCCAGGGCGGGGCCCACCCGCACGATGAGGCGCAGCCGGTCAATGGTCTTCCACAGGTTCAGGGTGACATCCTGGAGCAGGTTCTCGACCTGCAATTCCGTGGTCCCGTCCTGGGCGAGAAGGTCCTGCAACGTGAGGATATAGGCCCGGACCCGGTGCGGCAGCGCCCTGGCCCCGGGGCGGTCGAGAATAAGCGCGGGGAGCGCATCGGGGGAGCATTTCTCCAACCGGACCCGTTCGAGCCATTCGGCGCAAAAGACGCCGGCATACAGGACGATCCAGGCGAAACACACCAGCAGGAGCACCAGGGTGGGGTACAAGAGGGAACCGGAGATTAAGATAATGGCGGTTTGTAACACCGCCCCCAGGTCGATCATCGTGACCTCCTCGTCCGGGCGTGCATCTGCACAAATCCCATAATGAAGATGACCCCCAGCACTGCGCCGGTCAGCCAGGGGGCCAGGGAGGGCGCCTGAGTGTTCCGGTGCGAATAGGCCGAGAGCCGGAAGGCCTCATCCAGGCCGGCACATTGGGGCATGATGATGACCGACAGGATAAAGTATGCCGAGATAACCACCATGGCGGCTCCCAGCGCGGCCTCCGGAGAACCGGTGGCGCGTCGCCGCCACCAGCGCATGAGCCGCAGGGATAACAGACAGAGGGCCAAAAAACTTCCATACAGGATAATGACCGCCCTGCCCCAGGCCTCCGGGAAATAGGCGACCAGAAACGCCACGGACAGGAAGACCACCGTGAGGCAGACCGGGCAGGGTATGACCAGGGCGAGCCAGCCCAGGCTCTGTTTCTCTCCCGGGTGGCGGGTTTTCAGGAGGGCGAGGCCCCAGAAGAGCATCAAGGCGGCCATGACAAAATGAATGAGCATGCCATGGTTCAAAAAAGCTTGGATGTCCTGGACAGGGGCCGCCCCGTCCCAGTGGCGGACCACGGCCGCCAGAGCGGCAAACAGGAGGCCGTAGGCGGCCAGGCAGGCAAAGCAGACGGCGAGACGACGGCCGCGGCGGTTTTCCTGCTCCAGGTAATGCTGCAGTCCCAACCCGGTTTTCATGGCGTAAATGCCCGTAGAAAACCCGATGCCCAGCACCAGACTCGGCAATTCCATGTTCATTCCGGTTCACTCCTGGAAGGGGAAGAGGTCACAGGACCCGGGGGGCTGCCGGGTTCGACAACCTATCCAGACAGCCCAGGTCGAGGCCAAAAAAAAATCCCGAATCGTCTTCTCACGATCCGGGATATCCCTGTTTTATCCAACGAGATCTTCGAGCCTGTCTCCGTCCACGAGAAAAATCGGCTCGCTATCCAGGCAGGTCTTCTGACTCTCGGTTCATCCTACTAACAGCGCCTTCCCAGTCCCTCAAAGTGGACCAGTGGCTAATGGGCTGCGTTCGTCCCCGATTACAGCGGCGGGCCCGTCCCCGATTTCCACGGGGTTCCCTCTTAGGCTCCTTCAGGAGCACCTGAATGGATTATAAATATCCCAAACCGGGAAAAAACTCAAGGGAAAAAATGCATTCCGCATCATCAGGCGCACTGACAAGCCCTGGCCTGGTGGCGTATCTGCTTGACACGGGCAGGAAAAAGATCATTAATGTATGCCAACGCGAGGAACACCGGCACGGGGTTGGCCCTCAGACCGCCAACGCCGCACTTGCTGAAACCGGGCCGCGTCGCCGGTGGCCAGGAGAGAGATACTCCGTCTCGAAAGCATTTTCTTTCCACCCCTCATCCCGACCTTTTCCCTCAAGGGGAGAAGGGACCAGATGCGGAAGCAACTTTCGAGAACTCCTATCAGGCCCATGCCTCCGGTGGTGGACGGAGAGAGAAACGGCCGGGATTCCGAGTGGAAAGGGGAAGAGCCGTGTATCGCAAGATTTTGGTGGCCACGGACGGTTCCGAAACCGCCAAGCGGGCCGTGCGGCGGGCCGGGGGGTTGGCCCGGAAGCTGGGTGCCCGGGTGACCGTGGTCACCGTGCTGCACATTCCGGTGTCGTATCTGCTGGCCCTGGGGAGCAGCATCGCCATGGGGGGCGAACCCTGGGAGGCCCTGGTCCGGTCCTGCGAAACGGTCCTGGAGGAGGCCCGGGCGCTGCTCACGGCCCAGGCGGTGACGCCCCGGTTGGAGACGTTGCGGGGGGACCCGGCGGGGGAGATTCTGGGGCTGGCTGCGGCCGAGGACTATGATTTAATTGTGGTGGGCAGCCGGGGCCGGGGTCAGACGTCGGCCCATTTGTTGGGGAGCGTCTCGGACCGGGTGAGCCATGCGGCGACGGGCGACGTGCTGATCGTGCGGTGAGGCTTGAGACCGTGAGCCGCAAGACGGAAGACGGGAGCCGTGGTCGAAACGTCGGGAGGTGGCCCGGCCGGCGGGCTGATGCAGACACCACCGCCTCACCCCCATGCTCTCCCCCTCCAGGGGGAGAGGAAGCTTTAGGAATACCAGAGATGTCTCTCACGTCGGCGGATTCGGCATCAGGTAATCCGGGGTTATGAAACCGATTGAGGAGATGCTGCCATCTGGAGGTGAACCATGTGTACCTGTAAAACCGACTGTAAAAAACCGGACGAGTTGAAGGGCAAACCGGAAGAGTGCACGCCGGAGCAGATCAAGAAATGCCACGGCGAGGTGATCGGGCACCCGTGTGTCGTGATCCAGAAGAAATGAGGGGTCTGGCCGGGAGGGGAAGGAAGGCCACCTCTCCGGCAGAATCTGAGTTGCTGCAATGCCATCAACCCCGGCCATTGCCGTTTCCGGCCTGAGCAAGAGTTTCGGTTCCCTCCAGGCGCTCCGCGAGGTGAAGTTCGCAGTGGGGCGGGGGGAAATCTTCGCCTATCTGGGGCCCAACGGCGCCGGCAAGACCACCACCATCAGGATTCTGGCCGGTCTACTGCCCCGGGACGCGGGGGAGGTGAGCATCTGCGGGGCGGATGTGGCCGCGGACCCGGTGGCGGTCAAGGCCCGGATCGGGGTGGTGCCCGATGCGTCCAATCTGTATCCCGAACTCACGTGCCGGAGAAATCTGGACTATGTGGGAGAATTGTACGGCCTGGGGCGTCGGGTGCGGACCGCCAAGGTGGCGGAGCTGTTATCATTTTTCGATCTGGCGGACCGGGCCGGGACTCCCTTCGGGGCCCTGTCCCGGGGGTTGAAGCGGCGCCTGACCATCGCCGCGGCCCTGGTGCATGACCCGGAGGTGGTGTTTCTGGACGAACCCACCTCGGGCCTGGACGTGCCCAGCGCCCGGGCCCTGCGGGAGCGCATCCGGACCATCAACCGCCAGGGGGCCACGGTGTTCCTCACCACCCACAACCTCCAGGAAGCCGAGGCGTTGAGCCAGCGGGTGCTCATCCTGATCAGGGGGCGGGTGGCGGCCCAGGGCACGCCGGGGGAGATCCGGCAGCAGGTGCAGCGCTACAATCTCCTGGTTGTAACCTTTTCGTCTACGTCCGAGATCGAGGCGGCGCGGCTGCTCCGGGCCTGCCCGGCGGTGTTGCAGGCCACCCCCCGGAACGGGGCCTGGCACCTGGAGGTCACCGAAGCCCATGCGGCCCTGGAGCAAGTGGTGGCGTTCGCCGGGGGTGAAGGCGTACGTATCTCGGGGATCAACACCTTGACCGCCAGCCTGGAGGACGCCTTCATGAGCCTGCTGACAGAAGGCGGGGCGAAGGGGGGGGCACGGGCATGAGCCAGTTGCGGCGGGCCCTGGCCATCAGCTGGAAGGACATCGAGAGCTATTACGGCAAGCCGCCGCTGATCACGTGGGGATTATTGTTCCCGGCGGTGTTGATTCTGTCGGTCTACGTCAAAGACCCGGCCACCTACCTGGATATTGCTCCGGGGGTGATCGCCATGACCCTGCTGTTCGGCAACACCTCCATGGCCGCCATTGTGGTCACCTTTGAGAAACGGGCCGGCACCTTTCAGAGGCTGCTGCTGGCCCCGCTGGCCCTGCGCACCCTTATCCTGGGAAAGGCGGCCAGTGCGTCGGCCTACGGCATGGCCACCGCCCTGGCGTTGAGCCTGGGATTGAAGGTCGTGCTGGGAATGCCGGTGGTCAATCCGCCCCTGTTTGCGGCGGGCCTGGTCCTGGGGGCCGGGTGCTTTTCGCTGTTGGGGCTGGCCGCGGCGGTGATGGTGCGGGAGGTCTTTGAGGCCATGACCCTGATGAACTTTTTCCGGTTCCCGATCCTGTTTGTGAGCGGGGTGTTCATGCCCCTGGCGCAGTTGCCCCCTTGGCTGAAGCCGGTGGCCCTGGCTTCTCCCCTGACTTACGTGGTGGAACTCCTGCACCTGGGAGTGACGGGGAGATCGACCTGGGCCGGTCCGGCAGTCTCGATCCTGGCCGGGCTGTTGTTCCTGCTCGCCAGCGGGGTCCTGGCCGAAGCTTTGTTTCGCCGCCGGGCCTATGCGTAATCTCCTGGGATCTTATTGCCTTTGACGGGGCTATGCAGCGCTACGGCGGGGAATGGTGACAAGGCTGATCCTTCTGGTCAGATATCCTGTTTATCGACAATGACTTCGCATAGACACCGGGGCGGGCCGGGAGACCCGGCGTCGACACCGGAAAACTTTTTCGAACCGGCCTAGACACCCCACCGGAGGTTTCTGCCTGTCGGTCCTGGCGGGGCTGGCAGCCAAGGGGTCCGAGCTGACAGGGAAGTGATGACCGACCCAGATCCTGTTCCATCCACCTCATTCCCGGCGGTGAACAAGTGGCTGGTCACCGTGGCGGTGATGGCCGGCACCTTCATGGAGATCGTGGACACCACGGTGGTGAACGTGGCCCTGCCGCACATGGCGGGGGGCCTGTCGGCCAGCACGGATGAGGCCACCTGGGTACTGACCTCCTACCTGGTGTCCAACGCCATCGTGCTGCCCATCACCGGGTGGCTGGCGGCCCTGTTGGGGCGCAAGCGGTTTCTGCTGATCTGCCTGGTGCTGTTCACGGTGAGTTCGGTGATGTGCGGGGCGGCCCCCACCCTGGGGTCGCTGATCTTTTTCCGGGTGCTCCAGGGGGTCGGCGGGGGGGCCTTGCAGCCCATTTCCCAGGCCATTCTGCTGGAGACCTTCCCGCCCCAGGAGCGGGGCATGGCCATGGCCCTGTGGGGCATCGGGGTGGTCATCGCCCCCATCGTGGGGCCCATCCTGGGGGGCTGGATCACCGATCATTACAGTTGGCGGTGGGTGTTCTACATCAACCTGCCCATTGGCATCCTGTCGGTGGTGATGACCCTGCTGTTCATCTTCGACCCGCCCTACATCCGGGAGCAGCGGGCCGGTCGCATCGACTACATGGGGCTGGGGTTGTTGTGCGTCGGTCTGGCGGCGCTGCAGATCGTGTTGGACAAGGGGGAGCGGGAGGACTGGTTCGGATCCGCCTTTATCGTCCGGCTGACGGTGGTGGCAGTGGTGTCGCTGGCCCTGTTGATCTATTGGGAGCTGAAGACCCGGGAACCGGTGGTGGACCTGCGCCTGTTCAAGGAGAAGACCTATGCCGCCGGGGTATGGATCATGTTCTTCTTCGGCTTTGCCCTGTACGGCAGCATCGTGCTGTTGCCCCTGTATCTGCAGACGCTCATGGGGTATGACGCCACCCTGGCGGGGTTGGCGCTGGCCCCCGGGGGCCTGGGGTCGCTCTTGGTGATGCCCCTGGTGGGGCGGTTGACGACGGTGGTGGACAACCGCGTCCTCATCGCCGTGGGGCTGGTGATCAACGGCGTGGCGGTCTATATGATGAGCCTGTTCAACACCCAGGTGGACTTTTGGGGGGCCATGCTGCCGCGTTTTATCCAGGGGGTGGGACTGGGGGTGACCTTCGTGTCGCTGACGACGGTGACCATGGCGCGCATTGCTCCGGAGCGCATGGGGAACGCCACGGGCATCTTCAACCTGCTCCGGAACCTGGGGGGCAGCTTCGGCATCGCCACCATGGTGACGCTGCTGTCCCGGCGCAGTCAGTTTCACCAGTCGCGGTTGGTGGAGCACTTCACGCCGTCGTCGCCCCGATTCCAGGAATGGGCGGCGCGGAGCCAGGAGTTGGCGGGTTCTCTGGGGCTGCCGGAGACGGACGCCTGGTCCTGGTCCCTGGCCGGCCTCTACCGGGAGATCCAACGGCAGGCGCAGATGTTGGCCTTTTGCGAGGACTACTATCTGTTGACCATTCTCTTCGCCCTGCTGATCCTGCTGGTCCTGTTCATGGGGCGGGACGTGCATCGCCAGGTGCAGCCGGAGGCGCCCCGGGCGCGGTCAAGACATTAAGGGATAAAGATACAAGGGAACGAAAGCCATGACCACGACAATCGATTATGCCACCCTGGCGGCCTGGGACCGGGCGTATGTCTGGCATCCCTTCACCCAGATGCGGGGGTTCGGCGCCGAGGAGCTGCTCATCATCACCCGGGGGGAGGGGTCGTACCTCGTCGATCACCAGGGCCGGCGCTATCTGGACGGGGTGTCCTCCCTGTGGACCATCGTGCACGGCCACGGGCGGCCGGAGATCACCCGGGCCATCCGGGAACAGTTGGATAACCTGGCCCACAGCACCCTGTTGGGGCTGGCCCATCCCCCGGCCATCGCCCTGGCCCGGCGCCTGGTAGAGGTCACCCCGCCGGGGCTCACCAAGGTGTTCTACTCCGACTCGGGCTCCACTGCGGTGGAGGTGGCCCTGAAGATGGCGTACCAGTACTGGCAGCTGAGAGGCGAGAGACAGCGGACGAAGTTTTTGAAGCTGCAGGAGGCCTACCACGGCGACACCCTGGGGGCGGTGTCGGTGGGGGGCATCGACCTGTTCCACGACATCTTCCGGGACCTGCTGTTTCCCGCCTACACGGCCCCCAACTGCTACTGCTACCGCTGCCCGGAGTCAGGCAGGTGCGACCTGCAGTGCGTGCAGCGGCTGGAGGAACTGGCGGCGGCGCACCACCGGGAGCTGGCGGCCATCATCGTGGAGCCGGTGATGCAGGGGGCCGCGGGGATGATCCCGCAGCCGCCCGGATATCTGGCCCGGGTGCGGCAGGTGGCGGACGAGTTCGGGCTGCTGCTCATCGCCGACGAAGTGGCCACCGGCTTCGGGCGCACCGGCACCATGTTCGCCTGCGAGCGGGAACAGGTCAGCCCCGACCTGATGTGCCTGGCCAAGGGGATTACCGGGGGGTATCTGCCCCTGGCCGCCACCCTGGCCACCGACGCGGTCTATGAGACGTTTTTGGGGGAATTTCACGAATTCAAGACCTTTTTCCACGGCCACACCTACACCGGCAACCCCCTGGCTGCGGCCGCGGCCCTGGCCTCGCTGGAGATCTTCGCCACGGACCGGGTGCTGGAGGCGCTGCAGCCGAAGATCGCCTACCTGGGCGAAAGGCTAACGGAGCTCACCGCCCACCCCCACGTGGGGGACATCCGCCAGCGGGGCGTCATGGTGGGGATCGAACTGGTGCAGGACCAGACCGGCAAAACCGCCATCCCCGTGCCCCGGCGCACCGGCCACCGGGTCATCCTGGAGGCGAGGAAGCTGGGGGCGATCCTGCGGCCCCTGGGGGACGTCATCGTGCTGATGCCGCCTCTGTCCATGTGCCGGGAGGAGCTGGGGCGGCTGCTGGACATTACGGCGGCGGCCATCGAGCGGGGGACGGCGGAGTGAAGTGCAAGGGGAAGGGGGCCGAGGGCCGCGTTCCCCCTGCTGCCTCCCATGAGACGACCCGGGCGGGTCAGTAATCCGCCCCGGGCGTTTTGCTTTGAGTGGCGGGAGGAGATAAGCTCTGGCGATATTAATTATATGTTTTAGAGGGTGTGTTATTTTCGCCGCGCGTTAACTCAATGAAAAGCTATGTTCATATATTTGAACAGAGGCTGAGGAGGATAACTTATAACTAACTGATTTATCATATATTTAATATGGTATGAATGTTGCTGGTATGAAAATCAGGATAGGAATGAAACGAGAGGGGGTCCTCATGAAGAGATTGATGTTTAGTTTTTTGATCCTAGGCCTGGCCATGGCGCTATGGAGCCCCGGTGTCCAGGCGGGCAAGATCGTGGTGGCCAATGATGAATGGACCCTGAGCAATACGAGCTTTGATCCGCCCAGTGATCCAAATGCCTTTGCCCCCAACGTCGCCCGATGGTTCACCGGCGGGGGGCCTGGTAATTTTCTTGCCTATTCCGATAACTTCGGTCTCACTGAATCATTATTGGCTGCGGCCATGACCGCAGCCGCCAACACCTGGACAGTGAGCACCGCGGTGGACTTCACCGTGGCCAACCTGCTGACCTACGATGGCGTTTTCCTGGCCGGGAATTCGGTGGACAACAACGTGCTCATTGCCTACGTGAACGCCGGGGGTAACGTCTACCTGGCGGGCGGCACCGGGTGGGGTGGCGATTGGAACTGGAATACTTTCCTGAACGCCTTTGGTTTGTCCTTCGCAAATTCGTATAACGGCGTCAGCGGCGACATCCCCATCAGCTCGACGCATCCTCTATTTGAGTATGTAGATGCGCTGTACCAGAACAACGGCCAGGATATCTCCGATCTGGATGCGTCTGACCTCCGGAATCAGATCCTGGTCAGCTATAACGGCCGCGGCCTCTACGCCATCTATGACAGCACCGTGCCGGTTCCCGGGGCGGTGTGGCTGCTGGGCAGCGGGCTGCTGGGGCTGCTGGGCTGGAAAAGGGGCTGGAAGCTCTAAATCCAGGCGGTGTTGACAACTGCAAGGGGGCCTGAGGGCCCCCTTTTTTTTATGTCTGCGGTGAGGTCGGTGAGGGGGGTGGGCAATTTCCGGCGGGAAGTGGCCCACCCAGGTATTTCGGGGGTGGGGAGGG
>Ga0228536_1000645_pt1 | contig 55513 bp, 50 predicted proteins | sample SJ1Smetagenome_FD_168611 | JGI IMG/M metagenome (GOLD analysis project Ga0228536, IMG submission 168611) | Enriched culture of PCE-dechlorinating microbial communities from Ithaca, New York, USA - SJ1.S | ecosystem: Engineered > Modeled > Simulated communities (microbial... > Unclassified...
TCGATGGGGGATTAGGCGGCTTCCACTCCGAACCTCGACCGGTGGCTTATTTTCCGGAGCAAGCGGAACGAATTATCGAGTGGATCATCAATATCGATCCAATTTCAGCGCGGGTACTGCATGTGATGCAAAAAACTGGGCTGCGGATTCGAGAAGCAGTCTATCTTAGAGCACAAGATATTGATGTGGCAACATGCTTTATCACTCTGGAAGGGAATGTGAATCATACTAAAGGTGGCAGACCTCGCGAGGTACGCATTTCACCAGAAGAAACACCCTTCCTTTCCGAGATCAAAGCCATCGGCGAGAAAAATCCAACCGGTCACATTTTCCATGACCGCGGCTCTCTCCCGGATCGAGTGCGCGAACAGGTGCGTAAAGCGTGTAAAGCCCTCGGAATTCCTTGCCTGGGCACACACGGCTTCCGGAAAACATTCGCAGCGCAAAACTATAAAAACAGGATTGAAGCTGGAGCGGATGATGACCAGGCGTTATTGGATACATCCATTCAGTTAGGCCATAATCGTAAGGAAGTCACCATCCAGAGTTATGTTCCTCCCCAGGATCGGAGAAACTAACCCTTGACGAGCTGCATCCTTAATGCCACTTCAAATCGAATATTGGCAATCTGCCAGCTGTTTTCTCAACCACCATTTGCACATCCCGAAATCCATCTTTCTGTGATGGTTGAGAAACGGGAGATCTCACTGGAGCATAAAACCTGGGGATCATTGGTGGCGTTCGGTGTTTCTGCCTTACCAGCTTCACAATCATTTTTAATCACTCATTTTCCGGAATATCCAAATACCGCTGAAACTCAGTTGTTTCGCACTGCCCTTTTGTTGAAGTTGAACCCGATTCAACCGGATATACGCCGATTAGCCAGCTCCGATTCTGATGAAGATCAGTTATTAGCGCGCCTGGCAAACGAACTCTTTCAGATACGCTCAGAACAGCGTGCCAATGCAATGAATTGGTTTTTGAATGGGTTGAGAATTTGGGGAATAGACACGTTGGATCAACCCCAAAGGGATAAACCCAAGGACAGTTTATGGGGTCAATGGAGTAAAAGAGTGGGTTTGATCCAGATACCACGAGCTGCTTTTGAATTTGTCATTCAGGGTTCGCCGGCTGAATTTGCAGTTATGGCTCGCGAATCGATATTGAAGGAGATGGGGCTGGTCTGCACCGTCCTTAATCCTGGCACACAGCGTAAAATCCTGGAATTTCCGCTGGATATTAATCCGATTGCCGTTCGATTTTTGGGCAGGGATACTTCTCTTGACCTGGTTGCCCACAAACTACTGAACGGAAATACCCTTCTCAAGGTTTCTTTGTTTGATATTGAAAAGGGGTGGTGGCTTTGGGATGCTTTTCGGGACGAGATGGAACGGCTTGGCTGGTTTTTGATACCCACTGTAGAAAGCATATCTTTACCTGTTGATTTTAAACCCCCGGAGATGAAGGGCTCAGTAATTACCTCGTCAAATACTGATTCGGAACCTCTCCCAACTATCGAAGAACCCAAGAAAGAACCTTCTCAGACCTGGCTGATGATTCCAGACAAGGGTTGGGATAGGGAGTGTATTCGTCTGTGGCATCGTGGGTTAACCTGTAAAGACATTGGAATACGTCTCCAGAAAACGGATAAGACAATTCTCAACCGTTTGAACCAATTGCGGAAGGAATTTGGCGAGCAAATTGTGCCATATCGGAATGCAAATTACCGTTCAGGGTAAATTGGGATGTTTCAGGACATTTCGGGATATTCTGGGATATTGCAGCAAGGATATCCTTCGATAGAAAATGGCGGCGAAACACAGAACCGCCATTTTTATATTGAGGAGCTAAATGATCAATCGCTTACGAATCATCCTTGAACAACCCGAATATTCTGCCCTGATCAAACTTTCAGGTCAGGAAGTCCGCAGCCCTGCCGACCAGGTAGTGGTTATCGTCCGTAATGAATTGGTCCGGCGTGGACTGCTGCCGGCAGACAAGCTGCCATATGGACCAGACATGAAAAAAACTACTGAAACTACCCTCACGCCAGAGGAGAAGTGAAATGACGAAAACAAATACCCTGACCCCTAAACCGAATGGTACAGCGTCTCTGCCGGCAGAGCTTCGCGAAATTTATGATCTACTGGCTGCCTATGGCCGGAAGGTGCGCCTGGTTGCAATAGCGAATGGTGAACAGCAGAAACAGGCTGATTACCAAAGAATGATCGCCGATGCTAATGAATTTTTATCCAGGATGGAAAAAGAAGAGAAGCGGAATGGCAAATCTGCTTGAAATTGCCCGCTCTTACGCAATGGCCGGACTATCGGTAATTCCTGTAGGCCGAGACAAACGCCCACGGATCAAGTGGGCTGAATATCAGGACCATATCGCGGATGAGCGAACGCTGGAACACTGGTTTGGCACTGAAGGCAATATTGCTGTCGTTACCGGAAAGGTGTCCGGTAATTTGCTGGTGATTGACTTTGACGAACCACGTTTTTACGAGACCTGGTTGGAAAGAGCTGGAGATTGCACTAAGGGATTGGTAGTCCAGAAAACCGGAAAAGGAATTCATGTACTTTTCCGCTGTCCGGAGTCTGGGATTAATCAGAAATTAGCTTTTGTCAAAGATGAACAAGAGGTGGATGGCCGTCGAATCGCAATAGAAACGCGCGGTGAAGGCGGCTACATTCTGGTGGAGCCGAGTATACATCCCAATGGTGCTGTTTATTCCATCATTTCGGGCAGCCTGACCGATATTCCAACACTCACGCAAGAGGAGGCTAACGCATTGGTGCAGGCTGCTCGATTATTGGATGAGTGTCCATTGACCCGTCGACAATTGGACAAGCAAAATAAAGCGAATTCGTATCACTTGAAATCTTCCGGAAAACAATCCGCCGATGTTATTGGCTCGTATAACAGCAATGTGACCATCGCTGACATTTTATCCCGAAATAGCTATCAGGTTTGTGATGGTAGAGCGATCCGCCCCGGTGGTTCTCATTATTCCGTATTTATTTCGAAGGAAAAGAATCGCAGTTTTCACCACAACACGAACGATCCTTTAGGGGATGGCTATTGGCACTCACCCTTTGATGTGTTTTGTTTACTTGAGCATCAAGGAAACATTTCTGCTGCAGTGCGAACTGCGGCAGAAATGTTCGGGATACACTGTAATGACACAGAAGATGAACCTAACACGAATCAAGATGGACTTCCGGACATTCGCGTCAACCATCGCCACTTCCGCGATGTGGTGGATGATTCAATTCAGGCATTATCATCGGCCAATGTACCCCCGATTCTTTTTGTCCGTTCTGGATTGTTGTCCAGAATCAGAATAGATGAGCATCATACACCAGCCATCGAACCTCTTTCTGAAGTAGCGTTACGTGGACGACTCGCCCGGATCGCCAACTATTATTCGGAGCGTACCTATAAAAAAACCACCTTCAAAGATCCTGTACCACCACCTTATGAGATAGTACGCGATATCCTTTCTTTGGGAGCGTGGCCATTTCCAGTAATAAACGGATTAATCGAGTGTCCAACAATCCGTCCGGACGGATCCATTTTGGCTGATCCAGGATACGATACATCGACAAAGTTGTATTATGTTCCTAATGTCCAAATAACCAATCATTGGAGTACTCAGGCCTCATGCCAGGATAGAAAAGCATTGGCCGTTGAGTTAATCCAAGAGCTGATGCGGGATTTTCCATTTGTAGACCAATCATCCTGGGCAAATGCAATCGGGCTTTTGATTACACCGATTATCAGGCCGGCAATATCAGGGAAAGTACCTTTGGCTTTGATTGATTCACCCCAATCTGGAACGGGAAAATCCTTGCTTCAATCAGTGATCAGCCTGGTCGCAACCGGCCATGAACCGGCAATGATTACTGCCCCCAGAGATTCTGATGAGTGGCGTAAAAAGATCACAGCAACCTTGATGACTGGGGCTTCGATAATTTCAATCGACAACGTGACAGAACCGTTGGACTCCAGCGAAGTGGCAGCTGCAATTACTGCGCCTATCTGGTCAGATCGGATCCTTGGCCACTCTGAGATGGTGAAAGTACCACAAAGAGCAACCTGGATCGCAGACGGTAATAACATTCGCCTTGGCGGTGATCTTCCACGGCGTTGTTACTGGATTCGTTTGGACGCCAAAACTTCACGTCCCTGGCAACGAGAAAACTTTCTACATTCTGACCTGCCAGAATGGGTACTGAAAAATCGTGGTGACTTAATCAGCGCTGTGCTGACGCTCGCCCAAGGATGGTTCACTGCAGATCGACCGGCAAGTGGCTCTCCGGTCATTGGTGGATTTCTAGAGTGGTCGAAGGTTATTGGGGGAATCTTGACATATGCTGGAATATCCGGATTTTTAGATAACCTGGAGAGTCTTTATGAAATTATTGATGACGAGGGTCCCCAGTGGGAAGTCTTTTTGATGGCGCTCCATGAAATCTTTCAGAATTCTCCGGTCACGATTGCAGAAATATGCAAAGAACTGGCCTCAATACCTGAGTTAATGGATTTGTTACCAGACACTTTTGAAGCACCGCTGGATGAACGTGGTTACATTCGGCCAAATTTCAAGAAAAGATTGGGGAAAGGTTTTGTTCAGCGTCAAGGTACCCGTTATGGAGAGTCACAAGTGCGGATTGAGCGTTGTTCTAATGACAGTCATTCAAAGGTAGCTCGCTGGCAATTTACTTGCGGTGTATGCGGGATTTGCGGGATTAATAAAGCAGACTGAGCAATATAAAAAAATTGCCGAGAGAGTTGGTATCTAAAACCCAGCATATACCGCAAACCCCGCTTTTGGGATTGAATACCGGCAAATCAGGACTTTAATAATTGAATAAGTGGAGAGCTTTTATTGCATTCAACGTCATGAGACAGTAGAATCATGATGGAGTATTTTTTATGCCTGAAGAATGGCTTAAAACAACAGAGGCTGCCGAGATCAGCGGATACCATCCGAATCACATACGCCGGCTAATACGCGCTGGCGAAATTGTGGCTCGCAAATGGGGCTCCGCTTTGATGATCGACCGGCAATCTCTTATGGATTATCTTCAGAAAGTGGAAGCACAAGGGGGAAGAAGAGGCCCGAAACATCAGGGTTGACACACTTCCACAACTTTATTTTTATGCTATAATGTTCATATAGGTGAACATTTATCACCCTTATAACGGGCCAAGTCAGTGCTGGTAACACAAACATGGCCCTAACCCTCTCGCCGGGTTGACGGCACAGGGCTGAAGGTATTGTACCAGAACATCCGGTACAGCCTCACGCTATGCTATTGGCCGCTCTCCCGGTGAGGATGAGCGGATTTTTGTTTCTATAAATGAGGTGAAAATGAGTTTACGCAATATCGATAGTTTTGAAAGCGGAGCGATTGATCTGGTGGCAAAGATTGCGCCTTGGTGCGCTCCTGTTCCCACGGCATACCTAGTGGGTCGTGCAACTGTAACCCATCTTGAATGGCCCATACCCATTGGAATTCTTGCGGCCGCTGTGATCGAGTCGCTTGGCTTAGTTACCTGCGCAACGGCTTTAGATCTATACCAATTCAACCAGAACCGGCGAAAGAATGATCCCCCAGCTCCTTTTTTGTTGGCGGTGTTTTTAATTGTTATCTACTTTTTAGTCGCTGTTCTTCTCACTGTTGTTTTGGATACCCAACCTTCCTGGTCGGTGATCGCGCCGGCAATTTTCCCTTTTCTCAGCCTGGCAGGTGTCACGGTCATAGCACTGCGCAAGGATTATCAGAAGCGGCTTCAGCAAATCGCTAATGAAAAAGCTGAACGTAAAGCAGAGCGTCAGGTGAACCACGGATTTCAACGTCAAGATTTGAGAGGTTTGTTTAAATCCCCCATGTCCAGCGATATGTCAAACAATGGACAGATTGACATGAATTTGAACAGATTACAGGCAGGTAGAAAAGCAAAACTAGACAATCGACTTGCCAGGTTATTGGACGCATTTCGTGTCAATCCATCGCTGGGGATTAGTGATGCTGCTCGAGCATTGCACGTTTCTCGACAGACCATTTATAGCTACATGGATCAGCTGGAGCACTCAGGAAAAATCCGTCGCAACGGTCATGGTGTCGAGGTGCTCGAATGAATGAGATAAAACCTTCCAATCGACTAGCCGCCATTTATGTAAGAACCTCGTCTGAACACCAGGGCGAAAAAGCCAGCCCGGATGAGCAAGAATCTGAATGTCGGGCTCTGGCTCAACAAAACAATCTGACGGTTTATAAGATTTATCGTGACACTGAAAAGTATCGGGTCAAAGGCCGGTTGGTTGATCCTTCGGGGACACGAGTGGATAGGCCAAAATTACTGGAATTACAGAAAGACGCAGCTGCAGGGCACTTTGGTTACATTATTGCGTGGAGAGAGGATCGTTTATATCGCAGTATGCGGGCCATGCTTACTGTTTTAGATACTATTCAGGATAATCATATTCAAGTCCTTCTCGCCCGAGAATCGTTTGATCCAATGATGGCTCCACTCAAAGCATGGGTGGCCAGCATGGAATTAAAAGGGATGCGTGAACGCATGAGCATGGGAGTTAAGGCTCGTTTACGTAATGGGAAAGCAAACACCGGGCAGGATCGCTATGGTTATCGTAGGAATGGTGAAATTATTGAAATCGTTGAGGAAGAAGCCAGGTGGGTACGAAAAGTTTTTGAATGGTATAACCAGGGTGTCAAACTGATGGAGATCCGAAGGAGATTAATTGAAGCGCGGGCTCCTCAAAAAGGCTCAACTCGTGTTCGGAAAATTGAATGGGCGGTCACTTCAATTCAATCCATTTTACAAGCTGCCGATGCATATTATCGCGGGGTTAAGAAACAAAGTCGAGATGGAGAAGTATTCGAGATTCCTGCACCACCAATTATTGATTCCAAAACATATGAACGGTATCGAATTGTTCGAGAACGAAACGTTAAGCATCCTATGTTCAACTATCGCCATGATTACCTGGTCAGTGGATTATTAAAATGCGCCTGTGGTCGTAAATGGGCCGGCAGAACCCAATCTTCTGCAACCCGAAAGAACCGTAAGGGTGAGGTTGTGCCCCGCAAGACCATGTCCAGCACTTATTGCTGCACCCAACATCACAAGGAACTGATTCACGACGACTGTCCTCGCAGCATTGGTCATCTCAAAGCAGATGACTATGTTTGGGGGAAAGTAAAAAGTGCGATTGATGACCCTGAGATTCTCATCGCAAGGGCAAGAGATTATGTAGATGATCTACGTAAGAAGGCAAAATCCGCAAATGAAGACAACGATCGGATACAACGAGAGTTGGATAATCTGGTTTTAGAACGGAAATGGGTGATTACCCAGGCGCGAAAAGGTAGTATTTCAGAGCAAGACATGGATGAGCAGTTAGCAGATCTTTCAGCCCAAGAAATTACATTGAAACAGGAAATGGAGATGGTAACCGATCAATCTTTACTGTCTGCCATCAATCAGTGGGAAGAACATGCGCGGGAATATTTTGCTGATCTTAAGGTCGGTTTATTGGAATTAAATACCGTTCCTCAAACAGATGAGGAACGGCTTGAACAATTTGAATTGAAACGAAAGATTGTAAATACTTTGGTTGAGAAGGTCTACATCCACAAGGATCGGTCTTTAGAGGTTACGATTCGTTTAAATCTCCTCCAGATGATTCGGCAACGTCCTAGTGCGGACCAAGTCCCAATGGTCGGAACTTGTACCCGTATACGATCATCCCCCGGTCATTGCCGTCCGAACGGATGCGGCGGGTGACCATCTCAACCGGCATGCCGATCTTGACCGGCTCTTCCCCCAGGTCGGTCAGCTGGGCGGTAACCATGGGTCCTTCGGCCAGTTTGACCACGGCCACGGTGTAGGGCACGTTCTCTTCGAACCCGGCCGGGGCGTCATTCATCACAGTATAGGAATAGACTTCACCCTGCCCGCTGAACTGGTAAGGGGTTTTGGCTTCGCCGCTGCAGTGCGGGCAGACATCGCGCGGCGGGAAGATCTTCGCTTCGCAGTGGGGGCAGATTTCGCCCACCAGGGCGTAGCGCTGTTTTTTGAGTCTCCAATGGCGTGGTATTTCCATAACATTCTCCTTATTGCATCCCGAGTCTACTCAGCAGAGACTCTCAAAACCTATCAGGATATTTCAAACCTTCAGGATATGCGTGACCGCGGTCGAAGCCGGTCCGCCCAGGCTCTGGGTCATAGCCAGGCGGGCGCCCGGCACCTGCAATGCGCCTGCCTGCCCGCGCAGCTGGGTGACCGCTTCGCAGACCTGATACAGCCCGGAAGCACCCACCGGGCAGCCGCGCGCCTTCGACCCGCCCATCGTCAGCAGGGGCACATGCCCACGCTCAGAAAGCTGCGTGCCTTCTCCGGGCAGGGCAAAGCCGGCTGCTTCCAGCGCCAGCACAGCGTAAATGGAGGTGAAATCATCCACCTCGTACAGGTCGACATCCCCCGGCAGAATGCCCGCCTGGCGGCAGGCCTGCTCCACCGAGTGGCGGGCGGCGTCAAACCGGAGCGGGTCGGGGCGGTCGTACAGCGCCAGCGCATCGGTGATCACGCTCGAACCCAGCAGCCTGACCGGTTTTTGGGCCGGTTTTTTGGGCAGCAGGCCGGAACGGGTAAGGATCACAGCGGCGGCGCCGTCGGCATAGGGGGCGATGTCATACAAGGTCAGGGGGTCCACCACGGGGGGCGCCGATTGCAGCACTTCGGGTTTGAGCGCCTTGCGGTACATGGCATTCGGATTGTGGACGGCGTTGGTGTGGGCAAGCAGCGGCAGCCAGTTGAAGGCAGCATGCCCCACGCCATACTGGTATATATAGCGCTGCATCAGCAATGCCGCCTGGGCAGCCGGGGTAACGCCTTCGAAACCTTCATAGTCAAAATCCAGCCCGGTAGCGAGAATTTTCTCAACGCCATCGGTCATATCGGTCACCTTCTCCACGCCGAGTGCCATGGCAGTATCCACGAATCCGGAAGAAACCGCCAGGTAAGCCATGTGCAGGGCAGCCGCCCCGGAAGCCTCTGCGGCTTCAATGGTAAAGGATTCGATCCCGCCCAGCCCGGAGTTATCGGTGATCAGGGCGCCCAGGTTGGCCTGGTGGCTGACCATTGATCCAAGGAAATTACCAATGTAGAGCGCCTGGGGTTTCAAGCCGCCGGCGTCCTTCTCGGCAGACAGGATGGCGCGGGCTGCCAGGGTGCGCAGCGAAAGGTCCCAGTGCTCCCCAACAGGTGTCATGCCAATGCCAGCAATTACTACTTCGGTCATGGGCTACTCCATCGTGATCTTGCGGCGCAAGCGCACATACTGGGCATAATCAATCTCAGTGCGGCGGGCAATGTAATCGCTGGTTTTCAGTGCTTTGCCCTGGCGTTCAGTGATGGCGCCGGTTACAAGCAAGCCGAAAGCATCCGATCCCGAACCCGAACCGTAAGAAACGGTCAGGATACGGTCGCCCGGTTTGGCTACATCCAGCACATTCGACAGCCCGATCAGGGATGAACCGGCGTAAGTGTTGCCGATCTCCGGCACCAGCAGGCCGGTTTTAATCTGTTCCGGTTTGAAGCCGAGCATCCCTGCCACACGCTGGGGGAATTTGGCATTGGGTTGGTGAAAGACTGCAAAGGTGTAATCCTCCGGCTTGGTGCCGCTGTCTTCCAGGTAAGTTTGGGCAGCCGAGGTAATGTGATGGAAGTAAGCCGGTTCGCCGGTGAAGCGTTGGCCGTGTTCGGGGTATTTTTTGCCTTCCCTGCGCCAAAAGTCAGGGGTATCCGTCACAAAAGAATAAGAGCCTTCGATCACCGCCAGGGCTTCTTCAGCCGGGCCAACGATAAAGGCTGCCCCGCCTGCCGCTGCGGTAAACTCGAGCGCATCGCCGGGTTTGCCCTGGGCGGTATCCATACCGATCGCCAGGGCGTACCTGCCCATGCCGGAGCCGACCAGGCCCATGGCAGCCACCAGGGCTTCAGAACCGGCTTTGCAGGCAAACTCCCAGTCGCCGGATTGGATATTGGTGGAAGCGCCAATTGCCTCCGCTACCACTGTGCCGCTGGGTTTGACGGCATAAGGGTGCGATTCCGACCCGACCCACACCGCCCGCAGCTCCTGCGGGTCGATACCGGCGCGCGCCAGGGCGTTGCGGGCAGCCTCGACCGACATGGTGATGACATCTTCATCCAGGCCGGGCACCGCTTTTTCCTTGACCGGCAGACTGCCTTCAGCGCCTTTCCAGATGCGGGCAATTTCGGCTGCCGGGATGCGGTAACGCGGTACATAAGCGCCATAACCAATGATGCCAATCGGCTTGAGGGTTTTCAACAACAGGCTGGGTTTTTCCGTCCCTGCAGCATCCATATCAATCCATCTCCTTCAATAACTCAACCGCACGGTCAATGCGGATATTCTTCTCTGCCGTCATCTTCTGTGCCAGGGTTTCCACCTGGTCCGGCCTGGCACCGGCTGCTACCGCCACCTGGCGGGCATGCAAGCCCATGTGCCCGCGCTGGATGCCCTCGGTTGCCAGGGCGCGCAGCGCAGCCAGATTCTGCGCCAGCCCAACCGAAACAATCACCTGTGCCAGCTCGGGGGCGCTTTTCACTTCCATCAGTGTGATGGCCGCGCGCGCGGCCGGGAGCACCCGGGTGGCACCGCCCACAATCCCAACCGCCATCGGCAATTCCAGTTCGCCTGCCAGGCCGCCATTTTCAGCCTTATACCAGCGGCTCAAGCTGGTGTACCTGCCGCTGCGGGCAGCATAGGCATGCGCCCCGGCTTCCACCGCGCGCCAATCATTCCCGGTAGCAATCACCACCGCATCCACGCCGTTCATGATGCCCTTGTTGTGCGTGGCTGCCCGGTAGGGGTCGGCCGCAGCAAAAGCCCAGGCGGAAATGATGCCGTCGCGCACTTCTTCGGGGCTGTAATCCTCAAATGCCAGCTTCTCGAGCGGGATGGTGACGCGTGCCCGCGCCAGGCGGCGGTCTGCCAGGTTGGAAAGGATGCGCAGCAGCACCTTGCCACCGGTGATCTCTTCCACCAGGGGGGCAAGTTTTTCCACCGCGCTGTTAATGGCGTTGGCGCCCATGGCATCGCGCACATCGTAGAGCAGGTGCAGCACCAGGAATGGACCGATACTGGAATCCTCTATCAGCCGGATCTCGATCCCGCGCGGCCCGCCGCCGTACTTCTGCAGGAGGGGGTCCAATCCATCAACCGCCTGCAGCAGGCGTTCCTTTTCTGCTTCCAGGGCTGTGCGGGCTGCCTGGATATCCGGCAGGGCTATGACCTGCATCTGCCCGATCATGACGGGTTCATCCGCCTCAGCGATGAAACCGCCGCCAGCCTGGGCCAGTTTTGCCATGAAAGATGCCCCCGCCACCACTGAGGGTTCTTCGATCACCATCGGCACCGGCACCGCGCGCCCGTTCACCACGAAATTACGGGCGATGCCGAGCGGCAGGGAATAGATGCCGACCACGTTCTCGATCATGTGACTGCCCTGTTCAGGGGTCAGCCCGGCTGCGCCGGACAGGGCAGCCAGCTCTTCGGGAGTAAGCTGCGCCTCGCGGTTCAGCGCTTCCAGGCGTTCGGCGATGGTCAGGTCGTAGAATTTTGGCTCTCGCATTTGAGTACTTTATCCATGAAATACAGTCAAAACCTATCAGGTTCTACAGGCATGGTGCAGGATACCGTTGCAAGGTTCATGCACAGGCAAGAATAACCGCCTGCAGCGTGCACTCCCTTGGGACAGGAAGTATTGCACACTGCAGGCGGAAGTTCAAACCGTTATCCAGGGTTGATTTCAGGCACCAGGGGGCAGACCGACCATCTCCTCGAGCATGCGCGTGGTGAGCGATTTAGGGCGTTCGATCGGTTTCATCAGGGCGCGCGACCAGATGGCGTGGGCAGTAATACCCAAAATGCGGCTGACGCCGAACAGGACGGTGTAGAAATCGAACTGGTCCACCCCGTAGTGGTGCTGCAGGGCACCGTTGATGGCGTCCACATTCGGCCAGGGGTTCTTCACCTTGCCCTGCTTCTTGAGCAGCGGCGGCAGGACGGCATAGACCATCTGCACCAGGCGGAATATTTCATCATCCGGGAGGTACTTGTTAGCAAAATCCACCTGCACAGTGAAGCGCGGGTCAGTTGTGCGCAGCACGGCATGCCCGTAACCGGGGATCACCCCGCCGGCATCCAGCTGGGTCTGCAGGTACTCGCCCAGCTGCTCTTCTGAAGGCAGCCCCTGGAAGTGGTCGTACACCTTCAGCAGCCAGCGCAGGCACTCCTGGTTGGCAAGACCGTGCAGCGGGCCGGCCAGCCCATTCATGGCGGCGGCGCAGGTCAGGTACACATCGGAGAGGGCTGAGCAGACCAGGTGACCGGTGTGGGCGCTGACATTGCCGCCTTCATGGTCGGAATGGATCAGGAAGAAAAGCCGGCTCAATTCCTGGTAATCCTTGCTGTCGCGCCCGATCATGTGGGCGAAATTGGCTGCCCAGTCCAGGGCTGGATCGGGTGCAATGTACTTCCGCTGCTGGTACTTCCAGTTGTAAATGTAGGCAGCCACAGTCATTAACCTGCCGATCAGGGTCAGGCTGTCGTCCAGGAAGTACTTCCAGTAATCCGCCTTTCCGTTGCCGTTGTTGTAATGCTGCGGGAAGACGGCATCAGTTTGCAATGCGGTAAGCGCAGCGGAGAGCAGTGTCATCGGGTGGGTTTGGGGCGGCATAACATTGATGACATCGAACACATGCTTTGGCACCTGGCTGCGGAGTTGCCACTCCTGCTCTACCTCACGGGCTTCCTCCAGGGTGGGCAGCGAGCCTACCGTCAGCAGGTAATACAACCCGCCGCAAAGCGGGTATTCAGCTCCCTGTTCGCACGGCAGGAAATTTAACACATCGCCGATCGAATACCCGCGCAGGTAAATGCCTTCCAGGGGGTTAAGGTAGGAAATATCGGTAACCTGGATCTGCACCCCGCGGATCCCCCCGTAAATTTGCTCCACTGTGACATCGCAGATCTTGAATTTCCCATGCTGGCGCGTCAGGGTTGCTACCCGGTCGCGCCATTCCGGCAGTTGTTCAGCAATTCGGTCATGGATGATCATGCACTCCTCCTTGATATGCAAAAATTCCCTGGAACACCAGGGAATGGATGTGAGCCCTGCTGTACTGGTAATTAATGTGCATGAGCCGGCGCCACCGGCGCGGTCTGGACCGGTCGGTGAGCCCCTAAAGCTCGGGAAATATTAGCAGCTGCCAGGCAGACTTTGGCGGCATAGTCCTTGATGACCTCTTCGGTGAAGCGGCTTGAAGGGCCAGACAGGTTGAGGGCGCCGACCACTTCGTTGCTGCGATCGAAAATGGGGGCAGCAATACCCGTCGCCCCGGGCGTCCATTCGCCGATGGAAACGGCATAGCCGCGTTCACACGTCAGCGCCAGGTCTTTCTCGAGCGCCACCCATTCGGTGATGGTGGTATTGGTGAGTGGGATTCTTTCGGTGGAGTTGAGGATTTCATCACGCCGCATGGGTTTCAAGAAAGCCAGCATCACCTTGCCAGATGCGCCGGCATACAGGGGCAGGCGCTTGCCCACCCGGGCGACAAAACGCACGCTCTGCGGGCTGTCAAGGCGTTCGATGCAGACGCGTTCGTTATCATCGAGCACATACAGGCTGACGGTTTCACGGGTGACCAGGTGCAGCTCATTAATATAAGTCCGGGCAGCAGTATCGATCTGAGAGGATGCCAGGTAGGTGCCTGCCCAAACCAGCACACGGGTGCCCAAGGTGTAAAGCCTGGTGCGGGGATTCTGCACCAGCAGCCCGAGGTCACGCATGGCGGTCATCAGCCTGCCGGTGGCGCTGCTGGAAAGGCCGACAAGCCTGGCGGTTTCGCGCACACCCAACTCGGTATTCTCCTGGCTGAAACAATCCAGGATGAGAACTGCTTTCTCGAGCGCGGAAGTGCGTTCTTCGGTCATTTGTCCCTTTAAATAAGACAGCGTCCCATAATCTATGCTAAAATTATAGCAATATCCCGGGTATTCGTCAATGAGGAACTTTAGGTCTTTTTTTATGAAACCAGGAAACCCCGAACCCCCGTTTTCAGCCCAAACCATCCAGAGGACCAACAACCGCCTGGAAGTGCCGGATCACCCGGTTATCCCCTTCATCGCCGGGGATGGCTGCGGAGTGGATGTCTGGCCGGCAGCCCGCAAAGCACTGGATGCGGCTGTCCAGGCAGCCTATCACGGCAGCCGCCGTATCGCCTGGCTTGAGGTGTACGCCGGGGAGAAGAGCCAACAGGTATACGGCACACCCCTGCCCGCTGAAACTCTGCAGGCATTCAGCCAATACCTGGTCGGCATCAAGGGTCCGCTCGGCACGCCCGTAGGTGGGGGGATGCGCTCGCTGAATGTTGCTTTACGCAAAACACTGGACCTGTATGCCTGCGTCCGACCGGTGCGCTGGTTCAGGGGGGTGCCCGCCCCCACAAAGCACCCCGAAAAAGTGGATATGGTTATCTTCCGCGAAAATACCGAGGACCTGTACAGCGGGATTGAATTCCCAGCTGGGACCGACCAGAACAGAGCATTGCTCGGCTGGCTGCAGGAGCGATATCCGGCGGAGTACCAGCGCTTGCGCTTCAACGAAGAGGTTGGCATCGGTTTGAAACCAGTATCAAGAGAAGGCAGCCGGCGCCTGGTAAGGGCAGCCATCCGCTGGGCGCTGGAAAACAGGCGCAGGCGGGTGACGCTGGTGCACAAAGGCAACATCATGAAGTACACCGAAGGCGCCTTCCGCCAGTGGGGCTATGAACTGGCCCGCCAGGAGTTTCCCGGACAGGTGTACACCCAGCTGCAATGGGAAGAAACCCGCCTGCGGCAGGGTGAAGAGGCAGCCAGCCTGGAACGCGAGCAAGCCCTGCAGCAAGGCAAACTGTATCTCAACGACATCATCACGGATGCAGCTTTTGAACGCACCCTGACCTGCCAGGAGGAATTTGACGTGCTCGCTACCACAAACCTGAACGGTGACTACCTTTCAGATGCCCTGGCAGCCCAGGTGGGCGGGATCGGGATCGCACCTGGTGCGAATATCAACTTCGAGAGCGGGGCGGCTATCTTCGAAGCCACCCACGGCACTGCCCCAACCATCGCCGGCAAGGATATCGCCAACCCGTGTTCGCTCATCCTCTCGGGGAGCATGCTGCTGGCTTACCTGGGCTGGAAAGAAGCAGCAGCTTTGCTGGAAAACGCCCTGCAAACTACCCTGCAGGAAGGCATCTTCACAGCCGACCTGCAGCCTGGCACCGCACCCCATCCGCCTGCCTCAACCAGCGCTTTTGCTAAGGCAGTGATACAACACCTGCCTGATTAGACCTATGACAAACACCATCCCTGACCCAATGAACACCCTGACTCCCCTGGAAGTGAATGGGGAGACTTACCTGTTCCATGCGCTGGAGAAGATGCCCGGACTGAGCCGGGAAACATTGCTTGCTCTTCCGTATTCCATCCGCCTGCTGCTGGAAAACCTGCTGGTGCATTGTGACGGGGAGAAGGTCACGCCTGAAGATGTGCAAGCCCTGGCAGCCTGGCAGCCGCAGCAGGCAGATCGCAGCACCGTTAAATTCCACCCCGGGCGGGTATTGATGCAGGATTTTACCGGAATCCCGGTGTTGAACGACCTGGCAGCCTTGCGGGCCGCGCTGGCACGCAGGGGTGTTGACCCGCAGAAGGTAGAACCGCTCATCCCGGTCGACCTGGTGGTGGACCACTCCATCCAGGTCGATTTCAGCGGCATCCCGGATGCCATGCAGCGCAACCAGGCGCTTGAAATGCAGCGCAACAAGGAACGCTACCAGTTCCTGAAGTGGGCGCAGCAGGCGTTCAAGCAGCTGCGGGTGGTCCCGCCCGGCTCCGGCATCATCCACCAGGTCAACCTGGAGAATCTCAGCCGGGTGGTGATGCAAACCCACACCCCTGCAGGAACCCTGCTGCAGGCTGAAACCCTGGTGGGCACCGATTCGCACACCACCATGATCAACGGGCTGGGGGTGGCCGGCTGGGGGGTAGGCGGGATCGAAGCCCTGGCTGCCATGCTCGGGCAACCGCTCGAATTCCCTGCCCCGGATGTGCTTGGATTGGAACTGACCGGCAGCCTGCGCGGGGGGATTATGCCAACCGACCTGGCGCTGACCATCGTGCAACTGCTGCGTAAGACCGGCGTGGTGAACTGCTTTGTCGAGGTGTTCGGCAGCGGCAGCCGCAGCCTGACCCTGGCCGACCGGGCTATGATCGCCAACATGGCTCCCGAAACCGGGGCAACCATGCTGTATTTCCCGGTGGACGAGGTCACGCTGGATTACCTGCGCCTGACCGGCCGGGATGCCAGTCTGGTCGAACTGGTTAATACCTTCACCCAGGCGCAGCATCTTTATCATTCCCAGGATGCCGCAGCACCCGCATATAGCCGCATCCTCAAGATGGACCTGGCGAGCATTGAGCCTTCGGTAGCAGGGCCAAAACGGCCGCAGGACAGGCTGCCGCTCAGCCGGGTCAAACCTTCCTTTGCCGGATCCCTCTCCCTCAGCCGCACGGAAGGCGGGTTCGGGGTGCCAGCAGAGGGGCTGCAGGCGCAAGCAAAGCTGGTCCTGAAGGGTGAGCCGTTCACGCTTAAACATGGCAGCCTGGTGCTGGCAGCCATCACCTCCTGTACCAACACCTCCAACCCGCATGTGCTGCTGGCAGCCGGCTTGCTGGCACAAAAAGCCCTGGCGCGCGGGCTTAAACCGCACCCCTGGGTCAAGGCCAGCCTGTCACCCGGTTCGCGCGTGGTCACCGCTTACCTGCAAGCTGCCGGGCTGCTCGAACCGCTGGAAGCGCTGGGGTTCAGCCTGGCCGGTTATGGCTGCATGACCTGCATCGGCAATTCCGGCCCCCTGGCGCCTGAGATCGCTGCTGCCATCCGCCAGCACAACCTGGTGACCGCCGCGGTGCTCTCCGGCAACCGCAACTTCGAAGGACGGGTCAACAGCCACATCCAGGCCAATTACCTGGCCTCGCCGCCCCTGGTGGTGGCTTTTGCCCTGGCCGGCAGGGTTAATATCGACCTGGAACATGAGCCACTCGGGTATGCAAATGACGGGTCGCCTGTTTACCTGAAAGACATCTGGCCGGAAAGGCACGAGATCGAAGCCCTGATCCAGGCCCATGTTACCCCCGGCCTGTTTTCCGAGAATGACCGCGCGCTGCTGCAGGGTAATACCGGCTGGGAGGAACTGCAAGGCGCGGCAGGGGCAATCTTTTCCTGGGATGAAGAGTCCACCTACATCCAGGAGCCGCCCTTCTTCGAAGCGCCGGCAACCGCCGGGGATATCTGCGGTGCACGTGTCCTGGCGTTCCTGGGCGATTCAGTCACCACCGACCACATCTCGCCGGCGGGATCGATACCGCCAGCCAGCCCGGCCGGGCAGTACCTGCAGAAATTAGGTGTAGCGCCAGCGGAGTTCAACTCTTATGGGTCGCGCCGTGCCAATGACCGGGTGCTGACGCGCGCCACCCTGGCAAATACCCGCCTGAAGAACAGCCTGGTCTGGGGCAAAGAGGGCGGGTACACATCTTACCTGCCTGGCCGCGAATTGATGACCCTCTATGATGCAGCCATGCGCTACCAGGCGGAAGGCGTGCCGCTGGTCATCCTGGCAGGCATGGAGTATGGCTCAGGGTCCAGCCGCGATTGGGCAGCCAAGGGTGTGCAGCAGCTGGGGGTGCGGGCGGTAATAGCCGAGAGTTTCGAGCGTATCCACCGCTCCAACCTGGCCGGCATGGGCGTGCTGCCGCTGCAGTTCTTGCCCGGGCAAAACGCGGCAACATACCGGCTGGGTGGGGAAGAAACCTTCACTATCGGGGGCATCTCCACCTTATCAGCCCCCGGTGAAATCCTGCGGGTAAAGGCTGCCCGCCCGGATGGGACGGGCATTGAGTTCCCGGTCCGGGTGCGCCTGGATACCCAAAACGACCTGGATTTCTACCGGCAGGGGGGCATGCTGCCTGCCCTGCTGGGGTCGCTGCTGACGCCTAACCCGCCCGCCAATCGAAATAATGACAACCAGTCTATTGACTAATGCTTTTTGCGCCTTATAATTAATGTACACCTGATACGGAGCGATGATCCCCTGCCTGTACATTGGACGCCAGTTGTGACGGGGTGAGCGAATGGCGTAACCGGCCGTACACATACCGGATGGAACAACCTGCCCATCCCCAATTCAAGAAGGAGGAAAAATGAAAAGTTTGTTGTACCGGATTTTTATTGTTTTATTCATCCTGGTGTTTGCCCTCCCGCTGGTCGGCGTGGACGCAGCCCAGGCAGCGCCAAAGTATACCGCAGTGAACGTGGTGTTAAATACTGACATCACCCCGCAGATACTTTCCACCCTCGGCAAGTATGGCAAGGTGCTGGACAAGCTGGTTGAGATCGACAGCCTTACCATGAAAGCCCTGACCAGCAAGGTCAGCGCCATCGAAGCCCTGCCGTTCGTGGCTGCCGTCTCACCGGATGCGGTTCGCAACGGCTCGCCGGTGGACACTGTGCCAGTGGCAGATTTTTCTAACGGCCTGAGCACCTGGGACATGGATGCCATCAATGTGACCGATTTCGGCTTTGACAACCGCCAGGTGGAATACGACGGTACCGGCGTATATGTGGCTGTACTGGATACCGGCCTGGTGGATAGCTGGCGCCAGTACTTCCCCGAGGAACGCATTGCTGAAGAGTACGCCATCGCCTTCGGCGGCGGCGGCGGCGAGGTTGGCACTGTTTCCAGCCAGCCCAACAAGTGGGAGCATGACCAGAACTCGCACGGCACGCATGTCACCAGCACAATCCTGGGGTACAGCATGGACGGCACCCCGGTAAATGGTGTGGCCCCGATGGCAACCGTCATCCCGGTCAAAGTCCTCAACCAGAACGGTTCAGGCTGGTCCTCCGTGGTTGCCCGCGGCATTACCTATGTCGGTGACCTGAAAGCCGGTCCATTAAAAGATTACCCGGTGGTGATCAACATGAGCCTGGGCGGACCTACCCTGGATGCCATGGAAGCAGAAGCCATTGATTATGCCATTGAACAAGGGGTGATCATTGTGGCTTCCGCCGGCAATGAAGGCACAGCCGGGATGGGTTACCCGGGTGCGTATGCACCGGTTATCTCGGTGGCTGCCAGCGGCTGGGCAGGTGAATGGTACGGATCTAATGCTTGGTGGTATGCCCTCAATGTAGCCGAACCAACAAATCCCACTCAATTCTACATCACGGACTTCTCCAGCCGTGAACTTGAAAACCAGGATCTGGATGTGGCTGCGCCAGGTTCATGGATCGTAGGCCCGTACCAGACCAACAGCGGTCAAACCTCCTACTACTTCCTGGGCGGCACTTCCATGGCCAGCCCGCACGTGGCCGGCATCGTGGCCTTGATGGCACAGAAAGACCCCACACTGTATGCCGCAGAAGCCGAGATGATACTGGAAGAAAGCGCAATTGCGCTTGCTCCCGGCTGTCTCTCTGTACCCGCCGGACCGGGCGCTCCACTGGTCGAATACTGCTGGGGTGCTGATGCGACTGGCTGGGGACTGGCAACAGCCGACGGTGCGTTTAATTATATGGATGGTGAATAAACCAATCAGCCAATCAAGAAACAACTGCCCTGGTTTTCCAGGGCAGTTCTCTTTTAATCCTTGGTGTAACTTTCTCCCGGCTGCAGCACCACCGCCTCCGTCGAAGTCTGCTCCCGCACCTGTGCTGCCCAGGCCTGCGCATCCTGGGCGATCAGCCCCCAGGTGGAGTAATGGATCGGGATCACCACCCGCGGCTGCAGCAGCCTGACCGCCCGCAGGGCGTCCGCCGGGCCCATGGTGTAATTGTCTCCGATCGGGATAACTGCCAGGTCCAGCCCTTCCTCGCCGATCAGGCGCATATCGCCGAACAGGCCGGTATCGCCCGCCAGGTAGAGCTTTTCGCCTGAGGGAATGGTAATGAGAAAGCCAGCCGGGTTGCCGCCGTAGCTGCCGTCCGGCAGGCCGGAGCCATGCAGCGCCATGGTCAGCTTGACATACCCGAAGGGGAAGGTGTGCCCCCCGCCCAGGTGCTGGGCATGGGTCTTCACGCCGCGCTCCTTCAGCCAGTGCGAAATCTCGGCGTTGCAGATGACAGTAGCGTCACAGCGCTTTGCAATCTCGATTGCATCGCCGATGTGGTCGCCATGCCCGTGCGTCACCAGGATGTAATCCGCATGGACCGCCTCCGGGGCAGCGGTCGCAGACGGGTTGCCCTTGAAGTACGGATCCACCAGGATGGAAAACTCCCCAACCTGCAGGTGCAGCGAGGCGTGCCCGAGCCAGGTAAGCCTGTATTTCATGTTACCCTCCTTTATATTTTCCCATTGCGGTTGAGCTCCGCCAGGAGGATCGGGTGCATGATCCGGCTGGCAGCCAGTACCGAGCAAGGCGGCTGCATGAAGCCCGGGGTTCCGCGAGCATCGGTGACGATGCCGCCCGCTTCGGCAATGATGAGTGCGCCGGCAGCAATATCCCAGGTGTGGATGGAGTTCGACCAGTAACCGTCCAGCCTGCCGGCAGCCACATACACCATATCCAGGGCAGCTGAGCCCATCCGGCGCACGCCCTGGGTCAACCTGGTCAGATGCACGTAATTCTGCAAGGCCGTCTGCATCAACTCTCCCTCGCTGGAAGGAAAGCTGGTCGCCAGCAGAGATTTGATCAGGGTTCCGGCATCCGAGACCTGCACCGGCTTGCCGTTCAGGAATGCGCCTTTTCCCTTCTCAGCTGTGAAGCACTCGCCCCGCACCGGGTCGTATACCACCCCCAGCCGGGTGCTGCCCTGTTCTGCAAAGGCAAGCGACACGCAGAAGAAAGGAATACCGTGGGCGTAGTTCATGGTGCCGTCCAGCGGGTCGATAAACCAACAGGCGCCGTCATCGCCATCCAGGTAGCCGCTCTCTTCGGTCATAATGGCATGACCCGGAAAACTTGAGCGGATCTCGCCCAGCAGGTAATCTTCCGATTTTTTATCCATTTCGGTCACCAGGTCGGTCAGCCCTTTGTGGCGGATCTGGTGCTGTTTGCCCAATCCCTCCATAAGGATGCTGCCGGCATTGGCAGCCCATTGTACTAATTGATCCAGTGTGGGTTTCATTGCATCTCTTTCACATTAGATAATTAAAGCTCGCTGCGCATCTCGGCAGCCAGCTCTTCAAAATATTGCACCAGGGCAGCATGGCGGTGTTCCGCCATCCGTTTTGCCGCGTCAGTAAACAACCTCTCACGGATGCGGACCAGCTTGAACAGGTACTCATGGTAGGCGCTGTGGGGCTCACCCGGTTCTGCCTGCCCGGTAGAGCGGAACTGCTGTGAGGGTTCTGCGAAGACCGGCTCATTGGCCAGGACGGCATAGGCGATGGTGCGGGCTGCCCCGATTGCCCCGATCACATCCAGCTTGTCGGCGTCAAAGATGATCTTTGCTTCCAGCGTCTCGGGCTTATTGCCATCCCCGCGGTAGCGGTGGCCGCGGATGCAGTGCTGCACCGCCTGGATGCGCTCCTCCGGCCAGCCGGCTTCAGCCAGCACCCTGCCGGCGAACACCGCTGAGGCAATGTGGTGCCCTTTGCGCTCCTCAGAGCCGGGAGTGGCGCCCTGCACATCGTGCAGCAGGGCTGCGGCAGCCACGATCTCCTTATCCGCATTTTCCTCATCCGCCAGTTTCATGGCAGTCTGGTACACCCGCAGCACATGCTCAAAATCATGCACGGCGTCGGTCTGTTCGTACCACTGGCGCACCTGTTCAATGCTCAGCATTCGCTCTCCTGCACTGGCTGGATTGGGTAAACCCGGCCGGATTTGACAACCGTCTGCACCAGGTTGGTGCCGAAGCGGTACACCAGGTGGCGGTAATCGTCCACATTCAGGATCAGCAGGTCGGCCTGCTTGCCGGGCTCGATCGAACCGATTGTATCCTCACGCTTGATGGCTGCAGCGGCGTTGATGGTGGCAGCTGTCAGCGCTTCAGCTGGGGTCAACCGGAGGTAGCGGCAGGCCAGCGCCATTACAAACTGCATGTTGCCGCACCAGGCTGTGCCCGGGTTGAGGTCGCTGGCCAGCGCAAGCACACCGCCATTATCAATAATGGCACGCGCCTGGGTGTAGTGCGGGTCTGCCAGCCCGAAGGGGGTGCACGGCAGGGAAACTGCCACAGTATGGCTCTTCGCCAGCATCTGCAGTTCCTCATCGGTGGTTTTCACCAGGTGGTCGGCTGAGGCAGCGCCCAGTTCCACCGCCAGGCGCGTTCCGCCCAGGGCTTCGAACTCGTCCACGTGGATCTTCAGCGGGAACCCCAGTTCCCTGGCTTTTTCGAGGATGCGGCGGGTCTGCTGCAGGGTGAAAGCACCAGCCTCGCAAAAGACATCCACAAACGGCAGGGGATGCTGGGCAGCGTTTGCTTCCCACCAGCTTTTCACGGCTGGCAGCATGTCATCCGCTACCAGGGCGGTGTACCCGTCTGGGTCATCCCGGTATTCCGGTGCAACTGCATGCGCCCCCAGGAAGGTGGGTGCCAGTTCGAGTGGACCCAGTGTATCAAGTTCCAGGATGGCTTGCAGCTGGTCGATTTCCGAACCCAGTTCCAGCCCGTAGCCGCTTTTGGCTTCGGCGGTGGTGGTGCCGTGGGCAAACATGCTGCGGGCGCGCGGCAAAGCCTGCCTGACCAGCTCCTCTACACCTGCCTGGCGGGAGGCACGCACGGTTGAGGCAATCCCGCCACCGGCAGCCATGATCTCCATGTAAGTCTTGCCCTGCAGGCGCATTTCAAATTCGGCAGCCCGGTCGCCCGCCCACACCAGGTGGGTATGCGGGTCCACCAGACCCGGGATCACCGCTTTTCCGCCTGCATCCAGCTTATCTTCGTCCGGGTAAGCGTGGAGGAGGTCATCCGTACTGCCTGCTTCAACGATACGCCCGTCCCGGACCAGAACTGCGCCATCCGGGATGATCTGCAGGTCTGACATTTCTTTCCCGCGGCGCATCCCGCCTAATGGCGTGACCAGTTGAGAAGCAGAATGGATCAGCATGTTACTTTTTCTCCCTGGGCGGCGGCAGCAAGGATGCCAGCCGCTCCACCCTCTCAGCCAGGTCTGCAAATTCGGGCAGGGCAGCTTCCTCCACCAGGCCGGCATCGCCCAGGCGGGTGATCTCAGGCTGGATCGGCAGGCGCGCCAGCACTTCGCAGCCGGCGGTTTTGGCAATCTCCCCTGCATGGCTGGGGCCGAAAATTTCGTATTCTTTGCCGGTATCCGGGCAGCGGAAGTAGCTCATATTCTCGACCACGCCCAGCATGGGAATCCCCACCGTTGCCACCATACTGACCGCTTTCTTGACCACCATGGCAGCCAGCTCCTGCGGCGTGGTCACCAGGAGAACGCCCTGCAAAGGCAGCTGCTGGGTGACGGTCAGGGCAGCGTCGGATGTGCCCGGTGGCAAATCCACCAGCAGGAAATCCAGCCTGCCCCACAGGGTATCGTTCCAGAACTGCTGGATAACGCCTGTGATCATTGGCCCGCGCCAGATGACCGGCAGGTTCTCATCCTGCAGCAGCAGGTTGGTAGACATAACTTTGATACCGGATTTCGTGGCTGAGGGCAGGATACCCTGCTCTGACCCGCGCAAGCCGCCGGAAGGCAGGCCGAACAGGCGCGGGATGCTGGGACCGGTGATATCTGCATCCAGGATGCCCACTTTCAATCCCAGGCGGTTGAGGCTCACCGCCAGCATGGCAGTGACAGAAGATTTTCCCACCCCGCCCTTGCCGCTCATAATTGCCAGAACGTGCTCCACCTTGTTGAACTGGGACAATTTGGGCAGCTGCGGCATACCATTGGGCATGACCTTCTCGCGTTCCTCTTTCGTCATGGCGCCGAAGGTGATATCGACTTGCTTCACGCCTTCCAGCGCCAGCAATGCTGTGCGCGCATCTCTGGCCATGCGGTCTTTCAGCGAGCAGCCCGGGATGGTTAATGCCAGGGTGAATTTCACCGTGCCATTGGCCTGCAGCTCAAGGTCTCGCACCATATCCAGTTCGACCAGGCTGCGGTTAAGCTCCGGATCCATGACCGTGGAGAGGGCGTTGATAACTTGTTCGCGGTTGACCATATCGTTATGTGCTCCAATACAGGATTATACCCTGTCCATCCTATGGACAGGTCCTTTGCAGCCTGCAGCAGGGCGGCGGGCACCTGAAAATCGCGGGATTTTCCCTGCCAGGGATTTTCCCTGCAAGAACAAGTAGCTTGACACCTCTACCTGCCTCTGGTATGCTTGCCGGTGCGTCCGGGTGGGTCCGGCGCGGCGGAACCCTTCGAACCCCGTCAGGTCCGAGAGGAAGCAGCGGTAAGGAGGTCATTCCGGGTGCCGCCGGTAAGCCTGCTCGGGCGCACTTTTATTAATCATGCAAAATCCACCCATCTGTAATTACGAAGGCTCCGACTACCAGCAATCCTTCTGGGACCAGGGCAGCCGCGCTTATGAGGATGCCGTAGAAGCGATTGCCCTCAAGCGCCTGCTGCCGCAATCCGGCAGCCACCTGCTGGAGCTGGGCGCCGGAGCCGGGCGCAATACCCCGCGCTATAAACAATACAGCCAGGTTACCCTGGTGGATTACTCCTCCACCCAGCTGCAGCAAGCCCGCCAGCGCCTGGGCGAAAGCGGGCATTACCGTTTTGTGGCAGCGGATATCTATCACCTTCCTTTTGTGCAAGGGGTGTTTGACGGCGCCACCATGATCCGCACGTTGCACCATATGGCTGAGCCTTTAATGGCGTTGCAGCAAGTGCGCCGTGCCTTGCAGCCTGGTGCGGTTTTCATTTTGGAGTATGCGAATAAACGCAATGTAAAGTCCATGCTGCGCTACCTGCTGCGCAGGCAGACCTGGAGCCCGTATGCCCCGGAGCAGGTGGAGTTTGCAGCACTGAACTTCGATTTTCATCCTAAAACGGTAGACCGCCTGCTCAGCGAGTCAGGATTCAGATCCGAACGCACCCTGACCGTGTCCCATTTCCGCATGGGCGCGCTAAAAAAGCTCATCCCGCTGAAAGCGCTGGTATGGCTCGACAGCCTGCTCCAGCCGACCGGGAGCTGGATCAGGGTCACGCCGAGCGTATTTACCCGCACAGCCGCCGTTGGAGAAACTCCCCTGTCCCCCGCAGGCGATTTTTTCCAGTGCCCGGCCTGTGCCAGAGGAACCCTGGCGGATACACCCCCTGAACTGCATTGCAGCCAGTGCAGCAGGACATACCTGGTCAAAGACGGCATCTACGACTTCCGCCTGGACCAGGAATAACCGCGAGCACAGGTATAATTACCCTACTTAATAACCCGGAGGTTCCTTTGCTTACCATCCCCGAAGAACTGTGGCTACTGTCGCTTAATCCAAGAACCGGCAAGGTTAAAACCACCAAGCTGATCCAGGCGGTCACCGGCGCTGTGCTGGTGGAACTGGCGCTTGCAAAGCGCATCCAGATCAAGGGCAAAAAACAGGTGGGCGTTACCAGTGATCAACCGCTCGGGAATGCTGTCCTGGATAGCGCCCTGGCCAAGATCAAAGCCTATGAGAAAGACCTGGAAGTGTTCCTCTGGATGTATGAGCTTTCTTCAGTGCAGCAGAAGCGCATACAGGATTTTGTGGCTGAAGGATTACAGGAGAGAGGCACAGTCGAGCTAGTTGAGCAGACTGTCCTGGGATTGTTCAAACGCAAGAAATGGGTGCTGAAAGATGCCAATCTGCGTGATGAGGTCATCCAGCGCATGCGCGCTGCCGGGTTGGAAAACCAGGAACCCACCCTGCACACCCTTTGCCTGATGCTGATTGCGGGCCAGACCGACCTGGTACGCATTGCAGAATCGCGCAATGAACGTGCGAAGTACCAGGCCCGCATCCGCCAATTGATCACCATGGTGGACGAACCGCGTGCAGCCCATGCGCGCAACATTATCGTGGCAGTTTTAAAAGCCAACCAGACCAGCCGGGGATCGGTTACCCTATAATTAGAGCACTTCAAGCGGGGCGATGGATGCCATCAGGCGTTTAAACCCGACGCTGTCAAAGAACACATCCACCATTTCTTCCCCATCCACAATCCGGCTGTCCAGTACCATCCCGTCTCCCCAGGCGGGATGTTTTACTCGCATGGCAGCGCGGTAACGCTGCTGCGGTTCCGGTTTGGGCGGGGCAGGCGGGATATTCCAGGGCACATTGGCCTGTACCCGGGATGGGCTACTGTAATCCGAATAGGTGCTGCGGCGGGAGGCGCTGGAAGCACCCTGCACTTTCAGCAGGTTGGAGGGTATGTCCTCCAGGAATTGGGAGGCATCACTGAACTCGTATGAGCCGTACGTGCTGCGGCGCTGGGCGCGCACCAGGTAAAGGCGGTCCTTGGCCCGTGTGATACCCACGTAGAAAAGGCGACGTTCTTCCATCATCTGCTCCGGGTCATCACGCGATCGGTTGTGAGGCAGAATGCCTTCGTCTAATCCGATAATGAAAACCTGCGGGAACTCCAACCCTTTGGCAGCATGCAGTGTGAGCAGTGTGGGGGCATCCAGTGCTTCCGGCAGGGTATCCTGGTCGGATACCAGCGCCAAGTTCTCGAGGAAATCAGTCAAGCCGCGGTCCTGGTACTCGTACGCCAGTTTCAGCAACTCCTGCACATTGCCCCAGCGGTCTTCGCCTTCTTCAGAGTGATCCTGGATGTATTCCTGGTAGACCACATCCTGCAGGATGCGGCCGAACAATGCCGGCAGGCTGAGTTTATCGCGCTGCTCGACCCAGCTGCCCAGCAGCACTCCGAAATCTGCCAGCATGACTGCCCCCCGGCCGGATAAATCCTTCCAGAAGGGGGAAGCATCCCCATTCCTGCCCAGGTCCAGCAGTACCTGGCCCAGGCTGATATGCGCCTGCCTGGCTGCCATGGTTAACGACAGCATGGTTTTCTCGCCGATGCCGCGTCCGGGCACGTTGATGATACGCCCCAGGCTGACCTCGTCATCCGGGTTGTGCACCAGGCGCAGGTACGCGATGCAGTCCTTGACCTCGCGCCGGCCGTAGAAGCGTTGAGCGCCTACCAGGCGGTAGGGCATACCTGCCCGCAGGAAAGCCTCTTCCAGCAGGCGCGACTGGGCATTGGTGCGGTACATCACGGCAAAATCGACCGCCTGGGCGCGTTTCCCCATAACCAGCTGCTGGATGGTCTCCACCACGTACACCGCCTCGGAGGTATCATCCACTGCTTCATAGAGCGTGATGATGTCGCCGTTGCCGCGCTGGGTAAAAAGGTGTTTCGGGGTGCGGTTGGGGTTGCGGTTGATCACTGCCCGGGCGGTATCAAGGATGTTCTGGGGCGAGCGGTAATTCTGTTCCAGCAATATCTTGCGGCAGGATGGATAATCTTTTTCAAAACGGAGCACATTGCGGTAATCTGCTCCGCGCCAACGGTAGATGGACTGGTCCTCATCCCCCACTACAAAGATGTTCTGGTGATAGGAAGCCAGCAGCCTCAACAGTTCATACTGTGCCAGGTTGGTGTCCTGGAATTCATCCACCAGCACATGCTGGAAACGGCGGGAATAGCGCTCGCAGATATCCGGATTTTCGCGTAGCAGCCTTACCGCCACAAAAAGCAGGTCATCAAAATCGAGGGCGTTGTTATCCACCAGCATGGTCTGATAGCGTTCATACACCCGCCTTACCACCTCGTCCCGGTAAGTGCCGCTGGGGTAATCCTGCGGCAGCAGCAGTTCATTCTTGGCGTTGGATATACTGGCCAGCACGCCTGCGGGGCGGTAGCTTTTTTCATCAATGTTCAATTCGCGGATAGCGCGCTTGACCAGGGTCTCCTGGTCGCCCTCGTCGAAGATGACAAAATTCGGCTTGTAAGGCAGGGAATTGGTCTCGCGCCGCAGCAGGCGGGCGCAGATGGAATGGAATGTCCCCAGCCAGATATCCTGCAGTTGCTGTTCGAGCAAGGTTTCCACCCGGGTGCGCATCACGCGGGCAGCCTTGTTGGTAAAGGTGACTGCCAGGATCTGGTAGGGGGCGATGTTTTGCTCCTTTACCAGGTAAGCTATCCGCTGGGTCAGGACGCGCGTCTTGCCGGAGCCGGGCCCGGCCAGGACCAGGGTCTGCTTTGAATCAGTCGTTACCGCTTCATATTGCTGCGGGTTCAGGTTTGCCAGGAGTGTCATCGGCAAGGATTGTACCATAGCAGACCGAACGGAGGCTGCAGAATGCGGATCCGGCTTGCCGGATGGCAGGGCATGGGCTACAATCCTAAGCATGAACGGCGTCATCCACGGACATGAATGGGCGGAGACATTATTGCAGCACCAGCTTGCCAGCGGGCAGGTGCGGCATGCCTACCTGTTCACCGGGCCGGACGGTGTCGGCCGGCGCACCCTGGCGCTACGTTTTGCCCAGGCAATCAACTGCACCAACCCGCCTGCTCCCGGCAAGGCTTGCGGCGTCTGCCGTATCTGCATTCACACGGAAAAAATGCAGCAGGTTGACCTGTCGATCATACAGGCTGAAATCCCGGGCGCCATGATCAAAGTGGACCAGATCCGGGCACTGCAGCACAGCCTGTCGCTCTCCCCTTATGAAGCACGCTACCGCATCGCGCTGCTGCTGGATTTTGAGGCTGCCAACGCTAACGCCCAGAATGCCCTGCTGAAGACCCTCGAAGAGGCGCCCGACAAGGTCATCCTGCTGATCACTGCCAGCTCTGCCGAAGAGCTGCTACCCACCATCGTTTCGCGCTGCGAATTGCTGCGCCTGCGCCCGCTGCCGGTGGATCAGCTGGCTGAGGTGCTTATTTCCGCCCACGGGGCAGATGAAGAAGCTGCAAGGCAGGCGGCTGCGCTGGCAGGCGGCCGGGCGGGGGTAGCCCTGCGGTTCCTGGCGGATCCCGGGGAGATTGCCAGCCATAACGAGCTGGTGGAAACCCTGTTTGAACTGCTGGAAAGCAGCCTGCGCCAGCGTTTTGCCCGGGTGGAGGGCATGATCAAAGCCCCGGACCAGGCAGGTTCACGCGCAAAGCTGAGGAAGGCCCTGCAAGCCTGGATCGGTGTGTGGAGGGATGCGTTGCTGCTGGTCAGCGGTTCGGATGCGCCCATTACCAACATCGCCCACCGGGCTGCCATTCAAGCCCTGGCTGCAAGCATGCCCGCTGACCGCATCCACGCATATTTACGCAGGTTGGAAGAGGGGTTGACGATGCTTGACCAGAACGTAAATCCGCGCCTGCTGCTTGAAAATATCCTGCTGGATTACTGAGGATTACTCTAAAGCCTGGTCAAGGTCAGCGATAAGGTCATCAACATTTTCAATCCCAACTGAAAGCCTGATCAACCCGTCGCTGATGCCCGCCTGCAGGCGCTGTTCACGGCTGAGGGTGGAGTGTGTCATGCTGGCCGGGTGGCAGATGAGCGTATCAACATCCCCCAGGCTGACCGTCAGGGTGCACAACCTGACCCGGTTCATCAGCTTTTCCCCGGCTTCGTAGCCGCCCTTCAATTCAAAAGCGATCATCCCGCCAAAACCCTGCATTTGCTCTTTAGCCAGGGAATGCCCGGGGTGGCTCTCCAATCCTGGGTAATATACCCGTTCCACTGCCGGGTGAGCGGCGAGGTAAAGGGCGACCTGGCTGGCATTCTGGCAGTGCTTTTGCATGCGCAGGGCAAATGTTTTCAGCCCCAGCAGGGTCAGCCAGGAATCGAACGGGCTTAAGGCTGCCCCCATCAGGGTCAATTGCTGTTGCAGCTCGTTCTGCACAAATTCGGGATGGCGGCTGATGACTGCCCCGCCGATGACAACAGCATGCCCGCACAGGTACTTGGTCAGGGAGTGGATAACCATATCTGCTCCGAGGGTCAACGGGCGCTGGCAGTACGGGGTGGCAAAGGTGTTATCCACTGCCAGCCAGGCGCCGTGAGCATGAGCCAGGGCGGCGATCGCCTGGATATCCAGAATCTGCAGGGTGGGGTTGGCGGGTGTCTCGATATAAGCCAGGCGGGCAGTGGGGTACAGGCTGAAAGCTTTCTCCCAGGCCGATGGTTCAGTATCGGCGATGGTGACTACTTCAATTCCATAACGCGGGCCAAGCAGGATCAGCCAGTTCAGGGTGGCGCTGTAAATGCCTTCCTGGGCGAGGACCAGGTCGCCGCTCTTGCAGCGGGCCAGGATGGCAGCCGATACCGCCGCCATGCCGGATGAAAAGACCCGCCCGTCAACCAATTGCTGAGGGGTTGCATCAGGTGTGGCCTGGAGGAGGTCAAACCCTTCCAGGGCAGCGATGCGGCTGGCCAGCAGTTCCTGGTTGGGGTTTCCCAGGCGGGTATAAATGTAGCCGGGTGCTTCGTGCCTGAAGAGGGCAGCCCCGCTGGCAACATCATCGAACACAAAGGTGGAAGACTGGTAAATAGGCTGAACCAGGGGCTGCCCGGCGTCAGGAATGCTGCCGGCATGCAAACTCTGGGTGTCAAAAGCGTGTTTTGGTTTGGATCTGGTCATGGTTTCATCCTGCACGGGTTCTCCTGCCGGGTTTAGGTTGCAGGGAGTGTGGTTTGGGTGATTATATCCCTGTTTCCCGGTTGCTGGATCGGGCAGGTCAGAGGATCCAGCTTGCCAGCAGGGGAAAGCGCTCTTTCTGGCTGGCAAACACATTAAACAGGGCATTGAAGTAATTCTCAGCCTGGGAGAATTCATCATGCCTGTGGTCTGTCAGCTGGATGAAATCCCAGGCTTCATGCATCAGCCTGGAACGGATGGATTCGGCATCCGGTTCGGCTGGCAAACAAAGGTCGCGTGGGCTGAGGAACACCAGCTTTTCCGGCTGGAATATTGTTTGCCAATTGCCCATGTGGAACAGCCGTATAATCTCGAGCACATCGGCATCCTGTGCGATCTGCATCTCCAGTGATGTCATGTCGCCGTGCGGGATCAGCCCGGCGGTAAAGTCAGCCAGCGTTGGAGCTTGTTGATACACCAGGCGTCTCGGAGAAGTATTCAGGAGATAATCCCTGCACAGGTTTGCGCTGTCATGTTCCCAGTAGTCTTTCCCGCTATCCTGGCGGCCGGAATCGTGGAAGGCGGTTGCCACCCGGACCGCATACATGTCAGGTTCCAGCCCCCGCGAAATATAGTAATGCCCCATGGCTTCGGCAAGGAGCACCGCCCGGCAGATATGCATGCGTCCGTGCAGGTTGGTGTAGTCGAAACGGCGCTCATGATCAGCGTAAATCGGCAGGATATGTTTATTCAGTTCGGGGATAAAGTCCAGGAGAGAAGGGGTGTTCAGAGTTTTCATTAAGTAAATTGTACCTGATACCGGAAATCTGAAGTCGATATATAAACCTTATACAAATATTATACAATATGCCAAGCCAGGCGTAAAATAGGATCAACAAATCAGGAGGACCTAATGAAAAAAGACATTTTACGCCAGTTTTTCGTGATCTTTACCACCGTATTTACGCTCGCACTGAACGGTGCAGCCAATGCTTTGCCCCTTAACGGCCGCATGACCGGGGAGATTTCCGACAGCTTCAACGTGTTGTTTGTGCCTGCCGGTTATGTCTTCTCCATCTGGGGATTGATCTACCTGGGCCTTACGGCCTTTGTTGTCTACCACTCGCTGCCCTCGCAGCGCGATAACCCCCGCTTGCGCAAGATCGGCTGGTGGGTTGTGCTCAGCAACCTGGCAAACGGGTTATGGATCTACTTCTGGCACTTCGGGCAGTATTCCGTCAGCCTGGTGGTCATGCTGGTGCTGCTGGTAGCCCTGCTGGCCATCTACCTGGGCTTGAACATCGGCAAGACCCGCTTCAGCAATCTTGAAAAATGGGTAGTTTCGGTCCCCTTCAGCATCTACCTGGGCTGGATCACCGTGGCGACCATTGCCAACGCCACTGCCCTGTTCAGCTACTGGGGATTTGACGGCGCTTTCCTCAGCCCGCTGGCCTGGACGCTGGTGCTGCTGGCTGCTGGTGTGGTCATCGCCGGTATCATGGCTTTCACCCGCTCAGATATTGCCTACCTGCTGGTACTGGTGTGGGCATTCTCCGGCATTTCGGTGCGTTGGGCTGACCTGGCAGTGCTGAATGTGGCAGGCTATATCGCAGCCATTCTGGTGCTGGCGCTGTTGATCGCCAGCCGGCTGCGGAAACGAACGGCATAGTCAACCGGAAATTACTGAAAACTTGAGGTTATCCCAAGACCTGGGATAGCCTCTTTTTATAAAAACCGCCCGCCCCTGTGAGTGGATCCAGTATAAAAGCACTGGCGGGTGCCCCCTCCTGGCACGGTTTGCTTCTCCACTCATGGGGACGGGCGTGAAATGTCTGTCTACAGGATAATTGCCTGCTGATGCCCCTGTTTAGCTTACAAAAGGTTCAAACTCAACTGTCCTGTCCGGGAACGACATCTGCACTTTGAAGTGGTCGAAAAGTTCAGTTCCCAGGATGCCCCGGACGCCGCTCAACAACAGGGCTTTCTCGAGTAATTCCGGCAGCACCCCGAAGCGGAAGGGCAGGGTCTTGCCGGCAATAGTGACCGGCAGCTCGTAAATAGGGGTGCTGAACTCGCCAAATCCGGGGTAGGTGTCCCTGGCGGTGTCCACTTCCTGCAGCCCCTTCACAAGGTCTGATGACAGGTAATTGAGCGGCGATCCGGTATCCAGGAAAAGATTGAGCGCTGTGTTGTTCACCGGAACACTGATCACCGGGATGCCCATTACCGCTTCCATTTTGGCGCGTTCGCCCTGGATCTCATCGATCCTGACGTTGCTGAATACTGCCTGGTTCTGCTGCAGGTTGATGAGGATATGGTAATTCTTTAATACATCCATGCCCAGCATGGCATCCACGCCTTTGCCGATCTGCTGTGAAATTGCCTGGATGTCCACTCCCTGGTAATCCTTCAATAACGGGTACATCTCTCCCATGAAGAGGAATTTGGGAATACCGCCGATGCTGACCGGGCTTCCGGTATCCAGCACATCCTTGAACCGCTCCACCCTGACAACCAGGTGGCCAGCAACGGCTTCGAGAGGAAATGCCGCTAATCCGCGCTGCTGCATGCGCATCTGGCGGTAGCTGTCATAATGGGTGGATTTCCGGTCCATCTCCGACATTGGCGCTTTCATCTGTTCTGCCCTGTGGGTATACAAATCACGCGTGCGCTGGTTGAGGAATGCCATATTGTCATTTACCGATTGATACAGCGTTGATGATGCTTCCTTGTACCGACCCTGCCTTTCCAGTTCGAGGGCTGCCTTGGCCGCCTCTGCCAGTTCCAGTACACTGAAGCGCTGCATCATGGGCAGGTTGGGTACTATCTTGTCCAGGTCTGCTTTTGCCAGCACCGGCAAAGCCAGTTCCGCGGCGGCTTCAAGCAGCTGCCCTTCTTCCCCTCGGGCGTAAACAGATGCTTTTATGGCTAGCGTTGTGTCGCTGGCAGCAGCCGGAATGGTTGCTTTAAGGTAAATCATCTGCGATTTGCCGGAATACATGCTGCCGACCGGGATGACCAGCATCTTACCTTTCTTGCGGGTGTGGTAACCGCCGTACACCTTACAGGTTGCTCCTGCGGGCAGTTCAAGGCGCAGCTCGACCTCTTTAGCCGTGATGGCAGAAAGCTCTTTGAACTCAGAGGCAAAAATGACCGGGATCTCCGTGGGAGATTCGATAAAGTAGAAGTTCCCCTGCCCCTGGTTGGACATGGTTTCCATCAGCTGCTCATTAAACCCAAGCCCTACGCCGAAGGTGGAGGTGGCTATCCCGCGCGAGGCCAGCTCGCGGGCATGCACGGCCAGCTCTTCAGGATCTGTTATACCCACATTTGCCTGGCCGTCTGAAAGCAGCAGCACCCGGTTTATGGTGTTCTCCTGCGCCTGGCGGGCAACCATCTGGCAGCCTGCCAGCCATCCGCCGGACAGGTTGGTGCTGCCGCCGCTTTGTACGTTGTGCAGCATCTCCTTGATGCGCCTGCGGTTGGGAGGTGTCATCGGCATACTTTCTGATAATGCCATTACTTCGTCGTCGTAAATGATAACTGCCAGGTGGTCATCATCTTCCAGCAGGTCAGTCACGTGCAGGGCAGCCAGCTTGGCAAATTCCAATCTATCCCCATACATGGAGCCGCTGCGGTCCAGGACCAGTGCCAGGTTGAGCGGCTGGCGCTGGTCAGCATCCTTTGCTACGGGAGCCTGGATCTCGATCTCCACTACCCTTTCTACCGGTTCTTCTTTGGTAACCCCGGCCTTATCTGTTTGCAACCCTAAAACTAACTCATTCTCTTTCATTGTGAACCCCTTTCTTTAGCGTGAAAAAATCTGGCTGGCTTCGGCCAGCAGCTGGTCCAGCCTTTTTTGCTGTTCCGGTTTCAGCGGCTGGCGGAAGTGAATTTCAATATCCGGACTGATCTCAACCCGGGTCCACTGGCTGGAGGAAGCAGGCTGTGAGGATGTTTGGCGGCGTGCAGGTGCAGGCGGGGGTGAGCCCAGGCGGTTTTCGTTGATGATCTGCTTGGCGTCCATCAGGGAAGTGATGTACTCCAGGGCGCTTTCGCCCGGCATTCTATCAGCTATTTCTGCCCTTTCGGGAATACTGGACAGGCGCGGGGACTCATTTGTCTGGTCGAGCAGCTTCTGCAGGTTTTCGCTGTCCCCTGAATTGATCACCTTTTCGATCTCCCAGAGCGGCAAGCGCAAGTCTTTAAGCTTGCGGATCAGTTCCAGCCGTTCCAGATGTGCGCTGGTGTAATAGGCATACTTGCTCGAGCGATCCGGTTCGGGCAGCAGGCCTTTTTCGGTGTAGTAGCGGATCGTCCGTACGGTAACCCCTGCTAAATCTGCCAGGTCCCCGATCAAATATCTCTTTTGCTTCATAATCATTTCCTCGTTTTTTCTATGTACATAATAGCACTATTACGTAATACTGTCAATGATATTTGTAACCTCAGCCGGGTGATTAATGAAGAATTCCCGGGAGAAAACCGGGAATTTTGGGGTTTAATTGGTTCAGAAATACTGGCCTTTGAGGCCTTGATCTAGCCCCCAAACCTGATCCTGCACAGGCTTTCCGAAAGCTCCCACAACCGCCTGGCTTCGCTTTCGTTGCGGGCGTAGCGGCTGGGTTGGACCGGGACGCCATGCTTCCAGTAGGCCGATTCGCGGGTATTCACTTCCGGCGCTGAAGCCAGCCAGGCAACCTCTTTGCCGATTACGCCTGGATCAGCCCCTCCCTGGCTGCGCCTTTGCCAGATCCAGCGCACCAGGCCGTAGGTGCCCTTCAACCCGATACCGGTATTAACCAGACCCGGATCGGCTGCGATGGCCAGAATGCCATTTTTACCGAAGCGGCGGTTGAATTCATAGGTGAAGAGCACGTTTGCGAGCTTGCTTTGCTTGTACGCCAGCAGGGTGTTGTAATTCCTGCGGCACATCACATCCCTCCAGCACATACGCATCCCGCGGTGCGAATTGGAGCTGACCATCACAACCCGGCTTTCAGGGACGGCTGCCAGTTGAGGCAGGAGCAAGTGGGTCAGGTGAAAGGCTGCCAGGTGGTTGACAGCAAACTGCAGCTCGTACCCGTCTTCCGTTACGGTGAAGCGGTTGGAAACAGTGCCGGCGTTGTTAATCAGAGCATGCAGCTGCCCGCTCGTTTCCGCCTGCAGGTATTTCTGGATCTGAAAGCCCAGGGTGCGGACATGGTTCTGTGCAGACAGGTCAGCCAGGAAGAAATGCAGGCGCGCTCCGGGGTTTTCTTGCCGGATGAGCCCGGCAGCCTGCTGGATATTGGCTTCAGACCTCCCCACCCCGATCACCAGCGCGCCGGCTTTTGCAAGAGCTGCAATAGCGCCCAACCCGATGCCGGAAGTGGCGCCGGTGATAACGAATGCCATATCGTGAAGGTCATCCGGAAGGTCCATGCCGCCCTCGCTTGTTGAATTAACCAAATGATTACATCTTATGACATAACCAGATGATTGACAAATCTGTCATTTATAATATCATCTTTCTGTTAGTGTACACAAAAAAGAGGAATAATACATGCCAGGTTATGTCATGATTACAGGCGCATCCGGCGGGTTTGGCAGGGTGTTGGCCGCAGAATGTGCTTCCCGCGGCTGGGACCTGTTCCTGACGGACATAGACCCTGCCGGGGTTGAAACACTGGCGGTTGAACTGTCTGCCAGGTATGGGGTTGCCGCACAATCCTTCGCCTGCGACCTGACCAATCCTGCTTCACGTGCGGCGCTCTGGGATTTTGTGCTCAACCAGGCCCTGCAGTTTCATATGCTCATCAATGTTGCCGGTGTGGAATACGAAGGTCCTTTTGCAGAACGCAGGCTGAGCCAGCTGCGCACGATGGTGCGGCTGCATGTTGAGGCTGTAGCTGAAAATACGCATTCAATCCTGGCATTCCGCCACCCATCCGCCGTGCTGCGGGTGATCAATATCAGCAGTTTGGCCGGGTTCAATCCGATGCCCATGAAAGCGGTCTATTCAGCCACCAAGCGGTTTATCATTCAGTTTACCCTGGCACTGCGCGAAGAGTTCCCCAAAGAGCAGGTGATCTTTACAGCGGTTGCACCAGCCGGCATGCCAACCACTGAGCGTGCGATAAAGGGCATCAAAGCCCAGGGCTTGCTGGGCAAGCTGACCGCGCTGGAAGCTGAAGAGGTTGCCCGGCGTTCGATCGACTATGCCCTGTCCGGGAGGGCAGTGTACATTCCCGGTGCGATCAATCGGGTGGTAAAATTCCTGACCGGCCTGCTGCCAGATACCCTGATGGCAAAGCTGATCGGCTGGCGCTGGAAGCAGGCTTACCAAAAGCGCGAAAAAGAAGGTGATACCGCCGGGGTGCTAAAATAAGAACCGCAGAATAAAACACAGAAACGAGAAGCACATGAGCCAGACAACTACACGTGAGTACATCTTGATCGCCGCCATTACTGCCATTGAAAAGTATGGTGTGCAGCATGTGACCACACGCCGGATTGCAGAAGAAGCCGGGGTGAACAATGCTGCTTTGCACTACTATTACGGAACCAAAGAGAACCTGGTTGAACAGGCGCTGGCCATGATCCTGCAGCGCATGCTGGATGATTCCGCAGCCATCTTCTCAGAACATGCCGGCTACCCCGAACGCCTGGGCGCCCTATTCCAGTACCTGTGTGATGTCTTGATCAAATACCCTAACCTGGTGCGCGCCCATTTGAGCGGCCCGCTGATGGAGAAAGATCCAGGCAGCCCATTCCTCAATATGCTCGATACCTGGTTTGAGCGCTCCTGTGCTGACTTTGAGAACACCCTTTCTGACGAGGTGTACGCCAACCTGCGGATGGCCTTCCAGGCAGCTGTATCCGCGCTGCTGGTTGCCGGACTGCTGCCGCCTAAAAGCGGGGTAAATGCCACGGTTGACCTGCACAATGACGCTGACCAGGCGGCCTTAACCGGGATTCTGGTAGATATGGTGGTAAGCCAACTGGGTTAAAATTGCTCCCAAAAAAGCCTTGACAATTACAAAAAACATTAAAAAAACCTTTGATTTTGTGATATAATACTCGCCTGTCAAGAGTGGGCTAGTGTGCGTTCGCCGCCAGTTAAGCTGATGGCGGTGATTTATTTTTCACCAGTGCTGCTGAAAAGGAAAAAATGGAAGTTAAATTATATGTCGGCAATTTATCATACTCAACTACTGAGGATGAATTGCGTGCCCTGTTCTCTCAATCGGGTACGGTAACGGATGTAGCGATCATTAAGGACCGCGATTCTGGAAGGTCGAAGGGCTTTGCGTTTGTAACCATGGCCTCTCAGGCAGAAGCAGAACAGGCGATTAAGGCGCTCAATGGCACCAGTGTTGGTGAACGTGAACTCAAGGTCAACCCTGCCCGCCCGCGCGAAGAAGGCGCTGGACGCGGCAGTTTTAGCCCTCGCAGCGGTGGCGGCTTCGGCGGCGGCCGCTCTCAGGGTGGTTTTGGCGGACAGCGCAACCGTAACAGCGGTGGCGGATCACGCCGATATTAGATCAAAGAAAGAAGAATGGAGTAATAGAAATGTCAGATCGTGTTCGTGGTACAGTAAAGTGGTTTAACAACAGCAAGGGCTATGGCTTCCTCGCCCCCGAGAATGGCAACGATGTGTTCGTTCACTTCAGCGCCATCACCGGTGATGGATACCGCACACTCGAAGAAGGCCAGACAGTCGAGTTCTCGATTGAACAGGGCCCCAAGGGTCAGCAAGCCGCAAACGTAGTAGTGCTCTAGACCCGTTACGAAACCGAACTCCCGCTGTGAAGCGGGAGTTTTTTATTTAACCTTACTGTATGAATTTCTTCCATTTATCCCAGGAGAAGTTCTTCCAGCTGGGTGATGTACCCGTCCAGGTCGCGGAATGCCTGGTGCACCGGTTCGGGGGTGGAAAGGTCCACGCCAGCCAGCTTGAGGGCATCCAGCGGGTATAACGAACCGCCAGCCTTCAGGAAGGACTGGTAATTGTCAACTGCACCGGGTTTACCCTTCAGCACCCCTGCTGCAAGCGAATGCGCCCCGGCAATACCGGTTGTGTACTGGTAATTGTAGAAGTTGCTGTAAAGATGGGTGGAGAACTGCGACCAAAGGCAGCCGTCCCTTTCTTCATCCACTATTACACCCTTGCCATACCCCATCTGCAGGTTCCTGGCCATGACCTTGTTCATATCCTCAGCAGTTGGTGATTCGCCGCGCTCGATGCGGGTATGAAACTCCAGGTCGAACTGGGCTAGCATCGGCATGGTGAAGAAGTAACGGTAAAAATTCGACATGGCTTCTTCCAGCACCGCCAGCCGGATGGCACGGTCTGGTTTGGTTTTGAGCATGTAATCGCGCACCAGCGCCTGGTGGAAGTTGGATGCCACTTCAGCAGCAAACAAGCCGTAATGCGAATAGATCCACGGCTGGGTTTGCCCGGTGTAGTATGAATGCATCGAATGGCCCAGTTCGTGCGCCAGTGTGCTCATGCTATAAATGCTGTTGTCGTAGCTCATCATGATAAAAGGTTGGCTTCCCTTAACGCCGTAAGAGAAAGCCCCAAAGCGCTTGCCTTTGTTCATAGCCCGGTCAACCCAGCGTTGCACTGTCGCACCTTGCCGCACGGTCTTCACATACTCCCCGCCCATCGGTGCCAGGCCTTCGCAGATCCACTCCACAGCCTGCGTGAAGGGGATATCTACCTGGGCATCGCTCAGGGCAGCGTATGTGTCATAGACATGCAGTTTATTCAAGCCCATCACCTTGCGCCGCAGCTCCCAGTAGCGGTGCCAGACCGGCACATTGGCTTTGAAGGCTTCGATCACATTGTGGAAAACTTCAACCGGCAGGGTGGCGTTATCCAGGGTTGCTTCAACAGAAGTCTGGTACCCGCGTGCTTGTGCGAAAAAGGCATCCTGCTTGTAGCCGGCTGTCAGGCTGTTGGCCATGGTGTGCTTGTAAGCCAGGTGCCCCTCAGCATAGCTCTTCCAACCGTTGCGGCGCAGCTTGCGGTCGGTTGAGCCATTCAATTCGCGCATCTTGCTGTGGGTTACTTCGTGTTTTATTCCCTGGCTGTCAACCGCCGGTTTAAATTGCACATCGGCATTCACGAGGATCCCGTGGGTCTGGGCTGCAGTGTGGAATGGATCCGCCACCTGGCTGAACAGGGCTTCCACTTCTTGTGAGCGGATGTGGGCGGCTTTGCGCTCCAGCTTGGCGAAGTAATGTGCATACGATTTCAAACCGGGATATTCCTCCATCCAGGATTTGATCTTCTCAAAACCGATGGCCATCACCTCTGGTTCTTCGAATGCCAGGGCAGCAGTCGCACGCGATGCCAATCCCACGGACCGCCCGGCCATGGCGGCGCTTTCGGGGTTGGTGGTATCTACCGAGTAATTCAGCTGGGCGTACTGGACGACCTTGATCAGCTTTTGCTCGGCTGCCTGCAGCTCCTCCAGCCAGGTTTGCAGTATTTTGGGGCTTTCGCCCAGGCGGCCTTCAAAACGTTTCTTCAGTTCTGGCGCCAGCTGCTCAACTTCTTGAAACGCAGCTTCCCAGGCTTCTTTCGTGGCAAAAATAGATTCCAGGTTCCATGTCTCTTCGACGGGGACATCTTGGCGGGCAGGTATGTTTGGCATAATAATAACCTCCAGGTGATTATGTACTGGAGGTTATTATACTTCGCCTTTTTCGGGCAGCCTTAAGCCCTGGCAAGCCGGGCAGTACGCTCCGCCAATTCCTTGATGCTAAGCTTTTCCTTCCCCGGGACATATGTTTCCAGCAGGTCGCCGATGGGTTCAGACCACGCCGGTGGTACATCCCGGATGACCCCCAACACATTGCCCACCAGCCCGCCATTGCAGTCCACATCATACCCGGCAATCGCCAGCAGCGTCATTGCCCTGCTGAAATCACCCCCGCAGTACCACAAGCTGAATGCATCAGCAGCCAGGTTGGGATAAGCATGGATCCAGTTAAAGCATTCGAAATGTTTATCCAGCACAGGCCAGGCCTCGGCGGGAGATGTTGTACTTTTCAGGACGCTGTAAATGAATTCCAGTTTGGCGGCATATTCACTGCCAGCCGGGATGTACCGGCCGGCTTCAAGAAGCAGGGCGTGTGTATCAGCCATCTCGAACGCAAGCGAGGTCAGCACCGCGGCATACATTTCGCCGTACACCCCGTTTTCTGCATGCGATACCACCCCATCGATATGCGCCAGCCTGGCGGCTTCCAGCGGTTCGAGCGGGGCGAGCATGCCGCACACCATCCCGCGCATCTGGGCGCCGATCCAGTTGGAATAGGGGTTGAGGAAACTGCCCGATTCGGGCGGGAAGATGCCTATGTTCAGGTTGCGCAGGGCAATCCCTTCAGCCGAGTAGCCGAAAGGCAGCTGTTTGATCCATTCGAGCCCAAGCGCATCAGAAGTCATGCTGTGTCCCATCCGCTCAAAAACATCCAGCAGGACGAGTTCATAAACAACATCATCGTTCATGGTTTCGGGCTGGGTGATGTACCCGGTCACCTCGCCATACACCTTTGCGATTTGCGGACCGATGTATCCCTCGATAGCTGTTCCAAATGAGCCGCCCGCCAGCTGGCCCATCCAGCCCTGGTAGATCCTTTCGGAATAGGCATCCTTCCAGCCCGGCTTTCGGGGTGCATCTCCTGCGGCCGGCATGGCTGCTTTCACCTCTTCCCAGGCTTGCGGGTGACGGTACTGGTGATAAGGGTGGTCAGGGATGGAGGGAGCCTCACGTACGGCTTTCATCAACCAGGCAGTCAGCGCTCTCAACTCTAGCGTTTTACCCTCCTTGAGCAGCTGAAGCCCTTCAGGGATCAGCGCATCTGCCATGCTGACATCATATCCTTTGTTTCCCTGCGCCTGCACCAGGGCCTGGTAAGGGACTTCCGGTGCCGAGGAACCCGGCACGGTCAGTCCCCAGAATTTCTTGATCAAATCATCCCCGCCGGATCCCAATGAGCCGTCCCAATGCGAAGGAAAAATGCGCCGGTCCACCGGTATGGCGCTGTCGCGCAGTTCCCGCTCCAGCCGCCATGCGGGTATGGGGGTTTTGTCTTTTTCAGCCATATTAACCTCCTGCAATTTCCAGCGCCGCCTGCTTGCGCTTGCGCACCGAGTATACAAAGAGTGCGATCAGGGTTGCTACATACGGCACCATCGAGGTGAACTGCGATGGCAGCACGCTTTGCAGGTACAACCCCAGCCCGTCTGAAAAGCCGAACAGGAGCGAGATCAGGGCAATCCCGACCGGGTGGCCGGAAACCAGGATAACCGCTGCCAGTGAGATCCAGCCACGCCCGGCAGACATGTTCTCAGAGAATAATGTGACATACCCGAGGGAAAGGAATGTGCCTGCCAGCCCGCAAAGCACGCCGCAGATCAAGAGCGACCAGATACGGATACGGTTGGCGGAAACACCGCTGGTATCCAGGCAGGTGCGGTTGTAGCCGGCAGCACGCAGCCTTAACCCGAACCTGGTTTTGAATACCAGGTACCAGGTCAAAATGGTAGCCAACACTGTGATGTAAATGATGAGGTTTTGCCCACTTAAGATCCTGCCCAGGATGGGAATATCCGCAATCAGGGGTATGTGCAGCCTGGGGATGGGTACGATGTCCGGGTTGGCAAACGCTCCCTTCACTTTGAAGATCTGGCGCAGCAGGTAAGTGGTAATGCCCAGGGAGAAAAGGTTCAACCCGATGCCGGTTACAAACTCATCTACCTTTAAAACTACCGAAAACAGGATGAATATGAGCGCCATAAGCAAGGCGCCCAGGATGGCAAACAGGATGCCTAGTGGCCAGGACTGGAAGTAATAGGAGCCGAGCACTGCAAAGAAAGCGCCGCTCAACATCATGCCTTCCATAGCTATGTTAAAGATACCGGCATAATACGTGAGAGAACCGCCTAGCGCCGCCAGCAGGATGGGGGTGCAGGAGGCGATCATGCCGTTGATCAGCCCGATGAAGACATTCATGTTGACCTCTCTTTCATTTTTTTCCTGGCAGCGAGCTTTCCGGCCAGGATCTCGAATGAACCCCGCCCGGCGACCACAATCAGCACGATCACTGCCTGCAGCACGGTGATTAACTCACTCGGGACTGCGGTGATCAACTCCATTCCCAGCGAGCCGGTTTGTAATATGCCGAAGAAGACCCCGTACAGCAGGGTGGCGATGATGCCGTTATTGGCTACCATGGCCACCATAATGCCGTCCCAGGCATAATTGGCACCCAGCCCCTTGATGAACCGGTGTGGCCCCGACATGATGATCAGACCGCCAGCCAGCCCGGCCAGCGCCCCGGTGAGCAGCATGACCAGGTAGTAGTTCTTATCGACTTTTACCCCTCCCAGGCGGGCGAACAGGCTGTTCTGGCCGGAGATGCGCCACTCGTACCCGGAGGTGGTGCGGTTGAAGATAAACCAGGCAACGATGAACGCCAGGAACATCACGATTACGTTGGTGTTGAAATCACCTATTTCAGGCATCCAGCCGTTCCTGCTAATGAGAGGTGTTTGCGGGTGTAAAGCGCCTTTTTCAAACAGCGGGTGGGTAATAGCCCAGTAGGTGAAGTAATCGGCCACAAAGTTCAACATGAGGGTGGTGATGAACTCGCTCATATTGAAGAGCCCTTTCAGCAGCGCAGCAATACCAGACCACAAAGCACCGCCCAGGATAGCTGCGCAGATCAGCAGCGGGATCATTAATACGGGCGGAAGGTCAATATACAACCCGCATATTGTGGTCAATAATGCGCCCATCACCAGCTGCCCGGGCTGCCCCAGGTTTACAGGGCCGGAGGCAAAAGCGATGGAGGCTGAAAGTCCGGTCAGGATGAGGGGTACAGAGTTGCGCAGGGTGATGGCGAGGGAATACCCGTTCCCCAGGGAATAATCAAACAAAGCGCCATACGTTTCCAGCGGGTTATATCCCTGGACCAGCATGGTTACTGCGCCGAGCAGCATGGCAATTAAGACACCTGCAACATTAATCAGGATTTTACGCTTCATGGGATTTTCCCTCGAGCATCAGGTATCCAACTTCGGTTATGCTGGTATCTTCCGTCTTCAGGTCAGCGACGATCCGGCCGCGGTGCAGTACCAGGATGCGGTCTGTAAGCCGGAAAAGCTCTCCCAGGTCTGCCGAGAGCAGCAGGATGGCATGGTCTTCATCCCGCATTGCCAGGATTTGCTGGTGGACAAACTCGATCGAACCGACATCCAGCCCGCGGGTCGGCTGGTCCAGCAGCAGGAAGGGTGCGTTTAGGAACAGCTCCCTGCCCAGGATCACCTTTTGCTGGTTTCCGCCCGAGAGAGAGCGGAACGGTGCATCGCTCGAATCCATCTGGACAGCCAGCTTCTCGCGCACCTCCTGGGTAAAAACGCCTGCTTCTTTGTAGTTGATCACCCCGCCATTCCAGCTGGTAAAGCGCCTGTTCAGGCGGTGGTGGGTCATGATCACATTTTCCTTGATGCTGGCAGTGATGCAGGCGCCCATATTGGTGCGGTCTTGCGAGACGAACGAGATCTTCTTCCGCCGGTCAAGGATGGAAGCCTTGACCAGGTCCTGGTTGTGGACCTGGACCTTGCCGCTGGCTGAGTGCAGCAGCCCCATAATCACATTCACCAGCTCAAGCTGACCGTTGCCTTCCACACCAGCCACGCCCACGATCTCGCCTGCCCGTACTGAAAAACTGACATCCGTCAGGCGCGGGTGCTTGTTGGCATCGCGATAATTAAGGTCCTTTATCTCAAATACCGTTCCCCCCGGTTCTTTGGGCTGCTTGATGGACTCGAAGAACACTTCGCGCCCAACCATCATCTGGGCCAGGGAGGTCTTGGTGGCTTCAGAGGTATTGATCGTGCCTACCTTCTTCCCTTTGCGCAAGACGGTAATCCGGTCGCTCAGTTCGATCACCTCTTCCAAATGGTGTGAGATGAACACGATGGTGTGACCGTTGTCGCGCAGTCGGCGCAGTTCATCGAAAAGCTGGGGGATCTCCTGCGGGGTCAGGACTGAGGTCGGTTCGTCCAGGATCAGGAAGGACACGTTCCGGTACAGCAGCTTGAGGATCTCGACCTTCTGGCGGGCTGCCACAGACAGGTCGCTTACCCTGGCGCCAGGGTTCAGGTTGAACTGGAATTCCTCAATCCGCCGCTTTACCTCATCCCGTGCTTTATTTTCATCCAGACGGTCGAACAGCTTGACCGGCTCAAGCCCCAGCACCACGTTTTCCCAGATGGTATATTCAGGGATGAGCAGGATCTCCTGGTGGACCATCCCAATTCCATTAGCAATTGCCACCCCGGAATTACTGATGTGGACCGGTTTACTCCTCAGCAGGATCTCCCCTGAATCGTATGGCTGCATTCCGTACAGGATTTTCATCAAGGTGGATTTTCCCGCGCCGTTTTCTCCAACCACTGCGTGAATTTCCCCTTCCGAAAAGTCGGCGCTGACGTTGTCGAGCGCAACCACGTTCGGGGGAAACACCTTGACGATGTTGTTCATGGCAATAAAATTTCCCACCAGTCAGATCCTTTCTGGCATATTCGGTTTGGCCAACCATCAGGCATATTCGTTTCTTGTGAGCACTTCTGCCCGCCTGGATGCTGGTCAGCCGCGAAATTCGATCTATACCTTTAAAAAAACACTGCAACCCTGGGATGCTGGCTCCAGCATCCCAGGGTTTGTTGTTCTATATGTCGATCCGGGTTAATTTACGGGACAAAAATCTCAACGGTTAAAGAACCGTCAATGATCTGGGCGCGGGCTTCATCTACTTTGTCCACGATCGCCTGCGGCAAAACATCCCCATTGCCTTCAAAAACCACATCTACTGCACCGGTAGACAGGCCGTAATTGAGGATTTGACCCGGTTTGTAGGTGCCATCGTCGATGGTCTTGTAGACATTCAGGATAGCCATACCGATATCTTTGATGTCTGATGCCACAACATGCCCGGGAACCAGGTCATTCTGGTTGGTATCAACACCGATCGAGTACAGACCGCGTTCGCCCGAAGCCTGCAGCACACCCATGCCGGCTGCTGCTGCGATCTGGAAGACGATATCAGCGCCCATATCATACAGCTGCAAGGTGGCGGTTTTCGCCTTGGCGGTATCTTCCCAGTCTCCCAGGTATTTCCGTTCGACCACGATCTCAGGATCGATCGATTTAGCGCCGTTTTCGTAGGCGAAGATGAAGGCATTGATGACGGGATCAACATCACCGCCGACTGCACCAATGACCTTGTCTGCGTTTACGTTCGGGATGGAGGTGTCCAGGGTCAGCATGCCAGCGACGATGCCTGCCAGGTAAGCGCTTTCCTCCTCAATGAAATCCACTGAGGTGATCGTTTTGCCTTCATTCTCCACCACGGTATCCAGGTTGACAAAAATCTTGTCGGGGTACTTGTCTGCATACTCCCTCAAGATATCTTCGAAGCCGTAGGAAATGACGAAGATAATATCGGCATACCCCACGGCTGCTTCCAGTGAGGGTTCATACTGGCCTGCATCAAAGCCGCATTCGATCGTGCGTGTTTCAAGCCCGTAGTCCTTAGCCAGTGTGTCCATTCCCTTTTGGCCGGAATCATAAAATGCGTTGTCTCCCAGGGAGCCGTTGATCAGGTACACTGCCCGCTTGGTTTCCGACTCGGCTGCCTTGGGGGAGCAGGCCGTCAGGACGAGCACCAGGATGGTTGCCAGGGTAATGACAAATAACAATCGTTGCTTTTTCATTTCTTTTTCTCCTAAAGATTTTTATATATTTGGGCTTGCAACAAGGCGAATCTGCTAAATACACCTCCTCTTTGTTATCCCGATGGAGATTGGTGCAATGTTGTGTACATATAGAATTTTAGTCCGCTATTGAAATTATGCAAATAGGCGGCAGCAGAAGCAGCATAATACATTAAGAGATTACTGCGATGGTGGCAATGATAAGCAACAGTGTTTACTCCCCCCAACCCTGAATGGGTTGATGTGGCAACCTACTTCGGTTAATGCAAGGTGACATCCACAAGAGCAGATTAATTTCAGGCTGGGGTTACTCTGCCTGGATGCTGACTCCTCAATCTATCAGTTGGAGGTGAAAGCGCTTCTGATTATTCTCAAACCGGATCTCCATCGGCGACGGCTCTGCGCTGATGCCGGTCCTGGGGTACCATTCCCGGCCTTGCTGTACGACGATCAGCAGCCCGTTTTCATCCCCTACGGCAGTGAAGGTGTCGGTTTCTCCCCGGTACGGTTGCAGACCGGCTGCCCGGCGCAGCAGATCAACTGTTCCGGGTACATCTGGAACCGGCATGCCGATCTCGCTAACTGAAAGAATATGATCTGCCGAGAACCCGGTAGCCTGCGCAGGCGGCAGCATGTCGCGGGCGATCAACTCGCCGATATTGCCAGCCGGATCGATGAAGTACATACCCAGGGCGTTCCAGTTGGAAAAATCGAATTCCACCTGGCCTTCTTTGCCACGTATCAGGGCTGTCCGTTCCGCCAGCCAGGTTTTAGCTTCCTGAAAGAGGTTGGGGGGAATATTGAAGGCAAAGTGATGCTTTGGCAGCGTGCCGTTATTTGCTGTGCTAAAAGCCAGGCGGGTGAAGCCAGCCTGGAGGGTGAAGGATTGGCTATCGCTTACCACAAGCTTCAGGCCTAAGACATTGGTATAGAACTCCCGCATGGAGTCGATATTCGTAGATGGCAGGGTAAGAGAATGGATTTTCATGTTGCGATTATATCAAATTGGAGTACAATGCCCCATTAATTATGCGAACACCGAGGGATGCTGGATGCAAGTTGTCATAGTGTACAACCGCGACCTGGTTCCAGAATATGGGGACCAGCTGGACCTCGTCGCCATCCAGGATACCGAGCATACTGCCGCATCTATAAATGCTGCACTTCAAGAGCTGGGCCACTCCGTTCACCTGATCCCGGTCAGCGAATCGCTGGAGGAATTGCAGTTCAAGCTGTCACCGTTTTCACCACCCTGTACGTTTGTTTTCCATAACTGCGACGGATTCCAGGGCAGGTCGATGGGCGGGGCAGACCTGGTGGAAGCGATTGAGCGCCTGGGGTTTGCCCATACCGGCTCCACAGCTGCTGCGATTCGCAACACCACCGATAAGGGGATCACCAAACAGCTGTTGCAGCAAGCCGGCATCCCCACGCCAGTCTTCCAGATTTGCCGGGATCAGGGTGCGGAGATTTCGGTTCCCTTTCCCGTTATCGTTAAGCCGGTGGCTGAAGATGCCAGCCTGGGGATTACCCTGGGTTCTGTGGCCCGCACCCCCGATGCCGTTCCCGCGCTGGTGCAGCACATCCTGGATACGTACCACCAACCCGCCCTGGTGGAGGAATTCATTGTCGGCAGGGAGTTGATCTGCGCCTTGCTTGGAAATGGACCGGACACCCGTCTGCTGCCCATCTCAGAGATCGATTACAGCCCAGTCAAAGACCCACTCGAACAGCTGCTGACATATGAATCCAAATGGGTCGAGGGCACCCTGTATTTTGACCAGGTTATCTCACACTGCCCGGCTGCGTTAACCGCTGATGAACAGACGGCGATTGAAAGTGCCGTCATACAGGCATTTAATGTGCTCGGTATGCGCGATTTTTGCCGGATTGATTTGCGCTTAAAAAGTGGTATACCATATATACTGGATGTGAATGACCTGCCCGACCTTGCGCCAGCCTCCGGGTTTGCTCGCACCGCCGCGACAGCCGGTTATACATATCCCGCTATTCTAGATACGATACTGAATATCGCGTTAACCAGGGAAGGTTGGCATGGAGCCAGAGATTGAGATACATATTCCATCCGTTTTGGATGGGCAAGACATTGTAAGAGTTGCGGGGAGTACTCCGCTTTTTACCGCAGAAGAAGTGGGGACAGTCAAAGAGATCTGGCAGGAATATATTCAGCAGGATGACGAAGAAGATCCATATTTATTCTTAGCAGCATACCATGAAGGGCAGCTGGTTGGTTTTACCTGTTTTGGTCACCGCTCACTGACCCAAAGCACTTACCTGCTGTACTGGATTGCTGTGGAAAACTCGCTGAGGAATATGGGCATCGGGAGGAAGCTCCTGAATGACACCGAGCAAATTGTAAAACGAATGGGTGGCACCCAAATCGTGATCGAGACCTCGGATGAGCCGACTTACGAACCGACCCGGAAATTTTACACCCGCCTGGGGTACACTGAAGCTGGAGCGATCCCGGATTTCTACAAGGCAGGCGAGGGCCTGGTGATCTACTTTAAAGACCTGAACGGGTCGAACATAAAGAATTTATCCGCCCCTTGACACAGCTTAGTTATTATCATAAAATCATTTCTATAATTATCGAAATGTTATAGAAGGATTTTTGATATGGATTCTGAGATTCAATTTAACGAATTACTGCAGTTCTTCAAGGCGATGGCAGACGGCAACCGCCTGAAAATTGTTGGCTTGCTTTCACAAAAACCGCACACGGTTGAACAGCTCTCGGCTTTGCTCGGCCTGGGTATGTCCACCATTTCGCATCACCTTTCTAACCTGGCAAAAGCCGGCCTGGTGGAAGCCCGCACAGATGGGCATTACTACCTGTATTCACTGCGCCAAGACACGCTGCAGGAAATGTCACAGCGGCTGTTGAAACAGGACACCCTGCCCAAACTTGCCGTAGCAGTGGACGAACAGGCGTACGACCGTAAGGTGCTGAAGACTTTTACGGATGAGGAGGGCAGGATCATCGCTTTTCCTTCCCAGTTGAAGAAATACCAGGTTTTGCTGCGCTATGTCGTTAAGGCCTTTGAACCGGGGATCCATTACCCCGAAAAACAGGTCAATGAGATCCTTTCCCGCTTCCACGATGACACTGCGGACCTGCGGCGCGGGCTGGTGGAATTCAAACTGATGGCACGCGAGGGCGGCGGGGGCGCTTACTGGCGGCTGGAGGACTGACCCGGGCTGGTGCGGCATCCAGCTGCACCAGTTTTTTATTAACCTTGTTAAACCAGTAGACTCCAACCCGTGAAATTTGGTATATTTATAGCTACTTTATCGGAATTTTATTACTGGTAGAAAAAGTGAAAAAACGTCCAGATTTGGGAAAACCCATCCCTTCCTCTGAAATTACCCCAAAAGATGTATATCTGAGCCGGCGCCAGTTCATGAAAGCAGCCGGCATAGCGGCTGCAGGCGCATTGCTGGCAGCCTGCACCCCGCAGGAAACCCCCGAACCCCTGCCTGTTGAAACAGATACCCCGCCTGCGTCACAATACAGTGACGAGCTGATGGATCCTGCCACTTCGTTTGACGCCATTACCAACTATAACAATTACTATGAATTCACGGTAGATAAAGAAAGGGTGGCCAGGCTGGCAAAAAATTTCACTACCACCCCCTGGCAGGTGGAAGTCGGCGGGCTGGTGAACAAGCCCCGCACCTTCAACCTGGAAGATATCCTGGCTTTAGGCGCAGAAGAGGAGCGGGTCTACCGCATGCGCTGTGTCGAAGGCTGGTCAATGGTCATCCCCTGGCTGGGATTCCCGCTGTCTGCCTTACTGAATGCCGTTGAACCCTTCGGCAGCGCCAAATATGTCGGCTTTGAAACCGTTATGCGCCCCGAAGAGATGCCGGGATTGAAGGACTACTACCCCTGGCCTTATGTAGAAGGGCTGCGCCTGGATGAAGCCATGCACGATCTGACGATCCTGTCCACCGGGCTGTACGGCGAACGCCTGCTGCCCCAGAACGGCGCACCGCTGCGCCTGGTGGTGCCCTGGAAATACGGATTCAAGTCGATTAAATCCATCATCAAAATCGACCTGCTGGAGGAGCAGCCGCCGACTTTTTGGAATATGCTTGCGCCGAATGAATACGGTTTCTATTCCAACGTGAACCCGAAGCACGCCCATCCGCGCTGGTCACAGGCTACCGAAAGGCGCATCGGCGAGAACATGCGCCGCCCAACCCTGATGTTTAACGGCTACGAGGAGCAGGTCGCATCGCTTTACAGCGATATGGACCTGGATATTTATTTTTAAATGAAAATAACACACGTATTAGCAAAAACCGCGAACCTGCTCATCTGGCTGCCGGCCCTGGTAATCCTGGTCCTGTTCCTGGCTGACGGGTTATCTTTCAACCCCATCAGCACCGCTTTGCACTGGATGGGGCGCTTCGCTGCCGGTTTCTTCGTGCTCAGCCTGGCAGTCACCCCCCTGGTTACCCTCACGGGCGTATCAAGCCTGGCTGTATTGCGGCGCCCGTTGGGTCTGGCGGCATTTTATTATGCAGGGCTTCACTTCCTGATCTACCTTGCCCTCGACCTGAATTTCAACATGGCCATGTTCTGGCGCTTGTTCACCAGACAGCCTTACATCTGGCTGGGGGCAGGCGCATTATTGATCCTGCTTGTGCTGGGATTTACCGCCCTGAAACCGGTCATGCGAAAAATGGGAAAACGCTGGAAGGTCCTGCAGCGCCTGGCATATATCGGCATTTTCCTGGCTCTGATCCATTATGCCATGGCGCGCAAAGGCAACCTGTTTACCCTGCAGGGTGACATCACCGTGCCGCTCAGCATGCTGGTGATCACGCTGGTGCTCCTGGCGCTCAGGCTGCCTTTCATCCGCAAGGGTATCCTGCGGCTGCGTAAGGTTAGCAGATAACTTTAGTCTTAAACATTTCTTCCAATTTTTGAAAACTTACCCGGGCGGTCATGTCGAGAGTCAGCGGGGTGATGGCTACCATGCGGTCGCGCTTCACGGTGTAGATATCTGAATCTTTGCTGAGCATTTCAAACTGGTTCAGCGGCTGTCCCGATATGACAGCCGGCTCCTCCCAGCTTCCCTGCCGTTCCAGTATCGGCAGGTAATAGCGGTGCTGTCCCAGGCGGGTGATGCGCCAGGGTGTTTCAGGGGTGGCATCGTGCGGAACATCCAGCTTGAACAGGTCGATACCCCTGGGCAGCTTCTGCTCGAGCATCCATTTTGCCAGGCAGTAGGTAAAATGGGCGGCGGCGGAAAAATCGATCAGCGCTGAGTTGCTGCGGTACTCGTCTATGTTCAGCAGTTCCAACGATGAGGCAATGGCAGGGATGCCGAAATCAGCCCCTTCCATAGCGGCGCCGACCGTCCCGGAGACGGTGATCGAGTTGCCCAGGTTTTCGCCGTAGTTGATACCCGAAACGACCAGGTCGGGTTTTTGCGGCATGATCTCCATGATGGCATGCTGCACCACCTGGGCGGGGGTTCCACCGACCGCATGGACTGACCAGTCCTGGCTGCCGATCTGCATCGAGCGGACCAGGATCCGCCCGTCAGAGTCGTTTGGCATGCTGCGCCCGGTTGCGGATTCCTGCTCGCGCGGGGCTGCCACGGTGACGAATCCCAGCCTTGAGAGCGCTTGTGCAGCCGCCCACAAGCCGGGCGATTCGATCCCGTCGTCGTTGGTGAGTAAGATCTGTTTCCGTTTCCCTTTTTGCATTTCATTATCCCTACTGTGATTATAAAAGAAAATGGAGCGGTTGTTGACCACTCCATACGTGTGCCCCCGGCAGAACTCGAATCTGCAACCTTTTGCTCCGCAAGCAGACGCTCTATCCAATTGAGCTACGAGGGCGGTTTTTTAGTACACCAAATATACCGCGCCGGGCGTGAATCGTCAAGGCAGGGAAAATCCCAGCTACTTGTTCTTGCGCCCGAAGAGCGCATCGCGCAGCGGTGTGGGGCGGCTGGGGAAGTACCCGGCGCGTGTTTCGCTGATTTCCTCCACGGAAATGAAGGCGCGCGGGTTATCTTTCATGATCAGGTTCTCGACTTCTTTCAGGTCGCGCCGCTCGATGATGGTGTAGATCAGTTTTACCGCCCCGCTAGAACCGTGCGCATCCACGATGGTAACACCATACCCCGATTCATGCAGCAGGTTTGCGAGGCTGTCCCCACCCTCTTGCACAATGATGCGCAGCACCAGCTTTCCCATCGCCAGGCGGCGTTCGATCTGCAGCCCGAGGAAGGTGCCCAGGGCAAACCCGGCTGCGTATGCCAGGTATGCCACCAGGCTGTGGATGTTGCGCACCAGTTGGCTGACCGCCACGATCCAAATGAAGACCTCAATGAATCCCAGGATGGGTGCCAGCAGGTACTTGCCGCGCGAGGTAAACACAATGCGCATGGTCCCCAGAGTCACATCGACCACGCGGGCGATAAAGATAAACAGCGGCATGATGACCCAGGTTACCAGGTCGGGCTGAAATGTTTGGTTAATATAAGCGAAAAATTGGTCCATAAAAACATCTTACAATAAAATTGCGAAAAATCAAAATGATAAAAAAGCACCAGCCTTAAGCTGGTGCCGTATGTTTTCAAGCAATATGGTTACCGGGCGAAGCGCTGTTCTTTCCAGATATCGGCTTCGTTATGGTAGCCGGCCTCTTCCCAGAAACCCAGTTTATCTTCGGGCAGGAACTCCAGTCCCCTCAGCCATTTAGCGCCTTTCCACAGGTAGGGGGTTTTGACCTCAGGTTTTTCAGGGATCGCCCCCACCACCCCGCGCAACGGATGCCCGTGATCCGGGCTGAGCGGCACCCCGTCGTAATGGGTTGCCAGCAGGAAGTTTTCAGCCAGCACAATTTCCAGCGGCAGGTTGGCGGTGAACCCATACTCGGCATGCTGCAGGACATATTTTGCAGAAGGGAGTGGTTTGACAATACCCAATTCAACCAGGGTACGCACCGACACCCCCTCCCACAAGGTGTCAAACTTGCTCCAGCGGGTGACGCAATGGATATCCATCTTGAGTTGCGTGCGTGGTAATTCGTTGAATTGCTCCCAGGTCAGATTCAGGGGAATCTCCACCTCGCCCCACACCTTAAAATCCCATTTGGCAGGGTCAAAATGCGGGACAGGACCGTAGTGCAGCACAGGAAAGCGCTGGGTGTAGGATTGACCGGGTGGCATGCGCCCCTCTTCGATGAACCGCTTTTCATCCTGTTTACGCTTCTGGATACTCTCGAACATACCGCACCTCCACGCGTATTATACCGGGAAATTTTCGCGCCCGCCTCTCACCGTATAAACTTTACTGCTTGCCGCTTCATTTCGATGATGGAGCAACTACCCGAATCAGGGTAAAATAACTCCACAATGCCACAAACCCTCAGTTGTGAACAGCTGCAAGACCGGTTGGCAGCGCTGCACCAGGCAGCCCTTGAACTGGTCCAAGACATATCACTTGAATCACTCTTGCAGCGCATCGCCACCCTGGCATGCGAACAGGTCGAAGCCCGTTATGCTGCGGTTGGTGTGCAGGATGAGACCGGCAAGTTGATGAGCTTCATCCCGGTCGGCATGGAACCGGAAGTGATCGCACAGATGGACCACCCGCCGGTTGGTCTCGGGCTGATCGGGGCGCTGATGCATACCCACGAAACCATCCGCCTGGATGACATTGCGGGCGATCCGCGCAGTTCCGGCTTTCCGAACCACCACCCTCCCATGACATCTTTCCTGGGCGTGCCAATCTGGCATGCCGAAACCCAGGTCGGGCAGATTTACCTGACCAATAAAGCGGAAGGCGCAACTTTTACTGAAGACGACCAGATGGTGATTGAAACGCTGGCGTCGTATGCCGCCATTGCCATCAGCAATGCCCGCCTTTACCGCCAGCTGCTTGAACGCGACCGCACCCTTACCCGCCGCAACGAATACCTGGCGCTGCTAAACGAGCTGGCATCCACCCTGGCATCCTCGACGGATGTTTCCCAGATTCTCGACAAGACGCTCAGCCAGGTGTTGGGGTACCTGGATATTGAAACCGGGGAAATCTTTCTGCGCCAGGAGGACGGTATCAACTTGAAGCTTGCGCACCATCACGGCAGCAAGCTGGAGAGCCTCTTCACACGCCAGAGCTTCCTGGTGGGGGTGGGTATGGTTGGCAGCACCGCCAGTTCCGCCCAGCCAATCCAGATTGACCTGCCAGCTCCGCAGCAGCGCGAATTGAACCAGGTGCTTCAAGCGGGTGGTTACAGCCAGGTTGCCTGTTTCCCCCTCAGCGGCCGAGGCGGCGTACTGGGAGCGATGTGCATTGCGGTTCAGGGTACCAGGCCGCTAGATGAGATGGAAGTGCAGTTCCTGAGCGCCATCAGCGCGTGGGTAGGCACTGCCGTGGAGAATGTTGAACTCAACCAGCAGCAGCGCCGGTTGGCCGTGCTGGAAGAACGCGAGCGGATCGGCATGGATCTGCATGACGGCATCATCCAATCGATCTATGCCGTTGGGCTTACCCTCGAACATGCCCGCCTGCTGATGGGCGAAGACATTCCCATGTCACGCCAGCGCATTACCCAGGCGGTCGACGACCTCAACAAGACCATCCGCGACATCCGCACCTACATCCTCGACCTGCGTCCACGCCAGTTCCATGACGAAAACCTGATGGAAGGGCTGCAGCGTCTGGTAAACGAGTTTAAAGCCAACACGCTGGTGGAGATAAACCTGCAGGGAAATCCCAGCCAGGTGGAAGCCCTGACCGAAGCCCGTGCCATGGCGCTTTTCCATATCTGCCAGGAGGCGCTGGCCAACATCGCCAAGCATGCCAGGGCGCGCCGGGTGGAAGTAGTGGTCTGGAGCACAACCGAGCGCGTCCTGATGGAAATCACCGATGACGGGCGCGGTTTCGACCTTGAACGTATGAAACTCACCCTCGGGCATGGTTTGATGAACATCCAGACCCGCGCGCACAGCGTCGGGGGGGATGTTGAGATCAGCAGCGCTCCCG
>Ga0228536_1000646_pt1 | contig 55497 bp, 53 predicted proteins | sample SJ1Smetagenome_FD_168611 | JGI IMG/M metagenome (GOLD analysis project Ga0228536, IMG submission 168611) | Enriched culture of PCE-dechlorinating microbial communities from Ithaca, New York, USA - SJ1.S | ecosystem: Engineered > Modeled > Simulated communities (microbial... > Unclassified...
CCGTCCACTTACCCTTCGCCTTCTGCTTCTCAACCGCCTTCGCGCCGCCTCCCGACTGCGCCTCCTCACGCTTCTGGTGAAGCTCCTCACAGAGCTCGTCTATACTGCGGTATGCCATGTGCTGTATTTGCCTCCTTTTCTACTATTTGCTTTCCTCGCTGTCGCTGAATATCTTCTTCAAAATCTCTCCGGCAACCGAATAGGGGTTCGTTTTTCTTGATACAAGCGCCTCCATTACCTCATCGTTCCTGTAGGAGCGCCATGCCTTATCAGTTTTCCGGGCAAGGACTTTGAGGAGGATATCCGCTACCTCCGAGGAAAGCCGTCTATGCTCAAATTTTGCCCCTTCGGAGCTGTTTTTGATGAAGTTATGGTGCTTGATGATGCTTTCAACAAACTCGTTCACCCCGGTACCGTTTTCAGCGACCGTCAGGTGTACAGGCGGGGTCCATGGCTTGTCCTTCACAAGTTCGAGCATCAGCCTGACTTCCGCCGCCACCCTGTCGACCCCGGGCTTGTCTGCCTTGTTGATGGCGAACACATTTGCTATTTCCATGATGCCGGCTTTCATTATCTGTATATCGTCTCCCATGCCGGGAACAAGAACCACGCATACAGTGTCCGCTATTTTGATTACATCGACTTCTGACTGGCCGACTCCCACGGTCTCGATGATTATGACGTCTTTCCCGCAGGCATCAAGCAAAAGAACAGTTTCTCTCGTTCCCCTGCTGAGTCCGCCGAGGGATCCCCGTGTTCCCATGCTCCTGATATAGACGCCGTCATCTCCGGTGTGCCGCTGCATCCGGATGCGGTCTGCAAGTATGGCCCCTCCCGAGAAGGGGCTTGAGGGGTCCACTGCGATAACGCCCACGGTTTTTCCGCGCTTGCGGAACGATTCAATGAGCTTGTCGGTCAGGGTGCTCTTGCCTGCGCCTGGGCTTCCGGTGATACCGATCACCATGGCTCTCCCCGTTAGGGGATAAATCCTCCGCATTACTGCGTCGGCAATGGGATCCTCGTTTTCGATCAGGCTTATTATGCGGGCAATAGCTCGCGTATCACCCGCAAGAGCCTTGTTGATTAAAATATCCACAGCTTTTACTGCTCTTTTGCCCTTTTTTCAGCCACAGCTTTTTCGAGCCATTCAACACAGACCGAGGTAGGTGTTCCTGGGCCGAATACAGCTCCTGCTCCTACATCGAGAAGACCGGGAATATCGTTTTCAGGGATGACTCCGCCTCCGAAAACGATAACGTCTCCCGCTTCCTTCTCTTTCAGCAGAGTGATGATTTTTGTGAAATAAAACGTGTGTGCTCCGGACAGTATGCTGATTCCTACTGCATCAGCATCTTCCTGAAGGACGGTTTCAACAATCTGTTCAGGGGTCTGGCGAAGGCCAGTATACACCACTTCCATGCCTGCGTCCCGAAGTGCTCTCGCTACAACTTTCGCTCCCCTGTCATGGCCGTCAAGCCCGGGTTTTGCAACAACGACCCTGATTTTCCTATCGTCCACGAAAAATCCCTCCAGTGTATTAATACTATCGAGTAATAGACCTGTTATAAAACGATATTTTCAGTGTATTCACCGAAAACTTCACGAAGGACGCCGCATATTTCTCCCTCGGTGGAATAGCACTTCACAGCGTTTATGATGTAGGGCATAAGGTTCTGTGATTCTCCGGACGCGGCCTTTCTGATCTCTTCCAGCGCATTCGAAACTGCGATGTTGTCACGGTTTTCCTTGAGCTGGCGGAGCTTTGCGATCTGCCGTTCACCCACGGAAGCGTCCACAGTGAGAAGTTTCATGCTGCCCTTGTCTTCCTTCACCTGGAATTTATTGACGCCGACCACTATTGCTTCCTTCGCTTCCACCGAGCGCTGATACTCGTAAGCGGCATCCTGGATATGCTTTTGTACGTACCCCTTCTCAATGGCTGTGAGCATGCCTCCCATGTCGTCAATCTGACCGATGTACTCGGAGGCTTTCTTTTCGATTTCGTTCGTCAGGCTCTCAATGATGTATCCCCCCGCGAGCGGATCGACAGTATTCGTCACTCCGGATTCGTAGGCGATGATCTGCTGTGTCTTCAGCGCAATTCCGACGCTCTTTTCGCTGGGAAGTGCAAGAGCTTCGTCCATGCTGTTGGTATGAAGGGACTGGGTTCCGCCGAGAACTGACGAAAGAGCCTGGATGGTAACGCGGACGATATTGTTTTCCGGCTGCTGCGCTGTAAGCGTGCTGCCTCCGGTCTGGGTATGGAACCGCAGCATCTGCGCTTTCGGATTTGTCACGCCGAAACGGTCTTTCATGATGCGGGCCCACATGCGCCGGGCCGCGCGGAACTTGGCGACTTCCTCGAGGAAGTCGTTGTGTGCGTTGAAGAAGAAAGAGAGGCGCTCTCCGAATACGTTCGGATCGAGTCCCTTTTTGCCTGCCGCTTCCACGTAGGCGATCCCGTCCGCCAGAGTGAACGCAACTTCCTGTGCTGCAGTGCTTCCCGCCTCCCTGATATGATAGCCGGAGATGGAGATGGTGTTCCACTTCGGAACATTGGCGCTGCAGAACTCAAAAATATCTGTAATAAGGCGCATTGAGGGCTTCGGCGGGAAAATGTATGTGCCCCGGGCGATGTACTCCTTGAGAATATCGTTCTGGATCGTTCCGGAAAGAGCGTCCATGGGAACGCCCTGCTTTTCTCCGACGCAGATGTACATAGCGAGGAGGACACTTGCGGGGGCATTGATCGTCATTGAAGTTGAAACCTTGTCAAGGGGGATCTGGTCGAAAAGGATTTCCATGTCTTTGAGACTGTCGATTGCAACCCCTACTTTTCCGCATTCTCCCTGGGCCATGGGATCGTCTGAATCGTAGCCGATCTGCGTGGGGAGGTCGAAGGCCACGGAAAGGCCTGTCGTTCCCTGTGAAAGGAGATACCTGTACCGCTCGTTCGATTCTTCAGCAGTGGCAAATCCTGCATACTGGCGCATTGTCCAGAATCTGCCCCGGTACATTGTCGGTTGTACGCCCCTCGTAAAAGGATATTCGCCGGGGAAACCGATATCTTTCATGTAATCAAGAGATTCAATATCGTCAGGCCCGTAAAATCTTTGGAGCGGAAGACCTCCTCCCGTTGTGAAGGATTCCTTCCTCTCCTTGTGTTTCTGAAGTGATTTTGCAACACCTGCTTCAAATTTTTCCCTGGCATCCTTATACTCCGCGTTCATGCGCGCATCCCCTCCTCAGGAAAATGACTTGGCTTTTGCTCGTTTATTTTCGTGCATGCTTTTCAAAAAAATCCCTGTATCAGCATACTATAGCCTGATTTGTTCTTTTCTGGCAAATGAAAGATGCGGATAATTCCGGAAAAGTAAAAGGCTGTCCGGATCAGCGGGAAACAAATGTACGGACTGATTCAGACTGAAGGCCGGCTTTTCAGCATTTCAAAAAAGCGCAGATACTTCCTGTCGCGGGCTGATGGCGGTCATAAATGCTTTGAAATCACGTCAATGCCTGCGAATGAATAAAAAGCGAGGGTCACAGCTCCGGCAAGAAGAAACCCGAGGAGCATCCGCAGATACAGCACCCACATTTCTCCTCCGGGAAGGGAACCATTTCTTATCCGAACGACTATCCTGGCGATAAAAAGAGAAGCAAGAAACATCCCCAGTGCTATCAGCGCTTGTACATTTACTATAGGCATTCTCCACTCTACTTTCTTACAGGGGGATATATATTGAGATTAGGATAACTCATAAAAAAACATAACGCTACTTTGAAAATGAGTTTTTATCTTCTTAAAAAAAGAAAAAAATGAGAAAAACTCCGCATGAAAAGTGCCCTGGATGATCCATCCAGGGCACTTTTCATACTTGCCGATCGATTCTAAAAGATCACCATTCACCGGAAGCCTGCTGCCCGTCTGTACCTTCTTCCAGGTGGATCTGTTTCAGTACCGATACAGCGACTTCCAGTGCACGCTTTCCGTCTGTAATTCCTACAAGCGGTTGCTTCCCTTCCCGGACGCATGTCACAAAATGCTGAAGCTCCAGCTTGAGAGGTTCACTCTTGGGGAAAACCGGATGCTCTATCACTTCCACCAGGCTGCTGTTGTTTTGCCGCACACACCTGTTGATGGACACATCCTGTGTCTCGTAATCGATGGTGACGTAACGCTCCGGCTCCATAATTTCCAGCTGCCTGAGCCTGCGTTCCGAAACCCGGCTGACAAGTATGTGCGCCATTGAACCGTTATCAAAAGAGATCTGGGCAGAGGCTATATCCTCGTGATCGGTCCGGATGCACCGACCGGTTGCCGATATGTCGGTGATTTCTGAACGGACAAGTGAAAGGATGATATCGATGTCGTGGATCATCAAATCAAGCACAACCCCCACATCACTGATTCTGGGGGAGAAAGGCCCGAGCCTTCTGGACTGAAGGAACAGCGGTTCGTGTATTATTTTTGATATGTATTGAACAGCACTGTTGAAACGTTCGATGTGCCCCACCTGCAATACCAGGTCTGAATCCGCTGCCATGCGGAGCAGGCTCTCCGCTTCGCTGACAGTTGTGGTAACAGGTTTTTCAATCAGCACATGAATGCCGTTGCTGAGAGCTTTCTCCGCTATCTCGAAATGAAGGCTTGTTGGCACGACGACGCTGACGGCGTCGGGCCTCGCTTTCGCAATGAATTCATCGATATCCGTATACCAGGGGACTCCCAGGTTATCGCCTATTGCCGCTGCCCGGTTTTCGTTCTGATCCACCACCCCGACCAGCTGCGATCCAAGGAGTTCCGTGTACACCCTGGCATGGTGCTGTCCGAGATGGCCTACCCCGATAACGCCCAGTTTTTTCAGCTCCATGAACGGATCAACTCCTTTAGATGCTTAAAAACGGCTTCCCTGTCTAATATTCTCACGTCCGCACAGGAAAAAGTGGTATCTTTTTTATCTGAGCCAGGCCAGAAGAAAAAGGCGGTTCTCTCTGTCCCCGTTCCTGTAAGAATAGCATACATCATTGTTTTGAAAAGTACACAGGGGTATTGAACAGATATTCCCCTCTTTAATGCCGGCAGCAAGAAGCCTCAGCCGGATCTCTCCCCCGAGATCGAAGAAGGCGTCTTTTCCCTCTATCCTGGCGTTGTCCGGAAAAAAAGAGCGTAAGCCTTCTCTTGTCCATTCCTCCCCCATTTTCCGGAAATAATGTTTTTTCCCGATTCCCGGTCCTATCCATGCCCAGGTTCTTAAAGGATCCGCCCCCTCTTTGCGGAAAATGGACGCGCAGGTTTTCCCGGCGATGTCAAGAACAGTCCCCTTGTAGCCTGAATGAAGGATGGCGATCCAGGGAGACGGGACAGCTGAAGCGAGAACTACCGGGTAACAGTCGGCGAACCTGAGGGATCCCTCGACTCCGGGATCAGAAATCACCACGCCGTCAGCTTTAGGCCTCCCGGGAAGTGCATTCTCCGGAGCGGCCTTCACGACCGCCGTTCCGTGTACCTGTTGGGGAGCTACCAGAGGTCCGGTGACGGGAAAAAGTTCGTGAAGGTTTTTCCTCGAAGCCAGAGGGTCTCCGAGAGCCAGGTCCATTTTCCCGCTCCGAAGAAAGAGACGTATAAAGAATCGTTCTTTCTCTTCGGGAGCCAGAAAAACAAGGGACGGCGCCATGCTGTCCGTTTCATGGGTGAAGGAGGGGGCAGTCGGGGACATCAGAACGAAAACTCCTTCCGCTTATCCATGAGGACTTTCCGTAAATAACCGATGAAATAGAGGCTTCCGCAGCAAACCGTTCCTTCGGTGAGATTTTCGGAAAACCTGACGCCTTCAAGAGGATCGGATGCCACTTTCACTGAAGACGGGGGCCAACCTTTTGCCACCGCTGTTTCTGCAAGCGTTTCCGGTGCTGCGGCACGTTCGCTGTCCGGTACCGTAGTGCACACTAGCCGTGCACCTGCTTTTCGAAGGAGGGAGATGCATTCGGGGTAGTCCTTGTCTTTCATGCAGGCATATACAATTGTCACCGGTTTTTCCCCATATATTGCCGTCAGGCTTTCAACGAGCCTTCGTATTCCGTCGGGGTTGTGCCCTCCGTCGAGAACAAGGGGGGGGTCAGGCCGCAGGATTTCGAACCGTCCCGGCCAGGCGGTGCCGGCTATGCCTCTGCGAATTGATTCATCGGTGATCCGTGGAAACAGACCGGAAATGGCCAGAATGCCGGACAGAGCCAGGGCGCAATTATCCACCTGGTAAAGCCCGTGTAGGGAGCTGTGTACGGAAAGGCGCTTCCCGGGCGAAGAAAAAGTAAAACCCGTGCCTTCTGCAGTGACATTGATATCCGACAGCAATATCTTTTCAGAGACTATCTGGGGCAATGATCCCGCGTCAGAGGCAGTCTGCGTGAAAAGTCCGCTGAGGGACGGCGGATTCCCGGAGAAAATAAAAGGCACATTCTTTCTGGCAACTGCAAATTTTTCAAGTGCTATCTTTTCAAGGGTGTCGCCCAGAAAATCCATGTGGTCCATGGAAATTGATGCAGCAAGGGTAAGGATTACTCTTCCCAGAAGATTGGTGGCATCAAGACGACCTCCGAGCCCGGCCTCCACCACTGCTATTTCCGTCCCGTTGCCGGAACAGAGGAGAAAAGCCGCAGCTGTCACAAGTTCAAAGAACGTGGGCGGATCGTTCCTGAGAACAGAATCGGTATTCATTGCATACCGGATGGTTTCAGCAGCTTCCTCCCATTTCCCGAGGGAAACAGGTTTACCACAGAACGTCAGGCGCTCCTGCGGCGATTCAAGATGCGGGCTTGTGTACAAGGCTGTCCTATAGCCTGATTCCCTGAGAATGCTTTCGGAAAATGCCGCCGTAGAACCCTTTCCGTTCGTTCCCACAATATGGATTGCAGGAAAATCATTCTGAGGGTTTCCCACCAGCCCGAGCAGCCTGGAAATTCTGTCCAGTCCGGGGCGGATCCCGGGGCTTGCCAGGGAGGCAAACAGTTTTTCCAGTTCCTCGAAAGATCCCGGTCTTCCTGCCATTTTTTCAGGAGCGCTTCAGGCTCGCTATATTTTCCTGTATCCGGGCAATACGGGCTTCGTTTTCTGCAAGCCGTTCCCTTTCTTTTTCAACGACTTCTGTAGGAGCCCGATTGACAAAGCTCTCGTTTGCCAGTTTTTTTGCGGTCGTCTCAAGATTTTTCTTCACCGTTTCGGCTTCCTGTTCAAGTCGGCGGATTTCTGCTTCGATATCAAGAATATCACCGACAACAAGACTGACTTCACCGCTTTCCATCTGTGATGAAAGCGATCCGGAAGGTTTCTGGGCAGATTCGTCGAGGAGACGTATTTCCCGGATTTTCGAAAGTACCTGCATAAGGTCCCGGTTCTCCCCGACTACCTGGGAAAGAACCGTTCCTGAGGGGGTCTGAACCGTTGCATGGTTCACAAAGGACTGTGGGGCAACCCTGGCTTCAGCACGGAGATTCCGCAGTATCCGTACGGTTTCCTGCAACAGGGACATTTTCTCCACTGCTTCAGGGAATGCGAACCCCGTTTCTCCGGAGGGCCATGTATTCTCTTCGATCAGCCCGCCTCCGAAATTGAAAAGTTCCCAAAGCTCCTCCGTCACGAAGGGGATAAAGGGATGAAGCAGGAGGAGGACGTCCCGGAAGACGTCTGCCATTACCGCCCGGGTCGCATTCAATCGTTCTTCGCCTTCGTCTCCCCGCAGGGCAGGTTTTGAAAGCTCCAGGTACCAGTCGCAGAGATCGCCCCAGACGAAATCATAGAGCAGCCTGGCGGCCTCACCCGTGCTGAAACTGTCAAGGAGGCGCGTTACCTCACCGGCAACCTGCGCTTTCCGCGTAAGGATCCATCGGTCATGAAGCGCAAGGGGCAAGTCGGCTGAGAGAACAGGCAATTCACGGCTTTCATCAAGGTTCATCAATGCAAATCTGGACGCGTTCCAGATCTTGTTCATGAAGAGCCTGTACGTTTCGATTTTTCCCGTGCTCAGGAGGATATCCCTTCCCTGGACCGTCAGGGCTGCGAGGGTCATGCGAAGGGCGTCTGCACCGTATTTTTCGATCATATCGAGGGGATCTATGACATTCCCGCTCGATTTGCTCATCTTCTGTCCCTTTTCGTCGCGTATGAGAGCGTGGATATAGACATCCCGGAAAGGAACGTCGTTCATGAACTCCAGCCCCATCATTATCATCCTCGCAACCCAGAAGAAAATGATGTCAAATCCTGTTACCATGAGCGAGGTGGGGTAATAATAATCCAGATCCTCTGTTTTGTCCGGCCAGCCGAGGGTCGAAAATGGCCACAGCGCGCTGCTGAACCATGTGTCGAGAACGTCCTCGTCCTGGATAATATTCGCCGACCCGCATTTTTCGCACACGTCCGGATCTGTCTCCGAAACGGTGATATTTCCGCAGTCCGAACAGGTCCACGCAGGGATCCTGTGTCCCCACCAGAGCTGCCTGGAGATACACCAGTCCCGGATGTTTTCCATCCACTGGTAGTAGATTTTTTTCCACTGTTCAGGGGTCCACTCAATGAGCCCGTCCTCCACGACCTTCACGCCTGCGTCAGCCAGGGGTTTTGCCTTGACGAACCACTGCTCTGAAAGATAGGGTTCGACCACCGTGGAACAGCGGTAGCAGTGCCCTACGGAATGGACCATATCCTCTGATTTTTCAAGCAGACCGGCATCGGAGAGCTCTTGCGCCGCTTTTTTCCGGGCCTCCTCCAGGGACAGGCCTTCATACCCGGGTGCGAGGGAGTTCATTCGTCCGTTTTCATCAATGACCTGGACCTGCTCCAGGTTGTGCCTCTGTCCCACGAGGAAGTCATTGGGGTCGTGCGCAGGGGTTATTTTCACACATCCCGTGCCGAATTCCGGATCGACCATTATGTCCTCTATGATGGGTATCTCTCTTCCACCAAGGGGGACTTTTACTGTTCTCCCCGCAAGGGATGCTTTTTCCGATCTCGGATGGACTGCAATGGCAACATCTCCCCAGATAGTCTCGGGACGGGTGGTGGCTACGACGACGTATCCTTCTCCGTTAACGAACGGATAGCGGACATGGTAGAACTTCCCTTTCTGCTCCTCATGCTCCACCTCGATATCCGAGAGTGCCGTATGGCACCTGGGACACCAGTTTATGATGTATTTGCCCTTATATATGAGCCCTTTCTTGAACAGTCTTACAAAAACGGTCCGAACTGCCCGTGAAAGCCCCTCGTCGAGGGTGAAACGCTCACGGTCCCAGTCACATGAGTTCCCGAGTTTCTTCATCTGGTTGATGATGCGGCTGCCGAACTCTTCCTTCCATTCCCATACGCGCCTGACGAACTCATCCCGGCCCAGGTCATGCCTGGACTTGCCTTCAGCGGCAATTCGGCGCTCCACCACGTTCTGGGTGGCTATTCCAGCGTGGTCGGTTCCCGGAAGCCACAGTACGTTGTATCCTTTCATTCTCTTGTACCTGCAGAGAATATCCTGGATTGTATGTTGGAAGGCATGTCCCATATGAAGAGACCCCGTAACATTGGGCGGGGGAATGACTATGGAAAAAGCTTTTGACTTGTCGCGTTCAGGCCGGGCTTTGAAAAGCCCTCGTTCCATCCATGTGGAATACCATTTATCTTCGATGGGTGCAGGATCATAGGTTTTTGCCATGTTGTCCAGTACTTGAGACATAAGGATACTCCCCCCGTTGCAAGAATTTACTCCGTCGTGCTATCGCCCGGCAAAACAGTGTGTTTTCCCGAGAGATGGCGGGAAATGAAGTTTTTCAGTTCGTCTATTCCGTCGCCTTTTTCCGCTGACGTGATAATGGGGACGTCAATGGATTTGAGTCCGCTCCTTATATATTTCTCGAGTGTTCCTCTCTGTGCCCCCCTTGAGATTTTATCTCCTTTGGTGAAAACCACAAGCACCGGCAGGTGAAGAGCATCCAGCCAGTCCTGCAGCGACCTGTCATTGGCCAGGAGACCGTGGCGGAAATCGGCAAGGTGCAGGACCAGAGAAAGGCATCCCCTGTCTGAGACATAGGAGTCGATAAGCGCAGACCATTTATCGCGCTCCCCCTTGCTTCTTGAGGCGTATCCGTACCCGGGGAGGTCTACGAAGCGGAAGGGTACGGAAGAACCTTCAACTGCATAGAAATTAATACTCCGCGTTTTTCCTGGCGTCCCCCCTACATGGGCAAGCCGGCTTTCCAGAATCCTGTTGACAAGGCTCGATTTTCCCACGTTTGAACGTCCTGCCACCGCCACTTCGGGTATTCCCGGTTCCGGGAACTGGGAGGCTATGAAAGCCGTTGCCTCGAGCCGCACTTTCCATTTCTCGGTTCCGGTCATTTTTTCACTCTTTCCCGAGGGCGAATTCGAAGACTTCGTTCACCCGTTCGACAAATTGGAAGGACAGTCCTTCCCTCGACCATTCCGGTATCTCCTCCACATCGAGCCTGTTTGCAGCCGGAAGAATTATATTGTGGATGCCCTGCCGCTTTGCGGCAAGGATTTTGTCCCGGATTCCTCCGACCGGCAGGACTTTTCCCTGCAGAGATATTTCCCCGGTCATTGCAATACCCGGAAGCACAGCGCTCTTCCTGACCGCGGAGAGCATTGCCAGGGCCATTGTGATCCCGGCAGAAGGCCCGTCTTTTGGTATTGCACCTTCAGGTACATGAAGATGAACGTCGATGGTCTTCCAGTCTACTTCGCCGATTCCGAGTCCCTCTGCGTTTGAGCGCAGGTAGCCCAGCGCTGTCTGTGCAGATTCCTGCATGACCGAACCAAGGTTCCCCGTGAGGGTGACGTCTCCCTTGCCTTTCATTGTGACTGCCTCGATGACAAGGACGTCACCTCCTGTCTCTGTCCAAGCAAGTCCCACGGCGGTACCGGTTTCCCTTTTTTGCGGAAGGCGGAGGTCGTAGAGTTTCGGAGGCCCGAGAAACTCTTTCAGATCCTTTGCGCCCACGGAAACGGAAATGCTTTCTTCGCCTTTTTCCACGAACCGCCTTGCGATCTTGCGGCAGATTGTGGAGAGCTCTCTTTCAAGTCCGCGTACGCCGGCTTCCCGCGTATATTCGCTTATGATGCTCTCAAGCGCTTTCGGGGTTATCCTGACCTGTTTCGGAGACAACCCGTGCTCCGTCAGGATCCTGGGGAGAAGGTGCCGTTTTGCGATCCTCGTCTTCTCCTGCCACACGTAACCGGGGATCTTGATGACCTCCATCCTGTCCAGAAGAGGTCTCGGAATGGAATGGGTCACGTTTGCGGTCGTTATGAAGATCACGTCGCTCAGGTCGAAGGGCACCTCCAGAAAATGGTCGGTGAATCCTGCATTCTGTTCCGGGTCAAGCACTTCAAGAAGAGCGGCCGAAGGATCTCCCCTGAAGTCCTGCCCCATCTTGTCGATCTCGTCCATAAGCAGGACCGGGTTCCGGACACCCGACTGGCGGATCTTCTGGATGATCCGTCCGGGCATGGCACCGACATATGTTCTTCTGTGCCCGCGGATCTCGGCTTCGTCCCTCATCCCGCCCAGAGACATGGAGACGAATTTTCTTTCAAGGGCCCTGGCGACGGATTTGCCGAGAGAAGTTTTTCCCACTCCGGGAGGGCCGACGAAGCAGAGTACCTGCCCTTTCATTTTCCCGGAGGCCAGTTTCCGCACCGCGAGGAATTCGAGGATGCGTTCCTTGACTTTCTCAAGCCCGTAATGGTCCTCCTCGAGAATCTTTTCAGCCCTCCGGATATCGAGTTTGTCAGGAGAAAGCATGCTCCAGGGCAGGGAAACGAGCCAGTCGATATAGGTCCGTACGACCGTCGCTTCCGCTGACATGACCGGCATCTTTGAAAGGCGGTCCAGTTCGTGCATGGCCTTTCCCCTGGTGGCTCCAGGCATTTCGGCCTCTTCTATCCTGGCCCTGAGTTCTTCGATCTCAGAGGGGGTCTCATTGTGGCCGAGCTCATCCTGTATGATTTTCAGCTGTTCCCTGAGATAGTATTCCTTGTGTCCGCGTTCGACTTCCTGTCTGACCTTATCCTGGATATCGTGCTCGAGCTGGAGAATGTCGATTTCCTCGAGCAGAAGCTTCAGAAGGAACTTGAGGCTCTTCTCGATATCCACCATTTCAAGCAGGCGCTGCTTCCTGTCTACTTTTATAGAAAGGTGCGAGCTCACCAGTTCCGAAATCTGCCTTGGATCCTCGGCATTCATCACCGAGACCAGCACCTCCGCCGGAATTCTGGGGTGAAGAGTCACGTACTTTTCAAACTGTTCCAGGACGCTCCGCTTGAGAGCTTCCAGATTCGGTGATGAGGATTCTTCCCATGGGAGCGAAACGAACTCTGCTTCTATGGATTCTTTGCCCCGCGTGAAGGATTCGATCTTTACACGCTCTACTCCTTCGATGAGGACCTTTGTCGTTCCGTCAGGAATCCGGACCATCTGCAGGATAGTGCACAGCGTGCCGACAGTGTGCAGGTCCTCGACCCTTGGATCGTCGATCTGCATTTCCTTCTGGGCTACCACCAGTATATTCCTGTCCTGCAGCATTGCCATTTCGATGGCTTTCAGGGAGCGCGGCCGTCCAACGAAAAGAGGGGCGATTATCCCCGGAAAAATAACTATATCCCTTATGGGCAGAACATGGCATAGGCGCCGTTCATCCATGGATCAGGCAACCTCCTTGGAGTTTTTTTTCTCTTCCATGGGCGGTTCCTCACCCTCTACGGACTCTTTTGTGATGACTACCTTGAGAATTTCCCTGCTTCTTGAAGGGATATCGAACATAAGGTCCATCATGAGGTTCTCGAGGATCGACCGGAGTCCTCTCGCACCGGTGTTTCTTGCGTTGGCTTTCATAGCGATGCTCCGTATTGCCTCCTCCGTGAATTCAAGGGAGACTCCTTCCATGGAGAACGCTTTCTGGTACTGGCGGATGAGGGCGTTTTTCGGCTCTGTAAGGATCCGGACCAGTGCGTCAACATCCAGTTCTTCCAGCGGGACAAGTACGGGAAGACGCCCCACGAGCTCCGGGATGAAGCCATAGCCCATCAGGTCTTCAGGCTGGATGTGCTTCATGATTTCAAATCGCCGCGAATCATGCCTGCCCATGATTTCGCCGCCGAACCCTATGATTTTCCTGTTCACCCTGCGGCCTATTATGTCCTCGATTCCATCGAAAGCTCCTCCGCAGATGAAGAGTATGTTCGAAGTATCGATCTGGATGAAATCCTGGTAGGGGTGCTTTCTTCCCCCTTTCGGAGGAACATTCGAAACCGTCCCCTCAAGGATTTTCAGCAGTGCCTGCTGAACGCCCTCTCCCGATACATCCCTCGTGATAGACGCCGATTCCGACTTCCTCGAAAGCTTGTCTATTTCATCAATGTAGATGATGCCTCTCTGGGCTGACTTTACATCGTAATCAGCTGCCTGGAGGAGCTTGACCAGTATGTTCTCGACGTCTTCGCCGACGTAGCCCGCTTCCGTGAGTGTAGTGGCGTCCGCCATGGCGAAGGGAACATTGAGTTTTTTTGCAAGGGTCTGGGCAATAAGCGTTTTTCCGCAGCCTGTGGGGCCGAGCAGAAGGACATTGCTCTTCTGGAGTTCCACGTCAGAGTCCTTGCCGAGGTTGTTGCTTATTCGCTTAAAGTGGTTGTATACAGCCACGGAAACGCTTTTTTTCGCCCATTCCTGGCCGATGACGTACTGGTCAAGAAATGCCTTTATCTCTCTTGGTTTCGGTGCTTCTGAAAGCGGGACGAAATGATCGGCCTCTTTCACCTGGTCTTCGGTTTCCTCGTTGAGGATCAGGTTGCATAGGTGAACGCATTCGTCACAAATGTATACCCCTGGGCCGGCAATAAGCCTCAGAACTTCTTCCTGCCCTTTTCCGCAGAACGAGCACCGGGCATTTGCCCCCTTGCCGTTTCCTTTACCTTTTTCATCAAACTTGAACATTTGATATCCCTCCCTGGAGCCTTTCGAAAAAGATACAGAAACAAGGGAGCACCTCGCGGGCTCCCTTGAAGTCCTCACTGAAAGGCTTCACTGCGAGGCGCAAAACTACCTCGAATGGATGACTTTATCGATTATCCCATACTTGAGGGCTTCGTCCGGCGACATAAAGAAATCTCTTTCCGTGTCGGCCTTGATTTTTTTCTTTGACTGCCCTGTATGCCGTACAAGTATATCATTCAGTCTGTCACGTAGCTTCAGTATTTCCCGTGCGTGGATCTCTACTTCTGTGGCCTGCCCCTGCGCCCCGCCGAGAGGCTGATGGATCATGATGCGGGAATTGGGAAGGGCGAGCCGTTTCCCCGGCGTCCCTCCGGCCAGCAGAATAGCGCCCATGCTCGCTGCCTGCCCGATGCATATTGTCGTTATGGGGCACTTTACGTACTGCATTGTGTCATAGATCGCAAGCCCGGCAGTGACATAGCCTCCGGGGCTGTTAATGTACAGGTGGATGTCTTTCTCCGGGTCTTCGCTTTCCAGGAAGAGAAGCTGGGCGACAACTATGTTCCCGGTGTGTTCGTCTATAGCTTCTCCAAGGAAGATTATCCTGTCCTTGAGGAGCCGGCTGTAAATGTCGTAGGTCCGTTCCCCTCTTCCGGTCTGTTCAACCACATAAGGAATCATCATTTTCCCCCACTCCCATCTTTTATTGCTCCTGTGCGGGTTTTTCCTCAGCGGCCTCCGCGTCATTGACCGTGATGGCGTCCATAATGGCGCTGACCGTCTTTTTGTACTTTATCCTGTTGGCCATTTCAGTGAGTCGTTTTTCATCCTTGAAAAGGCTGTTCACCAGTCTTTCCGCATCGATACCGTATGTGGATGCGAGTGACCCCATCTCGGCCTCAAAATCCTCTTTTCCAACTGAAACGTCCATTTCGTCACCGATTTTGTCAAGGACAAGCGAACGACGGACAATGGCTTCAGCCTGCTTTCTGAGGTTTTCACCGTATTCTTGCCTGCTTACCGAGCTTTCTGCAAGATACTCATCCATTGAAATTTTACGGGAGCGCTGCATCCGCTCTTCATCTTCTTTTTCCATGGCCTCAACCTGTCTCTGGACGAGTTTTTCAGGCACGTCAAGAACAGCCTTGCCTGTTATGAGCTCTACCGCGTCATATTCTGCCCGTGACTGGTTATCGGCTTTCATTCTCTCAAAAATGCGTTTTTTTACTTCTTCCCGGAAAGCTTCAAGGGTATCGCAGTCCTGCTGCAGGACTTTTTTGAAAAATTCAGGCTCCAGCCCGGGAAGGATTCGTTCTTTTACCGTTTTCACTGTCATTTCATAGCGAAGAGTCTTTCCAACGAGTTTTTTTTCAGGATAATCCTCTTCAACAAGGACGCTTGTTTCCGCAGTTTCGCCGGTTTTTTTCCCGATCAGTGCATCCCGGATCTCTGTCCTTACCGAAGACTGGTTCAGATCCAGTGTGGTAGTATCCGGTCCGTGGCGTTCTTCCTCTCCTTCTTCGCCTGCAACAACAGTGAAGTATTCTATTTCCACCGTATCGGAAGAGGTTATCCCCCTGTCTTCAACAGGAACCAGGGTCGAGTTCTGGACTTTGATTTCCTCGATGGTCTTGTCGAGGGTTTCGTCGTTTACCTCAGCAACTGCTCTCTCGACTGTTATCTCCTTCAGATCGGGAAGAGCGATCTCGGGGGTCACTTCGAATGTCATTGTTATTTCGACAGGGCTTCCCTCTTCCATTGTGTCGATTTTGACGTCGGGTTCATCAATAAGGTCGAGTTCATACTCCTTTACGATCGTCTCAATGGCGTCAGGGAGCATTTTCTCGAGTGCTTCGGCGAAAATGGCCTGCTTGCCGAAGCGCATCTCCAGAATTTTTCTCGGGGCATGTCCCTTTCTGAACCCCGGAATGTTCACTTTCGATGCAAGCTCTTTTGCCGCCGTGTCCACATTTTTTGTGAACTCGGCCGGTTCAAACTCCACCTTCATGGAGAGAACATTTTTTTCCTGGGAAAGCATCTCGGATCTCATACAGTCGCAACCCCTTTCAGCACTGTTTCGCACTGGCGTGTAGTGTGTTCTTGTGTCGTCTCAAATTTTATGCATTTATAGTGTATCTTCTTCTTTGCAAATAAAGAAGAAAAAATATGCGGAAAGTATTGTACACGGAAAAAAAAGAGAATGCAAAACGCTTCTCTCTCGGATTTTTCTTCCGGAGCAGAAAACAATAAAAAGGCAGCGGTAAAAACCGCTGCCTTGGGAGTCTGCTCTTTAGAAAAAGCTAGATCTTTGAAACGTCAGCAGCCTGGTCTCCTTTGGAGCCCTGGGTGATCTGAAAAGACACCCGCTGACCTTCGTCGAGAGTCTTGAATCCATCACCCTGAATCGCGCTGTAGTGGACGAAAACGTCCCTTCCGTCGTCACTGGTGAGAAATCCATAACCCTTTGTCGCGTTAAACCATTTTACTGTTCCCTGGGTTGTCAAATTTGTTCCTCCTAAATGTGTTCACTTTTTGCTGACGGCGCCGGTCAACCGTGCAATAATATAGGGAAAAGAGTGCCCTGTCAAGCACTAATTTCCCGGTTCTTCATTTTCTTCCTGTTTCCCGGTTCGAAAATCAGTGGAGATTCTGCCGCCTTTCCTCCCCTTGCAGGTAAAGGAGGAACTTTCTCACGAGGTTTCCGGAAACCGCCTTTCTGAACGCAGCGGATGTCCTGGGAACGATCTCTTCGGATGCGCATGCCGCGGCCTCATCTATCAGCACTCCGGAAAGGGACTTCCCTTCCAGGAAAGCCTCGGTAACCGGCATCCGTGAGGGGTATGCCGTCATGCTCCCGGAAGCTGCCCTGACAGAACGGAGAATTCCGCTCTTCACCTCTGCAGAAGCGGCAATAGAAGCCCTTGAAAGAGTAAGGGCGGCCCTGGACCCTCTTTTGTAGAAGGCCTGGGGAACCGGGGTGTCTCCCATGGGAAGCCGGACTCCGAGGAGCAGTTCATTCTTCGCCAGTACCGTTTTTCTGTAGCCTGTAAAAAAATTCTCGATGGGGATAGCACGCTCCCCTCTGCTATTACAGGCAAGAACCAGGGCCCCGAGGACAAGAAGCGGAACCGGAAGATCCGCGGCACCTGAGGCTGAGGCAAGGTTCCCGCCAAGGGTTGCCCTGTTTTGTACTGCCGGGGCGCCGCTGAGTTCGGCAGCCTTCGCCAGTGCCGGAAAGAAGGCGGCGAGAGAAGAATTTTTCATGATTGCGGTGTCTGTTGCCATGGAACCAACGAAAAGGCTCTCTCTTTCCCGGCGGATTTCTTTCAGCATCCCGATCCTGGAAAGATCGATCACTCTTTTCGGCGTGACTCTCCCGTTCTTCAGGTCAGGGTAGAAATCAGTGGCGCCCCCCAGGAAGAGTGCTTCATCCCCGAAACGATCCCTTAAGGCGAGAGCCTCCTCCACCAATAGGGGCTGGAAAAAGAAGTCTTTCTCTCCGGGTGAAAAAACGGGGAAGGAGTCAATGAAAAGAAGCTTTCTTCCGCACTGTTCACCGTACCCCCATGAGGCGGCCCTTTCAACAGCCCTGAAAATTTTTTCGTAACCTGTGCACCTGCACAGGTTACCCGACAGTGCTGTCCGTATCTCCTTTCTGGAAGGGCGGGAAACATTCTGTAGCAGTGCCCTTGAGGCAAGCACCATACCGGGGATGCAAAATCCGCACTGCACGGCCCCTTCCTCGGCAAAGGCACTTTGAAGGAGGTCGGGATTTTTTGAAGAACCGAGGCCCTCCACGGTGAGGACATCCCTGCCGTGGACCTGTATCGCAGGGACCATGCATGAGTTGACAAGTTCACCGTCCAGGAGGACTGCACACGCGCCGCACTCCCCTTCTCCGCAGCCTTCCTTGGTTCCCGTCAGGCCGGTCTTTTCCCGGAGGATGTCCAGCAGGCGGTCAAGAGGGTGGACATCCATTTCACGCAATGCGCCGTTTACTGCAAATGTTATTCTCATGCCGTACCCTGCTCTTTCTGTGAATTGGTCCCTGAAAGGAGGAAGTGAAGGTATTCCCCTGTTATAGGGATCCTGTCCGGGAACACTCCGGCTGCGTGCTCCACAGCTGCCGCAATGGCAGGAGCTCCCGAATCCATGGGAAGTTCTCCCAGTCCCTTTGCTCCATACGGTCCTCCTGGGAAGGGGACCTCCTGCAAGTCCACCAGAAAATCAGGCGAGTCAAGAGACGTCGGAATGAGATACTGGTTGAGATGTGCTGTGGCATATTCTCCGTTTTTCATGGAAATGTTTTCAAGATAAGCGTAGCCGAAGGCCTGGAGGGATCCTCCTTCTATCTGCCCTGATGCGAGAACGGGCGAGATTGCTTTTCCCGCCTCCGCTGAGATATAGGCTTTCAGCGGCTGTATCTCGTAGGTATCCATATCCACCGCGACCTCGACGACGTTTGCGATCCATGCGTACGCCTTGTATGCGTCTCCGGTGTACGTATCCTCGGACCATGAAAAACCGGGAATGGGAGAGTACTGTACCGAGGCCTCAAGGCATTCTGGTTGGGAAACGAGCGCATCGGCCAGGTCAAAAAAACGGATCTCCCTTCCATCAGCCCTGTTCGTGAATTTGCCCCCGGCGTATTCGAAAGAGCCTGCCGGCAGAGCTTCAAGGTCCCCTGCCTTTTCTCCCATTTTTTTCGCAAGTTTCAGACACGCCTCCTGGACCAGTTTCCCCACGTACATGGTAGTCCGGGACGCGACAGTGGGACCGCTGTTGGGTACAGCTGAAGTGTCCGGCATGTGATGACGGACGTCTGAAAGATCCAGTCCAAGCGTTTCCGCCGCGATCATGGCAAGGACGGTTGAGGCTCCCTGTCCCATTTCCACGCTGCTCACGAGCACTTCAACTTTTCTTTCTTCAGTGACCCTTACGGAAGCAACCCCGCTGATCGATTCCTCACCGTTTCCTGTGAACCCTCCTCCATGAAGTGAGAGGGAAAGCCCGATGCCTTTCCTCACGGACGGGCTGCGCTTATTCTCCTCTTCGAACTGCCGGCGTTTTTCCCTGTAGCCGGAAATTTCGAGGACTTTCTCAAGCACAAGTCCGGCCGAAACCCCCTCTTTTAGGACCTGGCCGAAGGGGAAGGAGGAACCGTTTTTCATGAGATTCTTTTCCCGCAGCGAAAGAGGCTCTATTCCGGTTTCCCTTGCGATTCTGTCCATGTGCCGTTCCATGGCGAAAGCGCTCTGGGGTACGCCGAAACCCCTGAAAGCCCCGTTGGGAGGGGTGTTCGTGGCCACCGCCCGTGCCCTGATATCCGCCGCGGGTATGAAATAGCACCCCGTGGCATGAAGAATACTTCGGGAAAGGACCACCTTGCTCATAGTGGTGAACGCTCCCCCGTCGAGAAGAATATCGATATCCGATGCGGTGATGGAACCGTCTTTCATTACTCCCGTCCGTATCCGGATAATGGAAGGATGGCGCTTTGTGGTGCACAGCAGATCCTCTTTTCTGTCGTATACCATTTTTACCGGGCGTCCGCTTTTTCTTGCGAGCAGTGCCGCGTGAAAGGCGAGAATGGAGGGATAATCTTCCTTCCCGCCGAAGGCACCGCCTGTCGCAGCCTGCTTTACGACGATCTTCCCCGGATCACAGCCGAATCCCTTAACAAGGGCGGTATGGACATAATATGGACACTGCATGGAACCGATTATCTCCATAGAATCGTCTTTCCCGGGAATTGCCACGATGCCCTGGGTTTCCAGGTACGCGTGTTCCTGGTGCTTTGTCCTGTATGTGCCTTCGATGATGAAGTCGGCGGATGAGAACGCAGCTTCCGTATCCCCGCTTGAAACATGATACTCGTCCATTACGTTGTTGCTTCCCCAGATAACGGTCCTTCCCTCCGCGGCCTCTTCCACATCAAGAACCGGCGGCAATTCTTCGATATCCAGTGAAACCGAGGATAATGCTTTCATAAGTGTCTGCCGGTCAGGGGCGGCTATAAGGGCGACCGCCTGGGTGGAAAATGAGATCTCTCCCGGAGCCAGGGCTGGATAATCGTCCCGAATCATGGAAACGGCATTTGTCCCGGGTATATCTCCGGCGTCTGCGAAGACGACGCTTTCCCAGTCAAAATCAGGGTCCCGCCGTATTGCCCGGATCTTTCCCCTTGGAACGTCCGCTCTAACTGTTCCCCCGAGCCAGCATTCCGGCAAGGGCATATCATCTATGAAAAGAGTTTCACCACAGGCTTTTTCAAGGGCTTCAACTCTCCGGAGGCTCTTTCCGACTACCGAGAGCTTGTTTTCCAACGTGCCGCCTCCTCTCTAGCCGTTATCGACATTACCGTCCCGTTCCCTGACGGCACGGATGTAGCGTCCGCGAACATCTTCAATGGAGCCTATGCCCCTTGAATCAAGCCATTGCCCTATTTCTGCAGCAACTCTGCCGTAGATTTGAGAGCCGTGGCGGACAGCTGCGGAGCAGATCTGCACGAGAGAGGCTCCAGCCATGATGAATTTGAGGGCGTCTTCACCGCACGAGATACCTCCGACACCAATAACAGGCCTGGTCTGCACTGATGCGATCTGGTAGACGATCCGGAGTGCCAGGGGAAGGATAGGCGGCCCTGAGAGCCAGCCTTGTCCATAAGAAGATCCGAGGGCCGGTTTCGCCGATTCGATGTCGAAATCAAGGGCAGGGCCGAGGGAGTTGATCGCCACAAAGCCGTCAACAAACTCCGATGCCCTGACGGCGAGTTCCTCAATGTCGGGAGTCGCCGGCGATATCTTCATCCATATGGGGACGGACACTGTCTCTCTGAGCGCTTTTGCAACGTCGACTAGGGGTTCGATGGATTTTCCGGTGTAGTGGGTCGAGAACTCGAAAATATCCGGCTTTACCTCTCTTTCAAGCAATTTTCCCAGTTTCCTGACGTCGTCAGGTGTATAGCCGATGGATGTCACCAGGGGTACTCCCGATTTTTTAATTTCCCGGTATGACTCCAGATACGACTCGACGGGAAGCTCTGACCAGGTTTCACAATTAAGGAGTCCTCCGCATGGACTCTTTCGGATCGTTGGACGCGGATCCTTCGCCGGCATGACTGAAACGGTTTTTGTCACAATGCCTCCGGCTCCGCCAAGGACGGCGTCGCGGAGCCTGGCAGGAGATCCGACATTCGGTCCTGCTGCCGTCAGTACAGGGTTTGGAAAGAAAACGCCGTTCACTGTTGAAGAAATAGTCGCCATTATCCTGCCTCCAGGGTATTCATCGGGATTGGAACCGATTCGCCAGTTTCCTGGCGGACCTCTGTGCCTCGCGTCTCAGGGTCAGGATGTCGTGTTCCGGGAATTCCCCTTTCATCCAGAGAATTCTTCCGTTTACCGCGGTCAGGTACGCCCTGCCCCCTTTTGCACCAAAAAGCAGGTGCCCGAGCAGATTGGATTCACGTATAGGGGAAAGGGGAACGTAATCCAGAACGGCAATATCCGCTGCCGCACCCGGATGGAATCCGAATACGCCCGGAAGGCGCCGCGAGAGAATTTTCGCCGGTCGCCTGAACATCATGTCCTCCATCCGGGGAAACGGTTCCTTGTTCCCTTCCCCCAGGAGATAGTACGATCTCAGTGCAGAAAGAATATCTCCTGTCATGCCGTCCGTTCCCAGGATGTGCCCGGGAAGGCGCTCCCTTCCGGGGAGGCCTACCCTGTTGTTGGCGTTCGATTCAGGATTCAGCACAACCACTGCCCCGGTTTCCTTGAGGATCCGGTAATCCTCTTCACCGAGGTGGACGCAGTGTATCAGGAAGCTGTCCCCGTCGATCAGTCCAAATGAGCTGAACCTGTCTACGGGTCCGGCAAATCCCTCAGCCCTGCAGAAGTCAAGGTCCACGGATGCTTCTCCGCAATGGGCGTGGATGGGCATTTCCTTCGGTTTCGAACGGGAGATGAATGAAAGGGTCTTTGCCGACAGCGTTATATTGGCATGGAGGCCGAACATGCCCGCGAGAAAAGGATTTTTCCTGTGCTGCTCCCAGAAAGATACGTTCTCCTCTACCTGGCGCATCATGGCTTTCTGTCCGCGCCTGTCGGAAGTTTCCAGGCAGAGGATGGCCCTGATGCCCGCATGGAGCATGGCTTCTGCTTCGATGGAAAGGCTTCCCCGATCAAGGTTCATGGATGCGTGATGGTCGAAAACAGCGGTCACCCCGTAGGAAAGTGAATCAAGGGCCCCCAGGAGAGACGAGTAATACAGAATATCATCATCAATGGAGCTGTCGAGCTTCCACCAGAGGTTTTCGAGTATTTCCGGAAACGTGTCCGCCGGACCATCGGGAGAAAAACCGGGGGCAAAAAAGGAATACAGGTGATGGTGAAAGTTTACCAACCCGGGAATAACGAGCCTTCCTCCCACGTCGTAAAAGGGAAGGCCGTCTTTTTTCACCGACTCCCAGGGACCTATCTCCCTGATCCTTCCCTCACATACCCTGATTGCCCCGTTCTCCAGGAACAGTCCGCTGCCGTCGGCGACTACTCCTCTTCCGACAACGTAATCGGTCTCGAACATCCGGAAAGCCTCATCTGCCTGCCTTGATCGCAGCCAGCACTTTTTCAGGCGTCATGGGCAGTTCACGGAGCCTGATTCCAACGGCATCGAAAATTGCATTCGCGATCGCAGGGGCAGGACCGTTGATTCCGATTTCTGAAATCGACTTCGCGCCGTAAGGGCCACTGGGCTCCGAGGAATCAGCGAGAATGGCCTTTATTTCCGGAATGTCGAGGCTTCCGTATATCTTGTAATCCCAGAAAGAGTTGTTGGTCATTTTTCCCTTTGCATCAAAGAGATACTGTTCCGTAAGGGCATAGCTTATCCCGTTCAGAGTCGCCCCCTCTATCTGTCCGAGGGCGAGCGCCGGGTTTATGGGCTGGCCGCAGTCTCCAGCGGAAACGAACTTGACCACCCTGACCCTGCCCGTTTCCATATCAACCTCCACTTCTGCGAAGTGCGCCATGAAGGGAGGGGGTGATTCTTCACCGAAAAAGGACGCCTGGGCCTGTATCTGGAACTGGTTCCGGCTGTACATGGAATAGCAGGCGATTTCACTGAAGGGGATTTCGGAACCATCGGCGCTGTTGATTACTTTTCCGCCTTTACCGAGAGAGAGGTCCCCGACAGGTATTCCTTTCATTGAAGACGCCGCAGACAGTATCTGGTCCCCTACTTTTTCTGCGCAGCGAAGAACTGCCTGACCGGAAATGTACGTGGTGGATGATGCATAGGCTCCGGTATCGAAAGGGGTAAGGTCGGTATCTGAAGAGAGAATGACTATCATCTCAACCGGTACACCGAGCGTTTCTGCGGCGATCTGGCTCAGTATCGTATCAGACCCTGTCCCAATGTCCGTGGCGCCCGCGAAGAGGTTGAAAGAGCCGTCGTCGTTCATTTTCATGGAGGCGCTTCCCATATCCACCATGGCTATACCGGATCCCTGCATGGAGACGGCGGCCCCCACGCCCTTGACCACGGATCCGGACCGGATCTGTTTCCCCCGCAGTTCTTTCCAGCGGATCTCCTCAGCTCCCCTGTCAAGACATTCGTTGAGCTTACAGGAACGGACGATCTGGCTGACTCCCTCCGTGCCTTCCCCTATGGCGCGGAATACTTCTGAAGTCTCTCCCTCCCGAATATGCCATTTCTTCACGTACTCGACGAAATCTGCACCAATCTTTCTGCAGATGGCATCCACGTGCTGATTAAAAGCGAAATACCCCTGTGTCGCGCCGTATCCCCGGTAAGCTCCGCCGACCGGGAGGGTGGTATATACCGCATGGCCGGTAAATGCCATGTTCGGAATTTTGTTGAACATGGGCAGGACTTTGGATGCCGCGTTGGAGAGGACGGTCAGGGCGTGTGCTCCATACGCTCCGGTATTCATCAGGTCATCCATTTGAAGTGCGGTGATGGTACCGTCTTTTTTGAAGCCCGACCGTATCCTTACCCTCATGGCATGCCTGGTGCGGACCGTGGTGAAAACCTCGCGGCGCGTCAGCTCGGCCCTTACGTTCCGCTTGTGTTTCCAGGCTGCGAGAGCAACGTAGGGTTCAAGAATGACTTCCTGCTTGCTTCCGAATCCCCCTCCTATTCTCGGCTTCACTACACGGATACGGTGCAGGGGGATCCCCGTGGTCATGCTTACGATCCTTCGGGCGTGAAAAGGGACCTGTGTCGTGGAATAGATCACGAGCCTTCCGTGTTCATCGAATGCTGCCGCTGCCGCATGGGGTTCCATTGCGCAGTGACTTGTGCAATGTGTGTTGTATGTTTCTTCCTCGATGAAATCAGCCTCCGCGAATCCCTTCTCCACGTTCCCGAATGAAAACAGAACTTCACCTGCGATGTTCTGCTCCGGCCGATATGCCACTGGAAGCGGTGCGTATTCGTCCCCATCGTGAATACGGGGAGCATCCCCTTCCATGGCCTTCTCCGGATCGAACAGCGGCGGCAGGAGGGTGTATTCAACCGCAACGGCCCTGGCTGCTGCCCGTGCCGTTTTTTCAGATTCGGCCAGAACCGCCCCGACGATGTCCCCCGCATATCGTACCGTTTTGTTGAACAGCCTTGTGTCATAAGGGGAAGGTTCGGGATAACCCTGCCCCGCAGTTGTGAAAAGGCCGGACGAAGTGTTCCCGGAATGAAAAACGTCTACCACTCCTTTCATTGCAAGGGCGGAAGAATCATCGATCGCTTTTATTTCGGCATGAGCATGGGGAGAATAGAAAAATGCGATGTAAAGAGGATCTTTCACCCCGAAATCGGCTGTAAAAAAAGCAGAACCGCACGCCAGGGAAAGGGAGTCAACTTTCAGGACAGGCTTCCCCACCACAGAGAATTCATTCATTGCTGCTCATCCTCCTTGCGGCGAGACGGACCGCCTCGAATATTTTTACATACCCGGTACACCGGCACATGTTCCCGTCGAGCGCTTTTCTGATCTCCTCATCGGCCGGGTTCGGAGTTTTCTGCAGAAGGCAGAAAACGGCGAGTATCATTGCGGGAGTGCAGAATCCGCATTGAATTGCCCCGGCCTCCACAAAAGCCTGCTGGATCGGATGGGGGGAATGGATCGAGCCTATTCCCGCGACCGTGGTTATCTTTTGTCCTGCTGCCGAAGCGGCAAAAACCTGGCATGAGTTGACCAGTCTTCCTTCAAGGATCACCGCGCACGCCCCGCATTCACCCTCGCCGCATCCCCTGTGTACTTCCGTGTATCCATTGTTCCTGAGCACATCGAGAAGCACGGCATCTGGAGCGAAAGACCATTCCTCTTTTTTCCCGTTAACGAAAAACGACCCATTCATCTTGATTCCCCCTCACCAAGCAGGACTGACTTCAGGCATCTTTCCACATGCACTGCGGCTATCTCCGAAAGAAACTCAGCAGAACCTGCCGGTTTTCGTCCGAATGTCACCCGGGCCATCTTTTGTACGTCGAGAGATGCCAGTTGTGAAAGATCTTTTCCGTTCAGCCCGTCTTCGATCCCGCTCAGTCGCGTTACCCGTTCCAGCCCCCCCGATACCGCCGCACGGACTTCTTCGATTTTCGACCCGTTTTTTCGTGCCACAACTGAGACAGTGAAGGACGGATAGTCGAATCCTACCCTGACTTCCCTGTAATAGCAGGAATCCCAGTCCGCAGCATCGGGAAAGAGAACTGAAGTTACAAGAGTTCCCTGCTGTACCGTCCTGTTGGCCAGCCAGGAGGAAAGGTCGTACGTCCCGCTGTTCTTTCCCTCGGTGCAGATCTCTCCCTCAAGGACGGAAAAGGGCCCTATGAGATCAGACCAGGGCGGAAAAAACGATACGCTCCCCCCTATTGTGATACGGTTTCGAAGAGGCGTGGACGCAGCAGAGCCGAGAGCAGCGACGAGGATACAGTCAGGACATAGGTTCGAGAGGTTTTCGGCAACTGTGGCAAACGTCTGGTTTGCTCCGATTTCAAGAATCCCCTTCTCCATCTTTAAATAGTTCAGGGGCAGCTTCGTAAGATCCGCCACACCTGAAAAAGAGGACAATCCACTTTTGACGAGGCTGGTCCCTCCGCCGTGAGGAACGGTCTTCTCTCTTGAGAGGAGCGCTGCGGCCTCATCTACGGTTTCCGGGAAATACCACTCGATTCTGTTCATGATTCTCCCCCTTTGCTGGTCGTTCGGAACAGTTCCATACTTCCCCGAGTAACGGCGGGCGGCTATTCCATGAATATTTACTTTAACCCAAGAAAAGTCAGGCGTCCAGATGGCCGGCAAGATTCAGAAGGGATTGGACCGTAGACCCTGAGGCTCTTTCAATCATGAGGCATACTCGTCTTGCCCTTGCAAAGCGCCTTCTTATATTTGCCCGTGCTTCAGGATTCTTTCCGTATTTCTCCAGTGCTCTTTTTTTTCTTTCCGAAAGAGATACAATACTGTTCCCCATGACCATCTTGTCCGCAAGAAAAACAATCGCCGCCCCGGGAGATGCCCTCGGGGGGAGATCCATGTGTACTGACGCGATCCTTGCAATCGCCGGAAAGCCCCATGACTCAAGAAATGATTTTGCCGCGGAATGGTGATCATCCATGGTCCTGCAGACATCGTGAAGGAGGGCTGCAGCCCCGACGAGTGAAATAGAGAAATGAAGCTTCCCGGCGACTCCATTCGCGAGTGCTTCCGCAGTCTCTGAAACCATGCGGCTGTGGGCTATCACTTTTTCGGGAGTTTCCGCGATCTCGAACAGGGCCCTGATCTCTCTTTCAGAAGGGATGGAAAGGCTGTTCAGCTTCCGCCTTATCCGCAGCAGGTCTTCCGGAGTATCCATATCCATGAGAATTCCTTCGTCAGCAACCGGGAGGTCTGCTGCACTTGATTCCCTCGTCTCAAGAAAGCCCCGAAGGCCACCTTTACCTTCAAATGTCAGGATATGAGGGATAAACGATGCGCCTATTACGGGAGGATGTCCTCTTTCTCCGAGAAAAACAGGATGTATGATCCCGCGGTATGATGCACGGGCTGCCAGCAGTCTGATCGTTGATGGTCTGACGGCGGCGCAGTCAGCCGGAAGGATAAGGAATGCCCTTGAAGCGGGTGAAAGAGACGCGGCCCCGGCCTGCACAGAAGAATACATTCCTTCCGGGAACCTGCTGTTGAAGACAGGTTTTGCTCCGTTTCGCTGTATGACCGGTTCAAGCGTTTCTCTTTTGTAGCCTGTAACTACCGCGATTTCAGATATTCCTGCAGCTTTTGCGGATGTAATTGAACGTTCGATTGCCGTTGTTCCGTTGAGCTCCGCGAGTGGCTTGAAAAAACCCATCCGCCTTGAAAAACCCGCTGCCAGGATAACTGCCGAAACGTTTGGATGCTCCATATGATCGCGTTTTCGTCTAAAGCTTTTTGAATATCCCGACGATCGCGAGATAATGGGCATGGACCGAATTTCTGTAAGAGGCCAGAGCACGCCCCCTGTACCTGTCCAGGCCTTTATCTACGCTGTCCCCGCTTTTTTTGATGTTTGCCGCCAGAATATGGACTCCCAGCCGGATATTATTTGCAGGAACCATCAGTTCTTTTTTCGTCTTTATCGGGAAGGTTTTGACTATCCATGGACGGTTTGCGTTCCAGTTGATCTGCATCAGACCGTAATTGCCCTTGCTGACGGCTTTTTCTTTCACGGTGGATTCCTTCATCATCACTCCTGCCACAAGGAACGGGTCGAGCCCATACTGGAAAGAGTAATGATCTATCAGGTTTACGTACTGAGAGATCTTTTTCTGTGAAACCTTCGGATTTTTCCGGGTAAAATAAATTTCAACGGCTTTCAGCCGTTTTGCCTGGTCTTTTTTCGTCAGATGTCGCTGCATGACCCTGTACTCACGGCACGTGGAAAAAGGGGCGGAGAATGACGGGGTTGCCTTTGCGATGACGAGCAGCATAGCTGTCAGAACCAGAACACATGATCCTAAACGAGATCTCATAACGGTGCTCCTTTCTGCAGGCTGTCGGGCCCGCGAAAGAGGGTCGGATTAGTTTTTTATTATAGCAATTCCTGCACTTTTGGGCTATTGTAGCACCGTAGCCTGTAATACGACAAAAAACCGATTGCCTGGAGGTATCTTTTCATGAACGAAGTGCTGAAAACCATATTCAACAGAAGAAGCGTGAGGAAGTTCAGGCCTGAACAGATAGAGGATGAAGAACTCAAAATGATACTCGAGGCTGCTGTGTGGGCTCCTAGCGGCCACAATACCCAGCCCTGGCATTTTCTGGTCGTCCAGGACATGGAAAAAATCGATGAAATGAGCGGGAAGAACCTGAAACTGATGGCGGAGTCGGAAACGGAATGGATACGAAAACTGGCGGAAAAAGAAGGGTATCATCTTTTTCACCGTGCACCTACGGTGGTGATCGTGTCGGGAAAAGAACCGCAGGACGGGCTTCTTTTCCCTCTCGCTGACTGTTCTGCTGCCATTCAGAATATGCTTCTTGCTGCTGAATCGCTCAACATAGGAACATGCTGGGTGGGACTGACGGCATTCCTTTTCGGGATTTCGGAAGAAGTCCGGAAGCTTGGGATCCCAGAAGGATACCATCCTCTTTATTCAATCTGTATAGGATACAAGGATGTTTCGTTTGTTCCCGCTCCTCCTGCGAGGAAAGAGGGGAAAATTTACTGGTATTCCCGCGGCTGAAAGTGAGAATGGTGCGAGAGGGGGGACTTGAACCCCCACGCCCTTGGGCATCAGATCCTAAGTCTGACGTGTCTGCCGTTCCACCACTCTCGCGAAATCCTTCCATGCTGAGGAATAATAGCATCCTGAAAGGGTTTTGGGAAGGGTTTGTCCCCTCTGTCCATACCCGGAGGCGGCGCGTTTCCGGAACATCCGGGGGAAGAAAGGAGCAGCACACTGAAAAAAAGTAGCGGCACAGGACTTGTGTTTCTGTTTCTTTTCGGTTTTTCCACGGTTTTTTTTCTTTTTTCTCAGTGGAATGAGCTGGCCGAGGCAATAAGAGCCCTTTTTCACGGTGAAGGAGCTCTTGCAGATTCCCTTATGAATTTTGCGGGGAAACTGCCCGATTTCCTCAAAGAATATTCTTCGGCGTTCCTTTGGGTTTACGCCCTTTTCATCGCAGGCATCATTTTCCTGGAGGAGAAAAACCCCGACCGGACGATCACCTGGGTCATGACCCTGGTGCTTCTTCCTGTACTTGGGTTTGTGCTTTACCTGTTCTTTGGTCCGGATATTAGGCGCCGAAGCAGTTTCAGAAAGCTCAAGAGAAAAAAGAAGCGAATGCCGGCTGGCATGGGTGGGGCTGGTTCTGCTCCCAGAAATTCACTGTCTCACGGTGAAACTGAAATGAAGACGGCGGCCATGCTCTCTAAAAGCGCCCGTGCCAGGTTCTCGAGCGGCAATTCAATCCGAATGCTCCTCAACGGAGAGGAAACGTTCGCTGAAATACTCGGGGTACTTATAAAAGCGGAAAAATATATTCATCTTGAGTACTATTCTATAGCGAACGATGAGATAGGAAAAAAAATAAGGGATATCCTCGTAAAAAAAGCTTCAGAGGGTGTCGCGGTCAAGGTAATTTACGACAGCGTGGGAAGCTGGAATCTCGGGAAAAAGTTCGTCAACTCCCTGAAAAATGCAGGCGTCAAGGTGCATTCCTTCCTTCCTGTCTCCTTCCCCAGGCTCAGAAGGGATCTGAACTTCAGAAACCACAGGAAGATCATCGTGGTGGACGGGAAGGTCGGCTTCATGGGCGGGTTGAACATAGGCGACATGTATATCCTGGGAGATCCGTCCATGGGCTTCTGGAGAGATACTCATATAAAAATCGAAGGCCCAGCCGTTCACTGTCTTGACGAAATCTTCCGCGAAGACTGGGTTTTCTGCGACAAGGCTCCCTTTGACGATCATCCTCTGGAAGCACCCCCGGCAAGTGGCGAAAGCTCCGTCCAGATCGTGGCAAGCGGGCCTGACAGCAACTGGAAGTCAATTCTCCAGGGCTATTTTTCTCTTATCACCAACGCCCGCAGGTCTGTCTGGCTCTGCACTCCCTACCTTGTCCCGGGAGAATCGCTCGTCATGGCGTTAACGGTAGCTGCCATGAGCGGAATCGATGTCCGTGTCATGATCCCCCACAAAACAGATCATGCCCTCGTCTACTGGGCATCCCTCTCAAACGTGGAAGAACTGCTGAAGGCGGGGGTAAAGGTTTACAGGTATGAGAAGGGGTTCATCCATTCAAAAATTCTCATAGCCGACGGGGCGTCGGTTTCAGTGGGTACCGCCAACCTTGATGCGAGAAGTCTTGAGATAAACTTTGAGGTTCAGGCCTTTATTTATGACGGTTCCGTCGCGGATGAATTCTCCCGGGCTTTTCTGGATGATATGCAGGAAAGTTCGCAGTTCCGTCTCCATGACTGGATGAAGCGCCCATTTACAAACAGAGTCCTTGAGTCCGGGGCCCGCCTGTGGTCTTCACAGCTTTGACAGTACCGTGAAAACACCGGGATTTTGTGTCCCGGAATCCGTATTTTTTTCTTTTTCAAGTGTTTTTTCGCCTGAAAAGAGCTATCGATTCCACGTGGACTGTTTGGGGAAACATGTCGAAACAACAGATTCCTACAGGTTGGTATCCCCCTTCGAGAAGAAGACCGGCATCCCGTGCAAGAGTTGCCGGGTTGCAGGAAACGTACACTATTTTTTCAGGCTCCAGGTTCATCATGCCCGCCAGCACTTCTCTGCTGCAGCCTGTGCGGGGAGGATCCACAACGATTGTTCTGAATCCTTTCGGAAATGAGCGGATATGGTTTTCAACCGGGCCTGCTGCAACCCTCACTTTTCCCGAGAGCCCGTTTTCTTCTATGTTCTCCCTCATCCGCTCCACAGAAGGCGCCCATTCCTCCACTGCGGTTACAGAAGAAGAATGCCGGCAGAGAAAAGCGGTAAGTGAACCAATACCGCTGTAGAGTTCCAGAATCGGATCATTTCCTTCCGCTGAGGCCATCTCGGCGGCTTTTTCATACAGCCGTACCGCCTGGAGCGGATTCACCTGGAAAAAAGCTGTCGTGTCGTAGCGGAAGCGGAACGGTCCGAGATCTTCTTCTATTATCCCGTCGCCGCACAGAGTCTCGGTATTTTTGCCGACGATGACATTTCCCCGGGAGGGATTGTAATTCAACGTCATTGTCCGCAGGTTTTCGTACGTTGCCTTCAGTGGGGGAAGTATTTTTTCTATAATCAGTTTTTTCTCCTCTTTTGAGGCTTTTTTTGCCGTGACGATGGATACAAGGATATCTTTCGTCGAGAAAGAGTATCTCAGGATAATGTGCCGAATCATCCCTTTGCCGGTTTTCTCGTTATATGGCGCAAGTCCCGAGGATCTCAGGGCATATGCAAAAAGCTCCGGGGCTTCTTCCACATCTTTCGCCATTATGGGACAGCATGCGGTTTCGACGATGTCATGGCTCCTTCTGCTGTAATAGCCTAAAATTACTGACCCGGCCCGTCCGCCGACTGGAAAGGATGTTTTGTTCCGGTAATTCTTCTCCAGGGGGCTTCCTGAGCAGGGTGATATTTCCGGGTACGGATTTTTATAGATCCTTTCGAACGCATCATTAACAATGGACCATTTCAGCTCACGCTGGAGATCATAAGTTGCGTGCTGAAGCTGACATCCGCCGCATGCCCCGTAGAGGGGGCAGAACGGTTCCGTCCTTCGCGGGCTTGGCATGTATATTTTTTCAGGGGAGCCGATAGCATACTCTTTTTTTCTGAATGAAAGCCTGACATCCAGATCCTCGCCGGGCAATGCGCCCGGGACAAATATGACGAGCCCTTCCGGAGTGCGGGCTATAGCACTTCCATCGCTGCTGATCTTTCCCGTCTGCAGCCGTATGGATTCTCCGGTTTTCATGCCTATCACCCGTTTCTGAAAAAAACGGCAAAGGCTTTCTGCCTTTGCCGCCTAAATTAGAAGTTCGTTTTTTACAGATGGACGCTGTTTTTGAAGAGCTCGTATCCTTCGTCAAATGCCTGGGAGTTCAGTTGTTTTGTACCCTGGGGCACTTTCCCGAGAATCGCTTTCTTGATGGATTCCGGTTTTGCGATTTTCTCAAGTTCAAGAACCCTGGCGACTGCTCCGAGAGCGACCATATTCGTCACGATCTCTTTGCCTAACTTCTCCCTGGCCGTCCTTATGATGGGCAGGTAATAGACGTTGGCGTCAACCTGGGGAAAACTTGTGACAAAGAAGTCATCGTAGATTATCCTTCCGCCCGGAAGGGTTTCACCGGCATATTCTTCCGCTGCCTGCTGGGTAAGGATCACCTGAAGGTTGGGCTTGATGGCTTTCGGATAATCAATGGGCTCCGTGGAGATAACGACCTCGGCCTTTGACTTTCCTCCCCTTGCCTCGGGGCCGTAAGACTGTGACTGGACGACGTGAAGCCCTTCCTCATAGATGGATGCCGCTTCGCCGGTGATCACAGCAGCGAGGATAACGCCCTGTCCGCCTGAACCTGCAAACCGGATCTCGTATCTGCCTGCCATGTTATTTCCCCCTCACGTTTTCAATCAAGGCAAGGTACTGCTCGGTGTACTCGGGGACATTCTTGTTCACGAATTCTCCTGTGATGATCTTGCCGGCAAGCTCCTCTTCGGACATCTCCTTCGCCTTTGCAAGAGGAACGGAGTTGTTCTTGAAGAAATTCACGTTGTCGATCGGGGTCCTTCTGTTGTTCTTTCTCCCGAATGTTGTATGACAGTGGGTCATGATTTCAACAACCGAGAAGCCCTTCTTCTTTATCCCGTTCATTATGAACTGTTCCGCCTGCTTGGGATTGGCTATGGTGGACCGTGCAACGTAGGAAGCTCCTGCTCCTTCGGCGAGCCTGCATACGTCAAATGACGGATCGATGGCTCCGTAAGGCGTCGTGGTCGCCATGCTTCCGACAGGGGTCGTCGGTGAAGCCTGCCCTCCCGTCATTCCGTAAATGTTGTTGTTCATGACGATGGCAGTGATGTCGATGTTCCTTCTGCATGCATGGATAAAGTGGTTTCCTCCGATCGCAGTGCAGTCGCCGTCTCCCATCACATCGATGACCGTCAGCTCTGGTTTTGCAAGCTTAATGCCGGTTGCGAAGGCGAGAGACCTTCCGTGGGTCGTGTGAACAGTGCATGCGTCGATATATCCGGCCATTCTGCTCGAGCAGCCGATGCCTGATGCTATTACCGTTTCGCTTTTCTTTTTCTTCGAAGCCACAAGGGCACGGAGAAGGGCGTGCATGATGATGCCGTGTCCGCATCCCGGGCACCAGATGTGGGGGAAGAACCGTGTACGAAGCCAGCTGAACACTTCCTGACTGGGCATAATCAGGCCACCTCCTCAATTACGGCAAGAATTTCTTCGGGCTTGAAAAGTTCACCGTTCACGAGATTGACAGGCAATACCTTTGCCTTTCCATGAACGGCCCGCTCCACTTCGAGCACCATCTGGCCGCAGTTCAGTTCGGGAACGATGATCGTTTTCACCTTCCGGGCAAGTTTTTCTATCTCCTTGTCGGGGAACGGCCAAAGAGTGACGGGGCGGAAAAAGCCGGCCTTGATTCCACGGACACGGGCATCGTGGACTGCTTTCAGGCTTGAGCGGGCAACACTGCCGTATGCCAGGACAACGACTTCCGCATCATCGACGGACTCGGTCTCGTATTCAACGATATCATCACGGAATCGGTCGACTTTTCTCATAAGACGCTTCATTTTCTTTTCTATCTCTTCGGCATTGTTGGTCGGGAAGCCCCAGTCATTATGGGTGAGTCCTGTAACATGCCAGGTATACCCGTCTCCGAAGGATGCCATGCAGGGGAGGTCGTCCTTGGGGTCTGGCCTGTAGGGAACAAATTTTTCAGGGATATCCACAGGCCGTTTCCTTTCGGTCAGCTTCGAGGGATCGATCTCGGGAACAACAACTTTTTCCCTCATGTGGCCGATGACTTCGTCGCTCAGAATGAGGACTGGCTGCCTGTATCTCTCGGCGGCGTTGAATGCCTTGACGGTAACTTCATAGCACTCCTGGACCGAGGCCGGAGCGTAGCAGATCGTTCCGTGGTCGCCATGAGTACCCCACCTGGCCTGCATAACGTCCTGCTGGGCAGTTTTTGTCGGAAGGCCGGTTGAAGGGCCGCCGCGCATTACGTCAACGACAACTATGGGGATCTCTGCCATGTAGGCGAACCCCAGGTTCTCCTGTTTCAGCGAGAAACCGGGACCGGACGTAGCGGTGAGCGACTTCATGCCCGCAATGGAGCCGCCGATGGTGGCAGCGATGCCGGCGATTTCGTCTTCCATCTGGATAAACCTTCCGTTGAGCTTCGGCAGCCTTTCAGCCATGATCTCCGCGATTTCGGAGGAGGGGGTAATGGGATATCCTCCGAAAAACCGGCATCCGGCGGCAAGAGCACCATAGGCGATAGCTTCGTTTCCCTGCCAGAAAGCCACTTCAGGCATGCTACTCCTCCCCTTTCTCAGTCACTGTAATTGCCATGTCAGGGCAGATGTTTTCGCACTGCCTGCAGCCTATGCAGTCATTCTGCCTTGCAGGAACGGATTTTCCCCGTACCTCATCGAGCTCGAGGACTTTTTTCGGGCACACGTGAATACACAAGGAACACCCTTTACACCACGAGTTGTTCACCTGGACTTCAAACTTCTTCGGCAAAAAAGTCACCTCCTACAGTATTAAAACCCACATTAAAACCCACAAAAGGAACATGCGTTTTATTTATTCAACCACTACCTGAGAGGATAGCTGTAACAGGAAAAGACTTCAACCTGAAAAGCATATTTATCTTTTTTCTCTCAAATCGCAAGAAAAGAAAAAAATGAAAAAAACCCTCTTTTATCCTAAATCAGGATCCTTTAGATAGCGGCCCCGGATTTCCCTTGCCGGAATCGCCTCACTTTTTTTCAGCGACGCAAGGCGGACAGCAGCTGCTCCGGATGGAACCGTTTTTTGTGGAGGGAACAGAATTCCCGAAAGATGAAAAGACCTGCTGATTTTTCCCGGATCATCCACAGCCCACACCAGGTTGTCTGGCAGTCCGGTAAATTCACCCAGCCGCTGCTCCAGTTCAGCCGGACTATAAGCCTTTTCCTCCATGAGGCACACGGGACGCTCTGATGTGCTGTTCCCGCGAAACAGGGCCGCATATGCCTTTCCTCCTCCTCCCTGGATCATGGAAAGGACGTATGGACCTTCCTGTCTGATATGGCTGAATGCCATTATTTCCAGTGAAGACAGGGGAATTATTTTCTTTCCCGCCGCCCATGCCGTGAACTGCGTAAAGGCAACTCCGACCTTTATTCCGGTGAAGGACCCCGGGCCGTTGGTCAACGCGAAATAATCCATATCAAACGCCGAAAGGGAAAAAGAGCAAAGGAAGGACTGCACCAGGCCGGGAAGGAATGCCGACTGTTTTCTTCCTATGTCGAGATTCAGCTCACCCTTTAAGGAATTCCCCTCCAGGAGCCCGAGGGTCGTCCACTGAAGGCTGCAGCAGTCGATGGAAAGGATCAGGTCGTTCATTCAGAAAGTACCTCCGAAACAAAGCGGATAAAATATGAGAGAAGCTTCTCCCCTCCCGGGTTCAGGGAACGGAAGACGATGATTCTTTCACAGGGTGAACTGGAAGCGGCAGGAGAATGGAAACAGAGTTCCCACGTGGGGAAATCGGACGAGAAAGTCCCCTTCTCCGCCCATTCGACGAAAACAATGGTGTTTTCTTCTTCCCCTCTGTCAAGCTCAAGTTCTTCAATGTCATTGCTTTCGATCCTGTAGAGGTCCGAATGGATTATTGTCCTGCCCCCGGCCTTATATTGGTTGACCAGGGTGAAAGACGGACTCCTGACCTTCGTAAATCCGAGAGCTTCACAAAACCCTCTTACCAGTACGGTTTTTCCTGCTCCCAGCCCTCCCCTCAGCAATATTCTCAATCCGTTCTCCCGGAGGAACCCCGCCATGTATGAACCCAGTTTACGGGTATCTTCCTCCGACTCGGAGAGAAATCCTGACGGTCCGATGCGCTTCACCGATGTGTCACCTCGCTGCATCCGTATTTTCTCTGTTCTGTTGTTTGAAAAACGGGAATACCCTATTTTCCCGCATTTCCCTTATAACCGGAGGTACTGCGTCAGCGATCTCTGAAGCCAGTACTCCATCAAGTCCCTTTTCACCAGAGACTCTGTTTCCCGCCCTTCCGTGGACAAACGCAGCAAGAGCAGCGGCTTGGGGGATTGGAAGCCCTGATGAGACAAAAAAGGCGGAAATCCCGGCAAGGACATCTCCTGACCCCGGAACGGCAAGTACCCTGTTCCCTTCTGAAACAAGAAGGGTCCTTCGCCCGTCGTCGACGAGTGTTTCCCTTCCCTTCAGGAGAGCTGTCCCCCATTTCTCTGCCAGTTTCCTTACGGAGGCGGATCGTTCACTCTTTACTTCGCCGGGTTCCAGGCCAAGGAGCAGTGCGGCTTCCCCTTCGTGGGGAGTGATCAGCATATCTCCTTTGCGGGCACATTGCGTCCCGTATTCCCGGAGCCAGTACAACCCGTCTCCGTCAACGATCATTTTTTTGTCCCAGGCCGAAAGCGCAAGCAGGAAAGCCTCTCCGGCCTTTTTTGATCTTCCCATGCCGGGACCGATGACCATGCAGTCTGTCCGATTTTTCCACATCGCGATCGTCCCTGTGATCGTGTCTTCAGATGCCCCGGGAAAACCCGGAACGGCAATGGTCTCCGGAAGGGAGCCCGCGCAGGCACTGCAGCACACATCTTCAGAGAACAGTACAGCGAGCCCGCCTCCTGAACGGAGATACCCTCTGGCAGCCAGGACCGGGGCACCCCGGTATATCTCGCTTCCTCCGATGATCAGCGTGCCTCCCCTGTCTCCCTTGTGAATGTCGTCGTGGAAGGAAGGCAGAAGGGATTTTCCGTCATACTCCGTAAAGGAATGAAGAACGGGGCCCAGCTCCAGACCTTCGGGAAAGCCAAGATCCACAACGGTGACCTCTCCGGAATGGTCACTTCCCGGAGAGAGGGCAAGACAGCTTTTTGCTTTTATCATGGTGAGCGTGTGTTCAGCATATATCGCCTGTGAAAGGATTTTGCACGACTCGGGATCCACTCCGCTTGGCAGATCAAGGGAAACTATGCATGGCAAACCACGGGAAAGCGAAATCAGGCGGGCGATTTCCCCCCTCGGAGGCCCATTCGATCCGATTCCGAGCAGAGCATCCACGATGACCTCATGTTTTGTCAGCAGTGTACGGATTTCGGGGTCGGAAAGACTCTGTGAAAAAAGAACGGGAATTCCCAGTTTCGCGACAAGATCATAATTCTCCCTGCTGATGCCCGTGATGGATCCCTCCCGAACGGCTGAAAGGATCTGGACGGACCATCCCGAAGATCGAAGGTGTCTTGCCACCACGAAACCGTCGCCGCCGTTTTTCCCCGGACCGGTCAAAATGACCGCCCGCGAGGCTTCCGGATAAAACTCCTGTATAAGTTTCGCGGAAGCTCCTCCGGCGTTTTCCATGAGAAGCCTTTCCGGAACCTTCAGGGTTTCGATCAGGTATTCTTCCATCCGGCGAATTTGGGAAGGGGTGTAATAATTCATTCTGTCGCCTCTATTATCACTACTGCAACCGCATAATCCCCGTCATGGGAAATTGAGAGCAGCACACGTCCTGATTTTTCTCCGGGAAGCATGGAGCGGACGGTTTCGCTTAATTTAAGTACGGGGCCTGTTCCCGTACGTTCGACCCATGCGCCCTGGAAGGCAAGAGAGTACATAGAAAGTGATGATGCTTTGCTGAATGCTTCCCTGGCAGCAAAACTGCCGGCAAAATGCTTTGCCGGATCAGCCTTCGAAAGGGCATACCCGATCTCGGAATCATGGAAGACCCTTTTTTGAAAATGCTCCGACTGTATGGCCTTTCTCATTCTGGATATGCTGCACAAATCAATCCCCAGGCCGGCAATCACGGCATCTCCTCCATAATGAGTCGTTTCTGCGTCAATACTCCCTGCATGGACTAGGTTATACCACAAAAAACAGCCGCGGCAAAACTTTCCCGGAACCGTATGTCTCAGGAAAGAGGGACACGAAATACTCAGGGAGAAGGGGGTACAGATAAAAAAAGCTCCGGGGCGTAGACCGCCGGAGCTCTGCATTCACATGGTGGGTGGTACAGGACTCGAACCTGTGACCTCTTCCGCGTCAAGGAAGCGTTCTTCCTCTGAACTAACCACCCAACAAAAAAGCCAGTATCCATCAAGCTTTTGAATTCATACAGGGTTCCACAACCCCCCGCTAGACCCCTTCCCTATCGAAAAATGTCCAGCGCGAAATTTTCAAGGTACGTGGTGAAATGTAAACCTAAAGCCTTACTTTTTCCACGATACTATTTTGCATCAGGTTTTCAGCACTCCGTGTTTTCTGGCGCCCGGGCGAATTATAAACTCCCTCCCTTTTTTAAGTGCCGCTTGCTCCAGGTCAGTCCTTCTATCTTCGCGCCTTTTGCAGAGGTCATGATACCAGGCGGTTTTATCATTTGTCCGCCTCATAAGCCTTTCTCCATTATCCTCCAGGTCCCAAAGATCACAGTAACAGCATCTTCTCAAGCGCAAGTCGGAGGAGGGAGACATCTCCAATACTGTCGCTTCGAGTGCGAGCCAAACAAATCCGTAAAGGTCTTGGGCGCGGGTCATTTCCACAATCTGTCCAAACTCAGGCAGAACGATGTACCTCTTTTCGAGCATCGAGTTTTTGATTCCATTCTGTAGCAGTTCGGCAACCCATAACCTGTGATAGGGAGGTTCTTGCTCCACACCTTCCTGGAGATCGGGGTAATCAGTTATTCGTACCCAATGCAGAGGTTTTTCCTCATAGCCGGAGCCGGGAAAACCACGCCACACCAGATCTTTCCCCGGTCGGTCTTTCCTGTCAAAGAGATACTTCGAGCAATCTTTCCTCTCCAAAAGGTCGAGCACCATCTGGACGCTTGCGACAAACCTTATCCAGGCGTCGAGTCTGGGGCACTCCTTACGGGGCATGTCATTGCCAATAGCCAACCCCGGATGTGAGCTTATGTCGGTAAGTCCTCCCCATTTTTTTACCAGGAGGAGAAGTGCTTGGATACTGTCAATTCTGCGGATATCATCGATGATGAGCGGGATTTTCTCTTTGGTCAAAATGTAGTTATCGAACTGTCCCTCCATAGCGAGCAGCATTACTCCGGGATCAATTTCTCCGCAATGATTCCCGACATGAACCAACCTGTACTCGCTTCCGTCTGTCCAATGTCCAATAGTACCTTCCGGCGCGACTCGCGTTTCCTCAGGTCTGCGCCATTCCAGAACGCGATCCATTTTCCCCAGGGATATCGCTGCCTCCCTCAACCTGTCCTCTTCTGAGACGTGCCTTCTCCCCATCACAGCACTTCCTTACGTGACATAAAATGGGTTATTAATATTCATTCTACATTGATATCCTTGTTTCGTCAACGGGCAACACGCGAGGAAAGAACATCCACCCGGAAGCATGGTCTGATGTGTCCCCACAACGCCTCGCCTACAACTGAATAGAGGAACATCATTTCACGAAAAAGGAGGTGGAACCATGCGGACGATACTTGAGGACTTGCGCACTAAAAAGGGGACTTCTCTTCGAGCAATGGCACAGGAGACAGGAATTCACTACTCGCGGATTTTTCGCCACGAAAAGAGAAAGGAGGTCCTTTACAAGAAGGACGTTCAGAGGTACGCGAATTTTTTCGGCATCGAACCGGAGAGAATCGCCGATGATAACGGGTTTGCTCAACTCGCGGAATAAAAATATGCCGTCTCCCGGCTGCAACAAAGAGACGGCATTTTCTGCCCCGTTGGAGCGGGGAGAAAGGAAAACACGTATGAGGATTATAACACGTTCGGAAATCTTGATGAACACATGCTTCGTTATCGCCGGCGTGGTTGCGGGGGTGGTGCTTGATGCGCTGCTTCCATAACTCGAAGGGTAATGTCTTCGCTCGCCTGGGGGATGACGGTGTTCTCCGCAAAAGCGAGCGGCAACGGGATAGGCTGAGAGTCACCGGCGGCAGGTCCCATGCCATTGACGCGGACCTTTTAGAGGAAGCAATCAACGAAGGCGCGGAAGTCCTTGAAATAGTGGAAAGGACGCTTTCAGCGGGGAAGCGGGTTTTCCGAATTCCACTCCGCGATATTTACCGATATGGGCGAAGGGTGACGCTTGCCGGGATAAGTAGGTGGACTGTTCCGCTTCAATGCTGCGAATTGACTCGGGGACCGGAAGAGGAATGGCGGCTGACCGCTCGCAATGAAATGTTACAGGCGGAGGTCCGTCGGGAAGAGGTGCAGGGAATCCGCCTTGAACAGCAGATGCTTTTCAGTGACCAGGAAAAGGACTTCTGGAGAACCCGCCTTCAGCATGAGACGTAAGCCGCCATGAGAAACATTATCGAAACCGTCAAGCTCGCGGCGCAATACTTCCCGGGAAGCCCCGAAACTGTGTCCGACGTTTTTCAAGTCGAAACCCGCCTTCGAGCGGAAGAGCTTTTCAAGGAAGGGCAGCCGGTGACAGGGACTTATACAACGATCCTTCAAGAGCTGCCGGAGACTATTTCAGCGGAGGATAAAACGAGGTTGCTGGGCATCGTCGTGGATGCGTGGAAACAATATCGACTCGAAGGGGGTGACAGGCTTGTTCGCAATGGTTCCGGCGGAACTTCTACAAAATGAAGAACTGACCGCCAATGAAAAAATAGTCGTGACCGCCCTTCTTCTTCACCGGAACCAGAAGAGCGGGGTTTGTTACCCCGGAATTGCCCGAATAGGCAGGCTTTCCAGCTTATCCATTCGGACGGTGAAGCGGGTAATTTCCTCCCTGGAGAAGAAGGGGATAATCGAGCGGAAGCGCCGTTTTACGGACTGCGGAGACCCCGACACAAACTCCTATTCTATGGGGGGGTGGTGTCATAGTGACACTACCTGGTGCCATGATGTCACCAGGGTGGTGTCAGAGTGTCACGACGGGTGGTGTCATGGTGACACCCTAACAAAGAACTTGAACAAAGAAGAGGAACATAGAAACCATTTCCCTCAAAGTCCGCTTTTAGAACCTAAACCAAGTAGGGCGGCGATCCGCGCCGAAGAAACCGCGCGCGCCTTTGCTGAGTTTTGGAGCCTCTACCCGAAGAAACAGGGCAAGAAGGCGGCGCTTGCGGAATTCTCCAAGCTCTTTCCCGCCGCCCTTCCCGCTGAAAAGCTGAACCAAAGGCTTTCAAGCCTTCACGGGCAGTTGATGCAGTACGTTGATGAAACCCGGGACACGGAAGCAAAGTATATCAAGTTCCCAGCGAACTGGCTGAAGTCCATCGATCCAGACGAAGAAACGGTAATCATGGAAGAAGTCTGGGTCAGGGTGGAGGGTGACGAATGAAAAAATACCATGACACCTCCCGGGCAATCGAAATCCTGCGCAACCTCGAAGCCGATGAAGAAGCCGCCGGGTTGAAGCTCGAAATCATCCGGTCCGAAGCGGAAACCCTCATTCTGCAGGAGGCTTTCACTCCGCTTGAAGCCCTTCGGGTCATGCGGGAATTGAACGGCGCGAGCGCTCCAAGCATCCCTGACGCTGACCTGACAGGGGCACTGATGGACTTCTTGAAAACCAGGCTGAAGGATATGGACCGGGGAAACGATCTTCCACGAAATGCTGCGAGCATGTTCAAGGCTGCTGAAAGTGAACTTGCCATGCAGCGGGGAGTCGAACCTATCCGGCTGTATATCCCGACCATTGACCAGGGGATCTGCAGCGGGTTTTTTCCCGGGTACGTCCTCGGGGTCACGGGGCATGAAGGTTCCTTGAAATCCTCCGTTGCCTTGCATGTGGCAGAAAAAAACACCTGGGAAAATCCGGCGGTCAGGTGTTTATTCTGCTCATTGGACATGACCCCTGAAATGCTCGCCTTCCGCAGGATATCCCGGTATCTCAACTGCCATGAAGCCACGGTCAGGGAAATGGCGCAAGCTGGAAGCCCCGACTACTTACAAGCGAAGGAAGAAATATCCCGGCGGGATGACGGACGCTTTTTCTTCGCAGGTGGTCCCATGACCTTGCCCGGGCTTGTGGATCAAATGGGCTTGACGCTTCCCTCCCTGGTGATTATCGACTACATTTCCCTCCTCCAAGTGCCCGGCGAAACGGACCAGTTCAAGGCGTTGAAAAAAGCCGTTGACGGGATACGAGACCTGAGGGACCAGACAAAAGCGGTCTTTGTCCTGTTAAGCCAGATGGGCAGATCCTCGAAGCTGGCAGCCAAGAGCGGACAGACCGGAAGCCACGCCTTCGGCGGCTCGATCATCGAGCACTTGCTTGACGTGGAACTTGAGCTTGTTATGGATGAGCCGGAGGAAGAAGGGGAACAGAAACGCCTTATTACGACCATCAGTAAAAATCGTTTTGGACCTTCGGGAACGAGTTTTGAAGTGGAGTATGTCGGGCTTGCCAAGAGGGTAACCGGCAAGGCGTGGCGGTTGAAGAGGGATAAAAAACCAAAACCGGCATTCGGTTCCCGGGCAGGCTTCATTGACTTGCCAGACCCTGAACCCGCGCCGAAGGAAACGAAGGCAAAAGGAAAGAAGAAGAAGGGTGGCAACCTTGTGGGGTTGCTCCCTGACAAAGTGACCGGCACGGATGAGCCGTATGAAAGGTGGTTGAAACTTCATCCCAAGGAAAAAGATATCCTGCTCGAAGAAGCGGAAAAGGGGTTCAATCCATCGCTGCATGATTCGGTAATGTCGCACTTTGAATCATTGGCACGGCAGAAAATCCGCGAGCATGAAGAGAAACGTCGGGAATTCAATGAAGCCCTTGAAGCCGGGGAGTGGGTTGATCCGGTGACAGGAGAAAAAATAGATAAGGAGGATTGCTGAAAATGGGCAGGACATTCATTTCCGTCGAGCTTGCTGCAGCGTCCCTGTGTCCCTTCCAGGGCGGGAAGTGCCGTCATTGGTTCTGTATGGCGTGGAGGGGTGACGATAAAGGGGAACCTGGCTTCTGTGCCCTCATTGAAATGGAGGGGAAGGACGATGATCGGTATTGACGAAATCAGGGGTGAATATTACGAGGGGGTGAGGATAGATGTTGACAGCAAGGCAGGAAAGATTCGTTGCAGCCTTTGACGGCAACGCGACAAAGGCGGCAATAGCGGCGGGATATTCGCCGAAGTGGGCAGACAGGCAGGCACATCTTCTCCTAGAGAAAAATAGAGAGGTCCAGTTGGCGATTAAGGCACGGGAGGCAGAACGGCGGCAGGGATTGATTGCCACCAGGGAAAAGCGCCAGGTATTCTGGAGTGAGGTGATGGAGGATGAGTCTCAGAAGATGACCGACAGACTCAAGGCATCGGAACTCCTGGGACGGAGCGAGTGTGACTTTTCGGATCGTGTCAATCTTGACGGAAGTTTTGAAGTCGCAATGGGGTTGGCTGCCCTTCTTCAGGAGGTGTCCCCGGCAGACTAAGCCGATTGTTATAATGGATGCAACCTGTTGCACGGAGGTGGGGCTTATAAAAAATCCCTTCTTGGCTTGCGCGGAACAAAGCATCCGACTATACCCGACATGGAATAAAATACGGTCGGATCTGGAGCGAAACATCAGCCGAACTTCCCTCCCTGGCGGGTTCTCCTCAAGGACGAAAGTCCAGGGAGGGGAACACGTGCTACAGCAGGAAAGATATATAGAACGCCTTGAAAGTAATTCCCTTCTGTGCCGGTTGCGTAAGAATTGCGAGCTGGTGGAAGGGGCACTCCGGGAGTTGACCGACGAAGAACGGGAGTTTGTTGACCTGTTCTGGTGGCGTGACCTCACCAGTATTTACGGTTCCCATGATCAGATAGTTGGCAGGGAACTGGGGATTGCTGATCGGTCCGTCTGGAGATGGCGGCGGCGTATCCTTGAAAAGGTGGAACCGTCCCTACGTGGCATCGATCCTGCGGTGTCGTAAGTGTTCCCTTCGGACATTGAATTCCTGGAGCATTGCCGGGCAACCTATCAGGCGAAAATCGAGCGGTTCACGTGTCCCGACTTCGAGAAGGCTTTCCGTGAATATGCGGAAGCCATAACCGCCCCTCAGTTTGGGGAAAGGGTAATGCAGTCCAGGGGAAGCGAACACGCCGAGCGCTTCACTGATATGCTGCTCGACTTCGAGAATGAACGAAACCGAAGGGTTGAAGAATATCAGCGGCTGATTGCCCGAATAGATGACGTTCTCGAAGGAAGAGCCGGGGAATTCCTGACGGGCAGCGCGGCGTTGCGGTGGGTACGGGGTTAAAGCCCCTCGGGATGATGAGGGGCTTTGTTTATCGCTCTGGCTTGGGAAAAAGCTCTCCTTCCTCTCCTTTCGAGGTGGTCAACTTTTCTAGCCCAGCAACCCTCCGGCGGCTTCTCTTATTTCCTCTTCCGTAAGGTGAGGCAGGTTTGCCTTTAATTTTTCCATAAGCCAATAACCCTGCGAACCTTTGGCGTTCTTGGTACCAGTTGTCTTCCCTTTCGGTTGTGCCACCCCTGCGCCGTCTGACGAGTTCGATCCTTTCGGACGCTGCCCGGAGGTGCTCTTTGAAAGCATCTTCAGCAATGCCTGCTCCTTCTGCTGACGCTGCGCTGCCTCCCACTCCATCGTATCCGCCGTCTCCTGCGCGGCTTTCAACATCGCCTGCAACTGCTCTGACTTGTTCATTGCAGCCATCCTCCCTTCCACTTATGTCTTCTTCAGGGTACTCTATAATTTCCAACCTGTACAGCTTCAAGCGTCCTCGATCATGTCCGAAAAGTACTCCGCATAATTCTCTGCTTCCAGGTGCTCCTGCGCCCATTGGAAAGCCTCTTCCCTCGAAAGGGGAGTTATAGCCTCGCCGAAGCCGGTGGCGTTACAGTGACTCCTGGAGTACTGGGAAAGTGCGCCGCCTTCACCTCGAAGAAAGAAATTTCCCTTCGAGGTGAGGTATAGCTTTTCCTCGCAGTAGTGGAAATCGGACATAGGATATCCATTCCACCATGATCCTATTTCCTGCGCCGTTGCAGTGTCGTAACGCTTTCCTTCGATAACCTGTTTCATTGCGCTGATTCCTCCCAACCAAATACCCGCCTCAATTCATCAACGACTAGGGCATATCCTGCGGGGCTTACGTGTTTTTTGCACCAGGAAAGGAACTCCGGTATCGTTAAACGGAAATTCCCTTCATTATCAAAAAGGTGCAGATTCGGTTTCCATTCCACTTGTTCCCGCTTTTTACCTGTGCCCCCGGTTAGAGATTCTGTCCTTCTGCTCATGCTGATTCCTCCCTGTATCAAGATACCCCGGCTTCCGGGGTCGTTACGTCCATTCTGCCCCTCATAGAAGCCCCCAGGAGCGCTTCTTTTCTTTAAGGGGTATGATTCATCCTCTTAGGGTAAAATAATCGTTCCTGGTGCATCCTCGCAGGTCGTTTTACGCCTTCCTCTTCCGACGGTTCTCCAGAACGCCTGAAACGACGGATGCTTTACCATGTGCCTCCTGGAGATCATGTACGTCGAGGTGTTCGTAAAATTTTGCTGTCGTTGAAATCGAGGCATGCCCAAGAAGGGCGGCGGTCAGGGCAATATTCCCCGTGTTCCTGAGAAATTCCGTTGCGCACAAATGCCGGAGACCGTGAATCTTCATCCGCTCGCCTATGCGGTCGGAGACCCTGCGGATCTGCTGACCAAAGACCGCAGGTTTCAACTCCCCCCCTGTTTCTGAAGGAAAGATCCACGGTGATTTCCACTCCGGCAACCTCAGACCGATAAACCGTTTTATCTCCTTTCCAGTCTGCGGGGATACGGGGACGGTCCTTCCGGTGCGGGTCTTGGTGGTCTCCGGTCGGACGGTGAGCAGAAGACCGTGTTCGTCGAAATCCTCCACCTTCAGACCGCACAACTCGCCGCGACGAAGCCCCGTATCGAGGGCAAGGAGAAACATGACGTACAGGCGTCGTTCCCCATACCTGGAGCGGTCGAGGGCATCGAGGAAAGCTTTCACGTCCTCCAGAGTAGGAACGTCAACGCGCTTTCCGGGCATTGAAATCTTGATATTCCGCATTGGGGATTCCGGGAAGATCCCCTCCTCCACCAGGAAGCGACAGAAGACCTTCAGAACCTTTATCCTGGTGAACCGCGACCAGGCTTTTTCCGGTTCGGATATAAACGGCAGAATTGCGGCTCTCGGGTTCTGGAGAAAATCGGGGTGCTCCCTGAGAAACGGCTGAAGGATGTTTCGGTACTGGGCAATGGTGTTCGGTGATAATCCTTCGGCTTTTCGGATGGAGCAGAGAGCATCAAGGGCAGAATGGGCGTCCCGGTACGGGGTGTTCAGGGTGGCAATAACTGCGGACATGATTATCAATCTCCCTTCTTTTTAGGAGGGGCAAGCGGGAGATTGTAAGGTTTGAATAGGTCTTTTCATGACCTCTTCCCTATACAAAAAACAGGGCTTCAGCGATTTGCCGAAACCCTGTAAATATCACATGGTGGGTGGTACAGGACTCGAACCTGTGACCTCTTCCGCGTCAAGGAAGCGTTCTTCCTCTGAACTAACCACCCAACAAAAAAGGATTCTACAGACCTTGAGGCTGTTTGTCAATAAGCAGGGCTTTCCCTCGTGCTCATTCGGAAAAATGAAACAAATCATTGAGCCATTTCGGTGTCTTCCATTGTTTGCGGACTGCCGCCCTGGAAAGTGCACCGCTCACAAGCGCTCCCCAATATGCATAGGGCGATTTCGTCCAGAGCCCTGTTATAAAACAGGCCAGGCATAGAATCCCGAAAAAATTCCTGTAAACCATCCGAACTTCCCGGCCCCGCTACCACGGTGTTCCCAGAAGGAAATGGGGCAGGAAAAGGGAAAGCTTGGGGAAATATGTAGTGATGAGCAGCGTTGGAGTCCATGCAAACGCGATGATCCATAGTGTCGGCGACATCATTTCATTGATCGGTGCGTTGCCCAGCCTCCCTCCCAGGTATAAAACAGGTGCGGCCGGCGGTGTTATGCACCCAAGCCCTGTGTTGACCCCCACTATCGCTGCATAGTGGATGGGGTTGAATCCCAGCTCTATGATGATCGGCATAAGGATCGGGGTCGTCAGGGTGACGCTGCTGATGTCGTCCATAAGCATCCCCATCACCACGAGGAAAATGTTGATCATGAACAGAATGATCCACCGGTTGTCAGAGACCGCCCTGAAGAGACCGAGCATCTTGCTTGGAAGATCTTCGAGTATGTACAGGCGGCTGAGCATCATGACCGAGTAGAGCATGACCATGACTACTCCTGTTGTTACCGCTGATTCAACGAGGGAATCCCAAAGACCGCGCAGCGTAAGTCCTTTGTAGATGAACATGCCGGTGGGTATGGCGTAGACGACGGCTACCGCTGCAGCTTCCGTAGGTGTCATGATCCCGCCGTAAATACCTCCGAGAACGATTACCGGAAGCATGAGGGCAGGGAGGGCGGCAATTCCCCTCTTTTTGAAGAGCTGGAATTTTTCTTTGCCGTGAACAGGTTCAGTAACCTTCACGTTGGGGTTGTCCTTTACCAGCCAGCAGTTCACCAAACAGATGAGAGCCGTCATTATAATACCGGGTATAACTGTCGCAAGGAAGCAGGCAAGAATGGACTGTCCTCCGATCCATGCAAAAATGATGAGTGTCGAGTTGGGCGGGATGAGCATTCCGAGAAGGGATGCGTTTGACATTACCGCCGCGGCAATACCTCTGGGGTAGCCTGCTTCTTCAAGGCGGGGAAACATGATTGAACCGATACATGACAGGGTGGCGCATGCGGAGCCGGTGATGGATCCGAACACGGCGCAGGATATGGTCCCCACCACTCCAAGACCACCCTTGATCCTCCCGACAAGAAGGTCAACCAGGTTGATGAGTTTTTCGCCTATTTTGCCCCGCTCCATGATGCCTCCCGCCATGATGAAAAGAGCGATGGAGATGAGAGCGATGCTGTTCATGGAGCTGAAGCCATAGGGAAGAACCATGGTGGTCTGGTACCCTGCAGCCTGCGGGCCGCCGAAGAAGAGAAGCCACGCTGTTGAAGCCATGAAGCTCATGGGGACGGGCACGCCGATAATGAGGCAGAATAGAAGGATCAGAACGGCGATGTAGATCATGAGTTTCCTCCTCTAATTAAGTCCCGGAGACTCTGCAGCATTCTCATCGTGAAGTAGTACGTCATGAAAATGAGACCGAGAAAGACTGCCAGGTAAGAGGTCCACAGGGGAATTTGCCACACAGTGGTTCTGGGAAGCGCGATTCCTGTGCCAAGGGGTCCCATGAAGCCAAACATGAAAAAGTCATAGCCGTACCATGTAAACAGGATGCTGATTCCTGATGTGATGAGATTGCGGAGAAAAACGGTCGCCCGTTTGAGAAAACCTTCCTTCATGTAAGAATCCACAACGTCCGCTGAAACATGGGTGTTGTTGTAAGCCCCATAGGCTCCTCCCATAAAATAAAGCCAGAAGGCGAAAAGCTTCACCCATTCTTCGAAGCCGTAGAGGTCACCGCCGATTATGTACCTGGTGAACGCAGCAGCTGCAATAATAAGGGATAAAAGAAGCGAGCAAACAACTGTAGTTATCGAAAAGAAAAAGAGCAGAGCAAGATCCAGTGGATTTTTTTTGTCAGGCCTGTTTTCAGGAAAACAGCCTATAGCTTCTCGATCCGGCATTCGTTTCTCCTTTCCGCCGCAATGGATGTGAAGGCGGAGAAGTCTGCACTTCTCCGCCTTCTTCCAGAGGCCTGGTGGAAACTATTTGGGAGCGTACTGTACCTTGAATTCCTCTATAAGCTCCTTGGAAAATTTGTCAGCGAGCTTGTCCCATGTGCCTACTACCTTGACGAAAATCGGCTCCAGTTCTTCTGCCTTGTAGGTATGAACTTCTATTCCTGCATCACGCATGAGCTGGAGGTGTTTTTCCTGGTCCTGCTGGGCAAGATCGATGCTCATGGCAGTAACCTTGGCACACGCTTCAGCTATGATCTGCCGGTCGCCCACGGACAGCTTGTCCCAGGTTTTCTGGCTGATCATGTAGTTGAAGTTTTCCACCGAGTAGTTCAGATCATACCAGTATTTCAGCACGTCTTTCAGCATGGTGTATGCCGCGGTGGGGGTCATTCCGTCAACTCCGTCGGCAACGCCGGTCTGAAGAGCGGTGTATACTTCTGCCCAGGGCACGGTGACCGTTCTGTAGCCCATGGCCTCGGCGCCGAGTTTGTAAACGTCCATATTGGGGATGCGCACAAGAACACCCTTGTCCACATTCGGGTTCAGCGGTTCGTTCACAGGTTTTGTGCTGCCGATGCCTATAAAGCCCTCAACCTGGAATCCGAGGATTTTCACACCGAGGCGCGAACTGAGTTCGTCCATTTTTTTGAAGAGCCAGCCGTCCGGCGCGAACACCTTTCTGGCATCCTCGAAATTTCTGACGAAGCAGTTGATGTATGTGAGTTCGAGCCGAGGGTCGAACTGGCTGGGAATTGAAATGGCCGCCATATCGATAGTCCCGCGGATAAGTTCCTCGTAGACAAGGGTGTAGTCTCCGAGCTGGTTCGCGGGGTAGACGACGATCTCGATGCGGCCGTTCGTTTTTTCCTTGACTTCTTCGGCGACCTGGTGCATGAGTTTCGTCGCCGTGTGTTCAACCGGAACCTGGTTCGCGAAGCGGAGGATCATTTCAGGTGCCGCAGACGAAACAGACGGGAAAGCAAGAGAAAAAACAGCAACAGCGGCGAGAACAAGCATGGTGATTTTCGTTCCTTTTCGCATTATTCCAGCACTCCTTTCGTTCTTCAAGAAAAAGTTGCCCTCTGAGGCGCTCTATTCATCATCATCATTCAGGTTATTTCGCGCTATCCCCTCCCCAAGTTGCAGAAATATGAGGATTTCCTTTCCAGGAACCGTGCTGTGCCTTTGATCCGGAAAAATCAGAATGTTTCCTGTGCTGTTCTGGCGATGATCTCTTCCTGGTGGTGTTCGTCTAGGTCTACGAAGTAGTCGCTGTACCCTGCCACCCTCACGAGGAGTCCCCTGTATTCGTCCGGACTTTTCTGTGCTTTCCGAAGAGTTTCGGTATCGACTACGTTGAACTGGATGTGGTGTCCCCCAAGGTTGAAATACGTTCTCACAAGCTTTGACATTTTTGTGAGCCCGGTATCGTCCTTGAGAACGGAGGGAAGAAATCTCTGGTTTAACAGTGTTCCTCCCGACCGTATCTGGTTCATCTTGCTGAGGGACTTCACCACGGCGGTGGGACCGCGCCGGTCAGCTCCGTGGGACGGAGATGTTCCGTCCGATTCCGGTGTATGGGCGAATCGTCCGTTGGGGGTGGCTCCGAGCTTCTTTCCGAAATAAATGTGACAGGTGGTTGAAAGCATGTTTACATGGTAGGTGGGGCCCTTCGGCGAATTCCGCCCGTCTATTGTGTCGATCAGGGAACTGTAGACACGCTGCATGATCGCATCGGCATAATCGTCATCATTTCCGAAGAAAGGTGTTTTGTTCCAGACAAACTGCCTCAGCTCTTCATGCTCTTTCCAGTTGTCCCGCAGTGCGTTGAGGAGACTGTCCATGGAAAGAGTCCCTTCTTCGTAGACATGCTTCCTGAGGACGGAAAGACTATCAGTTACGGTCCCGATACCGCAGCACTGAATGTAGTCTGTATTGTAGCGGGGACCGCCGTCGTAGTAGTCCTTCCCGTTCTCAATGCAGTCGTGGATGAGCATCGAGAGATAGGGTGCGGGTGCAAAGCGTGCGAACATACGCTGTATGTAATTATCCGTACTGATCTTTATATCCACAACGTGAGCGAGCTGTTTTTCGAACGCACGGTAGAACTCTTCGAAATCCCTGAAATGGATCGGATCGCCTGTTGCCGAACTGATCTTTTTTCCTGTGAGAGGGTCTATGCCGTTGTTAAGCGTCAGTTCGAGAATCTTCGGGACGTTGAGGTAGCCGTGGAGAATATAGGCCTCTTTTCCGAACGATCCGGTCTCCACGCATCCGCTGGTTCCCCCGGTTCTCGCATCCTCCACCCGTTTTCCCATGCCGAGCTGCTCCATGAATACTGCATCGGCGTTGAAGGCCGAGGGATATCCCGAGCCCCGGCGCATGATCCTGCAGGCGTACTTGAGGAAGCGCTCAGGTGTTTTCGTTGAAATATGCACGCTGGCCTGGGGCTGCAGAAGCTGGAGTTCATCAAGTACGTCCAGCATAATGTAGGAAACCTCGCTGACACCGTCAGCCCCGTCTTCCGTAATACCGCCGAGGTTGATCTGGGTAAAATCGTTGTATGTGCCGCTTTCCGCAGCAGTCACGCCAACCTTTGGGGGAGCGGGCGTATTGTTGACCTTCACCCAGAAGCACGAAACAAGTTCCTTTGCCTTTTCACGGTCCAGCGTCCCTTCGCGGATCCCCTTTTCGTAGAAAGGAGCAAGGTGGATGTCAAAATGTCCCGGAGACATGGCGTCCCAGCCGTTCAGTTCGGTGATCGTTCCAAGGTGAGTGAACCAGTAGGTCTGAATTGCCTCGTGAAAATCACGGGGCGCATGGGCGGGAACATGGCGGCAGACATCTGCAATTTTGAGAAGCTCCTCTTTTCGGCGGGCATTTTTTTCGGACTTTGCCAGTTTTTCTGCCAGGTCCGCATGACGTTTTGCAAACAGGATAGAAGCATCGCAGGCAATATCCATTGCCTGGAGCTCCTCGCTTTTCTCCGTAGCGAAGGGGTCGTTGAGCCAGTCCAGTTTTTTTCGGGCTTCTGCTATCTTTTTTTTCATGTCCAGAAGTCCTGTTCGGTAGATCGTCCCGTCAAGGGCAGTGTGACCGGGGGCCCGCTGTTCCATGAATTCCGTAAAGCAGCCGGCTTCATACAGATCAAGCCAGTCTTTGGGAAGGTTCGAGAAGATTTTATCCCGCAGCGTCCTGCCCTTCCAGTAGGGAATCACTTTCTCTCCGTAGAGCTTTATGTCCTCTTTCCGCACCGAATACTGTGTCATCGGCCTTGAATTAAGGATTTCCAGGTCTTCGGCGGAATGACAGTTGAGCTCGGGGAAAGTGGACACCGCCTTCGGGTTGGGGCCGCGCTCCCCCACGATAAGTTCCTCTTCTCCGATGTAGATGGTCTTTTTTTCGCACAGGTTGTAGAAATTGAGGGCTCTCATGACGGGAGCTGAATATTTGCCGTCATTTTCCCTGTAAAATTCTGTTGTCAGGAGAGCTCTTTCTATGGAAATGCTTGGAGTTGTTTTAAAGCTCTCCTCACGGAGCCTTGCGATTCTCTCGTTCAACTCTTTATCCTCCTTTTATCGTCTCGATATTTCTATCCGAGAACATCTTCACTGTCTCATTCACTTTTTTATCATCAGGGGGCATAACATTTCCCATTTTATACTTTTTTCCCAGATTTTTATATTTCCCTTCTCCGATGGAATGATAAGGCAGCACGTTCACGCCGGAGATACTTTTCAAAGAAGCTGCGAGATCAGCCGTTGCCGTGATGTTTTCATGGTCGTCATTTATGCCGGGAATAAGGGGGAAGCGAAGGTTAATTTTCCCTTTCTGTCCTGAATACAGGAAATCGTCAAGTTTTCTAAGGTTAGATAAAATAGTGAAATTACTTACGCCAGTATAGTATTCATGCTTCTTCGGGTCAATCACTTTAATGTCAAAAAGGAACAAATCGGTATACCGGGCTGCCTCAAGAAGATCATCTTCACTGCAGAAACCGGAAGTATCGACGGCAACATGGATATCTTCCCCATGGAGCCTGCGAAGGCCGGCGATAAGGAATTCAGCCTGCAGGAAAGGTTCTCCCCCCGAAAAAGTTACCCCTCCGCCTGATTCGTCGAAGAAGGGAATGTCCTTTCGCGCTTCCCGCAGAACTTCCTCAACACTCATTTCTTTGCCTGCGATTTCTATTGCCGAAGAAGGACAGGCCCTTGCGCAATCGCCTGTGAGGGTGCATTTTCCCCTGTCCAGAACCGGCCTGCCGTTGGACCATTCCCAGGCGCCCGATGGACAGGCACTCACGCATCGTCTGCATCCTATGCACCGCCTGGGGTGATGGATGACAATAGGAAACGGGGACATCCCTTCCGGATTATGACACCACCAGCAGGAAAGAGGGCATCCCTTGAGAAAAAAAGTTGTCCGTATCCCTGGACCGTCGTGGATAGAATATCGTTTTATATCAAATACTATTCCCCTGGTATTTTCGTCCCACATGAAATGTCACCCTCCGCTTATCATATGGAAAGCCTGCACCTCCGCCCCATCGGGAACGGTGGTGCAGGCAAATTCTTCTTTTTTTCGGGGGGTGTCATTCACCCAGACGGCAAGCATGGGATAGGTGTATCCCCTTCGGTCCAGGATATCCTGGATAGTCATCCCCTCTTTCCACTCCATTACTTCACCGTTGACCCGGATCATGCCTTTCCCGAGGACTTCCAGTAGGGCTCCAGGACCTCCAGCACTTCGGGGCTGTCCAGCCCCAGGCGCTCCACGGTCTCTTTCGTCGGCACACCGTTCCTGTCCCAGCCCCTCCGGGCGTACACGGCGTCCACAAGCTTCTCCCATTCCTTCCTCCTGTGGGCCTGGAGACGGATTATCTTCTCCTCCACCGAAAGGCCCTCCCCGGACAGGCCTGCCTCTTCGAGCTTCTTTTCGAAGTACTCTTTCCGCACGTCCCATTCGTCGGGGAAGACGGGGCCGAGGGCACGGTCGGGGATGTTGTGTTCTTTCCTGGTACCCTTGCCCATTCGGTAGTTGAAGATGCGCTCGTAGTTGTATACCCGCTCCGACTGGAGGATCATCTCCTCGTTGCTGAGGGGCTTTCCGGTGACGGCTTCGTAGATGTCGAGGTAGTTCTGGACATGTTCGGGGACCTTGGCCGCCTCGATCCCCCTGTACCGGATGCGGTTGTCCGACGGCTCCACGTCGTTCCACGGGAGCTTGCAGACTCCCACGAGGGAGAACCAGAGGCGGAAGTTGGGGAAGTAGAATAAGGCCTCCGCCTTGTCCTCGAAGGTGGGGATCTGTTTGTTCACCATGTCCATGAAGATGACCCACGCTTCGTCGTGCTGGGGGCCCTTGAGGGTGAGGAAGTACCCGCCCCACTGGGCGACGGATTCCTGACACCGGTACTGGGAGACCTCGAGGCCCTGTCCTTCCATGCCGATTTTCTCCATGATGTCCCGGTCGGCTCCGTACCGTTCGGCGAAGATGTCCTTCATCTGCCGGATGCCTTTGCCTACGGCGGCGGCGAATTCGTTCCGGCCGTCCATCATGCGGTGGATGAGCTCGAGGAGGGCGTCTTTGGCGCCGAACCGGAGCTCGAGGCCGCCGGTGTGTTCTTTGGTGAGGAGGCCGAGTTCATAGCATTCGCAGACGAAGGCGAGGCCGGTGCCCAGGGAGATGGTGTCGAGGGCGTAGTGGTCGGCGTAGTAGTTGGCCTCGATGGTCCAGAGGGGGTCGAAGATGCCCACGTTGGGGCCGAGGCTGGCGGCGGTTTCGTATTCGGGGCCGTCTACGGTGACTTTTCTGCCCCGGTCGGGGCCGGTGCGGAGTTCGAATCCGTCCACGGCCTTGGAGCAGGCCATGGAGCAGCCGTGCCAGCAGCCGTCGGCGTAGGCCTGGGTGAAGTGCTTTTTGTATTCTTCGGGGGTGATGGCCCCTATGGCGTCGGATCTGCCGAATTTGAAGTTGTTCACCGGCAGGATGTCGTAGTCGTTCATGACCTTGTTGAGGTGGGTGGTGCCGGTGGTGCGCATGATGCACTGGGCGTCGTCGTTGCTGCGGATCTCGCGGTGGAGCCTGACACCCGTCTGCTGGAGGACGGAGAGGTCGGCGGGGTCGTTCTCGATCCCCGTGAAGCCGCTTTTGCGGACGACGAGGGCGCGGATCTTCTTGTCCCGGAGGACGGTGCCTCCGCCTCCCCTTCCTGCCTGCTTGAGGCGGGGGAGTTTCCTGCGGGGGTCGTAGAAGCTGACGTTGAGGGCGCCCCACCAGCTGTGCTCGGCGGCGCGGCCGGCGCTGACGACGGAGATGGAGACTTTGTCGTCCCCGTCCTTCGCGAAATAGTCGTGCATGGCTTCGGTGACGGTGTAGGCGTTGCGGTCCCCGTCCGGGGCGCTCCAGATGCTTATGGTGCTCTCGTCGCCGTCGATGGAGACGACGACGTCCCCGGGGGCCTTGCCCCGGACGGCGAGGGCGTCGAAGCCGGAGGCCTTGAGGTAGGGGCCGAAGTAGCCGCCGGCGTTGCTGTTGTAGGTCTGCCCGGTGAGGGGCGAGAGGAAGAC
>Ga0228536_1000649_pt1 | contig 55116 bp, 53 predicted proteins | sample SJ1Smetagenome_FD_168611 | JGI IMG/M metagenome (GOLD analysis project Ga0228536, IMG submission 168611) | Enriched culture of PCE-dechlorinating microbial communities from Ithaca, New York, USA - SJ1.S | ecosystem: Engineered > Modeled > Simulated communities (microbial... > Unclassified...
CTGCTCCCTGTTTTTCAGCCGCCTCCCTGAACATTGGAAGGTAATGGGAATGGCAGCCGGCCATACCGAGAATTAATTGTACAGGCGGTATTGGATTATGGAAATTCTTTTCCACCAGGGGAGAGATATCACTGTCTATTCGTGAAAGAAGGATGTGCAGGTCGTATTCCATTCCTTCCCCGAGCCTCTGGAGCACCGCAATAAAGGCTTCCGTAGGAATGTTTCCAACGCTGCGGGCCATCCCCATTATGCCGCAGTCTATAGAATCAACACCGGCACGCCATGCAGCAAGTCCGTTTGCCACTGCAAGCCCGAGATTGTTATGTCCGTGAAACCCTATGGGAATGGATACCGCACTTTTCAGTACAGTGACATACCGGCCTGCATCTTCGGGAAGCATATACCCTGCGGAGTCCATTATGGTGACAGCGTTGGCTCCTGCTTTCTCAAGAATTCGTGCCTCTTCAGCCAACTCCTCCGGTGACAGGACATAAGCTTTCATAAGGCTGGTGCGGGCTTTCATTCCAGAATCACGAATTTCTTTGATGAGATCTACAGCAGTCGCAGAGTCACCGGCATTGATACCGACCCGCAGAAACCCGAGATTTTTTTTTGCGGCGAACCGGACTCCCTCTTGAGTCGCCCATTTCGGCTGGCAGAACATTCCTATCTCAGCTTTCGGGAAATAGGGTGCGGCTGTTTCAATATATTCTTCGTCGGATAAAGGGGCAAGTTTCGAACCGGAGTTGTTCCCTCCCATTCCGCTTGAATGCCCCATTTCAATTGTTTTGATGCCGCTCTCAATGAGAGATTCGATAATTCTAAGAGTAATTTCCCTGGAAAATCCGGCGCCCACGATATTGCTGCCGTCTCTAAGGGTACAATCCAATAATTCAACCATTCTGTTTTCTTTCCTCCTGTTTTATTTTTCAGGCTCGCTTGTGTCTGAATTCCCGCACCAGCGGAAAAGCTACCGAAATGATGATCAGAATAATGATTGTAAGGCTTATGGGGCGTGAGAGTACGGGAAGAAGGCTTCCGTGGAAAAGAACGAGCGTCCTCCTCAATTCAGCCTCGACCATGGGTCCGAGAACAAGGGCCAATACGATCGGAGCCTGGGAGATGTTGTACCGTTCCATGAAATAACCAAGGATACCAAACCCGAAGAGAAGCCATACGTCGAAAAAGTTGTTCCTGATGGCGTATGAGCCTATGACACTGAGCACACAGATGATGGGTGCAAGTATCTTTGTGGGAGTTTTGACGATCTTGACAAACTGCCGTGTGAAGGCTATACCTATAACCCAGAACATAATGTTAGCCAGAAAAAGAGACAGGATCAGGGTGTAGGTAATCTCCCCGTATTTTATAAAGAGATTTGGCCCTGGTATAAGCCCCTGGATCGTAAGTCCCCCAATAAAGACGGCAGTAACTGCGTTTCCTGGAATCCCAAGGGTCAGCGCAGGGATGAGAGATCCTCCCGTGACTGCATTGTTCGCAGTCTCTGAAGCAGCCACACCCTCGATATTGCCCTTGCCGAAAGAATCCGGGTCCTTTGACGTCCTCTTCGCTTCGTTGTAGCTGAGAAACGAGGCAATGCTGGTGCCTGCACCAGGCATGATACCGATGATGACACCGATAACCGCTGACCTGAGGATAGTCTTCCAGGTTCGCTTCATGTCCTCTTTTTCGGGAAGTATCCGGTCAGATATAGTCAGGTCACCCGGGTTAAGCAAGATTGTCTTCTGGCTGCTCACCGATATTTTTATCGCCTGGGAAAGGGAGAAAAGCCCGATAAGTGCAGGGAGGATAGGGATTCCGTCAAGAAGGGAGTCGTTATTGAAGATGAAACGGGGATAACCTGTGAAATTGTCCATGCCCGTGGTCGCGATAAGCAGGCCGAAGGCTCCCGAGATAAGGCCCTTGAGATACGATCCTGACGAAACGCTTATGATGACAGACAGGCCGAAAAGTCCGACGAGGAAGTATTCTGAGGGTCCGAACTTGAGAGCCATTCTGGCAAGAAAGGGGGCGATCAAGAGAAGGGCGGCTGCGCTTATAAGCCCTCCTATGAGGGATGCGGTGGTTGACATGCCGATAGCTTTTCCCGCGAGCCCCTGCTGCGTCATGGGAAAGCCGTCGAAGGTCGTGGCTATGGACGCGTCAGTCCCTGGCGTTCGCAGAAGAATCGCAGTAATCGAACCTCCATAGACGGAGCTGCAGTAGACCGCTCCAAGAAGCATCAGCCCCATTTTGGGATCCATGCCGAATGTGAGAGGAATTGCGAGGGCTACCCCCATGGTTGATGACAGGCCTGGAAGCGCCCCTATGACCAAACCTGCGACTGTTCCCGCAAAAAGGACAAGAAGAGCCTGTGGCTGGAATATGTTCCCAAGAGCAGGAAGAAGAAATTCATTCATTGTAATCTGTCTCCTTCCACTAGAAAAACATTCCCTGGGGAACAGGAATGTTCAGCATGGTTTCAAAGAAGAAATACACTACCAGGGCTGTACCGGCTGAGACTGCCAGCGAGACGGGCAGTGAAGCGGCCCGCATAAGCCCCATAAAGATCAGCAGAAAGAGCGCAGTGGACGTGTAAAATCCGATTACCTGGATTGAGGCGATGTAACCTAAAATCATGCCCACAACAAGCAAAACCCGGTACAAAGGCTCATCTTTTGTTACGGGATCCTCAAGGTTTTCCCCGCGATGCATAAGTGCTTTCAGCCCTAGAAGAAGAGAGAAGGCAATAAGTGCGGTGCTGTAGATATAAGGGATCATCCGTGACTGCTCAGAATAATCTGAGGATTTAACCAGTGCCGATATTCCAGTACAAATCATGACGACGGAAACGCCGATGTCTGATTTCTTCATTCATATTCTCCCTTCACTGGGAAAGAGCATGCGAGGGAGAAAAAAGCCGGACTCCCCCGCATGTTCCAAAGCTTCCCTGAATTTTCTAAAACAGAAAGCCTCTACTTCTTAAGCCAGGGATCTGTTTCCCAGAGCTCGGACCAGAGTTTGTGCTGATCGAGAAGGAGTTTTGTAAATTCGCCTCCGGGAACAAAGTCTATGGGCATGTTCAGCTTCTTGAGTTCCTCCCTGTACTCGGTTGAGGCCACTATTTTCTTCATCGCGTTCACGAGAACATCAAGGGCTTCAGCGGGAATGTCCTTAGGCGCGGCAAAACCGCGGGATGCAGTTCCCTGGATAACAGTGGGATAGCCCAGCTCTGCGAACGTCGGCACATCAGGAAGTTCCGCAGAACGTTTGTCGTTCTGGACTGCGAGGGCACGGAGCTGGCCGGTATTCACCATTTCCGCTATTTCCGACACGTTGACCGCCAGAACGTCGATATGACCTCCAAGCAAAGCGGCTTTTGCCGGAGCGTCCCCCTCAAATGGAACGGGATTTACTTCAATACCGGCTTTTTTGCAGAACTCCATGACACCCAGATGATCGCCTGAGCCTGCTCCTTCATGGGAAACCGCTATCTTGCCTGGTGCTGCCTTGGCAGCAGCGATAAGATCCTCGAGGGTCTTCATGGGGCTGTCGGCCTTCACGCAGAAAACGCCCGGGTCTGTGACCACGTTGGCAATTCCCGCGAAATCAGTAATTCTATAGCGGACTACGTCAGGCTGCACGATAGGGTTTACGATCACTCCGCTGAGATTGATGAGACCTATAGAGTAACCATCCGGAGCTGCCTTGGCTATGGAGGTGAAGCCGACGCTTCCGGCTGCGCCCGGCTTGTTGACCACTACAAAAGGCTGCTTGAGTTCCGCCTCGAGGTACTTCGCAGTAATCCTGGCAAGAATGTCCGTACTTCCGCCGGCTGCATAGGCAACGATCATGGTTACCGGTTTTGTGGGGTAAGCGGCAAAGGCCGTTCCGGACAATACAAAAAGCAACACTGCGGCAAGTGCGAAAAACTTTTTCATATGAAATCACCCTCCTTAAAAAATAGCACAATGTGTGCGGCTAAAACGGCTCCTTTAACTTACTCTGTTCGTATCTCTTCCAGAAACTCTCTGAAACGTCTCACCCCCTCGCGAATGTCTTTCTCCGGGCAGGAGTAGGATATCCGTACTGCCCCCGGAGAGAGGAATGCTGTTCCGGGAACCATGGAAACGTTCTTCTGTTCAAGGAGCTCTTCGCAGAAAACAACGTCGTTTTCGAGCATTATTTTCGCTTTCCCTCCCAGGAAAGACGAAACATCGATAAATACGTAAAAAGCGCCCTGAGGAGGAACAAACCGTATACCTTTAATTTCAGAAAGAAGTTCTATTATCAGGTCTCTCCTCGTTCGAAATCCTTCCCTCATTTTTTCGCAGTCTTCCTGCGAGGCAAGAAGGGCTCCGGCAGAAGCCCACTGGGAAATAGTGCTTGTTCCGGAGGTAAGGTGTCCTTGAAAATCTGAGATTGCCTTCACCAGTACCGCCGGGCCGAGGGCGTAGCCTATGCGCCATCCCGTCATGGCGAAAGCCTTGCTTACACCATTTACGTTCAGAACGTGATCCCGTGCCTCAGGGCAGAGTTTTACCATTTGGGGAGACTTATCCCTGTCGAACACGAGGCGTTCATAGACTTCATCGTTGATGATAAGGATGCCTTTCTTCATTGCGAGCCTTGCGAGACCTTCAAGCAACTCGGCCGGATAGACGGCTCCGGTAGGATTGTTGGGTGAGTTGATAATGATGGCAACAGTTCTCGGGGTAATTGCATCTTCAATTTTTTGAAGATCTGGAATAAATCCTGTAGCCGCTGTGTCGACCTCTACGGGGACACCGTCGAAGAGCCTTATCTGTTCTACGTAGCTCACCCAGGCCGGCGGAAGTACGATGACTTCGTCACCGGGATTCACAAGTGCCCCCAGGGCCTCATAGATGAGCTGCTTTGCACCTGTTCCGACTACTATTTCCTTCGCAGGGTCATATTTGAGTCCGAAATGTTCCCCGTAATAGTCTGCGATTGCCTGCCGAAGCGGCACTATACCGTTCGTCGGGGGGTAATGGGTCTGCCCCTCCTTCATAGCCTTTTCGGCTGCCTCAAGAGCCCCCCGGGGAGAATCGTAGTCGGGTTCCCCCGTTGCGAAGGAGATCACATCCAGACCAAGCCTTTTCTTTTCTCTCGCCTTTGCCGCCATAAGAGATGTGGCTGAAGGCTGCATCCGAATCATTCTGTCGCTGAGCTTCATTGGTCTTCACCCATACTTTCTCTGGATTGCTCCGTGTAGAATATGTTCCATCGTGCTGCTATGTCACTGTATGTTTTCACCCGTTCAAGGGAAATGTCCCTGTTTCTCAGGGCCAGTGTTGTGGCAAGACTGTTCAGAAGTGCCATCACTGCAACATTGGAGTTAAAGAAGCTCATACTCTCGTAGTCCACCGGCAGCACCACGTCGGCAAGCTTTCCGGTAGGAGAAAGCGCGTGGTCGGTGACAGAGATTACACGGCACCCCTTTTCAACCGCCTCTTTCGCCGCAAGATATGTGAATCGACCGTACCGCGGCAGACAGATCGTCATGAGGACGTCTTTTTTCGAAAAACGGGAAAAACAGTCTATATAATCCATGGACTCCTGGCTTATCAATGTTACTCTTTCCCGGATCTGCTTCATCACACCGCTGAAATAAATTGCGGAAGGATACTGAGTCCCGAGTCCTATAACGAAGACCTCTTGTGCCTCAGAGAGAAGAGAAATCGCCTTCTCAAACTGTTCTTCGCGTACATCTGACAGAATTTTTTCCAGGTTCTTTATGTCTTTTCTCAGGGAATCCTTAAAATTAAACTTTTTGCTTTCCGGAACTGCCTGTTCCATCCTCACCGCCGGGAGAAGCTTTTGGCGAAGGTACTCCTGCACTTCCTTCTGCATCTCCTGGAAACCGGAATACCCGATAGCCACTGCAGTTCGGGAAAGGGATGAGGTACTTATGCCAATTTTTTCCGCAAGTACATCTATAGATAAAAAGGCCGCTATTTCCGGATGATCCAGAATATAATCTACAGCCTTTTCACGAGCACCCTTATATTTTGAACGGGCAAGTCGTAATCGCTTCATTATTCAGCCTCCAAATTTGAAAATATTTTACCATCAACGAGTCGCTTTCTGCAAATAAATTTTTATTTTTAAAACCAGCAGGTGATTCCAATATTGAAATGCCGGATAAAATTTGTGATGCAGCAATCTTCAAGAAGGGTAAAATTTGGAACTTATCTGCTAACCGGTAAAGAAATACCATAAATCAGTTTCCCAAAGCCATCAAATTAAAAAAATTCAATTGCAGTAAAATGAAATTTAACCTGAACCAATTTGCAGATCGAAAGACAACACTGTAAAACACGTATTCTTCCCATATCGGAGGAAACAGTGTTCGCCTATACTGAAGCGGAAATATTCTCCTGTCCTGAAAGGGTGATGGCATGTTCCGGAATAGATGGATCCTTATATTCGTGTTTCTTATCTCTGCATTAGGCGGCTATTTCCTGTTCTTCCGCACTTCGGTCAATTCGTGGAAGATAATGAACCATCCTTCACGGGCGGCAGGGCCGGTGGTGGCCTTCGGAGACAGCCTCACAGCAGGCTACGGGTCAGGAGGCCCGGGCAAAGACTACCCCTCAGTCCTCTCAACCCTTATCGGCAGGGAGGTGGTCAACCTCGGGGTCAACGGCGATACCGTAGCGAAGGCCTTCAGCAGGATAGGAGAACTTGAGGTTCTCTCCCCCTCCATGGTGATCCTCTTCCTTGGAGGAAACGACTTTCTTCGCCGGGCGAACCTTGATGAGAGCTTTGCAGCCCTTCGGGAAATGGTGAAGCGGATACAGTCAGGCGGTGCGCTCGTGTTCCTTGTAGGCATCGAGGGACTTCCCCTCCTCGCACCGGTGGGGAAACGGTATTTCGAAGCGGCGAAGGCGACTGGTGCGGTGCTGGTTCCAGACATCCTCAGGGACATTCTCGGGAACGGGTCCCTCATGTCCGACGGGATCCACCCGAACGGGGAGGGCTACAGGATCATGGCGGGGAGGATCGCGAAAGCCATGAGGCCGTATCTTCGCTGATTTCCCCGAAGTACACCATGCTTGTTTTTTTAAGCTCCCCGGCGCTCGGGAGGATCTCGAAGCGGTCTATACCGTTTTCTAGAGCAAAACTGCGGATGAAGGAGAAAATCTCTTCATCCGTCTTTCCGTGGACCATGGCGTAGAGGTTGTAGGGCCAGCATTCATTCCCGACCCTTTCGTAACAGTGGCTCACCAGGGGACTCTCCGCAAGCTTTCCCCCCAGCATGTCCATGGAATCGTCCGGCACAAGGAAGACTGCCATGGCGTTGGAGGCATATCCGGATTTCTGATGACGGAGGATCGCGGCGATCCGTTTCAGCCTGCCTGACTCCTTCAGCACTTTCAGCCGCTCCACCACTTCATCCTCGGAAATGCCGAGGCGCAGGCCGAGCTCCAGGTACGGGTTTTCCGCCTGCGGAAGGCTGCCCTGCAGTTCCCTGACGAGTCTTTTGTCCAGTTCATCCATGAAGATTCACTCCCGCTCCATGTCGAAGAACACCCTGAGTTTGAAGTGCCTTGCCCGGGGAAACTCGTAAACGTGAACGAGATCGAAGACTTCCCTGAGGCGCTTCAGAAGAGCGTCTTTTTCTTCTTCACCGGCCGTGGAGAGAGTAAACCACATGTTCAGGAATCCCGTTCGCCGGTAGTTGTGGGTCACTCCCTGCACACCGTTCACGAACCGGGTCACGTCAACGAATATATCCTCCGGGACCCTCATCCCGACAAGTGTGCTTGAGTACCCCATGGCTGTCGGATCGAATATGCCCCCTACCCGCCGGATGTACCCCGATGCAATGAGCTCACAAACCCTCTCCGCGACCCCGGACCTGGAAATACCCAGCTTCCCGGCAAGTATCCCGTAGGGATCCTTTTCAAGGGGAATCCCCTCCTGAAGCAGGTTCACGAGCTGCCTTCCGGCGGCATCAAGGATCATCTCCGGAAGCACCATGGCTCCTCCGCCATCAGGTTTCCGGTGTAATAGTATGCCCGGGCCCTGCACCCTCCGCAGATATCAATATATTCACACTTCCCGCAGCTCCCCTCGTAAGCTGAGAAGTCCCGCAGCTTCAAAAACACTTCGCTGTTCTTCCAGATTTCCTCAAAAGGTTCTTCTCTCACGTTCCCCGCCTTCACGGGCAGGTACGGGCACACGTGCACGTCCCCCTTCGGGAGGATGCAGCAGTAGGAGATACCGGCCAGGCAGCCCCGTGAAAACCGCTGGGGGATCCCCATCTCCTTCGCCATGGGCATAAACTGGGGGGCGCACGTAGGCTTCAGCTCCATTCGGGTCTTTCCCTGCTTCTCCAGTATCTTCCGTATCATTGAAAAATACCCTTCCGACTTCAGTTCCTCCTCAGGCATGGAAAGTGCCCTCCCGGTGGGAACGAGGAAAAAGGGATGCACCGCGTGGACGCCCATCTCCCCGTAGTAGTCCACCATGCGGTCGAACTGGTCCAGGTTCCTGTCGGTGAGGGTGAGGTTGATCTGCACCCGGAGCCCCGCCGCGAGTGCGTTCCTGATGCCCTGCCGGGCACTGTCGAAGGCCCCGGCAGCTCCGCGGAAGGTGTCATGGTATTCCCTGTCCAGGCTGTCCACGCTCACCGCCGCCCCTTTAAGCCCGCACTCCGCGAGGCGAGCGGCAGTCTCTTCGGTGAGGAGGGTGCCGTTGGTCCCCATGGCAGGGACAAGCCCGGCGTCCCGCGCCGCCGAGACGAGCTCGAAGATGTCCTCCCGGAGAAGGGGTTCTCCGCCGCTCAGGATCAGGAGGCGAAATCCCGCCCTTTTGATGGAGCCGATGAGTGCGATCCCTTCGGCGGTCGACAGTTCCCCCGACCGGTCGTTTCCCGGCCCCGATTCACGGTAGCAGTGCCTGCAGAAAAGGTTGCACCGGCTTGTGGTGTTCCATGAAATGAGCATGTCCGTCCCCTCCCCTACAGTCCTATTTCATCGTCGGTAAGATAGCACCCCGGGTCAGGGGCCCAGAAATCCCCGGAGGCCAGCGCCCTGGCCCTCAGGTTTCCGTTGCACAGATCAAGCCACCTGCAGGAGGCGCACCGCCCCGTGAGGTGTTTTTTTCTGTCCCGCACCGCCGCAAGGAACTCGTCGCCATCCCCGCACCAGATATCCCCGAACTCTTTATCCCTCACGTTCCCCAGAATAACTGACCGGGTGAACTGGTCTATGGTCACGTTCCCATCCCAGTCCACCGCACCGATGGCCATGCCTGACCGGTTACCGCCGCTTCGCGCGGCGAGTCGGAGGATTCTCCCCGCCAGTTTTTCGTCCCTCCGGGCCATAGTGAGGTACAGGTAGATCCCGTCACAGTGGTTGTCCACGGTGAGGACCTCCGTGGCCACACCCCTGGCGCCGAAATCCAGGGTTTTTTCCATGATAAAATCCAGCGCTTCTCTCGTCTCCGCGGAAGAGAGATCCTCGTCCCCGATATCCGTCCCCCTTCCGGAGGAAACAAGGTGATAGACGCACACCCTGGAAATCTTTTCCTCCTCCACAAGGCGGAAGATGGGCGGAAGCTCCCGGAAGGTGCTCCTGGTCAGTGAAAGGCGGAGTCCGGCCTTCTGTCCGGCCGCGCGGCAGTTCCTCAATCCCGCAAGGGTCCTTTCGAAGGCGCCCGCGACACCCCGGAAGGTATCGTTCACATCCTCCAGGCCGTCGAGGCTGATGCCCGCATAGCTCACTCCAAGGGACCGGATTTTTTGGGCAGCCGGGAGGTCCAGAAGGGTCCCGTTGGTGGAGAGCACTGTTCGGAGACCGAGGGAAGCGCTGTACTCCAGGAGCTCGAAGATATCGGGCCTCATGAGGGGTTCCCCTCCGGAGAAGAGGACCGCAGGGACGTTCAGCCCGGCAAGCGACCGGAGAAACGCCTTTCCCTCCTGGGTGGTGAGCTCGCGGGCGGCGGGTCCCGGGGTGGCGGAAGCGTAGCAGTGGCGGCATGCCAGGTTGCACGCCCTGGTGCAGTTCCATACCACCACAGGCCCCATACCCGGAGCCGCGCCGGCACTGTTGTCCGCCCCTCCGGAATACCGGAGGCGGTCCCCGAAATGTTCCGTATCAAGAAGCAGTTTTGTAAGGCTGATCATCGAATCCTCCCGGTATAAAATCATGGACGGGGCCGTGCCCGGCACTCCTGGCGCGGCCCCTGGAATACGCGAAAACAGAAGCGCTACTTCACTTCGTCGAGGGAAATCCCGAGGGCGTCGGCAACTCCTTTTCCGTAAGCGGGGTCCGCCTTCAGGCAGTTCCCGATATGGCGTACCTTGATCTCCTTCGGGGCATCGTCCATGTTGCGTGCGGTGTTTTCGAAAAGGACCTTCTGCTGCGCCGGGCTCATGAGCCGGAATAGTTTCCCCGGCTGGGTATAGTAATCGTCGTCGTCATCCCTGAAATTCCATTGCCAGGCCGCCCCGGCAAGGGGAAGGGGGGGATCCTTGAACTCGGGCTGCTCCTGCCACTTGCCGTAACTGTTGGGCTCGTAGCCTATGGTGCTTCCCGCGTTGGCGTCCACCCGCATCTGCCCGTCCCTGTGGTAGCTGTTCACCGGGCACCGGGGAGCGTTCACCGGGATCTGGTGGTGGTTCACGCCGAGGCGGTACCGCTGGGCGTCCCCGTAGGAGAACAACCTGCCCTGGAGCATCTTGTCGGGGGAGAAGCTGATCCCCGGCACCACGCTCGCGGGGTTGAATGCCGACTGCTCCACATCCCGGAAGTAGTTCTCCGGATTTTTGTTCAGCTCGAAGTACCCAACCTCGATCAACGGGTAGTCCTTTTTATACCATACTTTCGTCAGGTCGAAGGGGTTGTAGGGCATATTGTCGGCCTGCTCCTCAGTCATGACCTGGATGAACATGGTCCACTTCGGGAAGTCGCCCCGCTCGATGGCCTCGTACAGGTCCCTCTGGTGGCTCTCCCGGCACTTGCCCACGATCGCTTCCGCTTCCTGGTCGGTGAGGTTCTTTATCCCCTGCCGGGTATGGAAGTGGAACTTCACCCATACTCTCTCGTTTGCCGCGTTGATCATGCTGAAAGTATGGCTTCCGAACCCGTGCATGTGACGGTACGAGTATGGGATGCCCCTGTCGCTCATGGTGATCGTCACCTGGTGGAGCACCTCGGGAAGAGATGACCAGAAGTCCCAGTTGTTCTTCGCGCTGCGCAGGTTGGTGCGGGGGTCACGCTTCACCGCGTGGTTCAGGTCGGGGAACTTCAGGGGGTCCCTGAGGAAGAAGACGGGGGTGTTGTTGCCCACAAGGTCCCAGTTGCCCTCCTCGGTGTAAAATTTCATGGCGAAGCCGCGGATGTCCCTCTCGGCGTCGGCTGCTCCCCGTTCGCCCGCCACCGTGGAGAAACGGACGAACATCCCGGTCTTCTTGCCGATCTCTGAAAAAATCTTCGCCTTCGTGTATTTCGTGATGTCGTGGGTCACGGTAAAAACGCCGAAGGCCCCCGATCCCTTGGCGTGCATCCGTCTCTCGGGTATAACCTCCCGGTCGAAGTGGGCAAGCTTTTCCAGGAACCACACATCCTGCATCAGAAGAGGCCCCCTGGGCCCTGCAGTGAGAGAATTCTGGTTGTCCGGTACGGGAGCCCCCGTAACGCTGGTCAGTTTCTCCTTCTTCGTTTCCTTCTCGTTTCCGCTCATTACTCGTCCTCCTTCTTTGCGTTAAAATCCTCACTGGAACTCTCACGGGCGCCGCCCTCTTTCTGATAAAAATGAAAAGAAAAAAATATTTTTTATTCCCTGGGATCTGCCCAGGGGAAGTGTTCCGGAGGGCTTATTTTCACTCTGTTCTAGGTAACAACACTATCAATGTTCTAAATTTTACATAAAACAAATCCCCGCGTCAATGTTGCTCTTTTGATTTACAATGGATGCAGGGAAATTTTGATTTCACCTCAGGAGGGGCATGGGTATGAAAGAACTTCTTGATTCCGTTGTGGAGGAGTTCAGGGATATCTGGCGGAACGGACGGGTAGCGACCTACATTCCGGAACTCGCAAGAGCTTGCCCGGACGCCGTGGGGCTTGCGGTGTGCGACCTTGGTTCCGGACTGTACACAGCTGGAGATTGGAACTATCCGTTCACCATGCAGTCGGTGTCGAAGATCGTCTCTCTGGCACTTGCCCTCACCGTCTGCGGCGAGGATGCCGTGTTCTCCAGCGTGGGGATGGACCCCCTGGCAGACCCATTCAACTCCATCATGCGACTTGAAATGGACGCCCCGCACAGGCCTCACAACCCCCTCATCAACTCCGGCGCCATTGTGGTGCTCTCCCTTCTGCCATGGACGGAAAGCAATGAACGGGTCACGGCGGTAAGCGATCTGGCCGCAAGGATGGCAGGAAAACCCTCGGTGTCCATGAACTCCGCCGTGTATATTTCAGAAAAGGAAACGAGCGACAGGAACAGGGCCCTGGCATGGTTCCTGAAGAGTGTGGGCAACCTTCACGGCGATATCGAGGACATCCTCGACGCCTACTTCCGCCAGTGCAGCCTGGAGACGAACTGCGCAGACCTCGCCGTCATGGGGGCGACGCTGGCGGCCGATGGAAGGAACCCGATCACAGAAGAACAGGTGCTCACTCCAAGGGTCGCCCGGGTGGTGCGGACCATCATGGCTACGTGCGGCATGTACGACGGATCAGGCGAATTCGCCGTGTCCGCCGGGATCCCCGCTAAAAGCGGCGTAGGAGGCGGAATTGCTGCTGCTGTCCCCGGGATGATGGGCATCGGCACCTGCGGACCTGCTCTGGACAGCAGGGGCAACTCAGTGGCGGGCCTTGCCATGATGAAAAAACTGAGCGAGGAGCTGAACCTCAGGATTTACTGAGTCCAGCTCCCGCTTCGGGACTAATTTTCCAAATGAAAGGTTGAGAGACATGATATTCAAAACGGACACTGAAGGCTTCACCATTCGAGAGGCAGCGGCAGAGGATGTGCCCGTTCTCCTCTCTCTTATACGGGAGTTGGCGGTGTACGAGAAAATGGCCGACCAGGTGACCGCCACCGAGGAGAACATGAAGGCGAGCCTGTTCGGAATACGGCCGGGTGCTGAGGCGCTTATTGGAGAGCTTGACGGCGAGCCTGTGGCGTATGCGGTCTATTTCCATAATTATTCCACCTTTGCAGGAAGGCTGGGGCTGTACCTCGAAGACGTGTACGTGAAGCCTGAGCTCCGGGGAAAAGGCATGGGGAAGGCGATCCTCTCATACCTGGCGCGCCTGGCGAAAGAACGGGGATGCGCCCGCTTTGAATGGTCGGTGCTCGACTGGAACGAGCCTTCGATCCGGTTTTACCGGTCCCTCGGCGCTGTTTCTCTTGACGGCTGGACCGTCTTCAGAATGACGGGCGAGGCTCTGGACAGGCTCGCCGGGATATGAAAAACGGGGGGGGTGGAACTCCGCCCCCCGTATTGTCTCTTATCCCGCCAGACCTTCTCCGAAACACTCCACCGGCTTCATACGCTCGCTCTGGTAGATGCTGTGGCTTATGGAAAGCTCTCCGGCGATCCCCTGTTCCACAAGAGGTGCAAAGAAATTCGCCCCTCCGTAAATAAGCATATAGCCCCTGTTCCTGTCCTTGTATGACATCCTGTAGGCCTGAGGGATCTGGGCTTTTAATTCGATTGCGCCTGAAAAGAGTTTTTTGTCCAGGCCGTCGAAAATTTTCTGTACTTCGTCGAAGAAAATGGACGGAAAGGTTTTTATGGCCGCAGTGACCAGACCGCTGCCCGTCCTCACCACTTCGGAAACCGTGGTGTATTTTCCCCTGATGAGAAGTTCACCGGGGCTCAGTGTCGTCCCCGAGTGGGAGATTATGTCCGCTATGCCCTTTGGCTTATGGTCCTCAACCCTGTAAAGAAATGTAGCGCTTGTCTCGGTGGGAATACGGGCCTGCTGAAGGATAATGTCGTAATTCCTGCTTGACACGCCGATGAGGGCATTCTTTCCCTTTGGGACCTCGCAGTTCCACATCCTCTGGCCGGGGCCCAGAACCCCAAGCAGTGAGGAGAGGATCACGGTGCTTCCGGAGGTCTCCTTCAAAACTTCAATGGCCCTGGTCGTGTCCCGCTCCTCCACCAGGAGCGTATTCACCATGATAGTCCCCTGGTTTGCTGCCGCAGAATAATCGCAGTCAAGTGACAGGCGCTCGGTTTCCATGGCCAGCCCCCCCACACGATCGAATACAAGCAGCATCTTCGCTTCCCCAATTCCCTTTTCGGTGAGCACAACTCCCTTATTACCGAAACGGCGCACCAATCCGCTCTTTTCCAGGTTCGTCAGGTGATACCTGATCATCCTTGTCTCTACTGCTATTCCCCGTTTTTCGAGGGCTTTCCGGAGGTCTGAGGACGCCTGGAGCTTCCCTGAAAAGTACAGCGTCCTCATAATTTCTACAACTGTTTCGGGGTATTCTTCAATTTCCGGCATCTTGAACCTCCATAAAGAGAAGTTTTTGTGTTATCTGCCTTTTACAATTACGGAAATAGAATTCCGCTTTATTTTCAGGTTCCGAAACTAAAAAGATCTTTTTCTGCATACATAAAAAAACCACTACACATTAAAAATACTATGCTTATTTATATCATTTTTCCCCACGCTTGACAACAAGCCTTCATTATGCGTATGATTACCTTGCAATAAAACGGAAATCTATTTCCGTTATCTGATTTTTCAAATGGTGCATATTACAACCACGGAAGGAGACATATCCATGAGGAAAGTTTCTCTGTTGGTTTCAACAGGCAACCTTGGAGACAACATCATCGAGAAGGGAACCTTCTACGAGGGCGTGAAAAGGGATATCGACTGTTTCGGGGCCGATGCGGGAACTGCCGATGCCGGCCCCACATTTTTGGGGGCTGACATGCCCCACAATCCCATCGAGTGGGAGCGTCACGACCTCGAGATCACCCTCGTGGAGGCCCGGAAGAAGAAGGTCCCCATGATCGTGGGCTCATGCAGCACCACAGGCACGGACAGAGGAGTCAACCTCTACGCTGACATCATCCGCACAATAGCGAAGGAACGGAAGATGGAGCCCTTTACCATGGCTCTCATCTACTCCCAGATTCCCATGGAGTCTCTTCGGGAGCGGGTGAGTAAAGGGGAAACGGAGCCCCTGGGGGCGTCCTTCCCGCTGACAGACGAAGTCCTGGACAACACCACCAACGTCACGGCGAGCATGGGAGTGGAACAGATCGTGCACGCCCTGGAAAAGGGAGCGGATGTGATCATCGCCGGCCGTGCCTGCGACGATGCTGTGCTGGCCGCCTATCCCATCTTCAGGGGCTTCGACAGGGGCGTCAGCCTTCACATGGGAAAAGCCGCCGAATGCGCCTCTCTCGTCTGCTGGCCCCAGAAGGTGAAGGAATCCATCATCGGGACCGTGTACGATGATCATTTTACCATCGAGCCCATGCACCCCGACCAGCAGGCCACCCCTCACAGCGTCGCGGCCCATTCAATGTACGAGCGGACCAATCCCTTCATCCAGGCCCTCCCCGGCGGCATCCTCGACATGCACGCCAGCAAATACGAGGCTCAGACGGACCGGATCTGCAAAGTTACGGGGAGCCTTTTCGTCCCGTCACCCGACGGAAGCTACAAGGTCAAGCTCGAGGGGGCGGGAGAGGCCGGCCATAGAGTATACCATCTCGTGGGCATCCGTGATACGAGAGCGATCGCGAACCTCGACCAGATCCTCTCTGACACCCGGAAGAAGGTCTCGGACATAATCGGGCCGGCACGGGACGACCAGTACGAGCTGTTCTTCCACCCCTACGGGAAGAACGCCGTCATGAAAGAAAACGAGCCTGTGGAGATCACCCGGTCCCACGAGGTTGCCATAGTTATCGAAGTCATCTCGAAGGACCTTGAGCTGGCCACCTCCGTCGCCAAGTGCGCCAAGTTCCGATTCTTCTACATGAGTTACCCCGGCCAGATGAATTCCTCGGGTGGATCAGTGGCCCTCATAACAGACGAGCCTCTCTTCCCGAAGAACAAGTGCTACCAGTGGACGGTGGACCACCTGGTCACCCTGAAAGATCCACTGGATCCAGGCATCTTCCGCTATACCTTCGAAACCGTTTCGGGGGTGTAGGCCATGGAAGGGAACGCGGCGAACACCCTTCTCACGCAGCTGGCTGACTTCTACGCCTCCCTCTGCCCCGGGGACATTCCCGAAAACGTCCTGGAGAAGGCGCGGAGAGTACTCATGGATTTCCTCTGCGAGACGGCCGCAGGATTTCACGAAGGAGAGCTTGCGTCCATCTCCATCGATTACGCCAGGGAAACAGGCGGCAGGGAGGAAGCCACCATCCTCTGCGACGGAAGTAAAGTTCCGGCGCCATGGGCCGCCCTCGCCATGGGGATCATGGCCCACTCCATCGAGCTCGACGACGGGCACCGGTGGGGCACATCCCACCCGGCCGTTGCCGTCATTCCCGCCGTGCTTGCCATGGGGGAAAAAACGAACTCCTCCTTCCCTGAAATACTGAAGGGGATCGTCATCGGATACGACGCCATGCTTAGAGCGGCACGGTCCATCAACCCGTCCCACCTGAAGCGGGGCTTTCACTCAACCGGAACCTGCGGCTCCATCGGGGCCGCCGCCGGGTGCGCCTCCATCCTTGGACTGGGAAGCGAGAAGTTCGCCTACGCCATATCCATGGGAGGGCTCCAGAGCGCGGGACTCCAGGAGATGCTCCACGACCACCCGGGCATCAAGCCCCTGCAGCCAGGGAAATCTGCCCTGGCAGGAGTGCTTTCTGCGGAATTCGCCTCCCGGGGTGCAAAATCACCCCGCACCCTATTCGAGGGAGAGCACGGATGGTTCAAGGCCATGTGCGCGGGGGAATACTCGGAGAAAGCCCTCACCGGTGATCTCGGGAAGCGCTGGGAGATCCTGCTGACCTACACGAAGCTCTACCCCACCTGCAGACACTGTCACGCCGCCATCGACCTGGTACGGGAAGCCCGAAAGGTCCTGGAGTGCACGGAACGGGATGTTGATTCCATCCACGTGAAGACCTACAGGCTCGGTATTGTTGAAGTGGGGCAGATATTCCTTCCCTCGACTTTCGAGGAAGCCATGTTCAGCATGCCATTTTCACTCGCGGTGGCGCTCAGGAAGGGAAACGTCACCCTCCAGGACTATACTCCTGAACTTCTTGCCGACAAAGAACTGAGACGGGTCGCCTCCTCAGTGACGATAGAGGAGGATGAAGGGATGAACGCCCTGTACCCGGAAGAGCGGGGTGCGTGGATGCGACTTGTCCTGAAGGACGGAAGGAGTTTTGAAAAAGGGATCCCGGTGGCTAAGGGCGAACCTGAGAACCCGGTCACAGATGCGGATCTCAGGGAAAAGCTGACGGCAATGCTGGCTCCCTACTACCCTGAAGATTTCGTGTCCGGGCTCTGGGAGATATGCGTAGCATCCGTGCCCGGCGACTCCGGGTACCGGAAAATAATTGACCATTTCGGGAGGTTTCATACGCCATGAAGACAATGAACATCTGCAGCCTGGCCAGGACGATCAGGAGCAAGAACGCAGGAAGCTTCATGATCACCCTGGAGATCATATTCGCAGACCGTCAGGTCTACGAGAAGGTGAAACAGTCGGGAGCCGTAACGCAGAAGGTCATAGCCGACGCCTACGGGCTTCCCGAGGACAAAATCCTTGATTTCATGTTTTTCGACCCGGGCATGGGGATCAAGGCCAATATAAAAAGAAATATCCCCAGCGGAGGCCCGGGGGAAACGGATGTGTACGGATGCCAGCAGTACGCCCCCCTCTTCTCCCTCGAGGTCCCCTGGGAGGACTGAGGCGTTCCATGGCCAGCCTCACCGAAAAACTTGCCGCCTTTTCAGCCGCCCTTGCCTATGACCGGATGCCGGAGGCAGTCTCCTCCCAGGCACGGAGATGTCTGGTTGACACTGTAGGCGCGATCCTCTCGGGAAGCAGGCTGTCGCAGAGCGGACAGTCAGGAAGAAAATTCGCAGATGGGCTCGTGGAAAAGGGAGATGCCGTCGTAGCCGGAAGCACCCTCCGGAGATCTCCCATGACCGCCGCGTTTGTCAACGGAATGGCGGCCCACGCCCTGGAGCTGGACGATGGATCGAAATACGCTACCTATCACCCGGGCGCTTCCATTATCCCTGCATGCCTCGCACTGGGAGAAGCGGAGGGAATATCGGGGAAAAAGCTCCTTGAGGCAATTACGGCGGGTTATGAAGTGTCACTCCGCATTGGGACCGCCATTAACCCGGGCCATTATCTCAGGGGATTCCACCCGACGGGTACCATTGCCTCTTTCGGCACAACGGCTGCCGCAGCGAAAATCCTCGGACTCTCTCAGGATTTGACGGTCCAGGCCCTGGGAATTGCCGGAAGCCTGGCATCGGGGATCAATCAGTATGAGATCGACGGGTCCATATCGAAGCATGTTCATCCCGGCAACGCTGCAAGAAACGGTATTCTCGCGGCTATGCTCGCCCGTGAAGGTATGACGGGCCCTTCCGAGATCCTCGAGGGAAAACTCGGCTTCTTCCACTGCTTTGCCGACAGTGCAGACACAGCGCTCGTGGACAGGAATCTCGGGCAGGAATGGCATTTCCTGCGCATCTATTTCAAGCCCTACTGCTCCTGCAGGTACGTGCATTATGCCATCGAGGCCACACAGAAGGACCTGGAGCAGCACCCCTTTCCCCCGGAGGATATCGAGTCCATAGTGGTGCGCACTCACCGGAACGCAAAACAGGGCTCGGACATTCCCGACTACCGCTCTCCCCTCCACGCCAGGCTCAGCATCCAGTACGGCATCGCATCCATCCTTGTCCGGGGAAAGGCCGGAATACGGGAGTACGAGGAGGAGGCTATCGCAGACCCGGAAGTGAGAAGAGTATCGGATCTCGTCAGGATAGAGGTGGACGAAGAAATCCAGAAACTCTATCCCGATCCCCGTTCCATGATCGTGGAGATCAGGGACAAAAAGGGAAATACGGCCTCCGCGAGGATCGATCACGCAAAAGGGGACGCCGAAAACCCCATGTCCGACGAGGAGCTTTTCGTGAAGTTCCGTGACGTCACGGGAGGAGTTATCTCCCCTGAAAAGGCGGAAAAGATCATGGCGGCGGCCATGATAATCCATACCCGGAAGGAAATCGCTTCCTTCACGGAGATGCTGCACATTTGAGAAGGGGGAACGGACCATGATGGATACCATTAACGAAAGGCTTTCCAGATTTTCATCAGAGCTGAGATACGAGGACATACCAGCCGAGGTGCTCGATCACCTCAAAAAGGTGATGCTCGACTGCTACGGATGCGGTCTTTTCGGCTCCACCACACCCTGGATGCAGATTTACCGTGACGTCCTCGAGAACATGAGCGACAGGAAAGAGGCGTCCATTTGGGGAACGAACCGGAAGACGTCCGTCATCAACGCCATGATGCTCAACGGCTCGGCCATTAACTCATTCGAGCTGGACGATACCCATACCGACGGGATCATCCATGTCTCAACCGGGGTTCTGGGCTGCATCACAGCCTTCGCAGAAATGCTCGGAAACATGAGCGGCAAAGACTTCCTTACCGCTGCTGCCCTGGCCTACGAGGTTTCATGCCGTGTAGCCGCCCCCGTAGGCATGGAAATCGCCCACCAGGGCTGGAACAATACGGGGACCTGCTGCCCCTTCGGGTCCACGGCCGGAGTGGGGAACATGCTCGGCCTGACTCCCGGGCAAATGGGGCACGCCATGGGTATCGCCGGGAACTGGTCAGGCGGTCTCCAGGCAGTCCAGTTCGCATCCATGGCCAAGAGGATCGTTCCTTCCAAGTCATCCGAAGGGGCCATCATCGGGGCACTCCTTGCACAGAAAGGCTTCACAGGCATCGAGGACGTATTCGAGAACAAGTTCGGAGGATTCTACAACTGCTTCACCGATGACGTGTACGATGTGGAGCGCACCAGCGGAGAGCTCGGGACCCGCTGGGAACTTATGGGGATCGGGCTCAAGTTCTACTCCACATGCCGCAGCAAGCACACCACTATCGGCGCACTCCGCAAGTTCCGCGAGGATAACCCTGATATCAAACCTGACAATATCGCAAAAGTCATAGCCCACACCACGTCCATAACCCACAAGTACTCCGTGGATGCCGACGCCATTACCAGCGTGGTAGCAGCCCAGCTCAGCCACCCCTATGTATGCGCGGTCACCCTTCTGGAGGGGAACGCTTTCATCGATCAGTTCACCGAGGAAAAGATCCGGGATCCGAGGATCCTCGAGTTCGCGAAAAAAGTGGAAGTGGTCCACGACGAAGAAATCGAAAAACTTCCGCGGCACCTCCGCTACACGGTGAAGGTCGACGTTCACCTGAACGACGGCCGGGTTTTCAACCTCAAGGAGACCTTCCCCAAGGGACATCCGAAGAATCCCTTCTCTTCCGAGGAACTGCTCTGGAAGTTCCGCACACTTGCCGGGAAAGCCATCGATGATGAAAACCGTGTTGACAGGATCATCGACTCCATACTTCACATGGAAGACCTGGCAAACTTCAACGAATTGACGGGACTCCTGTCAGCCACACATTGAGGAAAAGAAAAGGAAAGGAGGACGACGGCTTGGGAAAAACCGCGGCGGAAAAGATCATATCTGCGCATTCCGGGGTAGATGCACGGGCAGGTGAATTCGTCATCGCCGATGTGGACCTGGCCATGATCCATGACACCACCGGACCAATCGCCATAAAGGCATTCGAAGAATATGGAAAAGAGCGGGTCTGGGATCCTTCGAAAATGGTCGTCGTCCTCGATCATGCCACACCCAGCCCCAACGAGCGGATAAGCAACCTTCACGTACTTCTCAGGAACTTTGCATCGGCCCAGGGAATACCCCTCTTTGACGTGGGCGACGGCGTCTGTCACCAGCTCGTAGTCGAGAAAGGCCTCGTGTCGCCCGGAGGGCTTGCGGTGGGGGCCGACTCCCATACATGCACATACGGCGCCCTCAGCGTGTTTGCCTTCGGCATAGGGTCCACCGACATGAGCGGGGTCATGCTGACGGGAAAGCTCTGGCTCCGTGTTCCCGGAACAATGAAGATCCATATTCGGGGATCAATGAGCGAAGGGACATGCGCCAAGGACCTTATGCTCCATATCATCGGGAAAATAGGTTCAGACGGCGCCGACTATCTCGCCCTTTCCTTCTGCGGGGATACTGTTCGGGGAATGTCCCTTTCGGAACGGATGACCCTCAGCAACATGGCCATCGAGTGCGGCGCAAAAGCCGGCCTGATGGAGGCGAACGAAAAGACGGCAGCCCACCTCCGGGCACTGGGGAAAAGTGAAGGCATCCCCGCATTCGACGACGGTGATGCCCGGTTCGATTCGAAGATTGAAATTTACGCACCCGACATCCCCCCTCAGGTCAGCCTCCCCCACTCGGTGGATGCTGCTGTACCTGTAACGGAAGCCGTGGGGACGGAGATCAGCCAGGTCTATATCGGTACCTGCACGAACGGAAGGCTTGATGACCTCAGGATAGCTGCACGGATCCTTGCCGGGAAACATGTTTCCCCGAACTGCCGGCTGCTTGTCTGCCCTCCCTCGAGAAAAGTACTGGCTGATGCACTGGCTGAAGGTATTATCCTTCAACTTGTGGAGGCGGGGGCTGCCATTCTTCCGCCCGGATGCGGACCCTGCCCGGGAACGCACCTCGGCGTTCCGGGAGACGGAGAAAACGTCCTTTCCACCGCCAATCGAAATTTCAAGGGCAGAATGGGGAACAACAAGTCCGGGGTCTACCTCGCGTCTCCCGCCACGTGCGCCGCGAGCGCCCTCGAAGCTCGGATCGCCGATCCCCGGCCCTATCTCAAAGGGAAGCAGTGAGGAGGACAGACATGGAAAACACTCTGACCGGAAGAGCCCATACCTTTGGGGACAATATCAACACCGACTACATCATCGCCGGGAAGTACACGAAAACCCTTGATTTCACCACCCTTGCGGAACATGTATTCGAGGATATAGCCCCCGGGTTCTCCAAAAGGGTCCGCCCGGGTGATATCGTGGCCGCGGGACGCAACTTCGGATGTGGATCAAGCCGTGAACAGGCCCCCATCGCCATCAAATACGCCGGGATATCAGCCATTCTCGCAAAATCCTATTCCCGAATTTTTTTCCGCAACGCCGTAAACCAGGGCATTCCATGCTTTATCTGCAACACAGACGATATAGCCCAGGACGATACGGTCTCCGTCAATATCGGGGAGAATTTCGTCGAACTGTCTGAAAAGGGAAAAAGAATACCGCTCGAACCCCTGTCCCCCGTGATGCTCGACATACTGAGGGAAGGCGGGCTTGTTGAGTACCTGAAAAAGAACGGGAAATACATCCTTCCCCGGTGACCCCGGAGGAAAAACGAAAGGAGTGTTGTTCAGGAAGAGTATTTGCGTACCCCTGCGGAGATCTTTTCTCAAAGGCGAAAAAGGAGAAGAACGGACAGGAGGGATATGAAAATGAAATTCAGGAACGGTATTTTTTCAGGAATGATCATTGCAGTTCTGGCGACGGTCCTTATGTTTGCGGGTACTGCGCAGGCGGACACCCATCTGAACATGGGGAGCACATCCTCCACTTCCGGCGTGTATGCCTGGTGCGTGGCTGCCGCCAACGTGATCAACAAGGCCGACAACGGCATCCAGGTTACCGTCGTCGAAAGCGGGGCCGGGATGGACAACCTCAGGAAAATCAGTGCGGGAGTGTTCGATTTCGCCATGGCCATTGACCTTCCCGGATCACTGCAGCTCTACAAGGGGATCGAAGGTTTTGAAGGCAAGCAGTTCAAGGATGTACGGTGGCTCTTCCTGAGAAACATCTTCGCCGACCGGCTGTACGTCCGTAAAGATTCGGGGGTAACGTCCTTTGCTGATCTCAAGGGCAAACGGTTCTGCCCCGGCATCCCCGGTTCAGCATCCGCAGCATACATCATGCAGTACGACAAGATCCTCGGGCACAACATCCAGCTTGTTCCCTCGGCGCTGGGAGACGCCATAAACGCGCTGAAGGAAAACAGGATCGTCGGCCTCCAGAAATCAAGCGGGCTCAATAACATCGATGCCTCCCTCATAGAGGTCAACCTCATGACACCACTCACCGTCGTTGGATATTCCGAGGAAGACGTAAAGAAGATCCAGGAAAAGATTCCCTACATGACCTTCCTCAAGCGTGAAAAAGGAAGCATCAAGGAGTTTCCGGACGTCGGCCCCATATGGGAGGAATGCCCCATCGCAGGTGCTGTTGCCACAGCCTCCATGCCGGAAGAGGTGGGATACCAGATCGTGAAGGCCTACGTGGAAGGCTTTGAAGAAATCGCCGCAGCCTACGGGCCCGTTAAGGGTTTTGACCCGGTGGGAGACTACTTCAAGAACGCGGGAGACGATGTTGTACCCGCCCATGCAGGGCTCATACGGTACGCGAAGGAAAAGGGAATAGATGTTCCGGAGCGATTCATTCCTCCGGAGTACAAGAAATAGCCCCATCTGCCCCTTATCTCGGCCGGCTGCGTGTTCCCTGCGCAGCCAGGCCCCATGCGGGAGGGATGAACTGTGAGCTTTTCTTCAATTGGCCGGATAAAGACAAAAGTCATCTTCACCCTCGGCTTTTTTCTTGCCGTCTTTCAGCTCCTGGCCCCGATTTACCTGACGGGTCTCCTCGATATCCAGTTCAGGGCGATCCACGTTGCATTTGGCCTTTCCATTGGTTTTCTCTACTTTCCGTTCCGCGCCCGGAACGAGGAAGATACACTCGACGAGGGCATTTCCCTGTTTGACCTGATCCTGATAGCGGTTCTTCTGGCCGCAAACCTGAACGCATTCATCAAGGCACTGGACATCTATGTGGGAACCACCGGGGCATCATCATTTGATCTGGCTCTCGGAGGGGCGCTCATGCTCCTCGTCCTGGAAGCAGCCCGAAGGTCCGTTGGCCTGGCCATCCCGCTCATGGTCGTCCTCCTGCTTGGCTATATTTTTACGGGAGAGTCCTTCCCGGGCATGTGGAAATTGAAGGGGATCGATCTTGAGTTTGTACTCAGCTCACTCTATTACTCTCCTCTCGGAATATACGGCAGTGTCACGGGCATGTCGGCGACGTTCATCTCCATGTTCATCATCTTCGGCTCTTTGCTTTCGGCCACCGGAGGAGGAAAAACATTCATCGACATAGCCCTCGCCATAACAGGCAAATACACGGGCGGTCCTGCTAAAGCGGCTGTCGTCTCCAGCGCACTTTTCGGAAGCATATCAGGAAGCTCGGTGGCAAACGTCATGGTCACGGGCAGCTATACGATCCCATTGATGAAACGGTTGGGCTATCGTCCGGAATTTGCGGCTGCGGTGGAAGCCATTGCATCGTCGGGAGGCGGAATCACTCCCCCCATTATGAGCATCAGTGCTTTCATGATGGCCGAGTTTCTCAACATATCCTATTTCCATATCATCGGATATGCCCTTCTTCCCTGTCTGCTCTACTACACCGGGGTGTTCAGCGGAGTCCATTTCCAAACAGTACGCATGGGCATCGAAAAGCTTCCTCCCGAGGAGATCCCAAGGTGGAAAGACATCCTTACCTTGGAAAGAATGGCCGGGCTTATCGTCCCCACAGCCATTCTGCTGTACCTTATCGCCATAGGGCAGCCACTTCAGCTGGCAGGTTTTTACGCGTGCGTGTCCGCCCTGGCAGTCTTTCTGCTGGTGGGAATTTTGAAGAGGAAAATGAAGGAGACCATGAAGCTCATCGTATCCGCCCTCTCCGAAGGAGGCCGGGACGTAGCCCAGATAGTCCCTATCCTTGTATCGGTGAGCATGCTGGTAAACCTCATAGGCCTGACGGGTATCGCACCGAAGATAAGCGGAGTCATCCTGGAGATAGGGGGCACGAACATTTACTTTTCCCTGCTTATCGCCACGATTGTCCCTTTCCTCCTCGGCACGTCCCTGCCGGTGGTCCCTACATATGTTCTCTCCGTATCCATACTGGTGCCTCCTCTTCTCAAACTTGGCATTGATCCCGTGGCAGCACATCTTTTCTTCATCTACTGGGCCATACTCGGAGGAGTGACGCCTCCCACATGCACAGCGGCTGTCGCAGCAGCAGGAATTGCAAAGGCAAACTGGGTCAAGACAGGCTTTTTCTCGGTACGGCTCGGTATCGTTGCATTCATCCTCCCATATTTCTTCGCCCTGAATCCTGCTCTCGTGGGCAGGGCCCCGTGGACAAGCATCCTCAGCCACGGAATAACAGGATTCATCGGCGCCATATCCATAGCCTACGGAATGTTCAGCCACAAGGAATGCCTGCTGAATCCCATGCGATGCATTTCATTCGTTATCGGCGGAATGCTTCTCCTTTTCCCTGGGAACCTTCCTTCAGTCATCGGCCTTGCCGTTGTAGGGATCGCATTTGTGATTGACAGAAAGATTTTGCCGGGCAGCATGAATGCCGGGTCAGGGGAAAAATGAAAACATTCGGGAGAGGGGATGTAAAAATGAAAAAAACAACCATGCTCAGGAACATGATCCTCGAAAGAAAAGCACTTGTGTGCCCCGGGGCTCATGACGCCATTTCCGCAAAACTCATAGAGCAGGCCGGCTTCAAGGCTCTCCAGGTGAGCGGATTCGGTCTTTCAGCAACCTACCTCGGGCTTCCGGACATGGCGTTCATAGGCTTCAGCGACGTGGTCCACTTCACGAAAAATATCGTGGATGCGGTAAAAGTTCCCGTGATGGCCGACGCCGATACCGGGTACGGCAACAGCATCAACGCCATGTACGTCACGAGGGAGTTTATCAAGGCAGGGGCTGCGGGAATGAACATCGAGGACCAGGCATTCCCGAAGCGGTGCGGCCATCTTGAGGGAAAGCAGATTATTCCCATGGAGGAAATGGTGCTGAAAATAAAGGCATGCAAAGCCGTAAAGGACGAGATCGATCCTGATTTCGTCCTCAACGCCCGTACTGATGCCATCGCTGTCGCGGGAATCGAAGAAGCCATCCGACGGGCAAATGCCTACGCAGAAGCCGGGGCGGACCTGATTTTCGTCGAAGCCCCCCGTTCAGTGGAACAGATCGAGCTGGCGGTGAAAGAGATCAAGGCTCCTGTAAGCATCAACCTCATGGACGCCGTTTCAGGAGGAAAAACACCCCTGGTCTCAATTGACAGGCTCAGGGAGATCGGTGTGGGAAGAGTCAGCATTCCTGTAGGTCCCCTCTTCGCTGCTGTAAAGGGAATGAAGGACTACCTTGATGCCATAAAGGGCGACAGGATCGCAGAGGGAAGGACTGAACTCGTCGCCCCGTTCGCAGATTTCAAGAATCTTGTGGGTTTTGAAATGTTCAGGGAGCTTGAGAAGGAGTACCTTCCCAGGTATGTGGAATAGGAAGCAGCACCATCCCTGGCTTTCAAAAAAAGCTGCAGGTCCATTTCAGTGTGAAAAGGAGGAATTGAAATGAAGCGTTTGCTTGCGTGGGGATTAGTTGCTGTGTTTCTGATAGGTTTGGCAGGCGCGACTCCCTCTTCTGCCTCGGACATTCTCGTTCTGGAGGGAAGCGCGGCGGAAGTGGGCAAGATCTGGGGAGAGACGAACAAAGAATCGATCATAAAGGCTTTCAATGCGTTTCTTTCCAGGGCCGGTGGCAAGGAAGAGCAATTGAGGAGCTTCGCGAAACTTTCCATCGATCTTTCGAAAAAGATCGGATGCTCCTACTGGATCGATGAATTGAACGCCATTGCAGATACCGCAGGCATCGACCGGGAGCTGTACATCGCCTTCACCTTCGGCAGGTACAGGGACCTTGCCCTCCTGTACAAGGGCGTGGGGTGCACGACTTTTGCCGTCACGCCTCCGGCGACGAAAAACGGCCGGATCATTTTTCACAAGACCCGCGAGACGGCCCCTGACCTCCAGTCAGGCTATCTCAAACGGATCACCGGCGTCCAGGGAACGGACAGGCAGCCCTACAAGTTTTTCGGCGAGATGGGAACCGCAGACACAGGCATTTCCTTCTTCGTCAACGAAAAGGGCCTTGCCGGAGGTGCCGATGTCCCGTCCCAGTGGCAGAACAGGGAGTGCTACGTCGGATCCTACAAGGGAACCCTTCCCTTCGTCACCCCGCCAAAATACGACGGATTCATGAACCACTATGTTCCCCGCTACATTGCCGAGCACTGCAAGAACGTTGATGAAGCGAAAGAAACCCTACATTCTTTTGCGGAAAAGGGATACCTCGCAAGCGGGAAATGGGGCACTAACTACCTCTTCGTGGATGCCGGGGGGAAAATCCTCCAGATAGCCGACGACTGCTACAAGATCATCGAGGAACAGATGGATCCTGCCTTGGAAAAGGACGGCAAATCGTGGAAAGGGATCTACTTCACCGTCCACAGGGAAAACGACTACGGTACACCTGAGGATGCGCTCGTATCAGCTTATGGAAAGATCACTGTCGAGCTTGTAAACTCGCCCCGGGTGGCAAAACATCCTGCCATGTGGAATCTCCCGAGAGCGCAGTCCAGCGCCACCATCGTCATCGACCCCGAATTCCCCGAAACGATGACCACTGTCTTCGTCACGCTTCCGGCCTACAGCTACTCCATACCCTTTTTCATGGGCGCATCGGCCACACCGAAAGCCCTAGCCGACGGTACAGTATACTCGGTCCAGAAGGGAAGTTTCAGGTACAGTGAATTCTACGAGGCCGGCATCAATGACCTGTGGAGGGCATTCGCCTACGACATCAGGGAGAGGGTCAAAAAGGGCGAAGATGTGACAAAGGACCTGAACGAATTCTTCGTCAAAATGGTAAACGACGTGCTTGCGATGAACAAGTGACAGGAGAATAAGTCAGTTTTTTCGTACCACGGGCCGTTTCCTTTTCGGGAGCGGCCCTTTTTTCCGCGACGGGCGCCCCTCTTGTGTTAGGATAATAACATCTCGTTACACTCAACCATGGAGATCAGGGAGGATCCTATAATGAAGAACGCTCTTTTCCGGTGCAAAACCTGCGGAGCGGAGTACGACGCAAGGAAGCCCGTTTTCCGCTGTTCATGCGGCGAGCCGCTCGACCTCGTCTGGGACGGTTCCGGGATCGATCACAACCAGAGGTGCCAGGCAAAGCGCTATTCCGCCTTTTATCCCTTTGAGGACGAAGAGTGGGTCCCTCTCGGAGAGGGAGGCACTCCCCTCGTTGAGGTGAAAGCTTTTGCCGCGGAACTCGGGCTCGCTGATGTCCGGGTAAAAAACGAAAGCGCAAACCCCTCATGGTCATTCAAGGACCGGGGAACAGCCGCGTGCGTCGCCCACGCAAGGGCCCTGGGCTACAGCCGTATAGGAACGGTATCAACGGGCAACATGGCAGCCTCTGTCGCTGCTTTCGGCGCAGCAGCCGGAATGGAAACATTCATACTGGTGAAGGGCGACATGGCGGAGGAAAAGATGGCTCCCGTAGCGATCTACGGGGTTAAACTGCTCCGTGTTCAGGGCGCTTATGACATGCTGTACAGCGAAAGCCTCAGGCTCGGAGAGGAACGGGGCATCTACTTCATGAACTCCGACGTGCCGTTCCGGGCAGCGGGCTCCCGGACGATCTCCTTCGAGATCGCGGAGGATCTCGGGTTCTCCGTCCCCGACTGGGTGGTCGTACCCACAAGCGCCGGGGGGAACATCCGGGGAATAATCAACGGTTTCGAAGACCTTCTGAAGTCGGGGATGACGGACAGGATGCCCCGTTTTCTCTGTGCCCAGGCAGCAGGCTGCTCCCCGATCGCAACCGCCTTTGCGGCGGGAGCCGGGAAAGTTACCCGTTTTCCGTCGCCCCACACCATTGCCCATGCCATAGAGAATCCCTTCCCTCCCAGCGGCAACCGAACCCTTTCCGAGCTGCGGAAATACAGCAGCGTTGCTGTCTCCGTTTCCGAGGAGGAGATCGTAAAAGCCCAGGCCGACATGGCGCACCGCGGCCTGTTCGGCCAGCCGGGCTCATGTGTTCCCCTGGCGTGTCTCAGAAAAGCGAAGGCTGAGGGGACAGTGGCCGAGGGGCAAAGTGCAGTGCTGATCATGACAGGCAGCGGCCTCAAGTACACAGCCGCATTTGCCGCCCACAGGCTGAACTGGATCGACTGCAGCCTGGAAGAACTTGGAGAGAAACTGAAATAAAAAGGTCCCGCCGAATTCAGGCATCAAAAAGCCGGTTTTTCCGTGAAGGAAAAACCGGCTTTTTTGCTCGAGCCAAATGCAGACTATGGAATCATACCCGGAGAAAGCGTCGAAAAGGGTTCCTTCTTTCGAACGATATCCCTCCCGTGACGGCACTTCCCTTTTACTTCACCGTGAAACTGATCCTGCCGAGCGCTCCCGCGTCGTACTCGTAATTTCCCGGCTTTCCGGGGATCATGTTTCCAAGAGCGCCCGTGAGCAGAATGTCTCCCTTTTCCATGGTCCACCCCTCTTCAACCATTTTGTTCACCAGCCAGAGAGCAGCCTTCCACTGGTCTCCGAGTGCATCGGATCCCCTGCCCCGGTTCACTTCCGCCCCGTCAAGGGCAAGCACCGGCACAAGTTCGTTAATGTCGGGAGCCTCTGCTTTCGGAACGGTTTTCCCCAGAATGAACGCCCTGGATGAGATCGCCGCGGCATTGATGTCCACGCCCCTGAGAGCCTTCATGTCTGTGAACGAAAGGTCGGGAAGCTCGATCGCAGGTGCCAGGAAAGCTATCTTTCCCTTAAGTTCATCGATGTCCTTCAGGGGAGCTGAGACAGGTTCTCCAAGCACAAAACCTATCTCCGACTCTATCATGAGGGTGCCGAAACCGATTCTTTTCACTACCGGTGCCGCAGACGCGCCATCCATGTACCCGTCAGGGAAAAGGACCGCTGCAAAGGGCACGTCCGAACCGAAACGCTTCATCGTGGCCTCGGTAGTCAGCCCCGCCTTGAATCCTACAGGACGCTTTCCCGCCAGCAACTTTTCCGAGTAGAGTTTCTGGACGGCGTATGAATCCGCCTCCGTCATCCCGGGGTTTTCAACAGTAAGTACGGGGAAGGGACGTTTTTCCACGGCTGCCTGGTATATTTGAGCCGCCATGGACTCCACATCGGCAGCCGCTGCACACCCCGAGAGAAGAACGACCAGGAGCATCACTCCGGCAAAGCGTTTCATCCACTTCATTCCAAATTCCCCCTAAAAGAATAAGATTTACAAAGCTTCTTTATTTATTGTACAACTTTATTCCAGAATCATTGTTTTTTCTTTCCGGTCCGGAAACAAAAAAGCGCCCCCTCAAGGGAGCGCCCGGGTCATTGTCTGCGAATCCGCCCTATTCCACTGTGAGCGTGCTCTTCTTCTTTCCGACCCTGTTGCAGATCGCTTCAACTTCCACGACGGTCCCCACCGGAAGATCACCCACCTGGAACATTGCCGTGGAGGTCTTTCCATCGACCTGCCAGGCAGGCTCGAGCGTGTACATGACCTGACCGTTCACTGAAACGGTGAATAAATTGATATAATGTTTTTTCCCATCGGAAACAGAATGGGGCGCATCCACTTTCAGGATCCCCTCATCCCTGCTGTAGGAAAGGGATACCTCCGAGGGCGGGTGGGCGACTGCTGCCCCTGCCGTACACATGAGCGCCAGTACAAGAAGCAGAAGAACCATTTTTTTCATTCTACTCACTCTCCTTTTCTGCCTGAAAGGCAGCATTGATTGAAAATAATAATAGCATAGAATAACTACTGCACGTTCCACCAGGAAAAATATACCGATGCGACACAATATCATCAACGGGGTGATCAGATGAATATTTCGCTTCTGAAAAAGTGGTTCCGCGAACTGGAAACCGTTGGTGCCGACCCTGGGGGCGGTGTCACGCGGCTGGCCTACTCCCCGGAAGAAGATGCCATGTTCCTCAAGATAGCGGGTTTTGCAGCTGAAATGGGTCTGAACGTAAGTGAGGACTGCATCGGCAATATGTACATTTCATTTCCCGGCAGAGAAGGCACTCCGTGCCACGGAATCGGATCCCACCTCGATTCAGTTCCCCAGGGGGGACTCTACGACGGCCCGGCCGGTGTCCTCGCAGGACTCCTTGTCATGGAGGAGATCCGGTCGTCCGGCCTTGATCTTCCCGTTATGACCGCTGTCTTCAGGGCCGAGGAATCCAGCCTTTACGGACTCGCCACTGCCGGAAGCGGAGTCGCGGCGGGAAGCGTGGATATCGCCCAGCTGAAAAACGCCCTGTCTATCTCGGGAGACAGCCTCTACGATGCCATGTCCAGTAAAGGATATTACCCCGGCGTCTGCGGTCTGGAAAAAATGCTCGACTTCACGGAACTTCACATTGAGCAGGGGCGGGTACTCTGGGAATCTGGGCTGCACATCGGCATAGTGACAGCCATAGCTGCCCCCACGCGGCTGAAAGTGACCATCCACGGACGGCAGGACCATTCCGGGGCAACTCCCATGGACCTGAGAAAAGACGGTCTCTGCGCTGCAGCGGATATCATCCTTGCCGTAGAGTCCGCCGGGAATGCTGAAAAACACCATGCCACGGTAGCTACCGTCGGCGTCGCAAATGTGCGGCCGAACGCACTGAACGTTGTTCCGGGACTGGTGGAGCTGCGGATCGATATTCGCGGCATTCTTAAGGACAGCATTTCGAGGACGGTGAAAGCCGTGAAGGATTCCGTCCGGGCAGCGTCAGACACCAGGGGGATCCTCTGCGACGTGGAGACCATCTCTTCCATGGATCCGGTTTCCCTTGATCCGTCCGTTATCCGGTCGCTCTCCAGGGCTGCTGAAGAGCTTTCCGTTCCCTTTCGGCAAATGGCGAGCGGTGCCGGTCACGACACAATGAAGATCGCACCTCTCGTTCCCGCTGGCATGGTTTTCATTCCCTGTAAAGAAGGTATCAGTCATAACCAACAGGAAGAGGCAGACCTGGAGGATATTGCACTCGGAGCCCGGGTTATCCTTGATGGAATAAGGCTGCGGCGTTCAAATAACACTTCGGATGACTGCAGCAAATAATTACCATATGATATAGTTCTGAATTTAGGGAATAGCAAATTGCACGATTTTTTCGATTTTGGGTTGTTTTGATACGTCAATTATGGTAATTTAAATCTGGCTTAACAATTCAGGGCTTTTCAATATTATCCTCGATCCAGATCGTTTCTGCGTCTTTTCAGGCAGTTGGGATCCTGCATTTGGACGCCCCGTTTCGAATTAGCCGTGCCCAAGAACGAAGGAGGTGATGTTGTGAATAACGCCACCATCATTTGGCTTGGAATTATGGCAGTTATTGGTATTGTCATGATCGTCATGAAAAAAAGATCAAACGCAAAAGACGAAGGATGACGATAATTTGAATGAAAGCCGTACCTCCCTGGAGGTACGGCTTTCATTTTTTCGGGCGGACTCCTCCCCCGGGCTCAGATGCCGGCCGCAGAAAAGACCCCGTCCACCATTTCTTTTGCTTCTTCCTGTATCCGCTTCAGATGATCCTTCCCCAGGAAGCTTTCAGCGTAGATCTTGTACACGTCCTCAGTTCCCGACGGGCGTGCGGCAAACCATCCGTTTTCCGACGTCACCTTCAGGCCTCCTATGGGAGCCCCGTTCCCCGGTGCAGTCGTAAGCTTTGCGATTATGGGCTCTCCCGCCAGGGTATCAGCTTGTACCGCTTCAGGGGTAAGTTTCTTGAGCAGTTTTTTCCGCTCAGGCGAAGCCGTTGCGTCGATCCTGGCGTAAAAGGGAGCCCCCAGCCTTGAGATTATGCCGTCAAGCCGTTTTCCAGGATGTTCCCCCGTGACCGCAAGGATCTCCGCCGCAAGGAGCGTAAGAATGATACCGTCCTTGTCCGTGCTCCAGGCGGTTCCGTCGCTGCGGAGGAACGATGCGCCGGCGCTCTCCTCCCCCCCGAATCCCAGGGTACCTTCCAGCAGTCCTTCCACGAACCACTTGAATCCCACAGGGACTTCGAAACATTTCCTTCCCACAGACGAAGCCACCCTGTCGATCAGGGAGCTGGAGACCAGTGTTTTGCCTACTGCGGCGTCCGGGCTCCAGCCAGGCCGGTGTGTAAACAGGTAGTCCACCGCCACGGCAAGGTACCCGTTTGGGGGAAGCAGTCCGCGATCGGGAACAACTATTCCGTGGCGGTCGAAGTCCGTATCGTTTCCGAAGGCAACGTCGTACCTGTCCTTGAGCCCAACCAGCCCGGCCATGGCCCAGGGTGAGGAGCAGTCCATGCGGATCTTCCCGTCCCAGTCCACCGACATGAACGAGAACGTAGGGTCGACCGTCGGGTTCACCACATCCAGATTCAGGCCGTAGCGGGATGCGATAACGTCCCAGTAGGCAACGCCGGAACCGCCCATGGGGTCCGCACCGATGGATATCCCCGATCCGGCTACTGCCTCCAGGTCAAGGATATTCTCGAGATCGTCAACGTAGGGACGGATATAATCGTGCTTTCTCACCGATGCCGACGCGAAGGCCCTGTCGAAGGGAATGCGCTTCACACCAGCACCTCCTGCCTTCAGGATCTCGTTCGCCCGTGCCTGGATGGCATCAGTCATCTCCGGATCGGCCGGCCCCCCTGACGGCGGATTATACTTGAATCCCCCGTCCTCGGGAGGATTATGGGAAGGGGTTATCACCACCCCGTCAGCTGATCCCGTCTCCCTGCCCCGGTTCCAGCCCAGTATGGCGTGGGATATGACCGGCGTCGGGGTATATCCTCCTCCCTGCTGGACAACAGTCTCCACTCCATTTGCCGCAAAGACCTCGAGTGCCGACCGGAAAGCCGGTTCAGACAGGGCGTGGGTGTCCATGCCGAGGAACAGGGGCCCTGTTGTCCCCCTGGATGCGCGGAACTCGGCGATGGCCTGGGAGACCGCCAGTATGTGGGCCTCGTTGAACGATCCCTTCAGCGACGACCCCCTGTGCCCCGACGTTCCGAAGGAGACGAGCTGCAGTGGATCGGAAGGGTCGGGCGCCTGGGTGTAATATGCCGACACGAGCCGCGGAATATTCGCGAGCATTGTATGGGGGGGCCGTTTTCCTGCCAGTTCCGAAATACTCATCATGAGCCTCCTAGACCTCGAAAAACGTGTCAGGACGGTATGAGAATTCGATGTACTCCGCCGCTTCCCGTGCGAAATCAGGGCTAAAGAGCAGCGAGAGAAGGCACAGGGAAAGATCGATCCCCGAGCTGACTCCGCCCGCAGTGAGGACTCTGCCGTCCTTTACCACTTTTTTCGCCGTCACCTTCACGCCTTCATGAGAGTCCAGCTCGTCGAAAAACTTGTGATGGGTCGTGGCAGCCTTTCCCTTCAGGATACCGGCCTCCGCCGCAAGGAACGCACCCGTGCACACCGTTCCGATAAAACGCACCTGCTCGTACCTCTCCCTCACAAAAGAAGTCACCCGTTTATCCTTCACCGCGATCCGCCTCCCGGGCCCGCCGGGAAGAACGAGCACATCCAGGGGAGGACACGATTCCGCAGACCCGTCGGGCAGAAACCTGAGGCCGTTCGCCGCCTTGATGGGTCCATCCTGAAAGGCTACGGTCATCACCGAGATGCTTCCGGGCTCCACCGCATTGGCCGCATAGAGTGTTTCAAAGGGGCCGACGAAATCCAGCTCCTCCACATCGGGATAGACGAGAATTCCTGCCTGTATCATGGTAAATCCCCCTTTCTTCGTATTTCTTCATCCCCACTCCGGGATCGTTTCCGGGATCACTTTTTGATGAAGGTTCCGCTGTCCAGGTCCCGAAAGGCCTGGTCCAGCTCTTCCTTTGTATTCATCACTATGGGACCGCCCCACGCCACGGGCTCGTTCAGGGGCATTCCCTCAAGGTACAGGAACCGGATCCCCCCTTCCGCCGCATCGACGGAAAAGGTCTCCCCTTTCGAAAAAAGGACGGCGTTCTTCTCCCGTATCGGGCTGCCGCCGGCCGGGCCGAAAACTCCTTCCCCCTGTACGATATAGACGAAAACCGTTGCTTCGGGTGCTGTCTCCGCGGTCCACCTTCCGCCCCCCGCAACAGAGACGTCAAAATACCGCGGCTCCACGTACTCCCCCTTCATTGCCCCTTCAATTCCCCTGTACGTTCCCGATATCACCCTGATCTCACACCCGTCTTCATTATGCCGGGGAATACGGTCACTTACAAGATCATTGTACTTCGGGGGGCACAACTTGTCCTTCGCCGGAAGGTTGAGCCATAGCTGTGCACCGAGCAGCCTTCCGGACGGCTTCGGCATCTCCTGGTGGATGATCCCTGAACCGGCGGTCATCCACTGGCAGTCGCCGTCCCCTATGATGCCCCTGTTCCCCAGGCTGTCCCCGTGATCGATCCTGCCGCTAATAAGATAGGTGATCGTCTCGATCCCCCTGTGCGGATGCCAGGGAAACCCCTTCACGTAATCCGCGGGATCTGTCGAATCGAAGGCATCGAGCATCAGGAAGGGGTCGAAGTCCTCCACATCCCGGTGCCCGAAGACCCGCACAAGGCTTACCCCGGCTCCGTCCGTGGTTCTCCGTCCGGAGACCGTTTTCACGGGCTTTCTTATATTCTCCATTTTTTTAGCTCCCTTCTTTTACTCTCTACTGAGTTATACTATTCAAGAGAGAGAAGAAGGTCAAGCCCCGAATGAACGGGGTACAGGGAGGGCACTCAGTAAAAATACGTACTCTCCGGGGGTAATTTATTACAATGAAGTTCCGGCCCGTTTTGTGCTAGTCTTTCCACACGTTTGAGAAGGAGGAGATAGGAAATGTTCGGGTGGAAACAGGTTCGCTATTCGGTCATGTTCGGTTTTCTGGCGTTTATAACGTGGGTTGGATACCAGCACCAGGTACTGGGAGGAGGTCCGGGCGGCGTCCCGACGGTGGATGCCCTCTGTCCTTTCGGAGGACTGGAGAGCCTCTACAGCTGGCTCAGTTCCGGAACATGGCTCCGCAGGGTTGCTCCGAGCGCACTCATTTTATTCGGCGCCGTAATTGCCATGACGCTGCTATTCGGCCGCGTGTTCTGCGGCTGGATCTGCCCCCTCGGTACCATCGGGGAAATATCGGCGGGAATAGCCCGAAAGCTGGGGATACAGCAAAAAGAGCTTCCCCGAGGGCTTGACAGCGCGCTTAAGCTGGTGAAATACGGTATCCTGGCCGTCATCCTGTATTACACGTGGACCCTGGGAACGCTGGCATGGCGTGATTACGACCCCTGGGCAGCCTGGATGCACCTTGCCGCAGGCTGGGAAGAGATCGTCGCGACCCCATGGGCCTTTGCCGTCCTCTTCGGCCTGGTCATCGGCGCAGGGCTGTTCATTGAACGGTTCTGGTGCCGGTACCTCTGTCCCCTTGGCGCCACCCTTGGGATCCTTCAGAAGTTCAGCCTGACGAAGGTCTCCAGGAATGGGGAAACCTGCATCAAGTGCAGCAAGTGCACCCGTTCATGCCCCATGGGGATCGCCCCCATGGAGGTGGAAAAGGTCACCGATGCCGACTGCATCTCCTGCGGCCGGTGCACCGAAAGCTGCCCAGTGGAAAAAACCCTGTTCTTCTCCTTCGCCGGCAAAAAAACCCTCTCCGCCCTTCTCGTGGGAGTGCTGGGCGTAGCCCTGTTCTTCGGGGCATACAGCACGGCAAAGGTTACAGGGTACTGGCAGACCTTCGCCTCAACTTCGGTGGAGTCCGTCAAGGATCCGGTAGAGGGTGTTTTCGGATGGATGAACATCGATGAAGTGGCCCGGCAGGTAAAACTCTCCCCGGAGAAAATCCTCGAGATCGCCAAGCTTCCGGCAGATACTCCGAGAGACGTCTCCATCAAAAAGATCGAAGGTGTGAACGACGAGGTGCTCAAGGAGGATATCAAGGCATACTTCGCAGCCAATCCTGCACAGGCCCCCGCACCCGTCAAGGAGGTTCCCGCGAATCCCGACGAACTGAAGGGGAGCGTCACCCTTGAGGACGTGGCGGCAGGCTACGGGCTCGACGCCGCGAAAATACTGGAGAAGGCCGGATGGCCTGCGGACACCCCGAAGAACATCTCCCTGAAGGAGGCGGGAACGCCCCTCGGAAGGGAACCTTCGGATATCCGCACCGCAGTGAAGGAACTGCTGAATCTGAAAAAATAGCGGCACGTAAAAAGGCCCTCCGTTTGCTGCGGAGGGCCTTTTCAGTTATTCAGGTCAGTAGCCCCGCTTCTCCAGGTACGCCAGGATAGTCTCGGCCAGGCGGATCCGTGAGGCCGAGTATCCATGGTCGTCATCGATGATCGCCTCTGAGACATTCACGTTTCCCGCCTTCCGGAACGCTTCGGCCAGGGGCTCATGGTGCAGGTCCGGGGGCGTTATGGCGTCCCGTGAAGCCCCCACGAGCAGCATGTTTCTTCCTGAGAAGGACGGAACGGAGTTCCTCAGGTCGAACGCTTCCCGGTTCTCCATCACCTCATCCCAGAGCACAGCGGAACTAGTTCCCGCAAGGGGCGGCGAGCTCAGATCGAGAAGGCCCTGCAGCTTTTCCGCCGTTTTGGGGTCGGAGGCCGACCGCTTCCCGTCGAGGCCGATATTCCATCCCGAGAGAAAAATCGTGTCCTGTACGAAGGGACATGCCTCGGCCGTCTTGACTGCGGCAAACCCGCCCATGCTGTGTCCTGCCAGAACGATCCTTTCTCCGTCCACGGCATAGCTGTTTCGGGCTTCCGGGCTTCTGAGCCAGTTCGTCACGTTCCTGCCGTCCTCAACCACGTTGCTGAAGGAGAAACTCCCATGACTCCCCCACGCCCCCCGGTAGGAAAAAACGATGGTGTTGAAACCGGCCCTCCGGAATACCTGTGCCAGGTCGAGATTCTTCTCAGTCCCGGGAAACCCGTGGAACAGCACCATTGTCGGATGAGGCCCCCCGCCTCCCGGGTGATACATCACCCCGTACAGGTCGCAGCCTGCCGACTTCAGCGTGAGAGCGCTCCATGAAGGAAAAACCGTTGTCCCCGTCACTGGAGGATCTGAGAAAATGCAGTCCCTGAACATGGCAGGCCTACAGGTCGAAAGACGCAAGTACCGGCGTGTGATCCGAGGGCTTCTCCCAGCCCCTCGGATCCCTGTCGATCCAGCAGTCCGCAGCGTGTTTCTCAAGCGAAGGGGTCACCAGCACATGGTCGATCCTCCAGCCGATGTTCTTCTCGAGGGAGTTTTTCACCCTGTAGTCGAAGAAGGAGAACTCACCCGGATCCGGCCTGTACTTCCTGAACAGGTCAATGAATCCCCAGCTCTTTACATCCTCGAAGTGCTCCTGGATGTCCGGGGCGAAGCAGGGATGCTCCCGTTTCTTCTCAGGGCTCGTGACATCGATATCCGTGGGAGCCACGTTCATGTCCCCCACCCAGACAATCTTCTCGGACCTCAGGTATTCCCTGTCGAAAAGGGATTTCATCCTGTCCAGGAACCGGTGCTTATACACGTAATCCGCATGGTCGATCGCCTTCCCCTGGGGAATATAGGTGTTCACAATGCAGAAATCGCCGATCCTTGCTCTCAGGAGCCTCGTCTCACCTTCGGGTTCCTCGCCGTCGCCGAAACCCGCGGCAAAGCCGTCCAGCGGTTCCTTCGTCAGGATCGCCACACCGTTGTACGACTTTTCGCCCCTGTAGAGGCAGCGGTATCCCATTCCCTTAAGATCAGTCTCAGGGAAATCCTCGTCCACGACCTTTGTTTCCTGGAGGCAGAGTGCGTCCACCCGGTGCTCCGAAAGCCACTTTTGCAGGATCGGCATCCGGCTCCGGACAGAATTCACGTTGAACGTTGCGATGGTGAAGCGAGCCATGACATTTTCCCTCTCATTCCATATAGTCTTCGCGGCGTATGAGTCCGCTTATTTTTTCTCCTCTGAAGAACGCCGCCACGTTTGCCGCCGCGGCCCGGGATGCAGTTACCATGTCGTTCTCGCACCGGTTCGAGTTATGGGGCGATCCGGCGACGTTGGGAAGCTCAAGAAAGGAATGATCGAGGGCAAAATCACCGCCGCCCCAGGTTGGCTCCTTCCACCAGACATCCAGTCCAGCCTGGAAGTCGGGGTGCTCCTTCAGGTGATTGTAGAGGTCCTCCTCCACCACCAGGGGGGCCCTCGCAACGTTCAGCAGGATGGCGTTCTTCTTCATGAGGTCGAGCTCGGTCTTCCCGATCACGCCCTTCGTATGCCTGTTCAGCGGCAGGGAGAGAAGCAGCACGTCCGTGTCGGGAAGGACGGAATGAAGGTCGTTGAGCGTTCCAGCAAAGTCCACGTTCCCGTCTGTCTTTCCGCTTGTGTTGAGCGCCCGGATCTTCATGCCGAATCCCCTGGCCAGGTCTGCGGTCATACGCCCTATTCCGCCGTACCCTGCAACGGTCATTATCTTCCCCCGAAGGCTTATGGGAGCATATCCCTGCCGGTTGAACACACCCTTCACGAGATCGTTGTGGAGGGGGATCAGCCTTCTGGAAAGGGCAAGAAGCAGGGCGATGGTATGCTCGGCTATCTGGGGAGCCCACCCGCCCGCGTTGCATACGAGGATCATCTTCTTCGGCATCCTCTCAAAGGGGAGGAAATCGAGCCCGGTGGAAATGGACTGGAATAGCTCCGTGTCATCGAGAAGGGAATATTCCTCCTCTTTCACTTCCCTGTTGAAGAAAAACGAGAGGAGGGCATTGGCAGATGAAAGCACGGCCGCACGGCTTTCAGGTTCGGCATCTTCAAGGAACAAAATGCGTGCCGCCCCTGCCAGGCCGTCCTCTATGGCGGCCCTGACGGCTTCAGGAGCGCTGCAGGTGACCAAAAGTGTTTTTTCCATGATATGTATTCTCCTTTCGCTGGTATTCTCTGTGGCTTTATTGTACCCTATGAACCGTCAGGGACAAACAGGGAAGAGAATAATCAGGGAGGGACCCATGGAATCCACCGTGTACCTCGTCCGCCACGGAAGGCCTGAACTGCCCGACCGGGAGATGCGTTTTCTCGGAAGGACCGACCTGCCTCTTTCCGCGGAAGGGAAAGAACAGGCTGCCGGCCTGAAACAAGTGTTTGCATCATTGCCCGTTGCCAGGGTCTTCCACAGCGGCATGAAGCGTGCCGAACAGACCGCGTCCATAATCGCAGGGGACAGGGAGCTCCCGTCAGCCGTCATTCCGGAGCTGAAGGAGATCGCCTTCGGTGAGTGGGAGATGTGCTCCATGCAGGAGATGATGGAGCGGGATCCTGAAAATTTCGAGGCACGGGGGAACGACTTTGCCGGGTTCCGCCCCCCGGGTGGAGAGAACTTCCTCGACGTGCAGAAAAGAGTCTGGCCCGCATTTCAGTCCATCCTCGCCCGACAGGAGGGGGACATTCTCGTCGTCGCCCATGCGGGTGTCTTCAAGGCCTTGATTTTTACCATACTCGAAATCCCCTGGAAGAAACTCTTCTCGATGCGCCAGGACTACTGCGGCATCCATGTCCTGTCACTTTTCGACGGGCATCTCGCGGTCAGGCAGCTCAACTGGACACCGCGCATAGGCGGCATGATCCCGTAATTCCGGAAGAGAAAATCAGTTTCAGCCGGCCCGCTCCGGGCCGGCTGCCCGGAGCATTCGCTGATCACACGGAAAGGATTTTTTCACCCGCCTGAATTTTTTCGGTAAGGTACTGCCCGGTGTAGAAAACCTCCACTCCCAGGCTTTCAAGCTTCTCCGCCACGCCCAGGTTTTCCGCGCACTTTTTGCAGGCTATTGCCTTCACGCCCGCTTCCTGCAGGGTGCGCAGATAATCCTGCACGTCCCTGTCCTCAGCCAGCAGCCTTGTCGAAGCACCCCACACCAGCAGCGTTACCTCGTCCCACCATCCCTTGAGCTTCGAGTTCAGGCTGTACAGCATGACCATGTTCATCGCCGTTTCCTTCTCTCCGCTCGTCCACAGGACAACCAGTTTTTTCCCGGCCGAATGTTCCACGTTACCCCTCCTTTTTCTCTTTCAGCAACCGGAAATGTACCCCTCAACGCTGCATCCGGAGTGATTCCAGTCAGTTCACCGATCCAGGGGCAGGTACAGCCCCGGCCATGGCAGACCTCTGAAGAATGCTTCACGTCCAATGCGCATGAACAGAAGAAACAAAAAGATAAACTTTTTCATCTTCTCATCCTCCCTGTTTACCGCATCGGGTCATTTCCGAAGAAAGCGAGACAGAACGTTTTTCCTCCTCTATCGAGGACTATCGATCCTTTCACCTGTCCTCCCGAGAGAATGGCGCTCCACCTTCCGGCGGCACTGCCGCCGCCTGTCCAGAAAACATTCTCCTGCGTTCCCCTGCAGGTTCCCGACAGGCGCGTCCCGTCCGATGATCCCTCAAGGAAAAGTTCCAGGCCCATGGGCTTCATTCCTCCCGGCAGTGCAGGAATAAACCTGAGCCTGGCGATCCCCCGGACTTTTCCGTCAATCGGGGAAATAGAGAGCGACAGCTCATTGATCCTGGTTCCTTCGGGATAATTCGCCATGGAGAAATTCATCTTCCCTGCGAATGTTCTTTCATGTTCCCTATCCGGGGTAACGCCACCGGCCGTGAATGAAATGTTCACATACCCCAAATCGGGAGTCTGCCTGAACATACCCGAAACCTCCGCAATGCACCGGAAGGGATCACCGGTGCGGAAATCCCAGAAAAATTCTCCGGTGCCCCGGGGCGGAACTGCACTCGAAAGGGCAACCGTTTCCCTCACCAGCCATCTTCCGTCTTTTTCATACAGCAGCCGGGCCCCGGCACCCACAAATTCTTCCCGGACATTCGTATTGCGCACCGTGCAGAAAACCCTGTATCCGCCACCGGCAAGCGCTTCCTGCCTCCAGGACGCCCGGAGGGAGGTCATGGAAGCCCTGTAAAGGGTATACACGGCACGGACAGCATTCTGTATTCCCTGGTCAGGATCGGCCAGAATGACTGATATGTTCTGCCGGGTCCTTTCCGCACATGCCGCTGTGAAATCAGCTGCAGCCAGTGCCTGGGCCCTCCAGAAAACGGTTCCCATTTCTGATTTTCCGTTTTTCCACAACGGGTCGTACCCGGAGACAGAGGAGCTCTTTTTCACTATTTGTCTGGTCCTGAACCACTCCCATGCCTGGTATTCCCAGAATCCATGGCTGCCGGTGGCGATGCCGGGAGCAGATGTTCCGCCCCATCCGTTGAAATACCATGGATCGAACCAGTCCACTCCCTCTTCGTTCGCCGGCGGGTATTTCTTAAAAAACAGCTCCAAAGCAGAAGAAAAGCCCCCTCCCCCTCCCCATCCTGCAGGGGCGGGAGACTGCCTGGAATAGAGTTCTGCCGGACCTGTTTCCCTTTCCTCCATCGGGATTCCCGCCATGAGCACCTGCCAGGCGGCTTCCTCAGGCATACCCACCACATGATAGGGAACAAACATATCGGCAAGGAAATGAGCGGCCCAGGCGGCTTCCCTCGCCTGGGATTCTCCCCTGACCCGTTTGTGCATCATCACATTGAAAAAATCCCCAACCTTCCGCGGGGCAAGGCCTTTGCCGGTCCGTGGGTTGTAATAATGCCACGAATAGGGAGAAGCCCCGTCCACGTCAGGCCCGGGGCCGGATTTCCCGAGAGGCGTCACGATAACATAGTCATAGTTCATGAGCTCCTCAGCCGAAGGGAACTTCTGGACAAAGGCCGGATCGGAAGAGGCCAGTTTCCTGGCTTCCGTGAGAATGTACTGGTGCGTTTCCGCATAATTTTTGATGGCCCCCCAAGAAAAACTTGCCGAAGGGAAGGAGAGGAGAAACATCAATGTCAGCAATAATCTGTACGCCGATCCGGTTCCGCCCTTTGCCATGGGATTATTACCCTCCTTCGCCGGAGACTGATCCAGACAAAATTTCATAAATTCATTTTTCTTTTTTTCACAGTATAGATGGTGTGAAATAGCGGGTCAATTTTTATCCGTCCCGGAAAACGTCTCTTTCCCGGAAACCGGAAATCCCGGGGTGGATCAGATTCACCGGCCGGGGACAGGCTACATTATCTCTAGTCTCCAGTTGGGATGGACAGGAGAGACCGTACGTTCCGCATGATAGACGAAGCGTATCCTGCTGCCGGGGTGCAATGATTTCTGGCCGAACACGTACCCGCCGAAAGCGGGTATGGAGTCCACAATGTGAAACGTTCTGAAAACGGAGACATACTGCTCCGCCCAGGCCTTCCCGCAGCGGCGGTGATGTTCCAGGTTGTCAGGATAATTTACAACCTGGAAGTAAAAATCACCCCTGGTTTCTTCATGCGGTCTGCCCTCTACATTGATGGCGCCGGTAAAAACATTCGCCTGGCTTTCCGGCTCGAACCAGGTCCCGTCGGGGCGGAGGACCCTTCTCTTCTCGAACCCGAACCTGAAGGAATCAGGTTCCGGGGGAACCGTCCCCGGCAAACCGCTAAAGGGGCGCGACGAGATAAGCTGCCCCATGGCAAAAACGCTGTCGCTCTCGCTCGATTCCCAGAACGTCTCGCTTTTCGACGGGCGGCCGCTGCAGGTAGCATCCCGAAAATACCTGTGAGCGGAGCGCCATGCAGCGCCGCGCACAAAGGCGAAAACCGTCCCCTTCAGTTCACCGCCGTATTCAGCGGCAACTTCCGCCTCAGCAGGATATGCTTTGGACGCATCGTATTCGACCATCGTTATCCAGGCCCATTCCACGCCATTGGTATCAGGCAGGTCCACAAATGCCTTGATGGTAAAATGCCAGTAGATTTTAGCCCCGGCAGCCGGGGACGCAGGGCTGCAAAAGGCAAGAACCGCGATGATCAGAACCATACACCTGTAATACTTTTTCTTCATTTCCTGTTCCTCCTCTGTTTTTTCCTGCACTTCCACCCGCTCTCAGGGTTCTTCTTTATCGGGGAATCCCGGAAAGGATGCACATTTTTTTCCCGTGCCCGTATTATCAAAACCATATTTGAAAAAAGGAGCGCCCGCCTAAAAAATAAGGCGGATGCTCCTTTTCTGCATAACGCATTGCTTTATTCCTTCCGAAGGCTACTTCCGCATATACTGGAAGCTGGCATTCGGCCTGCCTACGAAGCACGATTTCGTAAAACCGTACTTCTTGATGATGGCGAGGGCCTGCCGGGCTTCATCTTCCTTGGTACCGAAACTGAACATCCAGTGGGACCCGTCCACGATCTTCCATTCGCCGCCGACAAACTTCGCCTCAACTGTGGCTGGATTGAAAGACACGCAGTCTTCCCCGGCCATTGCCCCTGCCGGAGCCGTTCCGGACCTGAGCATGTACTGGAACGACGGGTCAGGCCTGCCGACGAAACACGACTGGTTCATCCTGTAATGCTTGATGATCTTCAATGCCTGTTCAGCTTCTGCCTTCAGGTTTCCGAAGCTGAACATCCAGTGACTTCCGTCCACGATCTTCCAGTCGTTGCTGACAAACTTCACCTGTGCCGTGGCAGGATTGAAGGAAATGCAGTCCTCCCTCACAGGAACCTGGGCCTGGTTGCATATCCCCTTCGGGTCGACATTGATCACACCCGACAGGTTGTTGTCCTCCCGAAGCTCATCCACGAGTTTCAGGGGGTCTGCGATCGCCCTGAAGGGGTGGGGGGCGGCGCCGGTGATGTGGCCGGGGTCATCTTTCAGATAATAGACCGGGATCAGCACCGTCTGGCTCCCGCCGGGCGGTATGGCGTTCAGCATGACGCCGTTGCCCCAGTTAGTACCATCCTGGTCCATGGCCTGGACGAGGGCCTTGTCGGCAATTTTAGGTGATGCCGCCGTCCCGATGTTGGCCACCGTGACCTGGAAGGTGAAGATCATGCTGTTCGGCTGGCATTTTCCCCACTGTTTCAGGCCGAAAGATCGGATCACCAGGTCCGGCTTCTTCGGCTGCTCGGCCTGGCATTCAACTCTAAAAGCCGCCCTGTTCGACTCGAGTTCCTGCGGGTACAGGATCTTTATCGCCTGCCACCCTGAATAGGACGGTAATGCCGCTCCGCCCAGTGTCCATGTGTTGCTGACCGGCTTCGAGCCGTTCCTCTCGAAAACAAGCGTCTCGATCGGAGCCAGGGCGCCGTCACTCCGGATAAACTTGTACTGTACTCTCAGGGGGCTTGTAATGCCCTGCACGTTGATTTCGCCGTTGAACCGTATGGTCGCTGGGCACTGGCCCGAAAAATTTGCCGGTGCGGCCCGCAGGTTCGCGGTGATCACCGGTCTGGCTTCCGCTTCCAAAGCAACGGCACACAACATTGATACCGCCAGGAAAACCGTCACCGCAAGGATGAGCCACCTGTTTCTCATTTTTTTCACCGCCTTCCGGAACATTCGCCGCCAGTTTCACGGCGAAGCGAAACGGAACGCCTCTCCTCTCTCATCTGTATCCGCTTCTGAATGCACCAAAAACCGGGTCCCGCCATCATCTCCTTCGAATGAAAACACTATAGCCGAAGCGAATAATGCCCTCCGGGCCGCCAATTAAATAGGCAAAATATTCACACCTATTATTTTAGTGTTTTTAACGCAATTTTGCAACTGATATTGCGAAACAAAGAATGGATATCGGGAAGAAAAGGGGAGCAGGAGCCTCGAGGTAAGGGGGGAAGAAGAAGAATATTTTCCTTCCCCGTTGTTTTGCTATTGAAGAAGAGCGAAAAGGAAAAGGGACAGGATCTCTGAAATTTCGCAGACTGCCCCGTAGGAGTCTCCCGTAAGTCCCCCAAGAAGGGATTTCATCATGAGCGAGAGGAGCAGGGCCGCACAGGGTACGAGCACGAGCAATACCGCCCCGGCAGTCCCCGAGCCAAAGAGCGCTGCCGGCACGGCGATCGCGGTTCCTGTAACCAGGCGAAGAGTCGTACATCCCTTGCGGAAGGTGTCGCCCATCCCTCCGGGACGGGCTGAAGGGAAAAACCTCATGGCGAAGAGGATCGCCCACCTTCCGGCAACAGGGGCGGCACACAGTGCCGCGGCCCGGATAACCCGGTCATATCTGTCAGCGCGGCAGTCTTCAGGAGGAGAGCCGCCGCGACGGCGATTCCGCCGAATGTTCCGAGGCGGCTGTCCTTCATGATGGTCAGCCGGGACTCCCTGCTGTATCCCCCCCCGATGCCGTCGAAGGTGTCCGCCAGTCCGTCCAGGTGGAAGCCCCGTGTCAGGAACACCCAGAGGACCACGACAGACGCCGATGAAAGCAGGGGAGAAAAGACCTGTGACAACCCGAGCCAGGCAGATGCCAGGATCATCCCGAGAACAGCCCCGACGGCAGGAAACCACCCCGATGACCGCCCCAGGTCTTCCGGGGAACTCTCCTGCCGGGGACAGGGCAGTATGGTCAAAAAGCCGAGTGCCCGGATGAAATCCACGTCACTCGCCGTCCGTTCTTCCCCCGGGTTCGAGGGGTCCCGACACTCCTGCACTCTCGAAGGTCGCCATCTCGGCGAGGATTTTTGCCGATGCCTCAACGATGGAAATGGCCAGCGCCGCGCCTGTCCCCTCTCCAAGCCTCATTTCGAGATCCAGGAGAGGTTCCGCGTCCAGGAAGCGAAGCATGTGTTCGTGCCCCACTTCCACAGACTTATGGGAACAGATCATGTAATTTTTCGCCTCGGGGCAGAGCAGGCTGGCGATGACCGCCCCTGCCGTGGAAATATAGCCGTCCACCGCCACCGGGATCCCGAGGGAAGCTGCGCCGAGGATCGCGCCGGCGATGCCTCCAATCTCAAATCCGCCGACCCTGGAAAGCAGGTCCAGCCCGTCCTTCGGGTCAGGCTTGTGGAACTCCAGAGCCTGCTCGATCACGGATATTTTCCGTTTCATTCCCTCGTCGGTGAGCCCGGCTCCCCTCCCAGTTGCCAGGGGAACGGGAACGCCGGTGACCGCGCATGCGATGGCCGTCGACGGTGTCGTGTTCCCGATGCCCATCTCTCCCGTTCCGAGGATATCCATCCCCTTCCCGGCCTCTTCCTCCACCGCCGCGATCCCCTCCTCCAGGGACTGCACCGCCTGTTCCCTCGTCATCGCGGGGCCGCGAAGCATGTTTGCCGTTCCTTTCGCAACTTTCCGGATCTGCAGCCCTTCCGCAGGCTCGAAGTCATGGGCGACTCCCATGTCCACGAGGACCACCCTGGCCCCCACGTGCCTGGCGAGCACATTCACCCCTCCCCCGCCGCGGAGGAAATTGAGCACCTGCTGCACCGTGACCTCCCGGGGATACAGGGTGACGCCTTCATCCACCACGCCGTGGTCTCCCGCCATGGTGAGGATGACCTTGTTCCTGATCACAGGGCTGGGCGTCCGCTGTATCCCCGCGAGGATCACCGACAGCTCTTCAAGCCGGCCGAGGCTTCCCTTCGGTTTCGTCAGCGAATTCTGCCTGCGTCGTGCCTCCTCCATGGATCTGGTGCAGAGGGGCTGTATTTTTGCGATGGTCTGATCGAGTTTTGTCATTATTCCTCCAGGAAATCCCGTTTCCGCGGGTAATATGTTCTGCAGCTACTTCAGTTTTTGGGGCAGCCCGGCCACTACGAACCAAACCTCGCCGGCAGCCTTCGCCGCCTCCTGGTTCGCCCAACCGAGAATGTCCCGATACAGCCTTCCCAGCGGCGTCGGCGGGACCACCCCGCACCCCGTCTCGCTCGACACCAGGATCACGTCTCCCCGTGACGATGCCGCCGAGGCCATCAGCCCCCGGACACGGCAGAGGATCCTTTCTATAGCCTCTTCGTCCCCTGTTTCCGGGCCTTCGAAAAGAAGGTTGCTTATCCAGAGGCTCAGGCAGTCCATGAGAAGAACTGATCTCCCGGGAAGGGACTCAATTACCGGCTCGGGTGAGAGAGGCTCCTCTATCGTGGACCACGAGAGCGGCCTTCGTTTCCGGTGCCTTGCGATCCGTGCGGCCATCTCCCCGTCCCCGGGAAGATCCCTGCACGCCGCAAGATATGCGACAGAGGCCCCGGCCTTCTCCGCTTCAAGGGCCAGTCCTTCTGCGAATTCGCTCTTTCCGCTCCGGGCACCCCCCAGGACGAGAATACTCTTTCCCATTACCGCACCTCCTCCCGGAACTCCCTCAGGCACTGCAGCAGCCGTTCGTTCTCTTCCGCCGACTTCACCCCTACCCGGACAAATCCCTCCAGGCCGAATGATGCGCAGTCCCTGACGAGTATCCGGTGCTCCCAGAGAAAAGCCTTCAGTGCATCCGTGCTGTCCACCGCAAAGAGAAGAAAATTGCCCGAGGACGGCACGGGAGCGAAGCCTGCCTGCCTCAGCCCTTCCAAAAGACGGGCCGCAAGATCCCGAAGAAGGGCCCACTGGGTCTCGTAGTACGGGCTGTTCGCCACGGCGGCCAGTCCCGCCGCCTGGGCACAGGCATTGACACTCCATGGAGGCTGAAGGCTCCTCATTGCCCCCAGGAGTCGCGGATCTCCCAGAACATACCCGAGGCGAAGACCCGTCAGACCGTAATCCTTGGTCATGGACCGCATCACCAACATATTCTCCGACAGGAGGGGCAGCACTGAGGACCCCGGAGGAGCAAAGTTGATGTATGCTTCGTCCACGACGAGCAGTGTATCCGTTTTCCCGCATATCCCGAGCAGGTCCGCGATCTGCCCCTTTCCGGGAAGAACCCCCGTGGGGTTGTTGGGTGAACAGACCCAGACCAGGGAGGGCCGGCAGCGCTCCACCGCCTCAACCAGGCCTTCCAGGGGAAATGCAAAATCGTTCTCCTTAACGGCCCGCACGCTCACCACGTCGGCTCCCGCCAGGCGGCATGCCGCAGCGTACTCGCCGAAGGCGGGGTCGGCGACAACTACAGTCTTTCCCCTGTCGGAGAAAGCGAAGGCCGCCAGGGAAATGCCCTGGGCAAGTCCGTTCACCGCGAGGAGCCGGTCCGGTGAAACCCCGTTTTTCCCGGCAAGAGCGGCACACAACTCCCCGGAAGATGGATCGGGGTACCGCCCCACGGCAGCCTTTCCCACCGCTTCCAGCACCTCTCCGCAGGGGGGGAAGGGATTCGTTGAGACGCTGAAGTCGAGGATCTCTCCGGGGTCCACCCCCTCCTCCCTCAGCCGTCCGTATTCCAGCCCCCCGTGGGGGGGCTGCGAATAGGCCCCGAGTTCAGGCCTAAAGGAACATCCCATGAAGACCTCCGAGGATCACCGCCACGATGAGGATAAGCCCGGCGGCAATGCGCACGATCTTCAGGCATCTCCGGAGCACGTCCGCCGTTATGGGTTCGTTCCCTCCGGAAAGAATGTAGGTGTCCCGCTTCTCGAGGGTCACCCCAAGCATCCCCGCCATGACGGACATGGTCCATCCGGCGTTCGGGCTCGGGGTATTCTTCCTCTGGGTCCTCAGTGCCTCGGCCCCCGCCATGATGTTTTCCCCTGCCATGGCTCCTGCCGCGAGCAGCAGGAAGGCCGTCATCCGGGCAGGTATCCAGTTCAGGATATCGTCAAGGCGGGCTGCCGCCTTTCCTCCCCATTCCATGTCTCCCGCGCGGTACCCGATCATGGAATCGCAGGTGTTGCAGAACCTGTAGAAAAAGGCACCGGGAAGACCGAACAAACCGAAGAAAAAGAGGGGAGACGCCAGGCTGTCCGTCAGGTTCTCAGCCATTGACTCCACTGCCGCTCCCGTGACTTCCTCATCGGAAAGATCCGACGTGTCCCTGCTCACAAGGTTCCACGAGAGGCTCTTCCGCGCCTGGGGAAGGTTCCCCTTCTTCAGAGCGGCAAGCACATCCTCCCCGGCCCGCAGCAGCCCCGACAGAGAGAACGCCGTCTTCAGCAGCGGGATCGCCGGAATGACCATGACCACGTCGGGGAACATGCCGAGCAGCCTCAGGGGCCACGAAAAAAGCAGGGCACCGGAGACGACCAGTGCACCCCCGAAATAGAGAAGATGACGTTCCCTCCCCGACGGGCGCTTCGCCCAGAAGGCCTTGATGTATTTCCCCATGTAGACCACCGGGTGATATTTCGACGGCGGTTCTCCGTAAAGGAAATCCACTATAACCGCACATAAAAGAATAAAAACAAGGGTCATTATCCGTCATTCCTTTCTTCTACTCGAGGGCCGCCGCACACCACCGACTGAAGGCGGCCTTCCCATCCCGGGGAAAGCACTTCGCCGGCCTGCCGCACGATCTCCTCTTCAACCGTCATTCCTCCACCGGGGAGCAGTACCCCGTACAGCGTTCCGCTGTGTGCTATGCATACGCCATATCCGTCCAGCCGGGCGCACAGCCTGAAACACTCGTCAAGGTGAGGCTTTTCCATTATCCCCGTCCACGCTCGTGCGCTCAGAGAGGCTCCTTTCCCCACGAGTCCGGGATCGCCCTGCTCCACTCCCGCTTTTACTAGTGCGAAGGCCTCCCTGTGAAGGGGAGCCATTGCCGAGAGCACGTCCCTCATATCCTTCCGGTTGAACTCCCCCGTGTCCACCGTACCGCCCCAGTCAAGTATGTAGACGGACATGGCCGGCGGAGGACCGAGAAATTCCATGACCCTGCCGTCCCGATGCGCGAGCAGTGCCAGTCCCGGCCAGGCAATGCTGTCAGTAGGCTCCACTGCCAGCGCCGTCCGGGTCGCCCGTTCCGGGTCGAAGGGCTCCCCCGACAGTGCCGCAAGCCCCGAGACGGCGGCAAGGATGTCCGCGGTGCTGCTGGCGTACCCCTTCCCCTCGGGAAGGGCGTTCAGCCGCTCCACCAGCAGCGATTTAACCCTGCACTGCCGCTCATCAAGAGCCAGCTCGAGCGCCCGTTTCGTCTTGCTCATGTCCGGAGGACAGACCACTCCCCCGGACGGCATCTCCGTGATCCTGAGCCTTGCCATCCGGTCCACGGGGCACGAGACCAGGCAGGGGATCCCGTCCAGTGACCCCTGGAACAGCTCTCCGCATGTCCCGGGCACGGACGAGGTACAGCTCTTCACAGACCGATGATCCTTTCGAGTGCTGCCATGTCCAGGGAAGCCTCCACTTCGTCGGCAAGACGATCAAAGGCCTTTTCCCTCTCTTCTGCAAATGACGCGGTGGAGTCCTTCCCCTTCCACCCCAGGGAGCGGAGCCATGCCCCCCGGAAGGAAGAATTGTCGAATATGCCGTGAAGATACGTCCCCCATACTCTACCTCCCGCGGAAACAGCCCCGTCGGTCCTGCCGCCCGCAAGTCTGACCAGGGGACGCGCACCTTCGGGAAGCACTGTTTTCCCCATGTGGATCTCGTACCCCTCCACGGGAAGGGGGAAATCGCCGGGAAAACCAGGTCCCGGGACGGTGACGCCCGAGACGCGGCTCGTTTCCTTGGCGGGCTCGAAGACGGTCTCCCCCGGAAGGAGCCCGAGTCCGGAGACTTCCGAAGGGCTCCCTTCCACGCCGTCCGCATCTATAATGCGCCGTCCCAGCATCTGGTATCCGCCGCAGATCCCCGCCACCGTGGAGCCTGCCAGCGCCAGGGCACCGATGAGGCCGTCAAATCCGGTTCGCCGCAGCCATGCCAGGTCACCGATGGTGGTCTTGCTCCCGGGGAGGATCAGGGCATCAGGGTGACCCAGGGAAGCCGGGTCATCCACGAACCGAAGACCAACCCCATCCTCGAGGGCGAGGGGATCGAAATCGTCGTAGTTCGAGATCCGCGGGAGCTTGATCACGGCGATATCCACGTCGCCCTTTTCTGCGACGCCCCTGTTCTCGTCAAGGTACACTGAATCCTCCTGGGCCACGGCAAGGTTCTTCAGCCACGGGATCACCCCGAGGACCGGCCGCCCCCCCGTCAGATCCGTGAGCATCTCAAGCCCGGGCTCGAGCAGCTTGACGTCTCCCCTGAACTTGTTTATGAGAAACCCCTTCACCAGTGCTCGTTCGTCCTCTTCAAGGAGGGCCAGTGTACCCACGAGGGACGCGAAGACGCCTCCCCTGTCGATGTCCCCTGCCAGGAGGACGGGACATCCAAAAGTCTTGGCCACCCGCATATTCACGATCTCGCTTTTCCTGAGATTTATCTCCGCAGGGCTTCCGGCACCCTCCACGAGAACCAGGTCATTTTCCGCTGCCAGCTTTTCGAAGGACGAGACGACGGAACTCCACAGCACCTCACGACACGTATAATACTCCCCGGCGGATAAAGTCTTCCATGGCCTGCCCATAAGAACCACCTGGGACCTGGAATCCCCCTCCGGCTTCAGCAGCACCGGGTTCATCTCGATCTCCGGCTCCCTGCCGGCGGCATGGGCCTGCACCACCTGCGCACGCCCCATCTCCTCCCCCGTCGCTGTGACGAAAGAATTCAGGGCCATATTCTGGGCCTTGAAGGGGGCCACCCGAAGTCCCCTGCGGGCGAAAATGCGGCACAATGCCGCTGTGAGAACGCTTTTCCCCACTGACGAGGACGTTCCCTGTATCATTAATGTCCGGGCGCGGATAGTACATTCCCCCGATCTGCTCAATATGGACTCAATGCTACCCACCGGCGGGTCTTTTTGCAAGGGAGGAGGGACAAGCAAAAAAATTCGCCCCGCCTTTCAGTCAAAAGGCCGGGGCGAACCACGTTCCGGGATACAGTGAAATTCTACTTCTCATATTTGAACGATACCTTCACCTTTGCCCTGTAAACACTCACCTTGCCGTTCTCCATGTGCATGTCGAGAGCCACGACTTCCGCAACGCGCAGATCCCTCAGCGATTCCGACGCCCGCTCAACAGCCGCAAGAGCAGCTTTCTCCCACGACTCGGTACTGCTTCCCACGAGCTCGATCACCTTGTAGACACTTTCCATAAAGACCCCTCCTTCTCTTTCTGTCTGCCCGGAAAACGGGCTTCCGTACATGTTTCTTTCCACGGTTCTTTTCGGAGGATCCATCTATCACCTCCCATATTTCCGAATATTACAGATATGATGGAATTATTATACAGTAAAAAAAGGTCCCGTAAACCCCGGGAGGACATGAGGCCCCCAAGCCTCTATAATGGGAAAAAAACGAAGGAGAACTCCCTATGGATTCTCATGGCTACGTTCATGTGTATACCGGCGACGGAAAAGGAAAAACCACTGCGGCACTCGGCCTGGTCCTCAGGGCCTCGGGGGCGGGGCTTTCCGTTTACGTCGGCCAGTTTCTCAAGCGGGCGGAGTACAGCGAACATGCCGCCCTCGCCCTTCTGCCGGCAGTAACGGTGGAGGCCTTCGGCGCACAGAGACGGATCGGGGCCCCCATCTCGGAAGAGGACATAAGGCAGGCACGGCTGGGCCTGGAAAAACTGAAAGAAGCGGCTTCCTCGGGAAATTACGGCCTCGTGGTGGCAGACGAACTCCTGGTGGCAGTCCGCCTGAAACTCGTTTCGGAGGAGGACGCCCTCTCGCTGCTCGATGCGAGGCACCCCTCAACGGAACTCGTGATCACGGGCCGGTACGCATTCCCCGGGATACTCGAACGGGCGGACCTGGTGACGGGGATGAAGGAGATCCGCCATTATTTCTCAAAGGGAGTACCCGCAAGGAAAGGAATAGAAAAATGACGCTGCCACGGATCATTCTCGCAGGAACCAACAGCGGATCGGGAAAAACCACTCTGGCCATGGCCGTCATCGCCGCCCTTCGGGAACGGGGTCTCCGGGTCCAGCCATACAAGGCGGGGCCGGACTACATCGACCCCGGTTTCCACTCCCTGGCGGCCGGGAGACCCTGCCGCAGCCTCGACACCATGCTCCTCCCGAAAGCTCGGCTGCTGGAGCTTTTCGAACGGAGCGCCCACCAGGCGGACGTCTCGGTCATAGAGGGAGTCATGGGGCTTTTCGACGGGGCCGGAGCCCTCGACGAACGGGGAAGCACCTCCCACCTGGCAAAAATCCTCGCGTCTCCCGTGATCCTCGTGGTGAACGGCAAGGCCATGGCAAGAAGCGCCGCGGCTCTGGTCCGGGGCTTCGCCATCTTCGACCGGCGGGTGCATGTGAAGGCGGTTCTTTTCAACAATCTCGGGGGCCCCGGGCACTACAGCATCGTGAAACGGGCGGTGGAAGAATATACGGGCATTCCGGTCCTCGGATACCTTCCCCGGAACGATTCGGTCTCCCTCCCCGAGCGCCATCTCGGCCTTACGCCCACCGCAGAGCACATCGGCCTGGAGGGGCTGATAACCACGCTCAGGAAAATGGCCGAAGAGTTTCTGGACCTGGACGGGCTGCTTGGGATCGCCGGCGGGGCTCCGCCCCTGCCCCCCTTCACGAAGACCCTTTTCACCGCGCCGCCCCCCGGGCCAAAAGTCCGGATCGCCGCAGCCATGGACGGGGCGTTCCACTTCTACTACCGGGACAACCTGGATATCCTTGAACAGCTGGGAGCGGAGATCGTCCCCTTCAGTCCTCTCCGGGACACAACGCTTCCCGCCGGCACCGACGGCGTCTATATCGGGGGTGGATTTCCCGAGGAATTCGCAGATCGCCTCTCGGAGAACAGGGCGATCAGGGAGGCAGTCCGGAGTGCGGCGGAGAGCGGCATGCCACTGCTTGCCGAGTGCGGGGGGCTCATGTACGCGGCGGACAGGCTTGAGGACAGGCACGGGACGATACATCCCATGGCAGGAGTCTTCCCCGGCATCACCAGGATGGGCAAAAGGCTCCAGGCGCTGGGGTACTGCGGCGGCAGGCTCACCCGCACGACGCTGCCCGGAAGGAAGGGATCCCTGCTGAGGGGGCATCTCTTTCACTGGTCCTTCTACGACAGCGAGGGGAATGACAGTCTCTTCTCCATCCTCCTCGAGAAAAACGGACAGAAATTCCCCGACGGCCTGTCAAAGGGCAACGCCTTCGCCTCGTACCTCCACCTCCACTTCGGGACGAACCCCGCCCCGGCAAAACGTTTTATCCAGCTGGCCCTCCGGAGGGAAAAACGGGGGATATAAAAAACGCCCGGGCGCCGTTCCCGGCCCCGGGCGTTCTCTTTTTCTTTCTAATCAAGGAAGTCCTTGAGCTTCTT
>Ga0228536_1000650_pt1 | contig 55072 bp, 47 predicted proteins | sample SJ1Smetagenome_FD_168611 | JGI IMG/M metagenome (GOLD analysis project Ga0228536, IMG submission 168611) | Enriched culture of PCE-dechlorinating microbial communities from Ithaca, New York, USA - SJ1.S | ecosystem: Engineered > Modeled > Simulated communities (microbial... > Unclassified...
CTCCTTGTGGGGGGACTTGTGCTCTTTCGCGCTCCAGGGGGGGAGCTGATGCGCTTCTCCTACGAGATGATGGTCGGCGCTGTCCTCGCCCTTGCGGTGTTCTTTATCCTCGCGGCGTGGCTTGTGGTTCGTTCTCTTCGGAAGCGGGCCACCTCGGGAAAGGAGGGGCTCGTGGGTGCCGCCGGAGATGTCGTTCAGGCTCTTCTACCGGAAGGAATGATCCGTTGTCACGGTGAATTCTGGCGTGCCCGGACCGAGTCCGGCGAGAATCTTTCTGTTGGCTCCAGGGTTGAGGTGGTGCGTGCGGAGGGTCTCACCCTTGTCGTCCGCACCGTATCGAAAGAGGAAAAGAAGGAGGAGGATCGTTCATGATCCGGGAAATACTGGAAATTCTGGTCGGTGCGGGAAGCAGCCTCGGAGGGTTGTTCATTCTGGTGATTCTTTTCGTCTCCGCGGTGAAAGTTGTCCCGGAGTACCAGAGAGCGGTGGTTTTCCGCCTCGGGCGTCTCATCGCCGCAAAGGGACCCGGGCTGGTGCTCGTGATTCCCTTTGTGGATCGGGTACTCCGCGTGGATCTTCGGGTCGTGACCTTGGATGTTCCCGTTCAGGAGGTCATTACGAGGGACAACGTTCCCATCAAGGTGAACGCCGTAGTGTATTTCCGCGTCATGGATCCCTCCCGCTCCATGGTCGAAGTGGAGAACTACATCATGGCCACCAGCCAGCTCTCCCAGACCACGCTCCGGTCGGTCATCGGCAGGGCGGAACTGGACGAAGTGCTTTCCGCGAGGGACAAGATCAATCAGGAACTGCAGCAGATCATCGATGAAAGAACCGATCCCTGGGGGATCAAGGTGAGTGCCGTGGAAGTGAAGGAGTTGGAGCTTCCGGAAGGGATGAAACGCGCCATGGCTAGGCAGGCCGAGGCCGAGCGGGAGCGCCGGGCCAAGGTCATCAATGCCGAGGGCGAGTTCCAGGCGGCGGAACGGCTCACCGAGGCGGCACATCTCATGGAGAAATCTCCGGTGACGCTTCAGCTCCGGTATCTTCAGACGCTGCGGGAGGTTGCGAGCGAGAAGAATTCCACGACCATCTTCCCTCTTCCGATCGACCTGGTGAAACCCTTTCTTGAACGACACCTTCTTTCGGAAGCGAAGGAACAGGAGACTCGGGCTTCGGGGGAAAGGCACCAGGGTAATTCCTGACGCGAGGTGGGCGAGAGGGCACGCCTGCCTCGATACTCGGTGTGCCGTGCCGTGGATGTTGTTTCCGGCGCAGGAGTGAGGAGTCGAACCGAGCTAGGGGCGTGGAGAGAACGGGGCGCGATGGGACGGCTTTGCGGTTCTCTCCGCGTCGTGGCATAATGGTGCGCGTTTGCCGATCGGAGGTGTACCTCGAAAAAAGGTCCGCCTTGAAGCCAGGTTTTTCGGAAGGTGCCCGGGGGATGTGTTGTGCGTCGTTCCGGAGCAGAAGGGAATTTTCCGCCCGCCGAGGCGGGCGAGGAGGTCGCGACAGAATGGGATACGATTTTCCGACCGTTGAAAAGAAGTGGCAGCAGTATTGGGAAGAGAAGGGCGTCTTTCACGTGGAACGGGATCCGGGCAAGCCCAAGTTCTATTGTCTGGAGATGTTTCCCTACCCGAGCGGTGCTCTGCATATGGGGCATCTTCGGAACTATTCCATCGGGGATCTGTTGGCCCGGTTCCTCTGGATGAAGGGATTCAACGTGCTGCATCCCATGGGATTCGATGCCTTCGGGCTTCCCGCAGAGAATGCCGCCATCAAGTACGGTGTGCATCCCCATCAGTGGACGTGGCAGAATATCGAGCACATGACGGACCAGCTCAAGCGGATGGGCTGCAGCTACGACTGGCGTCGTCGGGTGGAGAGCTGCAACCCCGACTATTACAGGTGGACGCAGTGGCTTTTCCTCCAGTTCTTCAAGAAGGGACTCGCCTACCGAAAGCATGCACCGGTGAACTGGTGTTCCGACTGCAAAACCGTTCTCGCCAACGAACAGGTGATTGACGGAGGGCATTGCTGGCGTTGCCACACGCCGGTGACGAAGCGCGCCCTCGAGCAGTGGTTCCTGCGCATTACCGACTATGCCCAGGAGTTGCTCGACTCACTCGAAGAGCTTCCCGGGTGGCCTGAGAGAGTACGTGTCATGCAGGAGAACTGGATCGGCCGATCCGAGGGTGTACGTCTCGCGTTTTCCGTTCCGGAATTCGGCGAAGAGCTGGAGACGTTTACCACCAGGTTCGATACCATTTTCGGCGTGACCTTCCTTGCCCTGGCTCCGGAGCATCCCCTGGTGGAAAAAATCATCGCACGCTCTCCTCAAGCGGAGAAATTGCGCTCCTTTGTTCGGGAAGTCACTGCCGAGAGCGAGATCGACCGGACGGCTGTGGGCGGAGAGAAGAAGGGCATCTTCACGGGGTATTCGGCGGTCAATCCCGTGAACGGCGAAGAGGTGCCTCTGTACATTGCGAACTATATCCTCATGGAATACGGCACCGGGGCCATCATGGGTGTTCCCGCCCACGACCAGCGCGACTTCGATTTTGCCCGTAAGTTCGGCATTCCCATTCGCGTCGTCATCGCTCCCGCGGACGGAACGAAACTTGATGGGAACACTATGCCCAAGGCCTTCGAAGAGCCTGGGATCCAGTGCAATTCAGGGTCTTTCGACGGAATACCCTCGCAGGAGGCGATTCCCCGCATGGCCGCCTGGGCAGAGGAAAAGGGGTACGGCGTACGGGAAGTGAACTTCCGTATCCGGGACTGGCTCATTTCGCGGCAGCGCTTCTGGGGGGCTCCCATTCCGGTGGTCTACTGCGACGACTGTGGCATCGTTCCCATCCCGGAGGAACAGCTTCCCGTGGAACTTCCCATGGAGGTGCAGCTTCTCGAAGGGGGACGGAGTCCTCTCCCCGTGACGGATTCCTGGGTGAACACCACCTGTCCGAAATGCGGCGGTCCCGCCCGGCGCGAGACGGACACCATGGACACCTTCATCTGTTCCTCCTGGTATTTTCTGCGGTACACCTCCCCCTGGACGCAGGAGGCTCCCTTTCTGAAGGAGGATGCCGCCTACTGGATGAACGTGGATCAGTATATCGGCGGTATCGAGCATGCCTGTCTGCATCTCATTTATGCCCGATTCTTCACCAAGGTTCTGGCGGACCTCGGGTATATTGCGGTGCGCGAACCTTTTCAGAACCTGCTCACGCAGGGAATGGTCATCAAGGACGGAGCCAAGATGTCCAAGTCCAAGGGAAACGTGGTCGATCCCGACGAGATCATTTCCCGCTATGGAGCGGACACGGCGCGTCTGTTCATCCTTTTCGCCTCGCCTCCGGAAAGGGATCTCGACTGGTCCGATCAGGGGGTGGAAGGGGCGCACCGTTTCCTCAACAGGGTGTGGCGGCTCGTGGAAGACAGCCTGTCTCTGTTGGGCGATGCCCGGAGGCAGCGAATCCCCATGTCCGATCTCGAAGAGCGGGAACTGCGGGATCTCAAGCGAATCATCCACCGCACGACCTATCGGGTTTCCAAGGACATCCAGGAGGAAATGCAGTTCAATACGGCGGTGGCGCGTATCATGGAGCTGGCCAACGCATTGGGAGCCTTTTCCGCACGGGATGAACGAGGACGCACTCTTTTCCGGGAGGGAGTGGAGACGCTCCTGACGGTGCTGTCGCCCTTTACGCCCCATTTCTGCGAAGAACTCTGGAGTATGCTGGGCAATACTCCCTGTCTCGCCGAAACGCCCTGGCCGGAGGCGGATGAAGAGGCACTGGTGGAGGACCAGGTGACGGTGGTGCTCCAGGAAAACGGCAAACTCCGGGACCGTTTCGAAATTCCCGCGGGACTCTCCGCGGAGGAGCTTCGGGAAAGAATTCTGGAAACTCCTCAGGTGCAGGAGCGATTCCGGGGCAAGGAGATCCTCAAGGTGATCGTGGTTCCGAACAAGCTGGTGAACGTGGTGGTGAAAAAATAATGCCCCATCTGTTCGTGGTGAACGCCGCCGGGTCCTCCCAGCGGCGTTTGCTGTCCGAACTCCTCCAAACCTGCACGGCGAAAGGATATGAAACAGGGCGGCGTGTCGAAGCCGATGCGGAGAAGTCCTGGCAGGATCTTTTTGCCGTCCAGCGGACGAAAACGCTTTTTACGGTCGCCTCTGTCACCGTTATTGAATCCGCTGAGAACCTGGGGCCTTTCCCGGAGTCACTCGAACGCTTTCTCGAACCGGAAGAGTCGGAAACGATTCTTGTAGCCGTTTACGGTGGAGACTGCAAGAAGTACTTTCCCAAGGGACTTTTTTCCCGTCTTTCCCTGCGGGAGGCGGTGGAGCCACCCCGCTGGGGAGAGGCGAGGCGCCGTTGGATAGAGAACCTTGCCTCGGAGGAGAAGGTGCGCCTGGGGCGGGAGGCGGGGGCTCTGCTCGGAGAGTGGTTCGAAGATCCGGAGGAATTGCGGAGCGAAATCAGGAAGCTCGGCATCGCCTCCGGAGGCGCTCAGGTGAGCGGTGCTCTCGTGAGGGCGCTTTCCGTGGACGAAGGGCGCAAAGCACTTCTGGATTTTCTCGACGGATTCTGCCGAAAGGATCGACGTGTCGTTCTGGATGCGCTCGAGGCCCTGCGCAGACGAGACGAGGTGCTCGCTGCGGCAACGGCGTTCTACAACAGGGTTCGCGGAGCCATGTATCTGTCGTTGATGAAAGGGCCTCTTCGTGAGGAAGTGGTGCGGGCGCTCGGATTACGGCCTTACCAGCGCAAACTCGCCGAAGAGGCGGCCTCGCGTTATACGCCGGAGACGCTGAAACATGTTGTGGCCGAGACAGCCGCCCTTTCCTGCCGGGAGAAATGGGGCCGGGGTGCCGGGTGGAACGAGCTGGAGCTCATTGTTCTGGGTGCGATGAAGTAAACCCGGGCGGATTGAGGTGCGACGGCATCAAAAAAGGACGTCCCTCGGAGGGGCGTCCTCTGTTTGTGTTTTCCGCAAGTGTTGCGACAGAAGTCACTTGCCTGTGGCAAGGGATTTGACGAGCTTGGTGAGGTTCGCCTTGCGGCGGGAAGCGGTATTCTTGTGGAGAACACCCTTGACCACCGCTTTGTCCAGAATGGACTGGGCTTCATTGAGCCTGCTCTGGGCAAGTTCGTCGTTCCCGCCCTGAACGGCTTCGAGAACACGCTTTCCCGCAGTCTTGCAACGACTTGTCCAGTAGCGGTTGTAAAGCCGATTTCTCTCGGCGATACGCACTCGCTTTTCGGCGGATTTCTTGTTCGGCAATGCTGTCACCTCCTTCGTCATGAGCAGAGGCCATTCTAACATGCTGAATGCTCCTTGGGCAACTCCCGGAGTAATGTTTGTGGCCGGACAGTTATGTTTTTCGAAGATATGCTATGATTATGCGTCCCGCGCCGGATTTTGACGGGGGTTCTTCTTCGGATGGGGGAGACGGAGAAATTGGTGAGGGGCGTTCATGGGATGAACACGGACATGCAGGCGATATTCGGCCCCGAGGGGCCTTTCGCGAAGACCTTTCCCGACTACGAGGTGCGACCGGGGCAGGAGGACCTCGCGAGGCAGGTATGGGATCTCTGTGAAAGCTCCGAGGGCGGCATCCTCGCTGCAGAAGCTCCTACAGGGATAGGCAAGAGCTTTGCTCTTCTCGTTCCGGCCTTGCTCTGGGCACAGAAGAGGGACGCACGCATTCTGTTCCTCACCGCGGGAATTCCGCTGCAGGAGCAGCTTCGGGACAAGGATCTCCCCGCCCTCTTTCGCGTGCTCGGTTTTTCCGTTCCTTTCGCGGTTCTCAAGGGACGGGGCAGATATGTCTGCAGACGAAGAGCTTTGGACCTCGGAGGTCCGGAGGGGTTCGTCTCTTTCAGTGGAGATGCCGGCGTGGGAGTGGAGGTGCTCCTGCTCTGGCTTGCGAGGACGGAGACGGGGGAACTGGACGAACTCGGGTTGCCCGGAGGACATCCTCTGTTTGCTGCTGCGGCAGCACAGCAGAGAGGATGTCTCGGCGTCCGTTGTCCGGAAAGAGAGCGCTGTTTCGTCCTGCGGGCGTTCCGTCTCGCCCAGGATGCCCGGCTTGTCATCGCGAATTACCATCTTTTTTTTGCCTACACGATCGGTCTTGGCGTCCCCTTTCCCGTTTCCTTCAACCTGCTTGTCTGCGACGAGGCGCATCGCATGGCCGATTCAGCCCGTTCCGCCGCGAGTCGTACGACGAGCCTCGACGAATGGAGACGCCTTCTCGGAGGACGTGTCGTCACGTCGGCGCTTTCATCGCTGACACGAAGCGGTCGAAACGGCGAAGCTGTTCTCGAACATCTCGGCGCGTGCAACAGGGAAGTCGAAGTCCTTTTCGGGAGCATTTCCTTTCGATACAGGGCGGGGAAGACCTTTTTCACCGCCGATCCGAAACTGCTCCAGACCGGACAGGGAATATGTCATGCCGTGACGGCCGTGTTGCGACCGCTTGCCTTTCTCGACGACATGGAGGACGAAGAGATCTCGGAGGAAAAAGCGACCTTGGTCGCTTGGCGCGACGAGCTGAAGGAAGCTCTCGATTCACTGTCCTGGTGTCTCGCCGTCGAAAAATATCCCGAATGGGCCTATTGGTGGGACGGGACATCTTTGCAGAGCGCTCCCACGCTCTGTTCCGAGCAGATTCGCGAAGGAGTGGAGCTTTGCGCGCCTCACGCCGTCGTGGTCGCTTCGGCGACGCTTTCCCTGGCAGGAGATCTGCGTTTCTGGAGACGGGAGACCGGTTTGGAGCCGACCGATACGCTCGTCCTCGAATCCCCCTTCCCCCTGCGGGACCAGATGGAAGTCTGGGTGATCTCCACGGGAATGGCCGTTCCCGATCCTGGTTACGACCAAAGGGTGGCGGAAATCGTTGAAAAGCTTGTGGAACAGAACGGGGGGAGCACTCTTGTTCTTCTCTCGTCACTGCGTCTGTTGAGGACGGTGGGAGAGCGGCTCACCTCCCGAAAGAGGGGATACGACGTTTTCCTTCAGGGAAGCCTGCCGAGAGGGGAGTTACTGCGTCGATTCAGAGAAGACCTTGCATCCGTCCTGGTGGGGAGTGTGTCCTTCCGAGAGGGAATTGACGTTCCCGGTTCCGGTCTCACTCAGGTCATCATCGATCGCATCCCTTTCCCTCATCCGAATGACCCTGTTGTAGAAGCGCGGAATCGCCTGGAAGGAAGTTCCTCGTTTCGGGATGTGACACTTCCCTGGGCAAAGCTGCTCCTCAAGCAGGCCGTGGGACGCCTGATTCGGACTCGCACGGATAAGGGGAGAGTGGTCATCCTCGACGGCCGAGTGGTGGAAAGGAAGGACTGGAAAATTCTCGACGCACTTCCCCGGGTGGTCGTTCGACCTTTGCGAGTGCGGGTTCGCTCCTGATGCATATTTCTTTGCCGAAGCGGTTTTTTAGGGTGTTTCGGCTTGCTTTGGAACGGAGCGAAGGAATTGCGGTCATGTGCCGAATCTGTGGACTGTCAGTTGCTCCGGTGAATCCGGTGTGCTATAGTAATCCGGCTGTCTGGAGAGAGCGGCTTTTTCCCTTCATCCGCATGTGTTCGAGGAGGTGTCCCCATGAAGCGTACATATCAACCGCACAATACCCGGCGTAAGCGGGCCATGGGTTTTCTGGTACGTTCGCGTTCCGCCGCCGGTCGTCGAATTCTTCGCAACAGAAGGCGCAAGGGCCGCGCACGGTTGGCGGTCTAGTAAAGGGCGTGGCGTTTCTCTTTTCCCGATCGCTTCGCCTGCGAAGCGGATGGGAGTTCGACCTCGTCTTCCGCACCGGCCGAAAGATCCAGGGAAGGCTGGTGCGGTTGTTCTTTGTGGATGCCCCCGACGGAATAACCCGCGTGGGCGTCGCCGTGGGCAAGCGGCAAGGCGACGCGGTTTGTCGGAGCAGGGGTAAACGTGTTCTCCGAGAGGCATTTCGTCACCTGCTTCCTCTGACGAAGGAAGGATTCTGGATTGTGGCGATGCTTCGTCAAAGTGCCCTTGGCGATTCTGCTGCGTGTGTCTACGACGACATGCGACGGGTTTTGTTTGCGGAGGGCTTGCTGCGAGTCTCCCGGATGCCGGTGGAATGGAAAGTGCTCCAGTTGTCTTCTCGGGGCTCTTGCGAAAATTGTTCCGGAGAACGGCGGTGATGCGGAGATGTCCTTCTCTTCGCCGGGCGGAAACCCGCACTCTTGCCGAGACGCGTCGTTCCCGGCGAGGATGGCGGTTCTTCCCATCCTCTTCTATCAGCGGTGTCTTTCTCCCTTTTTGGGAACGAATTGCCGTTTTTATCCCACCTGTTCCCAGTATATGCTTGAGGCGATCCTCCGGTTCGGCGTTCTGCGCGGAACCGGGCTCGGTGTGAAACGTCTTTTGCGGTGCGGTCCCTGGAACCCAGGGGGTTTTGATCCCGTTCCCGAGAAAATTCGCGGTGTAAAGACCCGAGAGGACGAGAAACGAAAGAAGCAGCTTTTCGGAGGCGGTGAACGAAGATGAGTGCACTGTGGAATGCGGGTAGCGCGCTGCTGCTCGGCATCTTGAACTTCTTCTACAACCTGTTCCATTCCTATGGTATCGCCATCATCCTTTTGACGGTGGTGGTGCGGATTCTGCTGCATCCGCTCTCGCACAAACAACTGGTGAGTATGCAGAAAATGCAGAAACTCCAGCCCAGGCTCAAAGTGCTTCAGGAAAAGTTCGCGGGAGACAAGGAACGACTGAACAAGGAGACCATGGCTCTCTACAAGGAAAACAATGTGAATCCCGCGGCGGGTTGTCTTCCCCTTCTCGTGCAGCTCCCGATTCTGATTCTCCTGTTCCGCGTTCTTATGGACTTGAACCTCACTGGCTATTCCTTTCTCGGTGTCCATCTGGACAAATCCGTGTACGGGGCTCTCGGTTCCGCCCTCGGGATCACGGATCCGGAGGTGGGGCTCATGGCCATTGTGAACGCCATCGGAGCCAATCCGGGAGGCCTCTCTCAAGTGGGGCTTTATTTGGGGAATGTGCTTCTCATGGCCTTCATCGGCTATATCACATGGTTCCAGCAGCAGCTCACGGGTGCATCGAATCCGCAGATGGCGTTCATGAACTGGTTCATGCCGCTCTTTCTGGTGTTCATCTGTTTGAGCCTGCCCGGCGGTGTGCTGCTCTACTGGGCGGTTTCCTCACTCATCGGCGTTGCGCAGCAGTGGTGGGTCCACAGGAGAACCGACATTGAGATGCAGGAAAAACCCGCACTGTTCAAGGAGAAACCACCTGTCAAGGTAAAAGGCGAGTAAGGGAAAGTCCGTGTCCCCGTGTCCGGGAGGGGGAGTTTCCTCCCGAAGGGGTGTGGGGAAGGAGGTTCGCTCGTGACGGAACGAGAGTCCTTGGTACTCGAAGCGGCTTCTCCGGAGGAAGCGCTGGAGGCTGCTGCGGCAAAATGGTATTTGGAACCCGAAGATCTTCATGTGGAATTGGTGGACGAGGAAAAACGCTTTTTCGGACTCCTGGGGAAAAGGACAACCTACAAAGTGGTTCCGGTTTTCGACCGTTCCTTTTTCCTGGCTCGAAACACTCTGAGGAAACTGCTCGCGAAGATGGAGTTCGATCTCGAAGCGACATTGCGCGAGGATGGCGTTGTGGATCTCGCCGGTCCCGACAAGGATTTGCTCCTTGCCTCGAATGAGACGATGCGTTCCCTTGAGTACGTGCTCAATCTCATGCTCCGTGAAGGACTTCAGGGGCAGTGGATCAAACTCGACAGTGAGGGGTACCGGGAGCGGAGACAGCAGGCACTCGCCACCCTTGCTCTTGCCGCGGCGGAAGATGCCCTTTCCCGTCGACGGCCCGTTTCCCTTGAGCCCATGACGAGTTGGGAGCGGCGTCTCATTCATGTGGAACTGAAGGACCGCACGGACGTGGAGACCCGATCCGTGGGAGAAGAGCCTCTGCGGCGGGTCGTGATTTGGCCTAAAAAGAGCGCCACCGCGGCGCGCGGAACGGTGACGTACCGTTTCCGTAACAGAAAATAGGAACACATGTACCGCGTTCTTTTCTCCATCGGTTCCGTTCCGGTCCACAGCTATTACGTGCTGTGGACCGTTGCGTTGTGTGTGGCGGTTCTCTGGGCCAAGTCGCGTCTGATGAACGTCTTCGGCTACGAAGAACCGGAGGCGGCGCGTCTTCTCCTCTGGGCGTTGGGCGGAATGTATCTGGGTGCACGTGTCGGGGGCGTCATCGACAACTGGAGCTATTTCTCGGCGAATCCACTCCTCGCTTTCGCGCCCTGGGAAGGCGGGCTCTCCGCCGTTCCTGCCATGCTCGGTGCTGCCCTCACGACCTTCGGATATCTCCGGCACAAAGGGCGTCCCCTCTGGCCCGTCGCGGAGGCGGCAAGTCTCCCCTTGGCTGTCACGATTGCCATTGGACGGTGGGGATGCTTCCTGAATGGCTGCTGTTTCGGGAGGCGTACGGCCTCTTTCCTGGGAGTTCACTTTCCTTTCGACAGGGCAGATGTCCTGCGTCATCCGACACAGCTTTACGAGGCATTTCTGGGTCTGTTTCTCCTCGGCCTCCTCTTCGTCGTGGAGCGGCAGCTCGGCTCCTTCGAGGAGCGACGTGTCAGGGGTGCCGTTCTCTGCCCTCTGTTTATGATGGGCTATGGTCTCTACCGCGTTCTTTTCGATTCGCTCCGCCAGGATAGTCTGGAGAAGGCGATGTCCACCGCGGTGGTTCTCGGGGCAGTTGCGGCGGCGCTCGGGTTTCTCTGGTTGGCTCATTCCCTGGTTTTCCGGAGGCGCGGGAGCGAAAAGCATTCTTGATGCCTCTGCGCGCTTCTTTTCGATGCGGCGCGGGAGGAGAGGGGTTCGTCTTCCTCCGCAGAAGCGAAATACGTAGAGTTCGGGTGTGTGGAGGTCCGTAAATCCCACGATATCCAAAATGCCGCGGCCGAGTACATTTTCCCTGAACCCATACGGAGGTGATCGAAGATGATCGGCAAACGACATGGAAACAGATTCGGAATAGTTTCTGCAGTTTTGTTTACCGCACTTCTTCTCGGGCTGGCGCCCTTGCCCGGAGAGGCTCAGGATGTCTACAGCGGCAATCCCGTGGCGAAGATCGCCCGGGAGGCTTCTCCGGCGGTGGTGAACATCGACACGGAGACGATGGTTCAGCGTTCTCCCATTCCTCTTCCTTTTGCTGATGATCCCTTTTTCCGGCGCTTTTTCGGAGAGGAGTTTGAACGATTCAGTCGCTCTGTTCCCATGCGAGGTAAGGGTTCCGGATTTTTGGTTACAAAAGATGGCTATGTTCTCACCAACAATCATGTGGTGCAGAGAGCGGACAAAATCACGGTGACACTGTCTGACGGAAGGGAACTGGAAGCGAAGCTCGTTGGACGCGATCCGACCTTTGATCTTGCAGTCATAAAAGTTGAGGGAAACGATTTTCCCGTGCTTGATCTGGGGGACTCGGACCGGATTGATGTGGGGGAATGGGTGGTGGCCATTGGAAATCCCTTCGGCCTCGAACATTCGGTGACGGTGGGTGTTATTTCCGCCAAGAACCGGAGCGTGAACGCCGGGGATGTGAACTTTCAGGGATTTCTGCAGACGGATGCGGCTATCAACCCGGGCAACAGCGGGGGGCCGTTGCTGAACCTCGACGGAAAGGTCGTGGGCATCAACACGGCGATCATTCCCTATGCACAGGGAATCGGCTTTGCCATCCCTGTCAACATGGCGAAACAAGTCATGGATGACCTCGTCCGTTTCGGAAAAGTGAAGCGGGGATGGCTCGGTGTCTATGTCCAGCCCATTACCCCGGAGATTGCGGAAGCGTATGGTCTCAAGGGGACGGAGGGGGCTCTCGTTGCGGATGTCCAAGCCGATTCGCCTGCGGTGAAGGCCGGTTTGCTCAGGGGAGACGTGATTCTTTCCGTGGACGGCGTTCCCGTGAAAACACATCAGGATCTCGTTTTCGGTATCAGGAGGCATCTCGCTGGTGACACGGTGGTTCTTGATGTGGTGCGCAAGGGAAAAGCAGAGACGATCCGCGTCCAACTCCAGGAGATTCCAGGAGCGGAAGAGGCTGCTGAAGAAGCACCGTCGGACCTTGAGGGGAAGCTTGGGCTGAGCGTGAACCCCGTCACGGAAGAGCTGAGGAGACGTTATTCTCTTTCGGAAAACGAGGGTGTAGTGATCACCAAGGTCGAAGGTGGCTCACCTTCGGAACGTCTTGGGCTGAAAGCGGGAGACCTGATTCTCGAGGTGAACGGGACTGTCGTGAAGGATCTCACGTCGTGGAAACGAGCTTTGGGACGGGTGAAGGGTTCCATTGTTCTCGTGGTGCAAAGAGAAGGAAGAACATTCTTCGTCTCCATGCGGCTCCCCGAGTAGACGAGGAGTGACGGATCGGAAAAAGTGCCGGAGAGCTCGGGCTCCGGCGCTTTTTTTGTCTCGTTTCACGGGCGTAAATGGGACGAGGGCAGGTCATTCCAGAACTTCGAGGAGTGCCTCCACCAAATGTGGGTCGAATTGTGTTCCCGCGCAGCGCTTGAGTTCCGACAAGGAGTCTTCTCGGGGGAGCGCTGGCTTGTAGGGGCGCCCCCGCAGCATAACGTCAAAAGAGTCGGCAATGGTAACGATCCTGGAGAGCAATGGAATGGCTTCGCCTCGTTTTCCCGATGGGTAACCCGTCCCGTCCCAGCGTTCGTGATGGGCCAGAATGAACTCCGCAACGGCGACGATTTCAGTGGCGGAAGACTGGGCGATGCGGTATCCTGTCTCAGGATGTTTTTTCACAAGGCCCCATTCCGCTGTGGTCAGAGGACCGGAGCGATTGAGAATTTGTGCGGGAATCGTCACCATTCCAAGATCGTGGAAGCGTGCGAGATGCTGGAGATGGATCATCTCTTCCGGAGAGAGGGCCAGGAAACGGCCGATTTGCCTTGCGTATTGCCAGACCTGGAGTGCGTGCTCTTCGATTTCCGGGGTGCTGGTCATGAGGGTCTGTTCCAAGGAAGTGATGATTGCGATCCGCGAGCTCCGCTGCTGGGCGAGTTTCTTGCGGTACATCCAGTCTTCCGCCTCCTTGATGGTCGCATCCGGTTCCTCGGCGGCACTTTCCTTTGTGGCGAGGCCGAAAGCGATGCTCAGAGGCACCCGAACGCCCTCCTCCTTGCCCTGTGCCTCGTGGAGCTTGTCCACGATCGTCTTTGCCTGGCGGTATGAGGTGTTGGGCAGAAGAACGAGGAACTCGTCTCCTCCCCAGCGGGCCGCCACGTCTTTTTTGCGCAGGAAGGAACGGATCAGCTCCGCCGCTCTCTGAAGGAGGCGGTCACCTTCCTGATGGCCGAAGGCATCGTTCGCGAGCTTGAGTCCGTTCACGTCACCCAGGAGAACCGAAAGGGGAAAAAACTGGGGATTGTCCAGCCGGTGGAGCTCTCCTTCGAGAAAACGCCGGTTGTGGAGTCCGGTGAGTGGGTCGTGGAAGCTGAGGTAGCGAATCTCTTCCTCTGCGGATTTTCGTTTTGTGATGTCGATGACGGAAATGTGCACCCGCTCGTAGGAAGCGGTGTATCCCGGGTCCACGGCGTAGCTGAGGAGCGCGTGCAGAAGAGAACCGTCCTTTTTTCGAAGCGTCGTTTCGGTATGGAAAAAACGCTCACCCTGGGCGAGTACCGCTGCGCCATGGAGGAAGACAGGGAAAGAGTCCTTGTTCAGGATTTCCGGGAGAGTTTCGGGAGCCGGAGCAGTTGGAGAAAGAGTGAAGAGGCGGCGTGTCTCTCCGTTGATGTTGCGCAGGCGAATTGTCCGGGTGCATCGGTGCATGTCCTCCGGAACGCGTCGAAAGTGCTCTTCCGTGTCGGAGATTCCCGCTTCTCTCAAATTCGCGAGAAACGTGAGGGTTTCGGAGAAATCCGCCTCGCAGAGTGAAATGGGTGAATGTTCGAAAAGGCTGCGGTAGCGGAGCTCACTTTCTCCGAGTTCCTTGGTGATCCGTTCCTTGGCGTCCATTTCCACCTGGAGTCGCACGTTCTTTTCTGCCAGCTCTTTCGTTCTTTCGAGGACCTTTTGCTCCAGTTCCGCCTGGTGAACCTGAAGGCGACGTTCCATGGTCTTCAAAGCGGCGATTTTCTGGTGAAGCTCCTCGTTGAGGCGAAGAATTACCTTGTAGAAATGGAGATTGCGGAGGTAGGCGGAAGAGGCGTTGAGAACCATGGTGAGAAACGCCATGGATGTATCCGAGAGGGTTTCCTTTTTCCCGGGAAGAATTCCGAGAAACATGCCGAGAACGTGGCTCTGGGTAGTCAGGGTGTGAAGGAGAATTCTGGAATTTCCGTCCGAGGCGGTGACGACCACGGCTTTTTTTCTGTCCAGAGCCCACGCGAAAGTCCGGTCTTCAATGAGTGGGCGTTGCTCTTTTTCAAAAAAAGCCTCGCTCGTGGGAGGATCACAATATGCCGGGAAAAATGCGCCGGATTCCTCCTCGAGGAGATAGAAACCGAGGGCGCTGAAGGGGGCGATGGAACGTATTCGTTTTGTTGTTTCCTTCAAGATCAGGATTTCCGTAGTCGTTTCGTCTATAAGCACGGGGGAGCTGTTGAGTTCCACGGCAAGATCCAGGGCGCGCATCATTTCCCGGGATTCTGCCTCGAGTACACGAAGCCGCTCTTCGAGATAGTTCATTCGTGAGGGAGTTGTCTTCATGATCGTCTCTCCGTGACGAAACGGGCTAAGGGGAGTCCTTTTGCGGAGAAGGAACACACTTCCTTCCGGGTCCGAAATCCGGAGAAGTGTCCGCAGATGCCGGACTCCCGAGAAAACGGCAGCGTTCGCCGAAGTTGTCATCAAGACATGAAAACCGCTCCTTCGCAAGGGGATCCGTTTTTCCAGGAGCGGGCATGCGAAAGAAGCGGTGATGCAAAAGGGCGTGTCCGCTGCTGTGGCGCCTGCGGACACGCCTTCGGGAACAATGGTTTACATGTCGAATTCAGGGCAGTGCACCTTGTATCCGACGCCACGTACGGTGACCACCATGGCATCGAGATTGAAGGGGCGAAGCCGGTCCCGAAGATATTTGAGATGGACGTCCACTACATTGCTGGTTCCGTCGTACTCCTTCTGCCAGACTTTGTTGATGATCTGTTCGCGGCTGAAAACCTGGTTTTCGTTGCGCATGAGCAGTTCGAGGATGTCGAACTCGCGTCGGCGGAGCAGGACAGGCTGTCCGTCGATGCGGCATTCTCTGGCCACAGGATCGAGAACGAGGGGGCCGCACTTGAGGATGGGACGCTGTTGTTCCGAACTCCGCCGGATGAGGGCGTTGACGCGGGCAACGAGTTCTCGGAAGTCGAAGGGTTTGACGAGATAGTCGTCGGCGCCTCTGTTCAATCCCTCGACTCGGTCTTCAATGGCGTCCTTTGCCGTGAGCATGATCACGGGAACCTTCTTGCCCGCCTCGCGGACTTTCTCGACCACCTCGAAACCGTCCCGTCCGGGGAGCATGACATCAAGAATGACACAGTCGAATTCGTTTTGCGTGAGCGACGCCAGCCCTTCTTCTCCGTTCTTCGCTCCCTCCACGCGGAATCCATGTTCGGCGAATCCTTCTGCGAGCACTTGAACCAGATCACGATTGTCCTCGATGATAAGCAATTTCATGATGGATCGGACCTCCCTCGTAGAGCATTTAGTCTGATTCTGTCTTTCTTCCCTTTAAGGTTTATTGTATCATTAAAGCACGGGATAGGAGAAATGTCGAGTGCAGAATTTACTGATTCAGGATCGTTTTTTGCAGCACGCCCAACGGATGAGGATCCGGAACGGTGGGGTGGCACGATTGCCGTTGTCTTTCCGGTGCGTGCGTGATATGATCCGCTGTACCGGGTGCTCGGGGGATGGGAAAGTCCTCCTGCTGGGCCCTTGGAAAAATTCCAGAGGTGATGACGATGATTCAAAAGGAAGTCAAGCAGCAGATCATTGAAGAGTTTTCCATGCACGGATCGGACACGGGTTCCACGGAGGTGCAGGTGGCTATCCTTACCCACCGGATCCGTGAGTTGACCGAGCATATGAAAGTGCACTCCAAGGATTTTCATTCCCGGAGAGGCCTTCTCAAGATGGTCGGCAAGCGTCGTAAACTCCTCGCCTATCTGCGGAGCCGGGATTTCGGGCGTTATCAGGCGCTGATCCAGAGGCTGGGGCTCCGCCACTGACAGAGGCCGAGAAGCGAAGGACGAACGAGAGCGGGAAAATCCCGCTCTCGTTTTTCGTGTTTCATGTGTTATGCTTCTTGGCGGCGAAAACGAGCAGGTTGAAGAATGGGAGGAACGAAAAGAATGACGAAAACTTTTGAGGTGGCGGTCGGAGGAAGCAGCATCACCTTCGAGACCGGAAAACTGGCGAAACAGGCGAGCGGGTCCATTCTGGCGAAACAGGGTGAGACGGTGGTGCTCGTTTCGGCGTGCATCTCCGAAACACCCCGATCAGGCATCGATTTCTTCCCACTCCTTGTCGATTACGAGGAACGGTACTATTCGGCGGGGAAAATCCCCGGAGGGTTCATCAAGCGCGAGGGGCGTCCCTCGGAGACGGCGATCCTGAGTTGTCGTGTCATCGACCGCTCCATCCGGTCGCTTTTTGACGACAACCTTCGTTACGACGTGCACGTGGTCTCCACGGTACTCTCCGTGGACCAGGTGAATCCACCGAACGTCCTCGCGGTGAACGCCGCCTCCGCAGCGTTGACGATCTCCGAGATTCCCTGGGAGGGGCCTGTCGGAGCCGTACGCATCGGGCGCATCGATGGACAGTTCGTGGTGAATCCCATGGAGCAGGACATGTCCCGCAGTGATCTGGATCTTCTCGTGGCTGGACATGCGGGGGGCATCACCATGGTCGAAGCGGGAGCGAAGGAATTGCCCGAGGAGATCATGGTGGACGCCCTTGAGCTGGCGCACCGGGAGATCCTCAAGATCGTGGACGCGCAGCTCAGAATGCGGGAGGAGATAGGCAAACCGAAGCTTGTCGTTCCCGACCCGGTACGTATTCCCGAGATCGACCGTTTTGTGGAGGAGACCCTCCGGGAGGACATCCGGAATGCCGTTCGTATTCATGAGAAGAAACCCCGGGGTGAGGCGATCGCCGCGGCGAGGCAGAAAGCGCTCGACGCCTTCGACGAGACCTTTCCTGACAGCGCCTGGTATATCAAGTGCGCTGTGGAAGAGCAGGTGAAAAAGGCCATGCGCACCCTCGTCATCGAGGAGCGCTTCCGTTCCGACGGCAGGGGCATGCGCGACGTACGTCCCATTTCCGTCGAGGTCGGAGTCCTCCCTCGCTGTCATGGTTCCGCCCTGTTCACGAGAGGAGAGACGCAAAGCCTCGCCGTGACGACTCTGGGCATGATGGGCGAAGACGAGCAGATTCTCGACGGTCTCAAGATCGACGAACCCTCCAAACGCTTCATGCTTCACTACAATTTCCCCCCGTATTCCGTAGGCGAGGTGCGCCCCATGCGTGGTCCGGGGAGACGCGAAGTCGGGCACGGTGCCCTGGCGGAACGGGCGCTCAAGCAGCTCATGCCCGAGGAGGAAAAGTTTCCTTATATCGTCCGCGTCGTCTCGGACATTCTTGAATCGAACGGATCCAGCTCCATGGCCTCGGTCTGCGGTGGCAGCCTCTCTCTCATGGATGCGGGTGTTCCCTTTGTGAAAGCCTGCGCCGGAGTTGCCATGGGGCTCATCAAGGAAGGGGACAAGGTGGAGATCCTCACGGACATTCAGGGGCTCGAAGACCACTACGGAGACATGGACTTCAAAGTCGCCGGAACCCGTGACGGCATTACGGCGCTGCAGATGGACAACAAAGCCGGAGGGATCACCCGGGAGGTTCTGGAAGCCGCCCTCGGACAGGCAAAGGAGGGGCGGCTCCATATCCTCGGGAAAATGGACGAGGTGCTTTCCACGCCCAGGGACTCGCTCTCGGCCTTTGCCCCTCGGATCACCACGATTCAGGTTGACCCGGAGAAGATCCGTGACATCATCGGCCCCGGCGGAAAAACCATCCGGAGCATCGTGGCCCAGACGGGAGCGAAGATCGACATCCAGGACGACGGCAAGGTCTTCATCGCCTCCGTGTCCGAGGAAGGAACGCGTCATGCACTCTCTCTCATCAACGATCTCATCCGTGAAGTGCAGCCGGGAGAGGTCTTCGCGGGCAAAGTGGTCCGCATGATGGCCTTCGGCGCCTTTGTGGAGCTGCTTCCCGGCAAGGACGGACTGCTCCATGTGAGCGAAGTGAGCACGCATCATGTTCCCAAGGTGGACGACATTCTCAAGCCCGGCGATCCCGTGCTCGTCATCGTCAAAGAGATCGACGACATGGGACGGGTCAACTTGAGTCGCCGCCGGCTTCTCGAGCGGGCGGAGGAATTCGATCTGCAGAACAGGTTCGCGGATCTTCTCGCCATGGAGCGGGACCGGGAGGAGAAAATCGCCGCCGTGGCGACGACGCGTCCTCCGAGAAGCGGAGAGGACCGTCCGGAGCGCTCCGGAGGACGCTCGGACGGAAATCGCTCCTTCGGTGATCGAGACCGGAGAGGCTCACAGAACAGAGGCGGTGGCAGGCCGCCCCGTCGCCGGGAGGAGTAGCCCTCTCGGTGCCCTCCGCCCGGACCGAAGCACTTGCGTTTTTCCTTGCAAGGTGAATTCGCGGAGAACGTCGGGCAGGGTGTCGATGAAAGGATTCCGGTGGTGGGAAGGTTGATTTTCAGGCTGCTCTCGACGGAGTGTGGGTGGATGTCACCTCTCGCGAGCGTGATGCCTGTGTAACGTCACCGCTTTCTCCGAACATAAGTAAAAAACGAAGGCCTTCTCTGCGGAGAGGGCCTTCGTTCTGTCCTTGTGAGTTCGCGTCCGATTTCGTCTCGCCGAATCGTAGCGCAGTTCTTTAGGTGGTTGCCGTCATGCCTCCGAAGCGTTTTCTGCAGGAAGAGCGACGTCTTTCAGGAAAGAGATTCCAGGAAGCGACGGAACCTGGCCATGCCCTCGACGATTTCCTCAGTGGCGTTGGAATAGGAAAAGCGCACGTGTTCCGGACAGAGAAAGGCACTTCCGGGAACGGCAGCGACCAGCTCGGACTCGAGAAGTTTTTCACAGAAGGCCATGTCGTCGTGAAAGGTTGTTCGTCCGTGAGTCTTGCCCATGCAGGCACTGATATTCACGAAGACGTAGAAGGCGCCCCTGGGCTCCGGGAAGGTGACGAGAGGCATGTCCCGCAGGAGTTTCACCATGAGATCCCTGCGTTCGGAGAAAACGGCGTGCATTGTGCGGACCTCCTCCTCGCCTCCCCGAAGAGCGCCGAGGGAGGCCCATTGAGCGATGGAACAGGCGTTGGAGGTGATGTGTCCCTGAAAGGCGGCGATCTTCTCCATCACCGCCGAAGGGCCGAGGGCGTAGCCAATGCGCCAGCCCGTCATGGCAAAGGCCTTGCTCACGCCGTTGATCACGATGGTTCTGGGACGAAGCTCCGGCATGAGCTGAACGAGATTGTGGTGTACCGCCTCCCCGTAGACGAGGCGTTCGTAGATCTCGTCCCAGATGATCCACAAATCGTGCTGTTCGGCGAGCCTGCCGATGGCGCAGAGAAGATCCCGGTCGAGCACCATGCCCGTGGGATTGCAGGGGCTGTTGAGGATGATCGCCGTCGTCCTGGGGCTGATGGCCTGCGCGATGGCTTCCACAGTGGGCAGGTAATCCGTTTCTCTCGTGTCGACCTCCACCGGGGCCGCGTCGAGAAGGCGGATCTGTTCCACGTAGCTCACCCAGGCGGGAGAGAGGACGAGCACCTCGTCACCGGGGTCGACGATGCAGCCCAGTGTGTAGTAGAGCAGGGGTTTCGCCCCGGTGCCGACAAGGATGTCCGCAGGATCGTAGATGAGGTCGAAGCGGTGCGCATAGTATTCCGCGACGGCCTTCTTGAGTTCGGGAATGCCGTTGGCGGCGGTGTAGTGCGTTTCCCCACGCTCCATGGCTTCCCGGGCGTACCGTAGTGCTTCCGGGGGGGAGGCGAAATCCGGCTCGCCGGCTCCAAAGGAGATCACGTTCTTGCCCTTGCTCTTGAGAGCCTTCGCCTTGCCGGTCACCGCGAGTGTTGCCGACGGTTCGAGTCGTCCGGCGCGGGAGGATATCTTCATCGTTTCCAGCCCCTTCCCTGTTGTCGTGTCGCCTTGCCTTGCCGCATGGCGGCAAGTGAGCGTTTCGAGCGGTGTCACTTCCCGCATCAGGTGCGATTATAACGCAAAGAAAGGGAAAGGCGAGTGTGATACAATACGAGGTACAACGAAACGCCGCAGGAGAAGAGGAGGGATAGTCATGGACATCCGCTATGTCACGAGAAATATCGAGATGCCCGACGAAATCCGCAACTTGATGGACAAGAAACTCGAGAAACTGGAGAAATTCTTTGACCGCATTCTCGATACGCAGGTGGAGGTCCACCACAGCCGAGGCATGTTCGTTGTGGAGATCACGTCCAACGTGAACGGCGTGATCATGCGGGGTGAGGATTACGCTCCGGATATGAGAAAAGCTTTCGATAAGGCGCTCAAGAACATCGAACGCCAGGTGAAACGACATAAGGATTACCTGAGGGATCGCTCGCACCTGAAGAAGGGGATCCCGGAGATTTCCTTCGACCTGGAGAGCACATTGCCTCTGGGGGAGGACTCCGCCTCCGTCGAAAAGGAGGAGATCGTCAAGGTCAAGCGTTTCCCCGTGCGCCCCATGTCTCCCGAGGAGGCAACCATGCAGATGGATCTGTTGGGGCACACTTTCTTCGTGTTCAGAAATTCCGACAACGGAGAGATCAATGTGGTCTACCGGCGAAGAGAGGGGAACTTCGGGCTTCTCCAGCCCGAGAAGTGATTCCTGCCGGGGACGAAATTGCGACCCTGGTTCCGAGATCCGGACAGAGCGAGGGGAGCCGCGGCTCCCCTCTTTTCCATATGAACATTCCTGGAGGTGAGGCCATGTCCCGCGTCTGCACCACCGCATGTCCCAATGATTGTCCTGACGGCTGTGTCATGCGGGCTGAATGCGTTGCGGGAGAAGTGTCGCTTCGTCCCCACGAGGCACATCCATGGACCAGTTTTCTCTGCGCCAAGGGGACGACATGGATCGAGCGGACCCTCGGGGACGATCGGCTCACGGTGCCTCTTCTTCGGGACGGGGCGGGGTGGAGGGAGCTTTCCTGGCGGAGTGCATGGCGTCTCTGGGCGGACAAGGCGAAAGCAACACTCGATCGTTCCGGCCCCCTTTCAATGATGCACTACCACCACGCAGGCAGTCTCTATTTCTCGAAAGCTCTTCTTCCGTCGGTTTTTGCGGCGCTCGGCGGATGCACGCGTACCGTGGGATCGCTCTGCGGCTCTGCGGGAAACAGAGGATTGCGCAACTGTTTCGGCGAGGTCCCGGTGCAACGTCCCGAGACGACGCAGCGCTTTGCCGGGGGGGTCCTTTTCTGGGGAAGGAACACTCTGGAGACGCACCCCCATGTAGTGCCCCTTCTGCGGGAGATTCGGCGACGAGGCGGCGAAGTCGCTTCCGTGGAAATCCGGAAGAGCGCCACCGCAGCCTTTGGAGACCGTTTTTGGAGAGTGCGCCCCGGCGGTGACGCCTTTCTCGCCGCTTTTCTGTGTCGTCGCCTTGTGCTGGAGGGACGCTGTTCTCTCACCTGGAGGGCCCGCGCTCGGAACTCTGCGGCTTTTGCGGCTTTTCTGGCCAGCCTGGACGAGGATATGCTCCTCGAAAATGCCGGAATGCCTCGGGAGGAAGCAACGGAGTTGCTTGCATGGCTTTGGCGCTTCTTTCCGGTGACGCACTATGCTGGATACGGAATGCAGCGCTACCTCTCTGGACACCTTCAGTTCTGGTGGATCGGCGCCCTGGCGGTGCTGTTGGGGGCTTTCGAGAGCCCGGGAGGCGGTGTCGTTTTCGGCAAAGACGAATCCGCGCTGTTTCCGAAAGAGTTTCTCCCACTTTTTCCGCTGGAAAGGCGCCTGCCCATTGCCGCTTGGTTCAGGGAGCTGCCTCGTTGCAGTCCTTCCGTGAAACTTCTGGTGGTGACCTGCGCGAATCCTCTGCGTCAGAGTCCTCAGAGTGACAGTCTGGCTCGGGCGTTCCGGAACATTCCCTTCAAGGTCTGTGTGGACCATGTTCTCACCGAAACCGCCGCCGCGTGCGATCTTGTTCTTCCCGCGACGACCTTTCTCGAAGAGGGTGGCGATTGGCGTGGTTCCTACTGGCACAACTATCTTGCCCGGAGCGAGCAGGTTTTCTCGCCCCGGGGGCAGACCCTGTCGGACGTGAAGATTTTCTCGGGTTTCGCCGAGGCGTTGGGTCTTGCGGTGGACCTTGAGGAGCGCAAGCACTTCATGGATGCGTGGCTTCTCGCCGATACACGGCTGGAGTGCGTCGGCGAGGGGCTTTACAGGTGGGACGAGCCGGAATTCTGGAGGTTGGAGGACGCCTGCGCGTCGCTTCCTCTGGAACTTCCTCAAAGTGGGGACGACGGTACGACTCTGTCTCGGGAAGGCGAGACGTCCTCTTCGATGCCCGATGTCGTTTCCGAGACGGAGGACCGGAGGGATGTTCCGCTTCGGCTTGTGACGGTTCACGTGGCGGCGTACACGAACGGTCAAAGTCGACATGTGCGGAGTCTCCCGGATCTGCCGGAATGTCGCATGGCTCCCGACGAGGCTGGGGAGCGCGGATTTGCCGAGGGAGAGCGTCTTCTGTTGCAGGGAGAAAACGGCGAGGGAAATGTGGAGGTCCACCTTGTGGTCGATTCCTCTCTCGGGAGAGGGTACGTCATTCTTCCCCAGGGACTTCCGGGAGTGAACAGCCTCACGAAGGCTCTGGTGAGCCCCGGATACGGCGCTCCCTATGCAGAGAGCCGCGTGATTGTCACAAGGTCGAAAGGTGCGCCCACTCGTGCATGAACTCTCGCTTGTGGAAGCACTCTGCAAGGAACTGCTGCAACAGGGACAGGAACAGGGATGGGCTAGAGTCACCCGGATCGCCCTCCGGGTGGGGGAGATGCGTCAGGTGGTTCCCGATGTGCTCCTGTTCTGTTTCGACGTGGCCTCAAAAGGGACGATTCTCGAAGGTGCCGTTCTCGACATCGTTCCTGTCCCGCTTCTTTGGACGTGTCGGGAGTGCGGGAACGTTTGGCCCGGTGATGCTGCATGCGCACTTTGCCCGAACTGTGGAGCCGTTCGGACGGAGCTGCAGGAGGGAACGGAGTTGGAAATCGATTTTGTGGAGGTCGAAGATTTCGGGGAAAGCCCCGAAGAGGCGACGAAGGAGTGTCGATCATGCCAAGACTGGTGAACATTCGGCGGTCGGTCTTCGAGGAGGATCGGCGGAACGCCGAGGCTGTCCGGGAAGAACTGGGACGGCGGGGCGTGCTTCTGGTGAATCTCATCGGTTCTCCCGGCGCAGGAAAAACCACGCTGCTGGAGGCGACGCTGCGGAAAAATACGGAGCGGCCGGAGACGCGCCGTTTTCGGTGTGCCGTCATCGAGGGGGATGTAGCCACGAGCCGCGACGCGGAGCGCATCGCCGCCCTCGGTGTCCCCTCGGTGCAGATCAACACCGAGGGAGGGTGTCACCTGGAGGCGCATCTCGTCCGAAAGGCTCTCGGTGCGCTGCCGCTGGGCGAGGTGGATCTTCTCTTCGTGGAAAACGTGGGCAACCTTGTCTGTCCGGCGGAGTTCGATCTCGGCGAGGATTTCAAGGTCGCCGTCTCCAGCGTTCCCGAGGGAGACGACAAGCCGCTCAAATATCCACATCTCTTCCATCTAGTTCGGGCGGTGATTCTCACCAAGACGGATCTCGCGCCTTACGTCCGTTTTTCTCCCGAGCGCTTCTGGGGCGACGTGGAGAATCTCAATCCCTCGGCACGGCGTTTTCTGGTCGATTCCATCCAGGGGGATGGTCTGGAGGAGTGGCTTTCCGGGCTCGACGAATGGCTTGAGGAGAAACGGCGCCGATGACCGAAAAAATGCGCGTACCCGGTACATCCGGGGCGGATCTCCGAAATTCCCTGAATCCGCGCCAGGAGGAGGCGGTGCGTTATTGCGACGGACCTCTCCTCGTGCTCGCCGGCGCAGGGAGCGGCAAGACGAAGGTGCTCACGTCGAAGATTGCGCATCTTGTCTCTCGAGGTGTTCCTCGGGAACGCATTCTCGCCGTGACGTTCACCAACAAGGCCGCCGCGGAGATGCGCGACCGGATCGCAAGTCTTCTGGGAGAAGGATCCGGAGTCTGGGGGAACCGCTCGTTGCAGATCGGGACGTTCCATGCCTTCGGTCTCCGTTTCCTTCTGCGTTCGGGAGACGCCTTGGAGAAAAGAGGCTTCCGACGGAACTTCGTCATTTTCGACCGCAACGACACGCGGTCTCTGGTGAAGGACCTGCTGGCCGCCCAAGGGAATGTTCCGGCGGGCGGGCAGGAGAAGGAAGACATCGGAGGCATTCTGGAACTGTTTTCCCGTGCGAAGAACGAAGGAGACGTGCGAACCCTCGAACCGGTGGGACTGCGTGCCGCCATGAGGGAACTTTTCGAGGCCTATACCGGTGCACTTCGGGCACAGGGGGCGCTCGACTTCGACGATCTCCTGCGTCTCCCTCTGCACCTCCTTGCCACGGACGAGGAGGTGCTCCGGAGGGAGCGGGGGGCCCTCGACTGGGTGCTTGTGGATGAATATCAGGATGTGAACCGCCTTCAATACCTTCTGCTCCGCATGCTCGTCGGACGTGAGGGACACATCATGGTCGTGGGCGATCCGGATCAATCCATCTATGGATGGCGCGGGGCGGACATGCGCATGATCCTCAACTTCGAGCGGGACTTTCCCGGAGCCAAGGTTGTGGTGCTCGATCAGAACTACCGCTCCTCCGCGATGATTCTCAAGGCTGCCAATGCGGTGATCCGAAACAATAGCGCCAGGAAAAACAAGGATCTTTGGACGGTTCGGGACGGAGGAAATCCCCTTCACCTCCTGCTCGGAGGCAGCGAGCGGCAAGAAGCGGCCTTTGTCGCGGAGGAGATGGAACGTCTGCGTAACGAGGGATACCGATACGGCGATGTGGCGGTTCTCTATCGCATGAACGCCCTGAGTCGCGTCTACGAGCAGGCATTTCTCGAAGGCGGCATTCCCTATAGGGTTGTTCGGGGAACGGCTTTCTACGAGCGAAAAGAGATCAAGGATGTGCTCGCCTTTCTTCGTCTCGCCGTGAATCCGGGGGATCGTCTTTCCCTTTTCAGGGTGGGAAACATCCCTCCCCGGGGGCTCGGCAAAAAGGGGTTGGAAGCTCTCTCGGAGGTTCTCGGAAACACTGAAGAAGGCGGTGATGCCTCGCTCTGGGAAAGGCTGGAGGAGACCGGAGCCGGATTGCGCGGCAAGGTCCGCGAGGGGGTCCGTGCTCTGGCACGGCACATGCGGAACCTTGGAGAGCGGAGGAATGCTGTGGGAGAAGCCATCCGCTACGTGATGGACGATCTGGAATACGCGGCCTTTCTTCGGGAGACTGAACCGGAGAATTGGGAGGAGCGGGAGGAGAACGTGTTCGAGCTTCTTTCCGTGATTCCTTCGGAGGGGACACTGGAGGAGTTCCTGGGGGAGGTGGCGCTCTTCACGGATCTGGATCGCCGGGAGGACGGTTCCGAGGATGCGGTGAACCTGCTCACGCTCCATGCGGCGAAGGGACTGGAGTTCCCCGTCGTCTTTCTCGTGGGAATGGAGGAAGGCATTTTCCCGCATGCCCGCTGCATCGAGGAGGAAAATGGCATCGAGGAAGAGCGACGGCTCTGCTATGTGGGGATGACAAGAGCGGAGGAGCGCCTCTATCTGTCGGGAGCCCGTTCCAGGGTTCTCTTCGGGACAGTACAGCGGAACGGATTTTCCCGGTTTCTCTGGGAGATCCCCGACGAATGCAGAACGATGGAGAACCGCAAGGAGGAGAGCGCCCATGGTGGTCGTCGGTTTGACCGGAGACGTTGGGGCTGGTAAGAGTACCCTTGCACGCCTCTGGAGCGGGATGGGGGCGACGGTGGTGAGCGCCGACGCGATCGTGGCCAGGCTTTGGAACTCGCCGGATGTCCTCGACGCGGTGCGGAAGCGTCTGGGTCCCGACGTCTTCGACGAGGAGGGACGTGCGCGGCGTTCCGCCGTGGCTGAGCGCGTTTTTGCCGACGACGAAGCCTATCAGTGGCTCAACGGACTGTTTCATCCTCCTGTTCTCGAGGAGATGGAGCGGCTCGTGAGCGCTGCTTCCAGGTGGGTTGTGGCAGAGATTCCCCTCCTTTTCGAAGCGGGAGTGCCCTGGTGGATGGATCTGGTCGTGTTTGTCACGGCTCCCGAGGAAGTTCGGGCCGCAAGGAACGAATATCGGGGCATAGGCAGGGAGGCGCTTTTGCTTCGGGAACGGCGGCTCCTGCCTTCGGAGGAGAAAAAGGCACGCTCCCGTTTTGTTCTCGAGAACGGAGCGGATCTGGAGGCCTTCCGTCGAAAAGGCAGCGCCTTGGGTCTGCTCTTGCGCGGTATGGCGGAACTGCTCTCGGTGGAGTGCGCCTGCGCTTCCAGGGAGGAAGCGCTTTCCCTGGCCCGCATGCTCGTTCGGGAGGATCTTGCCGCCTGCACGCACGTTGTTCCGGTGGAGAGCGTGTTCCGGTGGAAAAGTGTCGTCGAAACCGAGGCGGAACACCTGCTCGTGGCGACGACCACGGAAAGGCTTTTCCCGGTGCTTCGGGAGCGGCTTCTCGCCGCGCATTCCTACGAGCTTCCGGTGATCATCGCCCGGGAAGTGCGGCGGGGAAACGCGGAGGCGCTCGAATGGATCGTTCGCTCCTGCGCCGCTTCGACGGAACTCTCATGAAGGTCATAACCAGCCACATCGGCTCGGATTTTGATTCTCTGTCAAGCATGGTTGCGGCGTCCAGACTCTACGAGGATGCGGTGCTCTGTTTCGCCGGGTCGGCGACCCGGAATGTGCGGGAGTTCCTGAAACGGTTCGGTTTGCGCTGGCAGGTCCTCACGCCGCGAAAGATCGACCTGGATGCGGTCTCCATGCTGGTGTGCGTGGATGTGCGCGCCGCTTCCCGCATCGGTCCTTTCGCGTCTCTCCTCGGAAAGAAGAACATCGACGTACACGTGTACGACCATCATCCTCCCGTTCTCGATCCCATTCCGGCGTCGTTTTCCCTGATCGACTCCGTCGGAGCCACCACGACACTTCTCGTGGAACTGCTTCGGGAGAAAGGAATTTCCCTTTCCCCGCAGGAGGCGACTCTCTTTGCCATGGGAATCTACGAGGACACGGGGGCGCTCACCTTCGGCGCCACCTGCCGGAGGGACTACGAGATTGTGGCATATCTCCGGGAGCTCGGTGCAGACATGACTATGATTCCTTCGCACATCGAGATCGCCCTCAATGCCGAGGAGCGGGGCTTGCTGGATGCTCTCGTGGAGAGTGCGAGAGAGCGCTATATCCGTGGCGCCAAGGTGGTTTTTGCCGATGCGCGCATCGGAAGATACGTGGACGGTCTCTCTTTGTTTGTGCATCGGCTTAGGGACTACTACGACGCCGACGTGGCCCTCGCCGTCGTGGGCATGGAGCAGCGTACCTACGTGGTGGGACGGAGCAGGGAAGGTGTTCTGGACATGGCGGCATTTCTGGGGACCCTCGGCGGCGGGGGGCACGCCCAGGCGGCGTCGGTGACGCTCACCGCGGTGAAACCCGAGGACCTGCTCCCCGAACTGGAGCACCGCATTGAGGAGTGCATCGAGCCCTCCCTTCTCCTTCGGGATGTGATGAGCAGTCCCGTCATGGCCGTTTCTCCGGGAGTTTCCGTGGACGATGCCTACCGGGTTATGATACGGTATGGACACGCTGCCCTGCCTCTCGTGGAAGAGCATGTTCTCGTGGGGATCATCACCCGGAAGGATCTCGACAAAGCCCGGCTTCACGGATTGGGCAGCGTGGCGGTGCGGGAATTCATGACCGAGGGAATCGTCACGGTGTCTCCCGAGGCCTCCGTGGAGGAAGCACACCGGAAGATGGTGCTCCACAATATCGGCAGACTGCCCGTCGTCCGGAAGGGCGAGCTCGTGGGCATCGTGACGAGGACGGACATGTTGCGGGCCCTCTATCCCGTGTCGCTCGGAGGACGGGAACATGCGGGGGAGGAAGAGCGCCCCTGGCAGGAGGATGTTTCGGATCTTCTGGAGCACCGCTTGCCCGGATGGGTGGTCCCCATCCTCAGAAAGCTCGGGAGTCGGGCGGGAAAGATGGGCATGAGAGCGTACGTGGCGGGAGGTTTCGTGAGAGACCTTCTGCTGCACCGCCGGACTCTGGACATCGATGTCGTGGTGGAAGGGGATGCGGTGCCCTTCCTGCAGAGCTGGCGGAACGACGGATGCCGTGTGGCCGTGCACGCCCGTTTCCGCACGGGTACCATCGTGTTTCCGGAGAACAGACGTGTCGATGTCGCCACGGCGAGGAGGGAGTTCTACGAATATCCCGTGGCTCAGCCCAGGGTATCGAGCGACTCCCTGAAACACGATCTCTACCGCAGAGATTACGCCGTGAACGCCATGGCGGTCTCCATCAACGAGGACGACTGGGGTACGCTTCTGGACTATTTCGGAGGCCGAAGGGATCTGCAACGCAAGGTCCTGCGGGTATTGCACAATCTGAGTTTCGTGGAGGATCCCACGAGGGTGTTTCGTGGGATCCGTCTTGAGCAGCGTCTCCGGTTCCGCCTGGAGGAAAACAGCCTGAGGCTTCTCCAGAACTGTGTCAAGGGCGGTCTGATCACCCTGCTCTCCGGGGTTCGCCTTCGCACGGAACTTGAGGAGATCTTCAGGGAGGAATATCCTTATCCGGCGGCCCGCCGTCTTGGTGAGCTGGGGGTCTGGGAGATGCTTTTCCCCGGCCTTCTCTTCGGGACGGGAGCTGTCCGTTGTCTCCGTCGGATCGGAGCACTCTTCCACCGTATCCGTCGGGATCTCCCTGATTTTGGCGACGACTTGTGGTTTGCCTCTCTCGCGGGGCTTCTTGAGGACTCGCCGGAAAAAGTCCGAAGGGCAGTGCCGGACAGGCTGCATCTTGCCCCCAGGGAACGGATGATCGTGGAACGGGCGCTTTTTGAGCGTGGCGCGGCGGAACACGAACTTGGGGGACGGGCAGAAAAGCCTCCCTCGGAGATCGTCGCGTTTCTCCGGGATGTTCCGAACGCCACGGCGCTCTTTTGGGCCGTCGCCACGGAGCGGTGGCGTGTCCGGAGGCGAATCCTTCTGTATCTCACGCGGCTTTGCCGCGTGCGTCCGATGCTCACAGGAAGGGATCTTCTGGATCTCGGGCATCGGAGCGGTCCTCATATCGGAGACATTCTCGAAGGACTTCTTCGTGCGCGTCTTGAGGGAGACGTCGAGACGCGGGAAGAGGAGATTCGCTGGGTGCTCACGCGGCATCCCCTCGGGAAAGTGGAGCGTGCTTCGAGGCAAGGGGTTTCTCGACATTGAAATGAGAGAGACGCTGTTCGGGATCGGATAGCGGAAGAGGAAAAGAGAAAGGACGGACGATACATGTTTTCCCTGCCCAATCTGAGTGATTTGTTGTTGAGCGTTCCCGCCGTGCTCTGGGCCATCACGTTTCACGAATTCTGCCACGGCTATGCGGCGTATTCCTTCGGCGATCCCACCGCGGCGCGCATGGGAAGACTCACGCTCAACCCCCTGGCACATCTCGACCCCATCGGCGCGCTCATGTTGCTGCTCTTTCGATTCGGGTGGGCGAAGCCGGTTCCCGTGGATCCCCGTTATTTCCGAAACCCCGCCCGGGACATGGTCTTCGTTTCCCTTGCAGGCCCCGCAGGGAACATTCTCTCCGCCGCGGTGGTGGGGCTTCTGCTGCATCTCTTTCCTCGCCTTTTCGCTGCAAACGTGCCACTTTTCACGTTCATGCTCCTTATGGTGTACATCAACCTGGGGCTCGCGGTATTCAATCTCATTCCCATACCGCCTCTCGACGGATCGAAAATCCTGTATGTGCTCCTTCCGCCGCGTTTTCTCCGGGGCTTTTTCTGGCTCGAGCGGTACGGGATGTTCGTGCTCATGGCCTTGGTGCTGCTGAACGTCATTCCTCTCATCATGAGGCCCTTCGTGCGTCTCCTCGCGAGAATGGTGCTGCCCTCGTGGCTTCCTTTCTGAGGAGAGGTGGGCCATGAAAATTCTTCTGACCAACGACGACGGCGTTTTTGCTCCGGGGATCGCCGCCATGGCGAAAGGCATTGCCCATGCAGGGCACGACCTTCTCGTGGTCGCACCGGACCGGGAGCGGAGCAGCGTGGGACATTCCATAACGCTCACCCGCCCGCTCCGCCTCTGGAGGATCGCCTCGGGGCCCTACGAAGCGGGGCAGGATGTGTATGCCTGCGACGGGACGCCGTCGGACTGCGTCGTCCTCGCCCTCGAAGAGGTGGCCCCGGAGACGGATCTCGTTCTTTCGGGGATCAATCGCGGACCGAATCTCGGAGACGACCTCACCTACTCCGGAACGGTCTCGGCCGCTATGGAAGGCGTTGTCCTCGGCCGCCCTTCCCTGGCGGTCTCTCTCGCCATCGCGCCGGACGATGCGGAACAGCATTACGAGACGGCGGCAGAGGTGGTGTTGCGTCTTCTGGATCGTTTCCCCGGAACGTCGCTTCCGAAAGGCGTTCTTCTGAACGTGAACGTTCCGAACATTCCTCTCGAGGAAATCCGGGGGATTCTTCCCACGAGGAAAGGCGTTCGGGTTTACGTGGACAAGGTGAACAGGCTTCGGGATCCACGGGGGCTCACGTACTTCTGGATCGCAGGAAGGCCCGAGGATGAGCTTGTCGAAGGAACGGACGTCTGGGCGGTGGCACACGGCGCCGTCTCGGTTACGCCGGTTCACATGGACATGACGCACTTTCCGACCCTGGAACACCTCAGGGATACCTTTACCTCCGTCACTCTCTGAAAGGGGACATGTGATCGTCATGTGGAAAGGCCGTTTCACCGAGGAAACACATGAGACAGTCCGCCGCTTCACCCAATCTCTCGATGTGGACTGGCGGCTCGCCGCCGCGGATATTCGGGGGAGCGTCGCCCACGTCCGGATGCTTGCCCATATCGGGCTCCTCACGTCGGAGGAAGCGCGAACGTTGGAGGAACACCTCTTCGCCATCGGAGGAGACATCGACGCGGGCATTCTCGTTCCGAAAGAGAGTCTCGAAGATGTGCACATGAACATCGAGGCTGCTCTTATCGAGCGGTGCGGTTCCCTCGGTGCGAAACTCCACGCGGGGCGAAGCAGAAACGACCAGGTGGCGACCACGATGCGTCTCTTCCTCCGGGAGGCCCTGCTTGATGCGTGGGGGCGCCTTGAAATCCTTCTCGAAACGCTCCAGCAAAAAGCCGGGGAGCATCGTGACGTGGTGGTTCCCGGCTATACCCACCTGCAGCAGGCGCAACCGATCTCCATGGGACAGTACTGGATGGCGTATTTCTGGGCTTTTCTGCGGGATGCGGAGCGGCTTCTCTCAGCCTATCACTCCTGTGACGCCTGTCCTCTGGGGGCCGGTGCGCTCGCGGGTTCCACGCTTCCCCTGGACAGGGAGTTCACGGCGAGAGACCTGGGTTTTTCCAGAATCACGGAAAACAGTATGGATTCCGTGGCACAGAGAGATTATCTTCTGGATGTACACTATTTCTTCGTCTCCTTCGGATTGCACGCGAGCCGGCTTGCGGAGGACCTCATCATCTACAGCAGTACCGAATTCGGATGGGTCGAACTTCCCGATGCCTTCTGCACGGGATCCAGCATCATGCCCCAGAAGAAGAACCCCGACGTGCTGGAGCTCCTTCGGGGAAGGGCGGGACAGTTTGTGGGACACATGACCGATCTGATGGTGAGCGTGAAGGGACTTCCCCTGACGTACAACCGGGATCTCCAGGAGGACAAGCGGGGACTTTGGGCTTCCTTCGAGGCGTATTTCCAGATTCTCTCGGTACTTCCGGATCTGCTTGCCCGGGTGGGGGTCTCCGCCGAAAAGGCCCGGCGGGGGTTTTCCGACGGTTTCATCTTCGCGACGGACGTGGCGGAGTATCTGGTGGGCAGGGGCATCCCCTTTCGGGAGGCCCACGAGAAGGTAGGACGGCTCGTGCGATGGTGTGTCGAGGAAAAACGTGCGCTCACCGGGCTCTCCCCCGACGAGTGGCGTCGTCTGCTCCCCGAGGCGGAGGTGGATCTTCCGGGGCTGCTTGTCCCAGAGACATCGGTGGAGCGACGAAAAACTCTCGGCGGAACGTCGCCGGAACAGGTACGGTGGCAGCAGGAGCAGGGGATGAGTGCTTTGAATGGATTGAGAGAAATGTTTCAGGGGAAAAAGGAGACCCTTTCCGGAAAAGCGGGAGAGAGAAACGTATAAACGTATAGAGTGTGTTCCTGTTCCTGGAAAAGAGACTGGGGAAGCGCGTCGTGTTACAATCTATCGTCAGTGTCGCATGACAGCAGTGTTTCGTTCTTGACGCCGAGGAAAAGGAGTGGTGATCTTGGGCACGACGTCCTCGAAGAGTTCCAAAAAGGACAAGATTCAGGAAAAACTCGCAGCGGAAGACCGGAACAATGGAGCGCCCGACATGGTTCTCCGGGTTCTTCGGGACGAGAAGGCGGCTGCATTGCCTCTTCCGGCGTATGCGACGCCTTTTTCCTCGGGAATGGACCTCCGTGCCGCCGAGGAGGCTCTTTTGTTGCCGGGAGAGTGGGCGTCGGTTGGAACGGGCCTTTCCGTGGAAATTCCCGAGGGCTTCGAGGGACAGGTGCGTCCGAGAAGCGGTCTGGCGCTCAAACATGGCGTGACCGTGCTCAATGCACCGGGAACCATCGATGCGGATTATCGCGGAGAGGTCCGTGTGCTTCTCGTGAATCACTCCAGGGACCCCTTCACGGTGGAGAAGGGGGATCGCATCGCCCAACTGGTGATCACCCCCGTCGTCCGGATTGCCTGGGAGGAAACGGACGTGCTGGAGAGTAGCGAACGCGGCAGTGGCGGATTCGGCAGTACGGGACGCTGACGGAATTGGGAGGAGATGGGGCAGATGGAGATCACGCGAGCTGCGGCAGTCATCGACACGCACACCGGGGGTGAACCGACCCGGCTGATCATCGGAGGTGCACCGCTTTTGCGGGGCAAGACCATGGGAGAGAAGTGGATCGACTTTGTCACGCATCACGATGACTTCCGCGTCATGGTCATGTGCGAGCCTCGCGGGCACGGGGACATGTTCGGCGCTCTCCTGGTTCCCCCCTGCTCGGAGGCGGCTCACTACGGTGTGATCTTCATGGATTCAAGCGGCAGCATCAGCATGTGCGGCCACGGCTCCATCGGCCTCGGAAGGACTCTTGTCGATCTGGGAATGATCCCCAAGCAGGAACCCTTCACGGAGGTCGTCCTGGATACGCCTGCGGGTCTCGTGGCATTGCGCGTGGCCGTCACGGACGGCGTGGTAGGGGACGTGACGCTGAAAAACGTTCCGGCTTTCGTCTTCGCAAGGGACGTGGAAGTGACGGTTCCCTCCTGGCCCAAACCCATTCACCTCGATATTTCCTTCGGGGGGAACTTTTTTGCCATCGTTCCCGCCGACCAGTTCGATTTCGAGATCGTTCCCGGAGAAGTACCGAAGATGATTCCCCTTGGGCTTGAGATCCGGGATGCGGTGAACCGGAAGATGGAAGTGCGACATCCGGTGGAGACGCACATCCACAAGGTGGAACTCACGGAGTTCAGTCTCGAAAGAAGCGGTGAGATGACCCGGAACTGCGTGGTCTTCGCCTCTGGCTCGGTGGACCGCTCTCCCTGCGGTACGGGAACCTGTGCGAAAATGGCGCTTCTTGCGGCGAAGGGGAAGCTCCGTCCTGGCGAGGAATTTCTCCACAAGAGCGTCACGGGGAGCGTTTTTCTGGGGTCCTGTGAATCCGGTCCCGATGTGGCCGGTTTTTCCTCGGTGGTGCCCACCCTGCGCGGGCGCTCCTTCGTGACGGGGATGAATTTCCTCCTCCGCCAGAAAGAAGACGAAGTGGGCAACGGCTTCCTGCTCCCCAAATAGGGTTCGGTTTTCCGAGGGGGCTCGTGCACACAAAAGGCGAGGCGGGGGTTCCGACCGGACCCCCCGCCTCGCCTTTTTGGTGTGCCTTGGTGCCGGGCTGTTACATATGGCCGTTGTAACGCGTCGGAACCAGTGCGGAGTGCACGTGGCGGATCATGGTGATGAAATCGAAGACGGGAAGTCCCGTCGCTTCGTGAACCGCTGCGGCGTAGGGGGGGAGATCGCTGCATTCCAGGAGGATCGCCCCGACCCTGGGACATTCCCGCACCATCCGTTCCGCGACACTCACGACCTCCTTCTCCACCAGTGCCGAATCGAGCGTTCCCTTTTCCTCCAGCACGGAGGTTCGGAATTCATCCTGTGCCTCCATGCCGTAGACGACTTTGGAGATCTCCGGGGAAATTCCCACGTTCGTGAAATGTTCTTCCGTGAGGCATGCCGCGTTGGCGGTGATGATGCCCACCTGTCGGTCCGGCCGCAATGTTTTCGCGATGAACGGTACCTGAAGCATGCTGGAGAGGAAGACCGGCACATTCACCGCCGCCGCCACCTGTGGTTGGAAGAGTGCCATGAAACCGCAGGCACCCGTGATGGCCCGTACGCCTTCCGTCTCCAATTCCTTCGCTCCGTCGATGAAGGGGGCGAGCAGCGCGGGGTCCCGCTCGTTCAGAAGGCGTGTGATGGAGGCGCCACGCACTTCCTTATAGCGCACGGGAAAGGGAAAGGTCGTGGCGTTTCCCACGTTTCCCGGAACGCAGGGATAGGCCGCGTCGAGGATGAGAATGCCGATGGGTTCTCCGTCCCAGGATCTGCTGTTGCTCTTGATCCGGTACACTGTCATGGTTCTGTTCTCCCTTCAGAAATTTGCTGTCTGCGGCACGCCGAATCACTCCGTCATTGTGCCTGGAGAAGAAAAACCGGAAAAGCCGCTGCGGCGCCCCGGAACCGGCGGCGCCGCAGCGGCAGAAGAATAAAATCTCAGGTTCGATCCGGAGCGACTAGGATTTCCGCCGCAGGGCCGCCTTGCGTTCCTCGGCTTTTATCGCGAGGGATACACAGAGGGCAAAGGCTCCGAAACTTGTTGCCAGCGCAAGAAACATGTTGAAGACCCACATGTCGTCGCCTCCCTTACACCTTGGGCTCGAACTTGTGCTTCATGTTGTCGGCCAGCCAGTTGTTCAGGGCGAAACCGATGCCGATGAGAATGGCCCACTGGAGGAACATGGGAGCGGGCGCGTAGTTGTACTTGGCGATGGGGAAGATCTTCCACCACTCGCCGGGGTACCAGGAGATGGACTGCTGCACCCACCAGCCGAAGATGATGGCGAACCACAGGGGGAAGAGGCGGATGAGGGACCACATCCACTTGGCCTGGATGTCCGAGACGGGGGAGATGTACTCGTCCCAGATCTTGTCCACGCCGACAATCATGGCGGCGATGGCGGCGAGAAGCCCCGACATGAGCAGGCCCACGCCCCAGGTCCAGTCCATGTTCTCGAAGATCACGTTGTCCCGGGCGGCGAAGGTTCCGATCACCAGCACCACGAGGGTGACAATGAACAGGGACGAGCGTCGCGATTTGCCCATGTCCTGAAGCATGCGGACGCCCAGTTCGAGCATGGCGATCTCCGAGGAAAGCGCCGCGAGGATGAGGGCGCCGAAGAAGGCGACGGCCATGATCGTTCCTCCAGGGAGATTGGCAAAGAGACGAGTGAGGTTGATGAAGGCCAGGCCGTTGTTGCCGCTCGCCAAAGCTGCGCTGGGATCCGGAGCGAGAGCGAAGATGGTGGGAATGACCGCCATGCCGGCGAGGAGCGCTGCCGACGTGTCGGCGAAGCAAGCCGTACAGGCGTTGAGGAGGATGTCTTCGTCCTTCTTCGTGTACACGAAGTAGGTAAGGAAGAGTCCCCATCCCGCACCGGTGGACCAGGCCGCTTGGGTGAAGGCCTCGAGCCATACCTTGGGCTTCAGCAGATCCGCCTGTTGATATGGAAGAGGAACTTGAATCCTTCCGCAGCGCCGGGGAGCATGGCCGCTCGGATGGCGAGAAAGGCGAGGAGGACGAAAATACCGGGGATGAAGATCTTGTTCCCTTTTTCGATGCCGTTCTGAACACCCAGGCCCACCACGAAGGCGCACATGGCGATGGCCGCCCAGTAGAAGTACATCCCCTGATCCGCGTTACCGAGGAAGTTTGCCCAGAGCGCTTCCGTGTCGACTCCGGCGACGAGAACACCCTGGAGAGCGAAGGCCAGGTAGCGGATGCACCAGCCGAGAACGACGCCGTAGTAACAGGTGATGAGGAAGCAGCAGAGGCCGAAGAACCAGCCCATCCAGGTGTACTTGCGGCCGACCAGTTCCTTGAAAGCACCGATGCAGCCCATACGGCTGGTCTTACCGAGAACGCCTTCCATGCAGATCAGAGGAATTGCCCAGAGGAACAAAGCGAAGAAAAGAGCGAGGATGAATGCGCCACCGCCGTTGGCGGCGACGACTCGAGGGAAACGCCAGATGTTTCCCGTGCCGATGGCCATGCCCATCGCCGCAAACAAAAAGCCCCATTTCGAAAACTGTCCAGTGCCTTTCAACTCCGTGTTCTCCGCCATGAACAGGTCTCCCTCCTTAATTTCGATTTCTCTTCTTAAGGGTTTCGGGATGAGTGGTGCCATTTCGACAAGCAAGCCAATGTTCAGGAACGGTACAACCTATGGAGTTTTTCCGGTGAGTGGGGTCGAATGGTCTTTTGCGATGAGCATCCCTCCTTTTTCGCCCGGGACCGAACTGTACGAAAATGCCTGTACGCAGCCCACAGGGTACAGAAGTTGCACGAATGGGCCTATCTTAGGGGATGCTTCGGCGCTTGTCTAGTATTCTTTTCTGAAGAATGCGTTGGTTCGAGTACTTCGGAAGGTTTTTGAAAAGTCTAAAAATAAGGAATAGTGCGAAATGAATTCGAGGTCCGGGATTTTTTGTGCTGTTTTTATGAAAAAAACAGAAGAAAAAGAGGATATATTTTGCTTTTTGGTCTTTCTCCGTGCAAAGAAGAATTGATTTTTTGTAAAAGGATAATTTGTCATCACCGCTTCTCCATAAAACCTTCGAGAAGAAGTGAAGAAAAAGAACCTCTCTTGGCATGCTTCCTCCGTTCTCTACCGGGAAAGAACGTGTCGTGCGTGGTGGTCTGTTACAGGGTATAATGAACCAGTGTCGGACGGGACGGGCTTTTGGCAGGTTTTTTTCAGCCTGCGGACGCTCATCGCCGGAGCGATTTTTGAAAACCGGCGATGAGCGATGAGGATATGTCACAACGGAGCGTGTGCTCTTCGTGCGACAGACGTTTTCAAAAAACCACAAGTTCGTGCAATGAAAAAAGTGAGGAAAGGCGGAGGCATATGCGGGACAGACCAATCATGCTGCTGTTGTTTTTATTGACCGCCGTGGCTTACCTGACTTTTCTTGCTCTCCCCGTTTCCTGGTGGCAGGAGCGATTGGAAATCGGAAATGGACCTTCGGTTTTCGTCATGGTCGAACCGGGCATGAGCGCCCGGGACGCTGCGCGGCATTTCGTTCGGGAGGGGATTACGAGCGAGGTACAGGCCCTGTCCCGGTGGTTGACTGCCTTCGGTGTCGATCGTTCTTTGAAACCCGGGGTCTATTTCCTGCGTCCGGGAAGCCCCTGGGAGGTGGCGAAACAGCTTGTGAACGCGGAACCACGTGTCTTCAGCGTCGTTCTCGTTCCGGGGAGCGACGTGGACGCCTTTGCGCACTTCCTCGGCGCTGCCGTCGCCTCCTTCTGGGAGGATGTCTCTTCTTCCAATCTCCAGGAAAAATCTTCCCCCGCGAGCGGTGATGCCCTGACCGGAAAGGCAGGGGAGATGCACACGGTGCTGGCGACGGACTCCCGTGCGCCGGGGTTCGTCGTTACCTCTGCGGATCTTTTCGCTGCGCTCGCGGATGAAACGCATTTTCCCGAACCACTGCGGAAAATATTGCCGGAAGACCCCTCTGAGCGATTCACCTTTCTTCTGCCCGAAACCTTTGTGCTTCCTCCGTCGCCTTCGCTGACCGTCTCCCTGGTGCGTCAGGCCTCTTCTTTGTGGTGGCGCGCTTTTGCTTCTGACATGGCGGAAAAGAGCGCGGCCGAAATGCGTTCTCTGGCGACCCTCGCCTCCATCATCGAGAAGGAGATCCGCAAGGAGGAGGAGCGCCCTATCGCGGCAGGAGTGTTTCAGAATCGACTGGAGCGGAAAATGCCCCTTCAGTCCTGCGCGACGGTCGTCTACGCATGGAAACTCCAGGGGCGTATCCTTCGGACGCTGACCTACGAGGATCTCAAAGTCGAATCGCCTTTCAATACCTATCTCCATCCGGGTCTGCCGCCAGGACCGATTTGTGTTCCCTCCCGAAATTCCTGGTCCGCCGCATTGCACCCCGAGGAGCACGATCTTCTCTACTTCGTGGCGGACAACAAGGGAGGGCATGTCTTTTCCCGGAGCTACAAAGAGCACCTGGATGCCCAGAGGAAAATCCGCAATGAAAACCGCTGATGTGGGCCGTCCGGCGTTTTCCGAGTTTCCGGACATGGTCTGCATCAGCATCCGCCTTCCCCGGGAATGGATATTTTCCCTGAGCTGGACCGTGGATGCCTACGAAGGGATTGGCTTTGTCCGTACCGACGATGCTCTGAAGAGGACTGTCTCCCTTTTTTGTCCCACCGAGCAGGAGGGGGAAGTCCTCGCTCTTCTGGAAGCTCTCCGGAAGGAGGGGATTCCTCTCGAAGTGACGGAACGTCGCGGGGCCTCTTCTTCTCGGGGAACGCCGAGGTGCTCCCTCGGAGAATGGGAGAAGGAAGAGGATACGGAGTTTTCATGAAGAATGCGACGACGCAGGAGGAATGGTGGAATGGCGGATTGGAGTGAGAAACACTCAAACCTGGAGGGCAAACGCTGCCCCGGATGTGGCGTTCCCTTTCAGTGCGAGAAGGAGGACCAACCCGGCTACGTTCCTTCGGCAGTGGAGGAAGGCGAAAAAGTGGTGTGTCGGCGTTGTTTCGGGCTGATTCACTACGGAATTCTCAGCAAGGCTCCCTTGGGAGACGAGTCGCTGTTCCGTGCCCTGAAGAGCGCTTCGGCCAGGGTGGACGGCTTTCTTATCGTCTGTGACGTTTCCGATCCGGAAACGTTGCCGAGGGTTCTTGACGTGGCGGGAAACGAAAAACCCGTCCTGACCGTGCTCAACAAAGCGGATCTCCTTCTCCGCTGGATGACACCCGCGCAGATCGAAGCCCATTTCGTTCGACGGTTCGGCCTGCATCCGGGATTGACCATCGCGCTCTCCGCGAGGGACGGACATTGCGCCAAGCCTTTACGGGAGTTACTCCAGCGAACGTTCCCCGGCGAAAAGGCCGTTCTGGCCCTGGGGGCGACCAACGCGGGCAAGAGCACGCTCCTGTCGATTCTTTCGGAGGACCGAAGGCTTTCGGTTTCCCGTCTCCCCGGGACGACGCTCGGAGAGGTCATTCTTCGCACTCCCTGGGGGCTCACGCTGCTCGACTATCCCGGATTCAAGCTGTCCAATCCCTTTTTGGCGCAGCTCTGTCCCCAGTGCCTCGTCGCGGCGGTTCCACGGAAGAGGCTCTTCGCCAAGGGCTTCGAACTGCACCCGGGAATGAGCTACATGTTCGGTGGCCTGGGATGGATTCGCGTTCTCGATTGCGGGAGCCGCGGATGGGTGAAGATGAACGCCTTTGTCCCCGAAGATATCCCCCTGCACAGGACGAAAGCGGGAAAGGAACGGGAGCTTCTCGACAGGCACAGTGGCGATCTTTTCCGTTTTCCCTGTCGTGCCTGCTGGGATGCCCTGAAGGCGAACATGAAGGAGCCGGGGTTTTCCATCCGTGTCGCCGAGGGAGAGGATTTGGTTTTTCCCGCGCTCGGGTGGGTGTCGGTGCAGACCGGAGAGGCGGAACTCGAAGTTGTGGCTCCGGAGGGCTGCGCGCCCCTGGTTCGCTCCTGGCTTGTGGATCTTCGAAAGGCAGGGCACCGTTTCCCGCGGAAGAGGCGCTGAGTGGGGAACCCGGAGAGTGCATGAACAAGGAAAATATGGACAGATAAAAGTGAAACGATGAAGAAGCGCGGTTCGCACGTGCCGACGAAGAAAGCCGCCTCGTTGCGGAAAGGAGTACGCCATAGATGAGAGACCGATTGAGAGAAGAGCTCGTCGCTTTGGGACGTCGCGGGGATGTGTACGTCGACCTCTATGTCCAGTCGGGAGCCGGACACGGCATGAGTTACGACGACGGGAAGATCGAACAGTCGTCGTCCTTCGTCTCCCAGGGGACAAGCGTGCGTTCCCTTCAGGGGAGTCATTCCATCATCTCCCACGCACCGGGCATCGGGGCGAACGTCGCCTGGGGGTGTTACGCGGACATCGCGGCAGCCCATGGTGTTTCCGCCCGCCGGGAGCCCTCCGCCGCGTTTTTGATGGAACCCGCCGAACCCTTCGACCCCCCCTCGTGGGAGTTTGTCCACCGGGTGGATCGGGAGATCCGGTCCATGTCGTCGGCGATCTCTCAGGTGGCATTCCGTTTCCGTACCACCCGGCAGCGCATCTTTCTCGCGAACGGCCTGGGCAGTGTCGCCGAGGACTCTCGGCAGTACTGTACTTTCTCCGCGCAGGTCGTCGCCTCGAAAGGGGACGTCCTTCAGACCGGATACGAGGTGCGGGCGGAGCAGCTTTCCCTGGAGGAGTTCCTCAGAACTTTCGATCCTCTTTCCGTTGCGAGGACGGCGGCGCTTCGGGCGCTCCTCATGCTCGATGCCATGGCGTGTCCCGCCGGTCCCATGCCGGTGGTGCTCTCCGGAGAAGCGGGGGGGACCATGGTGCACGAAGCGGTGGGGCACGGTCTGGAGGCGGACATCGTCCAGAAGGATTATTCCGTCTACCGGGGGCGGATCGGGGAAAGAGTGGCCTCCTGCGGTGTGACTCTCGTGGACGACGCCACTCTGGGGGGCGGCGCTTACGGGAGTTTCTCCGTGGACGACGAAGGCACTCCTGCGGCGCGGACCGTTCTCATCGAAGAAGGTGTGCTCAAAGGATATCTCACGGATGTCGAATCGGCCCTTGCCGGAGACCTGCCCCTTTCCGGAAACGGAAGGAGGGAATCCTACCGGCATCTGCCGCAGCCGCGTATGAGCAACACCTACATTCTTCCGGGAAAGAGTTCCCCCGAGGATATCGTTGCTCAGGCGGAACGGGGCCTCTTTGTGAAGAAACTCGGAGGAGGCGAAGTGAACCCTACCTCTGGAGACTTTGTCTTTCACGTGACGGAGGGATATCTCATCGAAAAGGGGCGCGTGGGCAGGCCTGTCCGTGGGGCCGTTCTCACGGGAAACGGTCCTCAGGTGCTGCAGGATATTCTCGCGGTGGGAAACGATCTTTTCTTTCTTCCGGGAACCTGTGGAAAGGGTGGACAGGGTGTTCCCGTGACGGACGGACAGCCCACGCTTCTTCTCAGGGAAATCACGGTGGGAGGCAGCGACGTCGATCATGGCGCGGACTAAGAACGGGAAAGCGAACGGAGAAGAACCGGCACTGTCGCCTCTCGCTCCCGAGGGCGGCGGAGGTGGCGTGGTCCGCAAAAGGAGCGCGAAGCGTTCCGGGGATATCCTTCCGCCCTTTCTCGGAATGACCTTTTCCCTTCTCGCACTTCTGTCGTTTCTCTATCTTCTCGCGACGATCCTCACGCCGTGGACGGGAGTGTGGGGGCGGAACTGCGCGGCGTTCCTTCTCTCCAGCCTCGGCGGAGGCAGCGTCTTCCTCCTTTTTTTCGGGATCTACATAGCTGGAGCATCGCTCGTGGAGCGCCCCGTGCCGAAACCCTTCCGCCAGTTCGGGGGGACGGCGGTACTTTACGCTGCTGTCGCCATGTTGCTGGGCTTGCAGCGTCTGCTTGGTTTTCGGATCTCCCTGCGCCAGTTCGCACCAGGAATCGTCGGCGAGACACTTTCGGAATTTCTCGTGACCAACCTCGGTCCCGCCGGAACGGTGCTCGTCGGACTGGGACTTTTGCTTTCCTCGCTCATCCTGTACGGCTGTTTTGACCCGGAAAAGCTCGGGGGGATCCTGCTCCGCCTCAAGGCCGTTTTTTCTCTGGTCACTCTTCGGAAAAAGAGTGAGCTTCCCGTTCCCGAAGTTGCTCTCCCATCCCCTGAAGAGTTCTCTTTTTCGCCGGACGGGGACAAGGTCCCGGAACAGGGTGTTTCCGCCCTGTCCGAAGAAGCCGGGACGTCTTCGCCGGCCTCCCTGTTCCGTGAAAACGGCTCCGGTGGGGAGGCGCCTTGTCTTGTCCTCTCTGGAGGATCCGCCGCCGACGATTCCGAAGAGCCCGCCGGGGAAGAGAATGGATCGGTGTTTCGAAGGCCTTGCAACGCGGCCCGAACGGTATCGGCGCCTCTGCAACGGATCGAGGAGGAACGGAACGATTCCGGCTCCGAGGTGGAGAGGGTGGAAAGGGCCGAACGGAATCGGCCGCCGACAGCGGAAGAAGGCAAACCCTGCGAAACGGGACGTCATGACTTTGTTCCCGAGGAAACGCCACTTGCCACCGATCCTCTCGAACAGCTTCTGGCGATTGAGGAAGAACACTCCTGCGTTGACGGGCAGGACGATTTCGTCCTCCCCGGAGAGAAGGACGGGAGAACGTTTCCGGCTCCCCTGGAGGTGCTGGGTCCTCGGGAGGAACCTCTCCGGGAGATCACGGAGGAGCAGATTGCCTCTCAGGGAGAGCGTATCATCCGCACTCTCGGAGAGTTCGGTGTCGAGGCGGCACTGGCGGAGACCGTGGTGGGGCCTACGGTGATCCAGTTTCGCCTTCAGCTCGCCCCGGGCATCAAGGTAAGCCGAGTGGCGGGGCTCGCGAACGACCTCGCCGTCGGACTCGCCGTACCGAGTCTCCGCGTGGAGGCTCCCATTCCGGGAAAACCCTACGTCGGGGTGGAAATTCCCAACCCGGAACGAGTCACGGTTCTGCTTCGTTCGTTGCTGGAGGAAGAGCTTTTCCGGAACACCAGGGCGGATCTTCCACTTCCCGTGGGTGTGAGTGTCGATGGCCGCCCCATGGTGATGCCCCTTGAGGACATGCCCCACCTTCTCGTGGCGGGAACCACCGGTTCGGGAAAGAGCGTCTTCATCTCAAGCTGTCTCATCGGACTCACCTTTCTCCGACGCCCGGAGGAACTGCGCCTCATTCTCGTCGACCCGAAACGGGTGGAGATGACGTTGTACGAGAGGATTCCCCATATTCTCACGCCTCCCGTCGTGGATTCCAAAAAGGCAGTGCATGCCCTTGCCTGGGCAATCCGGGAGATGGAGCGCCGGTACGAAGTGTTTGCCCGGGCCAGGGTGCGGCATCTCAAGGCGTACAATGCCAAGACCCTTCCCAAGGACCGGCTTCCACACGTGGTCATCGTGGTGGATGAGCTGGCGGATCTCATGATGACCGCACCGAAGGATGTGGAGGACTACATCTGCCGCCTGGCGCAGAAGGCGAGGGCCACGGGAATCCACCTCATTCTGGCCACGCAGCGTCCGTCGGTGAACGTCATCACGGGACTCATCAAGGCGAACATTCCTGCTCGAGTGGCCTTCACACTGCCGACCCAAGCGGATTCGAGGACGATTCTCGACGTGAGCGGAGCGGAGCGGCTTCTCGGAAAGGGAGACATGCTGCTTCTCACCTCCCGTTTTCCCAAACCCCTGCGCTGTCAGGCCACGTGGATCGAGGAGAAATATATCGCCCAGTACGTGGAATATCTGGTCGCGCTTTTTGGAGAACCCGCCTACGTGGACATTGCCGCTCAGGAAGACTCCGGCTTCGGAGAGGGGACACTCTCCGCGGACGATCCCCTGCTGGAGGAAGCGGTCCGTATTGTTCTGGAAACGGGCATCGCCTCGGCGAGTCGTCTGCAGCGCCAGCTCCGGGTCGGATTCACTCGCGCTTCCCGGTTGGTGGATACGATGGAGCAGATGGGTATCGTGGGTCCTCCGGACGGAGCGAGGCCACGGGAAATTCTTGTGGACGAGGACCGGGCGGAGGAGATTCTCGCTTCCCTCTCTCCGAAAGGGGAGCGGAACGGAGCGCTTTATGGGGAAGGAATCTAGGTGCCCATGGAGAGCGCATTGCACTTTCCCCAGATGTCCGTGGACTACGTGGACTACAAGGGACAAAGGGGCACGTTGTCGAAAGAGACGCTCCTCCTCGTGGCGGGGGGGCGGTTCCCCGAACCGGACTGGTTGTACCGTCTCGCCGGAGCATGTCGTGTGTGGAGCGTCGATCGCGGTGCCATGGCCTGCTTCGAGGCGGGTGTCGTGCCGGAAAGGTATGTGGGAGATGCGGACAGTTGCAGCGAGGCGGTGCTGGAGGAATTACGGAAGCGCGACGTTCCTCTGTGCATGCATCCTTCGGAGAAAGCGTGGACGGATCTCCAGCTCGCCTTTCTCGAAGCGCGACATCGTTTCGGCGGTGACGTTCGTGTTCTTGTGACGGGAATTTGGGGAGGCCGGTTCGATCATGCCTGGAGTGCCTGGTTTTCCGTTCTGTGGGCCGAACGGCAGCACGTGGATGTTGCGGCCTTTGCGGACGAGCGGGAGATCTGCGTGTTTCTGAAGGCACCTGCGGAAGCGGACCTGCGCTTTCGCGTTCCTCCCGGGGCGGTGTCCCTTCTTCCTTTGACTCCGGAGTGCTCGGAGGTGAGCATTTCCCGCGTTCGCTGGCCTTTGGCGAATGTCCGTCTCGAGAGCGCCGTTCCCTATGCGATCAGCAACCGTTCTCTGGACGGAGAAACCTGTGAAATCCGGGTCGGACGAGGGACGCTGGGAGTTCACGTTTCCTGGTTCGCCACCGACCCGGAGGAGGAGATGAAGAAAGAGAAAAGTGGGCCGTGCTAAACGGCCCGCTTCACTCTACCGGAACGGAGACATTTAGTGCAGATACGCAACTTCTGCGATTCGCCGAATCCCACGTCAACCTTCACGCTCTGGAGATTGACGAGCCAACGCCGTCTCGTATGGCGATTCGAGTGACTGACGTTGTTGCCCGTGGTCGGCCCTCGCCCGCAACACTGACATACCTTTGCCATGACAATCCCTCCTTGATCCTTACACCGAACAAACAGAGGGATTCTAGCACAGGAAGGCCTTCCGTGCAATGAGATCTTGAACGCCGAGCAAAATCTTGTTGTCGAGTCGCACCGGGTCGGTGATAATGGAGCTTTGAAAGGAGGGACGAACGATGTCCTTTACCGAAGATATGGAGCGGTTGCAGGACGTGACGGTTCGGCTTGAGAAGGAGCAGTTGCCTCTGGAGGAGGCGCTCGCGCTGTTCGAAGAGGGCGTGGCCGTTGTCCGTCGCTGCGAGCGTTTTCTCGGCGAAGCTCGTCAGAAAGTTACTCTTCTCGCTTCCGAGGAAGAACGGGAAGGAGAGGATCAGGGGATTCCCTGGGATCCACTTGAGGAGGAAAAAGACGCATGACATCCTTCGACACGGTGAGAAATTTTCTTTCTGAAACAAGGGAATACGTGGATTCTGCGTTGGAGGAACTGTGTTCCACGCCTCCGGAGGGTGTCCCCGAACGCCTTTGGGAGGCCATGCGCTACTCTCTTCTGGCGGGAGGAAAACGGTTGCGTCCCGCCCTCTGTCTTGCTGCGGGAGAGCTCTTCGGGGAGGCGAGGGAACGTCTTCTCCCCATGGCGCTGGCGTTCGAGATGGTGCACACTGCGTCGCTCATCCACGACGACCTTCCCTGCATGGATGATGATACCCTTCGCCGCGGAAGGCCGACAAACCACGTCGTTTTCGGCGAAGGGCTCGCCCTTCTGGCGGGCGACGCACTTCTCGCGTGGGCTTTCGCCTATCCTGCTGAGCATCTGTCCCTTTGCGGCGTGCCTGCTCCGCGCATTGTTCGCGCTCTCGGTGTCTTCGCGGATGCTGTCGGCCCCAGGGGAATCTGCGGAGGGCAGGTTCTCGATTCCGATCCCGCGAGCAGAAAAGATACTGCCGGATTCGTCAGGGAGATTGCGGAGCAGAAAACGGCAACGCTCATCCGGGCTTCTTTGCTTACCGGGGCGATCCTCGCCGGTGCGGAGGCGACGACATTGCGGCGGCTCTCCGACTATGGAGCGAATTTGGGACTGGCCTTCCAGATTGTGGACGACATTCTGGATGCCACGGCTCCCGTGGAGGAGCTGGGAAAGACCCCGGGCAAGGATGCGGCGCAGGGTAAGACGACCTTCGTGAGTACCTTCGGGTTGGACGGTGCGAAAAAATGTGCTCTCGATGCGACCCGGGAAGCGCAGGCAGCCATCGAAGCCGTCGAGGGAGCGACATTGCTTCGGGATCTTGCAGCCTACCTTGAACACCGGTCCAGGTGAGATGGAGACGACGATGTCCATTCTGGAGAGTATTTCCGGCCCGGCGGACGTGCGGAGACTCCGTTCGTCCGCTCTCCCGGATCTGTGCGAGGAGATCCGCGCTCTCATCACCGAGACGGTTCTTCGCAACGGAGGACATTTGGCCTCGTCGCTCGGGGCGGTGGAACTTGTCGTGGCGCTTTTACGGGCGTTCGATTTTTCGAAGGACAAGCTGCTCTTCGATGTGGGGCACCAAGCCTATGCGTACAAGATTCTCACCTGTCGCAGGGAGCGTTTTTCCACCCTCCGGACCTGGGATGGCGTTTCGGGATATCCTAAACGCTCCGAAAGCGCGTTCGATCATTTCGATGTCGGACACAGCAGTACATCCCTTTCCGCGGCGCTGGGGTACGCAAAGGCGAGAGACCTGTTGGAACAGGATCATTATGTCGTCGCGGTGATCGGCGACGGCTCGCTTCTGAACGGTATGGCCATGGAAGCGCTCAACTGCGCCCGCGAGGCCGACACGAGGGTGCTCTTCATTCTCAACGACAACGAGATGTCCATCAATCGGCGAGTGGGTGGACTCGCGGAGCATCTGGCACGCCTCTCCGTTCATCCCGCCTATCTGAAACTGAAGGAAATGGTGAAGGAGCAGTGCCGTATGCTCCCGAAGGGAGAGAGCCTCGAAAGTGTGCTCGGCAGAGTCAAATCCCAGGTGAAGACCATTCTCCAGCCCTCGAATTTCTTCGAGGATCTGGGGCTCTCCTATTGGGGCCCCTTTGACGGACATGATCCGGAGGAGCTTGAAGACATTCTCCGCCTCGCAAAACTTTATGAAAAACCACTCCTGCTTCATGTGATCACGAAGAAGGGAAAGGGATATCCTGCGGCGGAAAAGGACCCGGCCCGATTTCATGGGATTTCCCCCTCCGTTGTGGGAGGAAGCAGGGGAGAGACGAGCTGGAGCGCCGCCGCCGCGGAGGTGGCGGAGGCGATGGCCGAATCGGATCCGGGCGTGGTCTGCCTCACCGCCGCCATGATGGAAGGGACGAAACTGGCTTCTTTCGCCAAGCGGTTTCCCGATCGCTTCTTCGATGTCGGGATTGCGGAGGAGCACATGGTGACCTTCGCTGCGGGAATGGCTGCGGGAGGTCTGCGCCCCCTGGTCTTCATCTATTCGACCTTTCTCCAGCGCGCCATGGACCAGTTGGTGCACGATACGGCCATGCAGGGACATTCCGTACTCTTTGCCCTGGATAGGGCGGGCCTGGTCGGAGAGGACGGCGAAACGCATCACGGTGTACTTGATGTCGCCTGGTGCAGGGCCGTTCCCGGGCTGACTCTCGCGGCGCCGCGGGACCGCAGGGATTTGGAGTTTTTGTTCTCTTGGGCGCACCGGAACAAAGGGCCTCTTGTCGTGCGCTATCCCCGGGGATGTGCGCCCGCCGAGATCTGTCGGACTTCCTCGATTTCCGCCTGCACCCCCTGGGGGCACGCGGAGATTCTCTTCGAGGGAACCGAGTGGGTCTGTCTCGGGTTCGGGAGCACCATTCCGCTTCTCCTTGAGGCCCGCGCTCTTGCGGAAGAACGGAACATTCCGATGCCCACCGTGGTGGATCTGCGCTTTCTCAAACCTCTGGACGAAGCCCTGCTTCAGGACGTGCTTGCGCGGCATCGTCTGGCCGTGATGGTGGAAGAAGGATCTCTGGCGGGAGGCATCGGCGAGGCCGTGGCGGAGCTGGCTGGAAGGCTCGAAAACGGGGCGAAGGTGCGACGTCTCGGTGTTCCCGATGCGTACATTCCTCAGGGGACGCCGAGGGAGCAGCGAGAGTACTGCGGTCTCACGGCGGAGAACGTGCTGGGTCTCTTTCATGGCTGATCGGGACGAGGGGGAAGATCTCACGTTTTCGCAAGTGCGGCATCTTGCTGCACCGTCCAGGATGCGCCTCGATCTCGTTCTCGTGAAGAACGGTGTGGTCGCCACGCGGAGTCTGGCCCAGAGTCTCATCGATGACGGAAGAATTTTCGTGGATGGGCTGGTCGCCACCAAGGCGGCGACGCTCGTGGATCCGGGAAGAAAGATAGAGCTTCGCTGCGAGGAACGCCGATGGGCCAGTCGGGGAGCCTATAAATTGCTCAGAGGACTGGATGTCTTCGGTATTTCTCCGGAGAAGAAGGTTTGCATGGATGTGGGCGCCTCCACGGGAGGATTTTCGGACGTACTCCTGGAACGAGGGGCGGAGAGAATCTATGCGGTGGATGTGGGGTACGGGCAGCTCGCCTGGCGCCTCCGCAACGATCCCCGTGTAGTCGTCATGGAGAGGACCAACGCACGCCATCTTTTGCCGGAACAGTTTTCCGAGACCATGGATCTCATCGTTTCCGACGCGTCCTTCATTTCGTTGCGTCTGTTGCTGCCGCCTCTCGAGAACCTGCTCTCCCCCTCGGGCGAGATGGTTGTTCTCGTGAAGCCTCAGTTCGAAGCAGGAAGAGAGCGCGTCGGGAAAAAGGGTGTCGTACGGGATCCTCGTGTTCACGAGGCAGTTCTCCTGGAGTTTCGGGACTTTGTTCATACATCGTTGCGGCTTTTTCTGCACGGGGTGGATTTTTCACCCCTGCGGGGGCCCCAGGGCAACATCGAATTTCTCGCACATCTCTCCTTCTCCGAACCAGCCCGTCCGCCGGACGACGCGAATCTTGCCCGTGTTGTCCGAGAAGGGCATGCTCGTACGGAAGATTCTTCCGAAACGCAGTGTGGAAGGGAAAAGGGTTCGACGACTCCTCCAGGATGATCCGAAAGGTGGAAACGGTGACATGAACAGACGTGTGGGGCTCATGGTGAACACCCAGAAGAAAACGGCACTCGTCATTGCACAACGGTTGATTCTCTGGGGGCAGCGTGAGGAAGTCAACTTTCTCGCGCCTCCCTACGAGGCCTCGCTTCTCGGTATTCCCGGCGTCTCCGATCAGGAATGGCGGGACAGCGTCGATTTCGCCGTCGTGATCGGCGGAGACGGTACGTTTTTGAGAGCCGTTCGCTACGTTTTGGGCTGTGACATTCCCCTTTTCGGCATCAATGCGGGAAAACTCGGGTTTCTTGCGATTGGGAATCCGGAGACTGCCGAGGCGGATGTGTCCGCGATTCTCCGGGGAGAACACGAGGTGCAGCATCGCCGCCTCATTGAAGGAAAGGTGTGGCGCGGAAGCGGTGGAGATGCCTCACGGAGCGCTCCCGTCCATGTTCTTTATGCGCTGAACGATCTGGTCATCACCAAGGGTGCGTTCGCAAGGCTCATCTATCTGCAGATTTTCGTGGGAGGGCGGCACCTCAACACCTTCCCCTCGGACGGAATGATCATCTCCACTCCGACGGGGTCCACGGCCTATGCGCTTTCCGCGGGAGGTCCCATCGTTCCTCCCCACGTGCCGTGCATGCTGCTCGTTCCCATCTGCGCGCATACCCTGTATGCCCGCCCTCTTGTGCTGGGTGAGCATGACACGGCCACCTTCGTCGCCTTGGGCGAGCATCGGGAACTCATGCTCACTCAGGACGGGCAGCTCGGATACGAAATTCTTCCCGGAGACAGGGTCGAGGTTGCGCTCTCGAAAGACAAGACGATTTCCACCATTTCACTTCCCCATAGAGATTATTACGCTCTCCTCCAGGAGAAGTTCCAGTGGGGGAGAAGCGCCATGGACGGTCCTTTGGGGACGGAGGGATTCTGAATCATGCTGGAGGAGCTCCACGTGCGCCATGTGGGTGGAATCGCCTCGGCGGTGCTGCGGTTCCGATCCGGATTCATCGCAATCACCGGCGAGAGTGGTGCGGGGAAGAGCAGTCTCGTACGGGCGCTGGAATTCGTCTCGGGGAAGAGAGCCCAGACCTCCATGATTCGGGTGGGCAAGGAGGAAGCGGAGGTACAGGCCCTTCTCGCCATGGACCGGATCGAGGGATTGCCCGAGGAATGTCGTCCCCAGGAAGGAACGCTCGTGGTCCGTCGCGTACTCTCCCGTAGCGGGCGGGGAAAGAGCTACATCCAGGGGAACCCGGTACCGCTGCATCTTCTCGCCCGATCCCTCGAAGGCGCCGTCGAAATTCAAAGCCAGTTTGCCCACCTGAATCTTCTCGATTCGGGACAACAGATGGAGATACTGGATGTCTTCGGCGGGCAGGAAATTCTGGAGATTCGCAGGGAACTGGGGCGAACCATCGCGGAGGCGCTGGACGGGGAACGGGAAATTGCGCTCATCCGGCAACGCAGAGCCGAACTGGAGGAGCGATACGAAAATCTCGAGGAACTGACCCGCCAGGTAGGGCGCCTCGGAATCGTGCCGGATGCAGAAGAGCAGTGGAACAGGGAACTGATATCTCTCGGAGAAAAACTCAAGAGAGCGGTGCGACTTCAGACGGCAGTGGAGGTGCTCTGGGGGAATGCTTCCGACGCGGGAATCCTGGCAAAGCTGGAAGATCTCTTTCGGGAACTTCCGGAACTGACCGAGGAGCGGGAGGACCTTTCTGTCCTGGCCTCGGGCAATGAAGCACTGGAGCGCCTGCAGTCTCTCGGTGTGGCGCTTCGGAACGCCCTTGGGGAGCGTACTCCGGAGGAATTGGAGCACGAGGCGGATGTTCTGGAGAGCCGGATCGGAGCGCTTCGGAAACTCAAGCGTCAGTTTCGGGTCGCTACCGCAGAGGAGTTGCTGGATCGTTGTGCCGCGGCAAAGGGAGATCTGGCCTGGCTCGAATCCAGCCGGGAAGAGCTTGAACAGCTTCGTAAAAAACAGGAGCAGCTTCGCCGTGATGCGGGACGCCTTGCAATGCAATTACGCCGCCTTCGTAGCGCGGCCGCGTCTGACCTGGAAAAACGGATCAACGCGGTTCTTGATGAACTTGCCATGGAAGGGATGACCTTTTCCGTTCGGCTTCACTTTCTGGATAAGGTGCGCTCCGGTGGCGCGGAAGAAGTTGCCTTCGCCCTGGCGGTGGGAGGTGCCGAGGCGGGACCGGTGAACAAGGTCGCCTCCGGCGGCGAGTTGAGCCGCCTCTTGCTGGCCCTTCAGCTCTCCCTTCCCCAGGAGCGCCTTCCCTCTGCGCTCGTCTTTGACGAGGTGGAAGCAGGCCTCGGCGGAAGGGCGGCGCTGCTTGCCGGGTACAAGCTCAAGGACCTCTCCGAAAAATGCCAGGTCCTTCTCATCACCCATGAGGCGACGATCGCCGCCCTGGCGACCCAACACTTCGTGGTCACCCGGGAGGGAGATCAGACGTTTGTGAACGAAGTGGAGGATGAGATCCGGGTGCGTGAGATCGCCCGAATGCTCTCGGGAGACGCCGATTCCCCCGAGGCGTGCGCTCACGCACGAAGACTTCTCCTCGAGGGAAACAGCGCTATGAATGGGGTGGAAGCGGCAGCGTCTCGTCCCAACGCTCAATGAACGGGGATTCTTCACCCTTCAGGAGAGCCGTAAAAGCCGCCAATGCTTTTCGGGCATCCCCTAGCGGATAGGGGAAGGCGTTCCAGTGTTCACTGTCCTCTCCGTCGTGGTTCGGGATGACGTTGCCGAAACGCGGGGCGAGACAGATCTCCTTCAGCGCGCTTCCTGCTCGGCGCTCCACCTCTTCAAGGTCGGGAAGAGAAAGAATTCCCTTCTGCCGTTGCATGCGCCGGAGAAGTTTCCTTCTCATGACGTCCGTGACGAATTTCTGCAGGGGCACGCCGCTCTCCGGGCTGCCCAGGAAACGGATCTCCTCAAGGCAAAAGGGTGACAGAAAGGCACACGTCACGGAAATTTCCTCTTCCGTGGCCAGACTGAGGAGCTGCTCGCCAACGAAAGGGTTGCCCTCGAAGAGAAGGCGTTTTGTTCGGAGTGTCGCCTTGATATCTCCCGCGTCGAGGCCCTGGAGATCCCCTCGAACCTCGAAGACGTGGAAGTCCTTTTTTTCGCCCATGTGCTCAATCGTTTCCCGTGAGCGGAAATGATAATCCACGCCGTTGCGTTCACCCGGACGGGGTGAACGGCTGTTGTAGAGGACAAGGGGTTCCAGTTCCGCCGCAAGACGCGGATGGAACGTTTTGAACGCCGCAATCAGCGGGCCCTTCCCCACACAGGAGGGACCCGCGAGAATGACCAGACCCTGCATGTCCACCACCTCCTCGGAAAAGACCATACTCCCCGCACCGTGGTACGGTCAACAGGTGTGATCCGGCATTTCCGGATCGCTGGGGATGATTCCCTCCTCTTTCGGAGAGACGAAAAAAATTTGACGAATATTGACGAAGCATGTCCGTGCGAGATATACTTGCTCAAAGGGGAGAAAACGATGGAATACACCGTGGTCGCACAGAACCGGAAGGCTAGGTTCGATTTTCACATTCTCGAAACGTTCGAAGCAGGGATCGTTCTCACAGGAACGGAAATAAAATCTGTGCGGGCCGGCAAGGCGAACCTGAGGGAAGGGTATGTCCGTATAGACGGGGGGGAGCTTTGGCTTGTGAACGTGCACATTTCTCCCTACGAACAGGGGACGCACTACAACCACGAACCTCTTCGGCGGAGAAAACTGCTCATGACACGCCAGGAGATCCGACGTCTCGCGAGCAAGGTGCAGGAAAAGGGATTGACTCTTATCCCCCTGCGCATGTATATTAAAGAGTCTCGATGGGCCAAGATCGAAATCGCCCTCGCGAAGGGAAAACAAGCGCACGACAAGCGTGATGCCGTCGCTGAGCGGGATGCGAATCGGGATATGGCCAGGGCTGTTCGCCGGAATCGGGAAGAGTGAGAAAGGGGGCGTACGGTTTCGACGGCAGGTTGGAGGGTCTGGAGGAGCAGGCCGAGGTGCCGTGACCTCGCTAAACTGCGGCAAAAACAATAATTGCCAACGATAACTTCGCACTGGCTGCCTAAGGTGTAGCCACGTTTCCTTCTTTCGCACCGCTGGGAGGAAGAGGAACGTCACAAACAGTGGTTGCTCCGGGAAGCCCGTTTCCGTCTTTCCGGCTAAGATCAGGAGACTTGGAGTCGGCTATCCCGCCTTCGGGAGAGACGGCTCGACATTAAAACGAAGGATAAGCCTGTAGCCGCCACCATGGCTGGCCCCTGTCGGACCGGGGTTCGATTCCCCGCGCCTCCACCATTTTGAAAAAGACAACCCGTCTCTCCAGAGTGATTCTCTGGGTAGACGGGTTTTCTTTTTCCCCTTGTATTCAAAGGGTTTCGGCCGTTTTGACATCTTTCCTAAGCACCTCTCCGCACCATCGATTCCCCCATCTCCCAGCTTTTTTCTCTGTTTGGTCCCTGATTCTCTGCGTTGTGTGCGTCACGTTGTGCAAAAAGGTTTTCATGGTGTTTGGCGGCCGTCTACGGCGATGAGCCACACTTTCCTAGGAGTGCTGTTTTTGGCGGTTGTCTTAGGGAATCTCTGAAAAGCTCCGCGCCAATGGCCAGTGGTTACGCCCGTGAGCAGACCTTTGCGGTCTTATATCCGGACGAAAGCGTTTGACAATCGGCCCATGCCTAAATATATTAGAGGATATTTTAGGTTGGGGAAGCTGTGCCCGCATCCCTTTTTTCATCTCTGGCGTGACTATTAACCCAATCGCCCATGAGGAGCTAGAGAAATGGCCGAGATGGAGGACTGCTGGTTATCAGTAGACGAGATAGGCAAGTACCTCGGTGTCAGCAGTGACACCGTGTATCGCTGGATCGACAAGCATGCGATGCCCGCCCATCGCATGGGCCGTCTTTGGAAGTTCAAGAAAGACGAGGTTGACGAGTGGGTGAAGGCTGGCGGCGCGGCGGACAAGAGCAGACAGGATCAAGCTGAATGAGCAGGAAGAACGGAAATAACAATTCAGTCGATTTGGATATCGGGACCCTCTCCGGGCATCTCTGGGAGGCGGCCAATATCTTGCGCGGTCCTGTCGACGCGGCCGATTTCAAGACCTACATCTTCCCGCTGCTGTTCTTCAAGCGGCTCTCCGACGTCTATGACGAGGAGTATGCCGTGGCCTTGGAAGAGTCTGGCGGTGACGTAGAATTTGCCCAATTCCCCGAGAACCACCGTTTCCAGGTCCCAGATGACTGCCACTGGAAGGAAGTCCGAGCCAAGAGCGCCAATATCGGCCATGCGCTCCAGAAGGCCATGCGCTGCATCGAGCAGGCCAACCCGGACACCCTGCACGGCATCTTCGGCGATGCCCAGTGGACCAACAAGGACCGCCTTTCGGACGCGCTGCTCAAGGACCTGATCGAACACTTCTCGTCGCTCAACCTGGGCAATGAGCACTGCAAGGCGGACATTCTCGGCCAGGCCTATGAATACCTGATCAAGAAATTTGCCGACCTGACCAACAAGAAGGCCGGTGAATTCTATACTCCGCGTTCCGTGGTCGCGCTGATGGTTCGCATCCTTGCGCCCAAGGCCGGAGAAACCATTTATGAAC
>Ga0228536_1000656_pt1 | contig 54746 bp, 57 predicted proteins | sample SJ1Smetagenome_FD_168611 | JGI IMG/M metagenome (GOLD analysis project Ga0228536, IMG submission 168611) | Enriched culture of PCE-dechlorinating microbial communities from Ithaca, New York, USA - SJ1.S | ecosystem: Engineered > Modeled > Simulated communities (microbial... > Unclassified...
GGCGGCCGCGGCGGGGGGGCGGGGGCGCGGGGGGGGGGGGGGGGGGGGGGGGGGGGGGGGGGGGGGGGGGGGGGGGGGGGGGGGGGGGGGGGGGGGGGGGGGGGCACGCCCCGGCGCGTGAGGCAAGCCGCCTTGAGCCTGAGGTTTCCAGACGGCCGGACAGCCCGGCGCGTGGAGTTCCCGATGGCCGAAAGACGGCTCTCCCCGAAATCCGGCGATGCGGACTCCGGGGAGAGGCAAAGGGTCCGGGTAAAAAACCCGGAAGACCGCAATGGCCCTATCGGGACAGGTGCTAGTCCCGGTATTCCTTGATCTTGGTCTTGAGCACCTCGCGCATGTAGTCGAGTTCGATCTTCATGGTCTCGGCCTCCTGGATGAGCCGGGCCTGTTCGGCCTTGGCATCGGCATGCAGGGACGCCAGGGCGTCCTTGCCCGCCTGGGTGGTCTCGGCCGCCATGCGGCGTTCCACGTCGAGGAGGCGGTTGTCCGCTTCTTCCAGACGTCCCTTGATCTCCCGGTATTCACCGGCCATGCGGTCCACGTCGACCTTCAGCGTCTCGGGCATGAGCTGGTCGGCCTGCTCCATGGCCGGGGTCTTGGCCGGCCGCTTGGCCATGGCCCGGGCCTCATGCGCCGGCAGGGCCAGGAGAAAGACGGCCAGGCACAGGGCGGCAATTCCAATGGAGAGCAGGGACGGTGCGGCGGCGCGGGACAGTTTCATGGAGTTCCTCGGTAGGTTGGGCACAGGCCGGGCGAAAGCAGCGGTCATGGTTGCGGACATGGGGGGGTTGTATCAAGTGGCCCAAAAAAAACAACCCGCCCCAAGGCCCCGCCATGCCCCAAAACGGGCCTGGGATGCGGTAATTCCCGGCCATGCTTCCGATGTCATTCATGTTTCGCCTCGCGAGGCTTGCGCGCCACCGCGTTTGAGGGTAACACCTTTTTGGACCATCAGCCCCATTCGTGCGCCATGTTCCGGGTATGCTGGTGGAAAAAAGGTGATTTCCAGGGCGATATGCCATGAAAAACGCGCTCGACGCCTTTCCTCCCCAGGTTCCGGCGGGATTTTCCCCGGGCTTCGACGGCCCTCCACCCGCCTGGGACGGCGGCGTGCTTGAGGTGCGTCTGGGCGGCCGGGTCTTTCGCCTCCTGCGGGAAGAGGACATGGAGGCCCTGTGGGAGCGGGTGGGGGATGAGGATTTCGGCGAGGACGAGCGCATGCCCTACTGGGCCGAGTTGTGGCCCGCCAGCCTGCTTCTGTGCCGATGGCTTTTCGCAAAAAGCGCGGACATCTCCGGCAAGCTGTGCCTGGAGCTGGGGTGCGGCCTGGGGCTTTCGGCCATGGCCGGTGCGGCGGCCGGGGCCCGGGTGGCGGCCATGGACTACGAGTGGCGCGCCGTGGCCCAGGCCAAGGGGAACGCCGCCCGCAATCTCTCGACCGTTCCCTTCTTCACCCGCATGGACTGGCGCGCCCCGGCCTTCCGGCCCGGCACGTTTTCCTTTTTGTGGGGCAGCGACATCCTGTACGAAACCCGGTTCCACGCCCCGCTGACGCCGCTTTTTGACTCGCTTCTGGCCCCGGGCGGCCGCATCTGGCTGGCCGAACCCGAGCGCAAGGTGTCAGAGCCGGTGTGGGGCGGCTTTGCGGCGGCCGGGTTTCAGGTCACGCGCCTGTATGCGGTCAAGGTGCCGTTTCAGCATTACCAGACCACCGTCAACCTGTGGGAGCTGACCCGTTAGGGTCGCCGGAGGAACAGACATGGGCAAGACCATCCGTTTCGGCGTGTCGCTCAACTCCGAACTGCTGGAGAAGTTCGACCTGCTGTGCCAGGACAAAAGCTACCAGACCCGCTCCGAGGCCATCCGCGACCTCATCCGCAACGTCCTGGTGCAAAAGGAGTGGGAGCAGACCGACCGGGAGATCGCAGGCGTGTTGTCGCTGGTCTACGACCACCACCAAAGCGACCTGGCCCAGCGCCTCACGGAGATCCAGCACGAAACCCACGACCTGATCCTCTCGGCCCTACACGTGCACCTGGACCACCACAATTGCCTGGAGGTGCTCATCCTGCGCGGCCCCGGGGAGCAGATTCAGAAACTGTCGCAAAAACTCATCTCCACCAAGGGCGTCAAGCACGGCAAGCTGACCCTGACCACCACCGGCCAGGATATCGTGTAGCCGCGTCCGGTCCCGGGCGACATGCCGTTTTTCCCAGGTCCGGCCCTGGGCAGGCCCGGGGCATGCCACGGCCGCGTTCACGCCGCCCGGGCCGCCCGGGCATGCGCACGGCGCGGTATCAACCCGGGAGACGCCGCGTCCGGTTGGCCGCGCGCCTGATCCGTCCCGACCCGCGCCAGGCGCCGGGCTCGATTCCCATGGACAATTGATGTAGGCTTCGCCGCCGCCCATCGGGGGAAGGGAAACAGCCGCTTCCTGCCGGGGATGCCGGCGGCGACGTCCAACCGGGAGCAGACATGCAAGACGTGCAAAGCGGGCCGGCCGAGGTGCCCATTCCCCTGGACCGCGTGGGAATCCGGGGCATCAGGCTTCCCCTCCTGGTCCGGGACCGGGAGCGCGGACGGCAGCATACCGTGGCCAGCGTGGAGCTGTCCGTGGATCTCCCCGCCGATTTCAAGGGCACCCACATGAGCCGTTTCGTGGAGGCCCTGGAGAGTTGGTCCGGTATCCTGGACTATGGGGCCTTCAAGGTGCTCCTTGTGGATCTGGCCCGCCGCCTGGAGGCCGGAAACGCCCACCTGACCTTCAGGTTCCCGTATTTCGCCAAAAAGGCCGCTCCGGTGAGCGGGGCCACGGGCCTGCTCGATTACGGCTGCATGGTGTCGGGCGAGCTTTCGGGCGGGGTCTTCACCCTGACGCTCGGGGTGGACGTACCGGTGATGACCGTGTGCCCCTGCTCCCTGGCCATCTCCGACGGGGGAGCGCACAGCCAGCGGGCCGTGGTGCGCATCCGTTGCCGGGGGCAGGGCTTCGTGTGGCTCGAGGAGCTCATCGAGATCGCCGAGGGAGCGGCCTCATCCCCGGTCCATGCCCTGCTCAAGCGTGAGGACGAGAAGTACGTCACCGAGGCGGCCTTCGCCAAGCCGGCCTTCGTGGAGGACGTGACCCGGACCGTGGCCAAGGCCCTGTCGGGCCATCCGCGCGTGGCCTGGTATTCGGTCGAGGTGGAGAGCCACGAATCCATCCACAACCACAACGCCTTCGCCGGCATCGAGGGCCGCAAAGACCCCCCTCCTGCGGGGTGATCCGCGCCGCCGTCCCTTCGATGTCATTGTCTGCCCACCGGCTTTGTGATAGGTACCGCGCCATGTCCTTCGACATCTCCCAGTTCCTGCGAACCAATAAGATGATCTTCATCTGGGTTCTTTTTTTCGCCCTGGTCTCCGTGGCCCGGGCTTACGGCCTTTTCGGCCTGGTATTTATCACCTTTATCCTGTGTTTCACCTTCAACAACGTCATCAAGTGGCTGTGCAGCCGGACCCGGATCCACCGCGTGGCCTGGACCGTGGCCGTGTATCTGGTCTTTTTGGCCGTGATCGTCACCATCCTGTCCTTCGTCCTGCCCAAGCTGGTCTTCGAAGCCAGGGCCTTCGTGCAGAAACTCCCGGAGATGATGGACAAGGTCTCCCGATTCCTGGACCAGACGGCCGTCCAGTCTCCGGACATGGCCGTGCCGGTGATCCGCATCAAGAAGTTTTTGTCCGTGGAGAACATCGCGGGCACGGACCTGGAGGGGCTTTTCAACCTGGTGGTCACCTGGTTCAACCAGGTCACCAGCTACGTCTCCTATTTTCTTTTGGGCACGCTTTTCAGCTTTCTCATCCTGCTCGATTTTCCCACCCTGCGGCGCCAGACCGCCGCCCTGCGCAACTCCCGGCTCAAGGCGTTCTACGAGACCATGGCCGACAGCGTGGCCCAGTTCGCCCTGACCGTGGGCACGGCCTTCCAGGCCCAGATGCTCATCGCCCTGGCCAATACCATGCTGACCGCCCTGGGCCTGTGGGTACTGGGCATCCATCCCATCGTGCTTCTGTGTACCGTGGTCTTTTTCTGCGGCCTGATCCCGGTCCTTGGGGTGTTCATCTCCTCGGTGCCCATCCTGCTCGTGGCCTTCAACGCCGACGGCCCGATACTGGTTTTCTGGGCCCTGTGCATGATCGTCCTGGTGCATCTTTTCGAGGCCTATGTGCTCAATCCCCGGATCATCTCCGTGGTCTTCAAGATCAGCCCGCTTTTGATCCTGATCATCGTCTATCTCGGCCATGTCTTTTTCGGATTGTGGGGCATGCTCCTCGGCGTTCCCGTTTCCGTCTTCATTTATCGTCATTTCATCGAGGGGGCCGGCGCGGCAAACGGTTCCCCGGACAAATCCACGGAGTGCTGATCCGGCCATGAGGCTTTTTTTTGCATCCCCACGGCACGTCCGGTTCTGCTGTGGCGCGGCCCTCTTCGCATGCCTTGCCGTGTTCCCGGCCTTTTCGATCCAGGCCGGGCTGGAAGAGGGCAAGCGGGCCTATCGCGACGGCGACTACGCCGCGGCGTTCCGGGAATTCCTGCCCCTGGCCGAGGCCGGGGACGTCACCGTGCAAAACCAGGTGGCGGCCATGTATTATTCCGGACAGGGCGTGGCCCAGGACCAGGCCAAGGCCGCCGAGTGGTTTCGCCGGGCTGCGGATCGCGGTTCCACTGACGCCCAATACCTTTTGGGAAAGCTGTATTATTACGGCCAGGGCGTGTCCCAGAATTTCGATGAGGCGGCCAAATGGCTTCAGGAGGCGGCGCTTTTCGGGAAGCCCCAGGCCCAGACCCTCCTGGCCGAGTTGTTTTTTTCCGGCCAGGGCGTGGCCAAAAACGACATGAAGGCCTTTTTCTGGGCCGAATTGGCCACGCGGGCCGGAAACGTCCCCGAGGAAGACCAGAAGACGGCCCAGGTCGTGCGCGACCGGATTTTGGCCGTGATGGAGCCGTCCCAGGTGGAAAGCGTGGGGCAGATGATCGCCAAGTGGGAACCCAAGCGCAGGCGTCCCGGGGGCAAACCCCAGCCCCAAGGCGCGGCGCAATGAACAAGGAGTGCGGGAATGGCTGAAAAAATGATCGTGGTCGCGGACAAGGCCCCCAAGGCCATCGGTCCCTATTCCCTGGGCGTGTGGGCCGGAGATCTGCTGTTCGTGTCCGGCCAGACCCCCACGGACCCCGCCACGGGCGGCATCGTGGACGGCGGGGTGGTGGAGCAGGCCCACCAGAGCCTCAAAAACGTGCAGGCCGTGCTCGAGGCGGCCGGCCTTGGCCTTGAGCATGTGGTCAAATCCACGCTTTTCATCAAGGACATGAACGATTTTGCCCGCATCAACGAGGTCTATGCCTCGTATTTCTCCCCGCCCTATCCGGCCCGTTCCTGCGTGGAGGTGGCCCGGCTGCCCAAGGACGTGCTGGTGGAACTGGAAGTGGTGGCCAAAAAGCCGTAGGCCGATGGAAATCGTCCGGGGGGAAAGCCTCCGGCGGCCAAGGGAGGCGGCGCCCCCTTGGAACCCCCAAACAGGGAAGAGGTCGATAACAGGGTCATCCCGGAGTGATTCGGGGTGACCTTTATTTTTTCTTCTGGCCGGAAGGCAGCAGGTTGAGCGGGTTGATGGCGTCCAGGATGCCCTTGGCCGCCCCGCCCGGGTCGGTGACGGCCTTGAGGGCCGCGCCCGCCGCGCCGGTGACGGCCCCGGCCGGGATGGCCGCCAGGTCCGGGGTCACCGTGGGAGCGTCGAGGCTGCCCGTGACCGCCACGGGAATGTCGGCCACCCCGGCCACCTGGGCCAGTATGCGCATGTCCAGGGTCCGGCCCGGCAGATCCACCGTGCCCTGGCCCGTGACCTTGTGGGGCGGGGCCAGCACCTGCAGGTCGTTGGTGGTCGCCCGGCCGTTTGTGATGGCCGCCGTCATCCGGGCCGAGGTGATCTGGGTTCCGGAACCGCCGCCCTGCGTGGCGTCATCCTGGCCGCCGCCCAGGCCGAAGGTCAGAAGCCGCATGGGCGACGTCAGCACCTCCGAAGACAGATTGAGGCCCAGGATGCGGCCGTTTGTCAAAGACAGGGCGGCCTTGCCGGACAGGGTACGCAGCAGCGTGTCCTGATCCGGGGCCTGAGCCTTCAGGTCGGCGGTCACGGCGGCCGTGCCCGTGAGCGGCTCCCGGCCGATCAGGGCGGCAAGCAACGGCCCGGCGGCCAGGTTTTTCCCCTCCAGGCGCAGGGCCACGGGATGGGCGGGCGTGGTTTCGGCCCGCAGGTTTCCGGTCAGGGTGCCCCCGGCCAGGCCGGCCTTGAAGCGGGTCACCTCGGCTACCCCGTGGCGCAGGGAGGCCGAGAGGTCGAGGCCGGTGAGGGACAGCTTTTTCACCTCCAGCCGTTCCGCAGTCAGGCGCAGATCGATGGCGTCGCCTTGGCCGGGGAAGGAGGACGGGCCGGCCTGCGCGCCTGGGGCGGGTTTGGCCGCCACGGCGGTGTCCTTGGGCAGGTAGCCGTCCAGGGCCAGGGTCTTGAGGGCCACGGCGGCCGTCATGCGCAGCGGGCCGGAGGTGGTGGACTGGGCCGTGATCCTGACGGGTGACCCGTCCAGGGAGACCTCGGCCTCCAGGCGGGCCTCGGCGTTTTCCAGAAAGGCGGCACTGAGGGTCAACCCCACCTTGGACAGGGCGTTTTTGCCGGCAAGAGGCGGCAGGGGGGAGCCGAACCGTGCCAAAAGGGATGTGAGGTCGCCGGGCGGGGCGGTCAGGGACAGGGTGCCCCGGGGGGCGGTGTGCAGGTGCGAGGCCTCGGCGGAGCCCGTGGCCGTGAACCCGGCCTGGGGCAGGGCCAGGGAGAATTTCGGGCAGGCCAGGATTCCCTTGCCGGAATCCAGGTCGAAGGCCGTCTCAAGGGTGGCCGTGAGGCCGTCCGCCGGGAACCGGCCGCCCGAGACCGTGCCCGACAGGGACAGGCCGCGTCCGGAGACAAGGCCCGCCTCGGCGGAGAAGTCCAGGCCGCCACGGCCTTCCAGGACGAAGGCGGCAAGCGGCAGGCCCGTGGCCCGGCCTTCCAGGCGAAGCGCGGCGTCGTGCACGGCGAAGCGCATGGCCTGGGGGTCCACCATGGACTGGCCGGAGAGGGCCATCCTGGCCGTAAGCTCCGGCTTTGCGGACGTGGCGGCCAGGGACACCCGGGCGGCAAAAGGCTGGCCGGGCCGGATGTCGTCGGCCTGGATGTCCACATCCGTCACCGAGAAACGGGTGGCGGCGGCCCGGTCCTCGAAAACCAGCTCGGCCCCGGTCAGTTCCGCCGTCTGCACCAGATAGCGGAACGAGGCGCTCTGGCCGTCGGTCTTGACCACCACCACCTGATCCTTTTCCACCGACACCCTGGCGATGGGCAGGGCCTTCCAGTTCTCCCGGCCGTCCTTTTCCCGGATCAGCCGGACCCGCAGGCCCGCCAGACGCAGGCCCTCGACCTCAAGCTCGCCGCGTAAAAGGGCCAGGGGCCGGACCTTGATATCCGCAATGTCCACGCTGGCGAAGGGTTCCCCGGAGAAGCCCGGCAGGCCGGAAACGGCAAGCCCCCGCACCTCGACGCCGAGCCAGGGATAGAAGGTCAATCCCATGCCGCCGGTGATGGATACGTTGAGGCCCGTGGTCCGCTGCACGAATCCGGCGACCAGCGGGGCGAAGGCGGCCGGGTCGATCACCAGCCGGGCCAGGAGCGCGGCGGAGCCGAGCAGGGCGAAAGCGGCCAGGGCAAGGGCCAGGATTTTTTTTCGGGTCGGGGTCATGGAACGCCTCCCTTGGGTGTCCGGCAACGGGGTCAAGGTTCGTTTCGTGGTGGCCTCGGCTGCGGGGGAAGTCAAGGCGAAACCAGGAGGTCCGGGGTTGGACAGCCGCTTCCGGCCGCTCCGGGGCTTTTTCCCGGTTGCGGCCTGGGGCAAGGAACCTTGTGCCGATTATTTGCATATTTTTGTTGTTTCGAATGAAAAAGCACAATAGCATCCAAGGCAAAGAAACTTTTTTTGATGCCCACCGGGCTCTCCGGGAAAAGCGGCCTTTATCGAGAGGGAATCAATGAGAGCGATACAAAATTTACGAATCGGTCTGAAGCTGGGACTGGGGTTTGCGGCGGTGTCCGGGGTCTTTATCTTGCTGGTGGTCATACAGATGCGATCCGTGGACAGGCTCGGTGAGCTGCAAGACGAGTCCATGCGCCGGTCGAGCGATGCAGTACGCATCATGGAGACTGCCGCACGTTTGCAGTCCCTGTACACTATTGCCGCGGATGCGATCATTAACCGGAACTTCAAGGAGACGGAAAAGGATCTCCGGGATTACAAGCAGGAGATGCAGAAGGATCTGGTGCGGTTGGCGGAGATTGTGGATACCCCGGAGGAGCGCGCCGATTTGCAGAAATTCGAAAAGACCTACGACGGATATTTCCGGCGCATCGAGACCGATCTGGTGCCGTTTCTGAAAAACATCCGGGATCAGGCGGATCAGACGGCGGAACTGGAAGAGAAGATCGATGAGATCCGCCTGAACCGCGAGGAGGCCATCGGTCTTTTGGAGAAGATCCTGGCCAGTCTGCGCGCCGAGAGCGTGGCGGCGGAGGAGGCCTTCGAGGCCGTCCGGGCCCGGGCCGAGACGGACGCCAATGTCTATTCGGCCGTGGCCGTGGCCGTGGCCGTCCTGCTTGCGGTGTGGATCACCCTGGGCATCGTCCGGCCCCTGTCCAGGGTGCGCCGTTTTGCCGGGGAACTGGCCGCCGGAAACCTGGACGGCGAGTTGGACATCCGCCAGAACGACGAAGTCGGCCAGGTGGCCCGGGCCATGGGCCAGGTCGCGGGCAGCCTGCGGGCGCTCATGGCCGAGTTCGAGGATGTGGCCCGGGACGTCTCCCTGGGACGGCTCACCCGGCGGGCGGATGCCGCGCGTTTCACCGGGGCCTACGCCACGCTTCTGGAAGGGGCCAACGGGCTGGCCGGGGTTTTGACCGGATATCTGGACAACATGCCCATGCCGGCCATGACCGTGGACGGCGATCTGCGCATCCTGTTCATGAACAAGGCCGGGGCGGCCTTGGGAAACATTTCCCCGCAACAGCTCTCGGGAACCCGGTGTCAGGACCATTTCCGCACCGGGGATTGCGGCACGCCGCAATGCGCCGGGAAGCGGGCCATACAGAGCCGGGCTGCGGCCGTGTCGGAAACCGAGGCCCATCCGGCCGCCGCGGACATGGACATCCGATACGACGCCGTGCCCATCCTGGACACGGCGGGCCGGGTGGTGGGGGCCTTCGAGGTGGTGTCGGATCAGACGGAGATTCGCAGCGCCCAGCGCACCATGCGCCGGCTGGCCCAAAACGCGGACGAAATCGCCAAGCGCCTGTCCGTCGCCGCCGACGACCTGACGCGGCAGGTGGAGGAGTCGGGGCAAGGGGCCCGCGTCCAGCGGGACCGGGCGGAAGAGACGGCCACATCCATGGAGGAGATGAACGCCACCGTGCTCGAGGTGGCGAAAAACGCCGCCGAGGCGTCGCGGCTCACCGAAGAGACCCGGTCCAAGGCCAGACGGGGGGCGGAGGTCGTTGAGGCGGCCGTGGCGGCCATCGGGCAGGTCGAGACCCGGGCCAAGGCCCTGCGGGACAACATGGCCGGGCTCGGGCGTCAGGCCGAGAGCATCGGGAACATCCTGGGGGTCATCTCCGACATCGCCGACCAGACCAACCTGCTGGCCCTAAACGCCGCCATCGAGGCCGCCCGGGCCGGAGACGCCGGACGCGGGTTCGCGGTGGTGGCCGACGAGGTCAGAAAGCTGGCGGAGAAGACCATGCAGGCCACGGACGAGGTGGGACAGGCCATTACGGCCATCCAGAACGCGGCCCAGGTCAGCGTGGAGGAAAGCCGTCTGGCGGCCGAGGCCGTGGAGAAAAGCGCCGCCCTGGCTAAGGAGTCGGGCGAGGCCCTGGCGGGAATCGTGCATATGGCCGAAAACGCTGCGGATCAGGTCCAGGGCATCGCCACGGCCTCGGAGCAGCAGTCCTCGGCCTCGGAGGAGGTCACCCGGGCCACGGAGGAGATCAACAGGATATCCACCCAGACGGCCCAGGCCATGGACGCGTCCATGACGGCCATCACGGAGCTTTCGGGACTGGCCGGACGCCTGGAACAGCTCATTGCCGAGATGAACGCCTAAGATGCGGCCGGGTTCCGGGCGTCCCCGGGTGTCCCGGGGCGTCCCGGGGGCGTTGGCCTGGAATCAGGCCGGGGGGCGTTTGGCGTCTCCCGGCCGTTCCTGTTTCTGGGTCAGCCGCACCCCGCCAAGGACCATGGCCCCGCCCACGGCCAGGGGCCAGCCCAGGGGCTCGCCCAGGGCCGCCACGCCCAGCAGCACGGCCACCACGGGCACGAGGTTGATGTAGACTCCGGCCCGGGAGGCCCCCAGGGTTTTTATCCCTTCGTAATACCAGAAAAAACCGTATCCCGTGGCCATGATGCCCAAAAAGGCCAGATGCAGCCAGTCCCGAAGGCCCGCCCGGGCCATGTCCGCAAGGAGGCCGCCGCCCAGGGCCGGGGGCAAAAGCAAGGCCCCGCCCGCAAGGCAGGACCAGGTGACGGCAAAAAGGGGAGACACCCGGGCCATGACCGATCGCCCGGCCAGGGTGTAGGCCGACCAGCAGGCCACGCAGCAAAGGATGAGCAGGTCGCCGGGGCTGGTTGTGCCGCGAAACAGCGCCGCCGGGTCGCCGCCGGACAGGACCAGGCCCACCCCGGCAAACGACAGGGCGATGCCCGCAGCGCGAACCCGGCCGAAGCGTTCGCCCAGGGCCAGTCCCGCATACAGGGAAACCACGGTGGGGATGGCGGCTACGATGAGGGCGGCCCGGCTGGCGGGCACGGTTTTGAGGCCCGCGAAAAAAAAGGCGTTGTAGCCGAAGACCCCGGTCAGTCCCAAAAGGAGCAGGCCGGGCCAGTCGTGCCGCTTTGGCAGGGCGATTCCCCCGGACAGGCGCCGGGTCAAAAACAACAGGAAGGCCGAGGCCAGGGCGAAGCGCAGGAAGGCGGCGGAAAACGGTCCCATGACCTGGGCCAGGTGCCGCCCGGAGATCCAGGTGCCGCCCCAGAAGACGGCCGAGGCCAGGAGTTTGAGATGGGTGGTCCACATGACGCGTCTTCCGTTGCAAGGTGCCGGGGCGGGGATGTCGCATAAATCGGGGCGGCTGTCACGGCGGCCGGAACGCTCTGGTCAGTCTGGACTGGGCCGGACCGGTCCGGACAGGGCCGGGAACCAATCGGCGAAATTGCCGCCGGGCCTGCTTGCTTCTTGGCGCGGGGTATGGTTTGTTCAAGGCATACGCCCCCCCGGTTTCCGCCGTCCATGGCCATGCCGGGCACGGGGGGCGATTACAGGCACGTGAGGGGACTCGATGCGCGGATTGCAGAGGTTTTCGGCCGTCTTTGCGGTCATGGCCTGTGTCCTGATGGCGGCGTGCGCCAAAAAGCCGGCCGCCCCCCCCGTGGCCCCCGCCCCGTTGGCGGCTGCCCCCGCCCCGGGGCCGGCCAGCCTGGACGACCTGGCCCGGGCGCGTCCCCTGGAGCATTCCCGGCAGCTGGTCATGGTGGTCACCCGGGATTACGACAGCATCACGGGCCGGATGGCCGTTTTTGAGCGCGACGGTGCCAGCGCGCCCTGGCGGCGGGTGATTGAGCCCTTCCCGGTCACCGTGGGCCGCACCGGCCTGGCCTTCGGCCGGGGATTGCACGGCCACGGGCCGTCCCTGCCCGGCATCCCGGCCAAGCACGAGGGCGACGGCAAGGCCCCGGCCGGGGCCTTCGCCCTGACCATGGGCTTTTCCTACCGCCCCGCATCCCTGGGCTTTTCCCCGAAGATGCCCATGCACCACGTCACCGCCGACACCATCTGCGTGGAAAATCCACCGTCGCGCAAATACAACGCGGTTTTCGACGAAAGCACGGCCGGCCCCCCGGACTGGTCCGAACCGGATCGCATGTTGCGGGCCGACGGCCTGTATGAAAACGGCCTGTTCGTGGCCCACAACACCGACCCCGTCGCGCCCGGGGCCGGGTCGTGCATTTTCATCCATTCCTGGCGCGGGCCGGATTCCCCCACGGCCGGGTGCACGGCCATGGAGCCCGGCCGGGTGGTGGAATTGCTGCGCCGCCTCGATCCGGCCATGTCGCCGGTCATGGTCCAGCTTCCCGGGCAGGCCCGGGACCGGCTGGCCGGGGCCTGGGGGCTGCCGGACCAGGAGGCCGCAGGGATGTGAAGAGGAACGTGGCCGCCGCCACCCATGGATTTCCGTTCCCGATGAGGGAGGATCGGGCGCTTGTCCGTTCCGGAAACCGGCCGGGGGCGGTGTGACAGACGGGAGCCGCCATGCAGGATCGGAAATACGCCTTTTCGTGGGCTTTGATCGGCAACCTGGACATCGGCAGGCCGAATCTCGGCCCCATAACCCGGCTGGAGGTCTACCGGCTCATGCAGTATGCCTTTCGGGACGTCATCGAACGGCATTGCGGCACGACGAAGACGGACACCATTTTCTACGAATCCGGATACCTGGCGGGGAAGGAGTTCTATGGCAAGTTTTTCAGTGACATCAAGGAGTTCGGGGCATTCATAAGCGCCGTGCAGACCACCTTCAAGGACATGGGCATGGGCATCGTGCGCGTGGAGAAGGCGGATATGGAAAAAAAGTCCTTCGTCATCACCGTTTCCGAGGATCTGGATTGCTCGGGATTGCCGGAACTCGAGACGGAGGTCTGCGTCTACGACGAGGGTTTTTTGGCCGCCCTCCTGGACGGTTTCAGCGGGGAGCGGTTCACGGTCAAGGAGATAGACTGCTGGTGCACCGGTGACCGGACCTGCCGGTTCACGGCCGAGGCTGCGGGCGGATAGGGGCATGGATGCCATGACGCACGAAAAACCAGGCAGGCGGGACACTGCCCGGGAGAGGGAGACGGCGTCCCTGGTCGTCAGGTACCTGGCCGGGATCGTTCACGATCCCTTGTCGCCGCCGCCCCTGCCCCCCCAACTTGAGGGGGTGGAAGGCCTTCGGGAACTGGCCGCGTCCCTGGTGGAGGTCAGCGCCTTCGCGGTCAGGCTGGCCGGAGGCGACCTGTCGGGGACGCTTCCCGTGCGCGGCGCGTTCGCCGGAGCGCTCAAGATGTTGCAGGCCAACCTGCGGCATCTGGCCTGGCAGGCCTCACGCGTGGCCGAGGGTGATTTCTCCCAGCGCGTCGAGTTCATGGGGGAATTTTCCCAGGCCTTCAACGCCATGGCCTACAAGCTGGACCAGTCCCAGGCGGCCCTGCGGGCCAGCGAAAGCAAATACCGCCAGCTGGCCATCACCGACAGCCTCACGGGCCTGTACAACCTGCGATATTTCTTCGCCATCGCCGAAAAGGAATTCCGCCGCGCCCTGCGCCATCGCCGGCCGGTCTCGGTCATCATGCTGGACATCGACAACTTCAAGGCCATCAACGATCGCCACGGCCACGCCGTGGGGGACACGGTGCTGCGGGAGTTTTCCGTGAATCTCACCCGGGTGCTGCGCGGGGCGGACGTCCTGGCGCGCTACGGGGGCGAGGAGTTCATCGTGCTTCTGCCGGAAACCGGGCCTGAGGCCGGGGTGGCCGTGGCCGCGAAGCTGCGAAAAAACGTGGAGGGGTGTTTCATCGGCCTGGAAAGCGGCTGCCTGAACATCACCGCCAGTTTCGGAGTGAGTTCTTTTGCGGCCTTTTCCGGAAACCGCCTGACGGCGGCCGAAATCATGGAGCAGACGGTGAAGCGGGCCGATCAGGCCCTGTACCGCTCCAAAAATGCCGGGAAAAACAGGGTCACATACCTTGAGTTTGGCGATGCGTCCGCCGACGGGCAGGGGGTCGGGGCGTCGCGCAAGATGCGCAACACCATCTGATCGGCCGTCATGGCCGCATTTCCCGCAATCCATATCAGCGTGCAGTGCAAAGGCCCCCAGGCTGCCTGGCCGGGTTCGTTTGTCCCGTTGGCCTGAGCCTCCGGGCAAGGGGCGGTAGGCAAGGGATAAGGGGCAAGGGTCAGGGCGACCGGGGGCGGTCACAGGGCCTGGACCGGGGAAAAGAGTCGGGGGACGCGCGTCCTAGGGCTCTATGGGCTTTCCCTGCCGCCGGAGGGAAAAATTGAGCATCTTTTTGGCCTCTTCGAATGCAGGCGTGATGCGCAGCGCGATACGCGCCGCCTTCTCGGCCTTGTCGAACCGCTCCCAGTCCACATAGACCCGGCCCAGGTTGAAGTAGAGATTGGCGTCGTTTTTGGCGTAGGGCACGGCGCGGATGAAATACTTCTCGGCCACGTCGAATTTCTTCAGCCGTCGCAGCACGATGCCGATGCGGTTGTAGAGATGGATCTGGTCCGGGGAGAGGTCCAGGGCCTCGTCGAGATAGGTGAAGGCGTCTTCGTAGAGCTCGCCCTTGATGAACAGATCCGCGATACGGGCCTTCAAATCCGAGTCCTCGGGGAATTCCCTGGCCAGTTTTTCCAGAACCTCCCGGGCCTCGTCGTTTTTTTGCTCGACCAGAAGCAGGCGGCCGCGTTCCAGGGCGGCCTCGCGGCGATGCTGCAACTCCTGGATGATATCCTTGGCCTCGGTCACGGCCGAATGCTGCAACTCCTGGAGCACGTCGCGCAACATCTCGGCCAGCTGCTTTTCCTGGCCGGGCTGATACTGCATGAGCAGGGGGTAGGAGGAGCGGAATCCCTTGTCGTTGTTGAGCAGGTAGACGGCGTCGGTGATCATCCGGGAAAATTCGTCCCGCTCGGACTTCATGAGCTGGGAGCGCAGGATGCTGTTGATGGCCTCGTACAGGGCGGTGGCCGCCGGGAACACCTTCCCCTGCTTGAGATGGGTGCCGATGGCCGATATCTGGGCCCGGGCTCTGGAGAGTTCCGCAGACATGGATTTGCCTTGCCCTTTCGCCTATTTTCCGGTGTGGTCCCGGACCATCTCCCGGAACCGCCGGAAAAAGAACCGGCTGTCGTGGGGACCGGGGGCCGCCTCGGGATGGTGCTGGATGGCGATGATGGGTTTTTTCTCGTGCGCAAAGCCTTCCAGGGTCTGGTCGTTTAAGTTGATGTGGGTGGGGCGCACGTTTTTGAGGCTGGCGATGTCCACGCAAAACCCGTGGTTCTGGGAGGATATCTCGATGCGCCCGGTATCCAGATCCTTGACCGGGTGGTTGAGGCCGTGGTGCCCGAACTTGAGCTTGAATGTGGTTCCGCCCAGGGCCAGGCCCAGGAGCTGGTGGCCCAGGCAGATGCCGGCCGTGGGGTAGGTGTCGGCCAAAACCGCCGTGGCCGCGACCAGTCCGGTGAGGGCCGCCGGATCGCCGGGGCCGTTGGACAGGAACACGGCGTCGGGGGCAAGCCGCTTGACCTGCTCGGCGGAAAACGTGGAGGGCACGGCCAGGATGTCGAAGCCCTGGTCCATGAGCAGCCGCAAAATGTTCCACTTGATGCCCATGTCGTAGACCACCACCCGGGGGCCCGGACCCGGCCAGGCGTAGGTTCCGTCCGCAAGCGTCACGGGCACGGGCTTTTCGCCGTCGAAGCGGTAGGGGCCGTCGCAGGTGACCCGGTCGGCCAGCCCCAGACCCTCCATGGAGGGCAGGGCCTTGGCCTTGGCCACCAGGGCCTCCGGGTCGGAGACGTCCGTGGAGATGTAGCCGCGCATGGCTCCATGCAGCCGCAGGTGGCGGGTCAGGGCCCGGGTGTCGATGCCTTCGATGCCCATGACTCCCTGGCGGGTGAGGTATTCCGGAAGCGAGGCCGTGGCCTTCCAGTTGGAGGGGGTCTTGCAGCATTCCTTGACGATGAATCCGGCCACGTGGATTCTGGCCGATTCCACGTCGGCGGGATTGACGCCGTAGTTGCCGATGTGCGGATAGGTCATGCACACCATCTGGCCGTGATAGGAGGGGTCGGTCAAGACCTCCTGGTAGCCGGTCATGCCGGTGTTGAAGATGACTTCCCCCCCGGCCGTGCCCTGGCCGGTGAAGGATTCACCGGGAAAGAGGGTGCCGTCTTCCAGGGCGAGGATGGCTTTCATGCGGATCTCCGAAAAAAAAGTGGTGCGGCCTTGCGGCGGGAATGCGGCCGGTGGGCCGGTCAACATTTCTTCATATACTGCATGAACCGGGTTCGTCCAGTGCGCGGGGCCGGGTCAGGCCCTGGCCGGTTGGTGCCGGCGGTCAGGGGGGGTGCTGCGGCATCGGCGCAACATCCCGGAACTGCGGCGTTTTGGACGAACACGCCAACGCATCGTCAGAAAACGCCTCGCTCGTGGCCGTGGCGCCCCCGGGCCATGCCCAGTTCGATGAGCCGGGTCAGCAGATCCTCGAAGGACATCCCTGCCGCCGCCGCCGCCCGGGGCAAAAGACTGGTGGGGGTCATGCCCGGCAGGGTGTTGGTTTCCAAAAGAAACAGATCGGTCCCAGACAGGATGAAGTCCGAGCGGCTGTAGCCGCAAAGTCCCAAGGCCCGGTGGGCGGCCAGGGCGGTTTCCTCCAACTGGTGGATCAGTTCCGGGGCCACGGGAGCCGGACACAGCTCGTCGGCGCCGTCCGGGGCGTATTTGGCGGTGTAGTCGAAAAAACCGCTGCCTGATTTGGGCGTTATGAGGATGGGCGGCAGGGGCGTCTCGCCCAGCACGGCGCAGGTCAGCTCCATGCCGGTGACGGCGGGCTCCACGATGGCCGCTCCGCCGCTGCGAAAAATGGGTTCAAGGGCCGTGAACAGGGCTTGGCGGTCGGCGGCCGGCCCGGCATGGACGCTTGATCCTCCCAGGTTGGGCTTGACGAAATAGGGCGGGTCGAAACGCGGGGAGAACGACGGGTCCGGCGGCGCGGGCAGGAATTCCCAGGGCAGGGTGGTCAGGCCCCGGGCGCGGTAGATCTGCTTGGCGGCGGCCTTGGACAGGGCCAGGAACGAACCGGCCGGCCCGGCGCCCTGATAGGGAAGATGCACGGCGTCGAGCATGGCCTGGATGAGGCCGTCCTCGCCCGGCGCGCCGTGCAGGTTGATGAAGGCGAAATCCGCCTCGGCCGCGGCGGCGGCGATGTCGTCGAAGGCCTCGGCCGGGTCCAGGAAACGGACCTGGTGTCCCAGGTTTACGAGGGATTGCCGGATCTTTTCCGCTCCGGACAACGACACCTCGCGTTCACTCGACCAGCCCCCGGCAATGAGCAATATCCGCATCGGTTTGAAATCCCAGGGTTTGTATCAGCGCGTCCTCGATCTCCCGGGCCTGGGCGAAGGAACGGCCGATGCGTTGACGAATGTCCTGCGTGGCCCCATACCGGTGCAGCAGATCCTCGAAACGTTCGGTCAAGCTCACCACCCGGTTGTGCTTGACCCGCTTGTCGCTGTAAATGATGATCAAGGGCAGGAAATGGGCTCGCAGGTCCACGGCGAAGGGCCAGTGGACATGGTGCATGACTCCCTGGGCCAGGATGGGATTTCCCGTCAGTTCCTGGACCCAGGCCCCGCCGAGCTGGCTGTGGTTGCCGCCGTGGCGGATGGTGTAGGTCTTGGCCAGGTCGTGCAGCAGGGCTGCGGCCCGTACGGCGTCCACATCCACGGGAAGACCGGACGCCACGGCCTCCCGGGCCAGGGTCTCGGCGATGCAGGCCACGGTCAGGCTGTGGGCCCGGATATTGGGCAGCATGTCGTAGGCGTCCCACAGGGCCAGACACTCGGCTACGCTGGGTACGGAGGAAACAATGGGCCCACGCGCCCCGGACGGGGCCTCGGGACAGGACTCCGGGGCAGGTCCGGAGAGGGTGTCGGCGAACTGTTTTTCAGGCATCGGGATGCGGGTTTCGAGGGGGCGGGTTGGTTCCCGCCGCGACCCGCGTAGGGGCAATCCTAGCAACTCCACGCGAAAAACGCAAAGACGGCGTCCGCGGTTATGGACGCGCGTCCGGCTGGAAAGGAGCGAGATCGTGAAGCGATTTGCCGTACGGTACGAGACGAAGATGTTGGAGGACCGGGAAGGCGTCGAGGTCGTAGCCGCCGAGAGCAAGGGACGGGCCATGTTTGCGGCCCAGGCCCGGGTGCATCCCGACGCCCCGGGCGATGAACCGGTGTTTTATTTCGAGCCCCTGTCCATCGTGCCCCGCCCCGACGGGGCGACCTTCGAGGTCGCCTACCGCACCAAGATCGAGCGCGAGGTTGCGGGATGCGTGGAGGTCGCGGCCGAGGATGCCGGCGAGGCCCGGAAAAAGGCCCGTTTTGCGGTGCACCAGGAGCTCATTCCGCCCGCCTGCTTCAAGGCCCTCGATGTCGAGGAGGTGGCGTGAAGGCCAGGGGGGATGTGCCGCCGCCGGAGGCGCAGGCCGGGAGGGGCGGCGAACCGGTGCGGTTTCGGGACAGGCTCCAGGTCAAGCTGAGCATGCTTCTGGTGGTGGCCTTCACCCTGGTGCTGGCGGCGTTCAGCCTCTACGACTACCATGCCGTCAAATCCGCCCGGCTGTCGGAACTGCGGCTTTTGGCCGACAACGTCACCGAGCGGCTTTCCCACATCCTTTTGTCCTCCTTGTGGAACGTGGACGGCAAGGAGATCGGCCGGATCATCGAGACGGAGCAGCAAAACGCCAATATCTTTGCGATCATTGTCCTCGACGAGGACGGCAAGAGCGTGCTGGCCGGGAAACGGCGCGACGGCGGCGACCTGTCCGGGGCGGACTCCCTGTGGGAAAAGGACGGGATGATCGGCCAGGCCAAGCGTATCGAGATGGACGGCAGGAATCTGGGAAGCATCAACGTCTTCGTCCACACCCAGGGCATGGAGCAGGATCTGCTCAAGACCGTGGCCGCCAACGTCCTGCGTACCTTCACGCTGGAGGTCGTGCTGGTGGCCCTGATCTTTTTTTTCGTCAAGTCCGCCATCCTCGACCCCCTGGACCGCATGCGCCGCGTGGCCAGGCGCATCAGCCAGCGCCGGGACTATTCCCTGCGCTTTCCAGCCGACCGCCGCGACGAACTGGGGAGTCTTTCCGACACCTTCAATGAAATGCTGACCATCATCAGCAAAAACGCCCAGACCCTCAAACTCCACGGGGAGCGCCTGGAGGAACTGGTCAACCGCCGTACCCTGGAGCTGGCCGGGGCCAAGCAGACCGCGGAAAACGCCAACCAGGCCAAGGGCGAATTCCTGGCCAACATGAGCCATGAAATCCGGACCCCCATGAACGCGGTCATCGGCATGGCCGAATTGACCCTGAAAACCCCCCTGTCCCCCCGGCAGCGGCAATACCTTTCAGTCATCCGGGCCTCCAGCCGTTCCCTGCTTCGAGTCATCAACGACATCCTGGACTTCTCCCGCATCGAGGCCGGGAAAATGACCATGGAACATATCCCGTTCCGGCTCTCGGAGGTTCTGGACGAGGTGCTTGACCTGTACCGGGGGACCGTGGCCGACAAGGATCTGGAGCTTTTCCTCGATCTGGACCCCGACGTGCCCGACGCCGTCCTGGGCGACCCCCTGCGCCTGCGCCAGGTGCTGGTCAACCTGGTTTCCAATGCCTTCAAGTTCACCGAACGCGGCGAGGTGGCCATCCGGGCCTCCCTGTCCCGGGATATGGGCGACCGGGTGGAGCTTGTCTTCGGCGTTCGCGACACGGGACCGGGGATCCCCACGGAGAAGTGCGACAGCGTGTTCGAGGCCTTCACCCAGGCCGACGGCTCCGTGACCCGCAAGCACGGCGGCACCGGGCTTGGGTTGGCCATCGCCCGAAACATCGCCCGGCTCATGGACGGGGACGTCCGGGTGACGAGCGAGGTCGGCCGGGGCAGCGAATTTTTGGTCACGGTGGTTCTGGAAAAGGATGCTGCGGCCTCCCCGGCGGACGCGGCATCCGCCGCGCGATTTTCGGACCGCCGCATCCTGGTGGCTGCGGCCAACCCTGGACTGGGGGCGGCCGTGGCCAAAATCCTGAGGCGTTTCGGGGCCGGGACGCAACTGGCGGCGACCGGGCAGGAACTCATGGCCGGCCTGTCGGGGACCGGTCCCGGGGTGCACGCGGCCATCGTGGACGGGGCGTTTCTCGCCGACCTGTCGGCGGGCGGGGCCGACGGACTGTCCGGGCTCTTTGCCCAAGGCGTGCCGGTGGTCGTGCTCTCGCCGACCGGGAAGGCCCGGGAGGCCCTGTATGACGCCTACCCCGGGGCCCGGCATTTCCTGGAAAAACCCGTGGGCGTGGCCGGGCTTGCGGCCTGCCTGTCCCAGGCCTTGGGACGTGGGCCGGGCCAGGGCGATCCAGGGGACTCCCGGGGGCACGTCCCGGCCGACGTACCGACCCCCGCGTTTCCCGGCCTGCGTGTCCTGCTGGTCGAGGACAACGCCACCAATCGCCTGGTGGCGGGGGAGATCCTGGCCGATGCCGGCATCGCGGCCAGCATGGCCGAAGACGGCCCACAAGCCCTGGACATGGCCGCCCGGGAAGCCTTCGACCTGATCTTCATGGACGTCTCCATGCCCGGGATGGACGGCTATGAGACGGCCAGGAAGATTCGCGCCCTGCCCCAAGGCGAACGGACGCCCATCGTGGCCATGACCGCCCATGTCTTGCCCGGCGACAGGCAGCGCTGCCTGGACGCCGGAATGAACGACTACCTTTCCAAGCCCCTGGACCGGCAGCAGCTTTTTGCGGTCATTGCCAAGTGGACCGGGCCCAAGCCCCTCCAGGATGCCGCCCTGGAGGGGCATGCGGCTCCGTTCCCGGACGATTCCGGTGTCGGCCCCCTGTCCGATGAAGCGTTGTTGCGCCGGATTCCAGGGCTCGACGTGGACGAGGGCCTGTACCGGCTGGGGGGCAAGGCCGGAATCTACCGCAGCATCCTGGCCGGTTTCGCCGCAAGCGGCCGGGAGTACCTGGGGCAGATACGCCAGGCCATGGCCCAGGGGCTGGCGGGCCCGGCCCGCGACGTGGCCCACAAACTGGCCGGTGCGGCCGGAAACATTTCGGCGGTGGAGGTGCGCGATCTGGCCTGGGCCATGGAGGAGTCCCTGGACAGCGGCCGCCTGGAGGAGGCGGGAGTTCTTTTGGAGAGCCTGACCCGGGCCATGGAGGCCGTGGCCGGGGGCATCGAGGGGATGGAGACGCCGGAACGGAGCCCGGCGGCGCCCGTCGGCTAGCGCCGCCGTCCCGGCGGCTTTTTTTCAGTTCCAAGCCAGGTGTTTTTCGTATATTGGAAAAAATTCCGGGAGGGGTCTTCTCCTGCGCCGTCCGTGCGCCAAGACCCGGCCCGGTGTGGTGCGGGATGGTTTCGGGGAAGGGAGAGCAGCGCGCTGGTCTGTTCGGGTTGGGGATATCGTCTCGTCTTCCCCTTCTTTGCAGCCGTTTTGCAAGCTCCGGGTCGTGTGGAGCTCCTGAGCCTTCGTCGCTGATCCGGCGTGATGTCGCGCCGCGTACGCCGGCGAACGGTCCAGGATGGCCTCAAGCGTGTCCGCTTTGAAATCAGGGCATGCCGCGCGGGCGCGTGGGTTCTTGGTCTCCCCGCGAACTGCGGCGAATCCGGAGTGACTGACGATATATGTTCGCAATCATCGGCATTGTGGTGGTCATCGGGGCCGTCTTCGGAGGATACGTCCTCGAGGGCGGCAGCATGCATACCCTTTTCCAGCCCATCGAGCTTTTGATCATCGGCGGTGCGGCCCTGGGTTCCTTTCTCATCGCCTCGCCCAAGTCCGTGATCATCGGATCCATCAAAAAGGCCCTGTCCATCTTTACGGCCAAGGAACCCTCCAACTCGGATTTCCTGGATCTTCTGACCCTGCTCTACGAGATCATGAACATCGCCCGCCGGGAAGGCATCGTGGCCCTGGAGGCCCATGTCAACAAGCCCGACGGCAGCGCCATCTTCGGACGTTTCAAATCCGTGGCCGCCAACCACGTGCTGCGCGACTTCATCTGCGACAACGTCAAGGTGCTCATCTCCGAGAGCATCGAGACCCACCGCTTCGACGCCCTCATGAGCCTGGACATCAGCACCATCCAGCACCATGAGGATATTTACCCGGCCGCCATCAACAAGGTGGCCGACTCCCTGCCGGGCCTGGGTATCGTGGCCGCCGTTTTGGGCGTGGTCCTGACCATGGGCAAGATCAACGAGCCGCCGGAGGTTCTCGGGCACAGCATCGGCGCGGCACTGGTGGGCACGTTTCTGGGCATCCTCCTGTGTTACGGTTTCGTCGGCCCCATCGCGGCCAACATCGAGCATCAGGCGAGCGGCAGGATGGCCTTTTTGGCCTGCGCCAAGGAGGCCCTTTTGGGGATGCAAAGCGGATTTTCCCCCATGCTTTCCGTGGAGATGGGCCGCCGGGCCGTGCCCGAGGACGTCCGCCCCTCCTTCGAGGATCTGGAAGGAGCCCTGCGTGGCAAAAAGTAAGACCGGCGAGCCGAGCCCCATCATCATCGTCAAGAAGGACGGCGGCGGACACAAGGCCCACCATGGCGGCAGCTGGAAGGTGGCCTACGCCGACTTCGTGACGGCCATGATGGCCTTTTTCCTGCTCCTGTGGCTGGTCGCGGCGCTCAAACCCGAGCAGAAAAACGAACTGGCCCTGGTCTTTCAGGACAAAAACGCGCCCACCAAGGAGAAGGTGGTCAACCTGGAGAAGATCCCCAGCTACATGGCCAAGGACGCCCGGCCGGGACGCCCGGAGTTCAAGCTCTCCCAGGAGAATAAGCTCAGATACGAAGTGGCCCTGATGATCAAGGAGATCATCGCCAACGACCCCAACCTGCTCCAGACCTCCGGCGTGAGCTCCGATGCCTCGGGCGTGCTTTTGAACGTCAACAGCCCCGTGCTCTTCGACGCCAACTCCGCCACCCTCAAGCCCGGCTCGGACAAGATGCTCCAGGGCATCATCGACATCCTCAAGGCCCACAAGATCGATCTCGTGGTCCGGGGCCACGCTGACGACGGTGAGACCGGCGGCGGGGCCTATCCCTCCAAGTGGGAGCTGTCCTCGGCCCGGGCCGCGGCCATCGTGCGCTACATCGTGGAAAAAGGCGGCATCCCGCCCACCCGGGTCAAGGCCGTGGGCTACGGCGACAGCCAGCCCCTGGTGCCGCCGACCTCTCCCGAGGCAAGGGCCAAGAACCGGCGCGTGGAGTTCTATTACCACAGCCAGGACGCCCCGGCCTGGTAGTTCCCCCGGTTTCCGTCATCCCCGTCCCCCGGAGCGTATCCGAAACCGGCATACGCAGTGTGCGTTCGTACCCCGAAACCGCCGCAACAGCCCGTATTCCCGCTTTTTTCCCCGGGGAGGCTTTACGCCGCGCCTTGCCGGGTTTATCTTTGCGCACTGACCGTCGCACCAAACCGACATCTGGGAGGAAACCGCCGTGTGTCTTGCCGTCCCCATGGAAATCATCTCCATTGCCGATAACGTCGCCGACGTGGAAATAGGCGGGGTCAAGCGCCAGGTCCGCCTGGACATCATCGACGAGGCCCCGGCCGTGGGCGACTACGTCATCGTCCACGCCGGATTCGCCCTGCGCCGCCTGGATCGCGAGGATGCCCTGGAAACCATCAAGCTCTTTCAGGAAGGGCTGAACCTTGAACTCCTTTGACGCCTTCAAGGATCCGGCCCTGTGCAAAAGCCTGCTCGAACGGCTGATCCAGGAAGCCCAGACCCCCATGCGCTTCATGGAGGTCTGCGGCACCCACACCGTGGCCATCTTTCAAAGCGGCCTGCGCTCGCTTCTGCCGGGAACCATCACCCACCTGACCGGCCCGGGCTGTCCCGTGTGCGTCACCCACGAATCCGAGGTCGCGGCCTTCCTGGAACTGGCCCGACGCGACGATGTCATCGTGGCCACCTTCGGCGACCTCATGCGCGTGCCCGGCCCGAAAGGCGCGAACCTCAAGACCGCCTCGGCCGAGGGCGCCCGGGTGGAAGTCGTCTATTCGCCCTTCGACGCCCTGGCCCTGGCCAAAGCCAACCCCGACAGCAAGGTCGTGTTCCTGGGCATCGGCTTCGAGACCACCGCGCCCACCGTGGCCGCCACTATCCGTCTGGCCCGGGAGCAGGGACTGGCTAACTTCCTGGTCATGAGCTTCCACAAGCTCGTGCCTCCGGCCCTGCGGGCGCTCCTGGCCGACCCCGAGGCCAAGGTGGACGCCTTCCTCCTGCCCGGGCACGTCTCGGCCATCATCGGCACCGACCCCTACGCCTTCCTGGCCACGGAATACGGCGTGCCCTCGGTCATCACCGGGTTCGAGCCCCTGGACATCCTCCAGGCCCTCATCCACATCGTGCGCATGCGCCGGGACGGGGCTCCTGCCGTGGTCAACCAGTATTCCCGGGTGGTGCCCGAGCACGGTAACCCAAAGGCCCTGGCGGTCATGGCCGAGGTCTTCACCCCCGTGGACGCCCTGTGGCGCGGCATCGGCATATTGCCCCAAAGCGGGTTGGCCATTGCCGAGGCCTACGCCGCGTTTGACGCCTTCAAGGTGCTGGGCGTCACCCTCAAGGATCATCCGCCGCTGCCCGGCTGCCGCTGCGGCGAGGTGCTCAAGGGCAAGATGCCGCCCAACGAATGCCCGCTTTTCGCCAAGGCCTGCACCCCGGCCACGCCGGTCGGGCCTTGCATGGTGTCCACCGAAGGCGGCTGCGCGGCGTATTACAAATATCGGGTTGAAGCATAGGCAGCGGGGAGGGGGTTTCACCCCCTCCCCGCGCCCCTCCCCGCCCGGGGGGACAATGTCCCCCCGGACCCCCCACGCGGGCTTCGCCCCGGGTGGCGGGACAACGTGCATGGGGCCGCGCGGCGGTACCGGGGCCTTGCCCCGGTACCGCCGCGCTATGAAGGTTTTTTGGTGATGAGGGGCTTCTCCCCCCCGGACGCCGGAGGCGCATACCATGTCAGGACGGCTTTTGTTGGATCACGGCAGCGGCGGCAAGGCGTCGCAACGTCTGGTGGCCGAAATGTTCATGCGGCATTTCGACAACGAGATTCTGCGGGTCATGGACGACGCGGCGTTTCTGGACGTGACGGGACCGCTGGCCGTCAGCACGGACTCGTTCACCGTGGACCCGATCTTTTTCCCGGGCGGCGACATCGGCGCGTTGTCTGTTCACGGAACGGTGAACGATGTGGCCATGCTCGGAGCCACGCCGCTGTTTTTGACCTGCGGGTTCATCCTGGAAGAGGGTCTGGATCTGGGGGACTTGGAACGGGTGGTGGTTTCCATGGGGCAGGCGGCACGCCATGCCGGGGTACGCATCGTGGCCGGGGACACCAAGGTCGTGCCGCGCGGTGCTGCCGATAAAATATTCATCAATACCACAGGGATCGGGAAGGTGCGGGTGAGTCCGGCCCCGAGCGGGCACCGGGCCGCGCCCGGGGACGCGATCCTTTTAAGCGGGACCATGGGCGACCATGGGCTGGCGATTTTATCCACGCGGCAGGGATTGTCCTTCGAGTCGCCGGTGGTCAGCGACTGCGCCTCGCTCAATCATCTGGTGGGCAAGGTGCTGGACGCCGTGCCGGACGTGCATGTGTTGCGCGACCCGACGCGCGGCGGCCTGGCCACGACGCTCAACGAGATTGCCGGGCAGTCGGGAGTGGGGTGCTTCATCGAGGAGTTGCGCATTCCCGTGGACCCGGCCGTGGCCGGGGGCTGCGCCGTGTTGGGGCTCGATCCGCTGTATCTGGCCAACGAGGGGAAATTCATCTGCATCGTGCCCGAGGCCGACGCCGAGGCGGCGCTGGCGGTGATGCGGGCTGACGCGCTTGGGCGCGGGGCCTGCCGCATCGGCGAGGTGCGGGCCGAGCATCCCGGCAAGGTGGTGATGGTGACGCCCCTTGGGGGGCAAAGGCTTCTGGGCATGCTCGAAGGGGAGCAGCTGCCGCGCATTTGTTGAGCACATAAAGGCCCCTCTTCACGGAGGGGCCTGTTTCATCGATATGGTGCGGCCCGGCCGCGCTTGATCATCCTTCCCTTTTTCCCTCCGCTTCCGACAGCTGCCGCTGGTAGAACACCAGATCGATATCCCGGGGCCGGATGCCGCATTCGGAGATAAGCGCGTGCATCTGGCCCCGGTGGTGCGTCTGGTGGTTGAAAAAGTGCGCCACCATGGCCGCCATGGGCAGGGCCATGGGGCGGCCGTCCATGGCCTGGTAGTGCAGGATGCCCGTGAGCCGGGCCGGGTCCAGTTCCCGGGCGAAGTCCACAATGCGGGCGTCCTCGGCCCGGCGCGCGGCAAAAAGGTCCGCACACCCCGGGTAGGGGATGGTGTCGATGGCCGTGGGGCTGTCGCCCGATCCGGTAAAGCGGGCCAGCCAGGCCCGGTCGGCCAGAAGCACGTGGTTGGCGATACCCGCCAGGGAGCCGAAATTGACGGGCCGTGGCGTGGCAAAGTCCTCAGGCGAAAGTTCCGACAGATGCTCGAAGAGCAGGGCGTTGGCCCAGGCGTTGTATCCGGCCAGGGTGATGAAAAGGTGCTGCATGGCGGGGCTCCCAGGGTGTTTTCGGAATCCGGGGGATTGATGTGCGCCGCAGTGCCCGGGCGGCTTACGTCACCAGGGATGCCAGATACAGCGACAGAAAGATCCATGGCAAGCGGATGCCAAGCCCGGCAAAGGTCAGGTATGTCCCCAGCCGGGTGCCGAAGACGGCGACATTGGCGGATAAGAAGTAGGAAATGGTTGAGAAGACCACGTTTCCCAGGGCGGCCAGCATGAGGATTCTGGGAACCTGGGCCAGGGTGATCAGGGAGTCGTCCAGGCAGGTGAGGGCCGTGGCGTAGCCCACCATGACGCTGGGAAGGGCGGACATGGCCACCAGGGCCCCTTCCCCTGGCACGTCGAACCAGGCCAGAAGCACGTCCGCCTTGTCCATGAGCGACTGTACGGCCGGGACGGCGAGCAAGAGCTCCACGGCCAGGATGCACGGCACGAAGATGATCGCCATGCGGCGAAACTGGCCCGCCGCGTCGCGCAGGGCCATGGGCCAGCCGGGCCAGCCGGTCTGGCATGACATGTCCTGGGCAGGGGGCTGGCTGTCCCGGGAGGACGCGCACCGGGTCAAGACGACGCCGCAGCAGAAGGTGAGCAGGCTGGCCAGGAGGTAGAGGGCCAGGACCGTTGTCGCGGTTTCGAACCCGAGCACGGGATACAGGATGGGCGCTGTGAAAAAGATGTGGAAATACAGGCTGGAGGGAAAAAATCCGATCAAATAGACGCCAAGGATGCGGCGTCTTTGCACGACGCCCTTGCGGGATAAGGACGACAGGTAGGCGTTTGCCGAATGCTGGTCCAGGAAACACAGGGGAAGGTAGATCGTGGCGGACCCGTGGAGGCCGGAGAGGCGGGCCATGGGCGAAAAGAACGCCCGGCAGCGCGCCCCGAACGTGTCGTGCGCCATGAGGCTTCCGGCCAGGCAACCGGCGAACATGAACGGCAGGACCGTCAGGCAGAGCCGTGTTCCCTGACCCAATTCCCTGATGATGATGTCGATCATGGCTGATGGCCGCAACGGGCGGGGTTTATGACGACACCGCCGCCCTGCCGGGAGCGGCAGTGTCAGGCGGATACGGTCTTTGTACAGGAGGAATGGTTCCTCGTTTCCCCCTCAATACCTGGCCTGCCCGGCAACCCAGGCCATGTAAGCCGTCAGGCCCATCTGGCGCATTTTTTCGTTATTGGCCAGCCAGCGGGCATGCAGCATCTCGGAAAATCCCGTATGGTCGCAGGGGAACTCCGCGCATTCAAAGCAGAAATCCACGCCGCGCTCCGTGACGCAGGTCTGCACGGTACAGTGCCCCAAAAGACACTTCCCCGAGCGGCAGCCGGCGCAGTCGGCGGCGGCGAACCGCGACGCCACCGCCTCGAAGGCCGTATAGTGCTCAAATACCGGGTCCAGGCGCGCGAAAAACGCCGCCCGGGCCGCGAAGTTTCCCAGTTCCGTGAGAAGCCCCCGGGCGTGGCGGCTGATGGGGCTGCCCGGATGGCTCAGGCAGCGGCCGCAGTCCAGGCCGCAGGCCGCGATACGGGCCACGATCCCGGCCAGATCCCCGGGGAGGTCCGGCGAATCCCGTACATCGGACATCCTACACCCCCATGATGTTGTAGCCCGAATCCACGAACACCACGTCCCCCGTGGTGCCCGAGGACAGGTCCGAGGCCAGGTACAGGGCGCATTTGCCCACGTCCTCGATGGTGATGTTGCGCCGCATGGGCGACTTTTCCTCGATGCGTTCCAGGATGGTCTTGAATCCGCTGATGGCCGAGGCGGCCATGGTTTTGACCGGCCCGGCGGAGATGGCGTTGACCCGCACCCCGCGCGCCCCCAGGTCCACGGCCAGGTAGCGCACGCTGGACTCCAGGGCCGACTTGGCCACGCCCATTGCGTTGTAGTTGGCCACCACCTTGCCCGCGCCGTAGTAGCTCAAGGTGATCACCGAGGCCGCCTTCGAGAACTGGTCTTCGAAGGCCCGGCACAGGGCCACCAGGGAATAGGCCGAGACGTCCAGGGCGATGGAGAAGCCCTCCCGGCTGGTGTCGATGAACCTCCCGGCCAGATCCTCGCGCCGGGCAAAGGCGATGGAATGGACCAGGATGTCCACGTGGTCCCATTTGTCCTTCACGAAGGCGGCGGCGCGGGCGATTTCCTCGTCGCTGGAGACATTGCAGGGCAGGACGAAATCCGCCCCAAGCTCCTCGGCGATGGGTGTTATGCGCTTTAATATCGGCTCGGCCGCGTAGCTTAGGCCCAGGCTGGCCCCGTGCTCCACAAAGCATTTGGCGATGCCGTAGGCGATGCTGCGTTCGTTGACCACGCCGAAGACCAGGGCCTTTTTCCCTTCGAGCAGTTTCATGATGCCTCCCGCCGCGCCCGCGGCCGGTTTACAGTCTTGAGAAAACACCGCCGACCAGGGCGTCCACGGCCGCATCGATGCGGGCCAGATCCGCCGGATCGTTGGGGTCGAGTCCTCCGAAGTGGCCGCCCAGGCGGGCCCGAACGGCGAAAAAGAGCATGGCCGCGCCCATGACCGCCACGATCCCGGTCAGCCCGGCGTTGTCGGGCACCTCGCCCGTCAGGCGCTCGAAGCATTCCAGGGCCACCCGCACCCGGGCCTGCTCCAGCATGCGGGACACGCTCGTGCGCTCCATCATCTCCCAGGCCAGGATGTCCAGGGTCTGGGGACGCTTGACCAGGGCCCGCAAAAAGCCCTTGTGGAAGGCGGCGAGCTGCCCCTCGGGGCCGCCCACGCTCCCGGCGGCCTCCATGCCGGCCCGGATCTCCTCCGTGGCCGGCCAGAAGTCCGGGGACCGGGCGAATTCGGCCACCAGTTCCGCCAGTCCCCCAAAATGCCGGGAGATCACCCGTCTGTCCACCCCGGCCTCCAGGGCCACCTTGCCCAGCCCGAACCCCCGGAAGCCCTCCCTGGCCAAGACCCGGCCCACTGAGGCAACCAGCCGCTGCCGGGTGGTCATGGTCCGGCCGATGGGGATCACCTTTTTCCCTGACATGCAACCTCCTGAAACAACTGGCTCTCCCCGTGCCGGGGAAGGGCCGGGGGGCGCCTTTCCGGGCCGCTTGTCATCCCCGCCCGAATCTTTTATTGAACCCTGCTTCTTCATGACAACGCAGCACGAGGATTTCATGCGACAGTATAAGCACCTGGACGCCATCACCGCCCTTTTCGTCAGCGTCCTTCTGATCTCCAATGTGGCCTCCACCAAGATCCTGGACCTGGGGCCCTTCACCTTCGACGGCGGCACCATCCTTTTTCCCTTAAGCTACATCTTCGGCGACATCCTCACCGAGGTCTACGGCTATTCCCGTTCCCGCCGGGTGATCTGGATGGGCTTCATGGCCACGCTCGTCATGTCCGCCGTGTTCATGATCGTGGGCGTGCTGCCCCCGGCCGCGGACTGGCCCCACCAGGAGGCCTACGACGCCATCCTGGGGCTCACCCCGCGCATCGTCCTGGCCAGCCTGGCCGCCTATTTCTGCGGCGAGTTCGTCAACTCCTACGTCATGGCCAAGCTCAAGGTCAAAACCGAGGGCCGGTTCCTGTGGATGCGCACCATCGGCTCCACGCTCTTCGGCCAGGTGGTGGACACGGTGGTCTTCGTGGCTGTGGCCTTTACGGGGGTGTTGCCGCTTGAACTCGTGGGCACGCTCATCGTCTCCAACTTCGTGTTCAAGACCCTGGTGGAAATCGCCTTCACCCCGGCCACCTATGCCATCGTGGGATTTCTCAAGCGTTCCGAGAACGAGGATTACTACGACCGCCACACGGACTTCAATCCCTTCCGGGTGGGAGCCTAGCGTCACGTCCCTTAAAAAATATGAGCGTATTTTTTAAGAAAAATAAATGGTTTTAGTTTGTTGCCTACGAAACGCCAGATGCGCTTTTCGTGGACGCGACACGAGACCGCCGTATCCATCGCCAGCCGCCGCCGAGGACTCACCCATGCCAAGCGCCTCCGTCGCCTCCGTCAACCGTCTGGTGTGGACCGCCGTCCTGGCCGCGCTGACGGCCGTGGGCGCGCACATCCAGTTTCCCATCGGCCCCGTGCCCTTTTCCCTACAGACCTTTTTCATCATGCTGTGCGGGTTGATCCTGGGGCCCGTACGCGGTCCCGTGGCGGTCTTGCTGTACATTGCCGCCGGAGTCCTGGGACTGCCGGTCTTCTCCAAGGGGTCTTCGGGGTTTGCCCATCTGCTCGGCCCCACCGGCGGGTTTCTCCTGGGATTCGTCTTCCAGGCCGCCGCCTACGGCCTGGCCCCGCGCCGGACGGCTGACGGCCAACCCGGGGAGCTGCCCTGGCTGCGCGGCATCGCCTTCGGCCTTGTGGGCTCGGTGGTCCTTTTCACCCCGGGCGTCGTGCGCCTGGCCGCGGTGATGAACACCGACCTGGCCAAGGCCGCCGCCGTGGGCCTTTTGCCGTTTATCCCGTCGGATCTCATCAAGATGGCCCTGGCCATCGCCTGCTACCGGCACTTGCGCGCCAAAAGGCTGCTCCCGGCGTGATCGCCTTCACGGACCTGTCCTTTGCCCACGAAAAAGACCGTCCCGTCCTGCGCCGGGCTACGGGCCGCGCCCCGAAAGGCGTCCTGACCATCCTGGCCGGGCAAAACGGGGCGGGAAAATCCACGCTTCTGGCCCTTTTGGCGGGCATCCTTACTCCGGACGCCGGAACCGTGCGCGTGGGCGAGCTTGTCTCCCCCGGGGACGAGGACGCCATCCGGCGCGCCGTGCGCCTGGTGCTGCAAGACCCGGACATGCAGATCCTCGGGGCAACCGTGGCCGAAGACCTGACGCTTTCCGGCGACCCCCGCGACCCCCGGTTCCTGGACGTGGCCCGGGACGCCGCCCGGCGTATGGGGCTTTTGCCCTTGTGGGAGGCGCCGGTGCATACCCTGTCGTTTGGTCAGCGCCGCAAGCTGTGCCTGGCCGCGGCCCTGGTCCATGCCCCGGACGGCCCGCCGCCCCAGGTGCTCTTGCTCGACGAGCCCTTAAGCAACCTCGACTATCCGGGCGTCCTGGAGATGCGCCGCATCCTTCGCCAAAACGCCGCCGCCGGGCTGACCCAGATCGCCGCCGCCCACGAACTCGATCCCCTGGCCGACCTGGCCGACCATGTCCTGGTGCTCCACGAGGGGGTCATCGCCTGTGAGGGGGCCCCTGAGACCGTCCTGCCCGGGGTGCGGCCCTACGGTGTGCGGCCACCCTTTGCCCGGTGGGACGAGGACGCGCGGTAGGGGAGGCGGACGGGAAGGATCGTCCCCCCGATCGTCCCCCCGATCGTCCTGCGGATCGTCGAGAAGATCGTCGCGCAGAAGGTCGCGCAGATGGTCGCGCAGATGGTCCCGAAAAATGCCCGTGACGGCGTCACCGGGACAGGCGGCGCAAGATCCCGTCCAGCCGCGCCACAAGCTCCATGCCGTCTTCCATGGTGGTGGACCGCCCAAGCGACAGCCGGATGGTGCCCGCGGCGGAGGCCCGGTCGACGCCCATGGCCGCCAGCACCGGGGAGATGGAGGTGTCCGCGCCGTGGCAGGCCGCCCCGGCCCCGCAGCCGATCTCCTCGATGACGCATTCGGATAAAATGTCCGTGGCCCGGAATCCCGCAAAGCCGATGAACGTGGTGTTGGGCAACCTCGGCGCGCCCCGGCCGTGGACCGTGGCCGCATGGCCGAGCCCCAGGAGCCCGGCCTCCACGGCGTCGCGGATGGCCTCCTGCCGGGCCGCCTCCGTGGCCACATCTGCGGCGGCCATGGCGCAGGCCTCGCCCAGCCCCGCGATCAGGGCCACGTTTTCCGTGCCCGAGCGCAGGCCCGCCTCCTGGCCGCCGCCCAGAAGAAGCGGCGGCAGTTCCATGCCCTTGCGCACGTAGAGTGCGCCCACTCCCTTGGGGGCGTAGAGCTTGTGCCCGGCGATGGTCAGAAAGTCCGCGCCCAGGGCGTCCACGTTCACGGGAATCTTGCCCACGGCCTGGGAGGCGTCCACATGCATGGCCGCGCCAGCGGCATGGGCCAGGGCCGCGATCCCGGCCACGGGCTGGATGACCCCGGTCTCGTTTTGGGCGTGCATGACGCTTACGAGCCGCGTCCGGGGCGGGATGCGCGCGGCGGCCTCGTCCGGGTAAACGGTTCCGTCCGGGCCGGACGGGATGACCCCGACGGCGACGCCTGCGGCCGACAGGGCCATGGCCGGGGCCATGACCGAGGGATGCTCCAGGGCCGAGACCGCAAGGCACCCGGCCCGGTCGGGAAAATGGCCGAAGATCACGGCGTTGTTGCTTTCCGTGGCGCAGCCGGTAAAGACGATCTCCCCGGGCCTGGCCCCGATCAGGGCCGCGACCTGCGTTCTAGCCTCGTCAACCGCTTTTTTGGCCTGAAGTCCCCAGATGTGGGCACTGCCGGGGTTGCCGAAGCGGTCCTCGAAAAAGGGCCGCATGGCCGCAATGACCCGGGGGGCCACGGGGGTGGTGGCGTTGTGATCGAAATACAGCGGGCGCATGGGAGCTCCTTTACAGGCGGAAGAAAAATACTTAAGAAGGACAAATGCGTTTTCGGGGCGGCAATCGCCCGATCCGCATCACCCTAATGGAACACGACCCGTTTCGCCAGACAGCAACCTTCCCTGTGCGCCCCGAATTTTCCGAAACGCCCGGTGTCCGGACGCGCCCTTGCGCCGTCGCGGCCCGTTCCCCATGTTGACCCTCATCATCGCCGTGGCCTTTGCCGTGCTGGTGTCCGCCTTCTGCTCGCTGAGCGAGGCCATGCTTTATTCCGTACCCTGGAGTTTCATCGAGAAGCTGCGCAAGGACGGGAAAAAGGCCGGTGAGCACCTGTACTACCTGCGTTCCAATGTGGAAAAACCCATCACCGCCATCCTGACGCTCAATACCGTGGCCAACACGGCCGGGGCCGCCGTGGCCGGAGCCGCCGCCGCCGCCGTGTTCGAGCCGGAGCAGGTGTGGATCTTCACCGCCGGATTCACCCTGCTCATTCTGGCTCTGGGCGAGATCATCCCCAAGACCGTGGGGGTGGCCTACAACCGTAGGCTGGCCCCCCATCTGGCCGTGCCCATCCAGGTCATGATCGTGGCCCTGGCGCCGCTTATCTGGGTGGGCGGGATCATGGCCCGCATGGTGCGCCCCAGGCGCAAGGGGCCGGTCTCCACCGAGGAGGATCTGCGGGCCGTGGTCAGCTTGACCCGCAAGGAAGGCGTGATTAAGCCATATGAGGAACTGTCCATCAAAAACATCCTGTCGCTGGACGACAAGACCGTCAGCGACATCATGACCCCGCGCACCGTGGTCTTCTCCCTGTCCGCGACCATGACCACGGGCATGGCCAAAGGGGCGTTCTGGCCGCACAGCCGCATCCCGGTGCACGATGCGGACGATCCGGAAGACATGGTGGGCATCGTCTACCGGCGTCAGGTTCTGGAGGCCCTGGCCAACGACCAGGACGACCTGACCATGGCCCAGCTCATGAAACCGGTGCGGTTCGTGCTCGACACCATGACCCTGGACCGGCTTTTGGTGAAATTTCTGGAGTCGCGCACCCACCTTTTCGTGGTGCTCGACGAATACGGCGGCGTCAGCGGCGTGGTCAGCCTGGAAGATGTGCTGGAAGAGATTTTGGGCAAGGAAATCGTTGACGAGACCGATCAGGTGACTGATATGAGGGAATTGGCCCGGACGCGGCGCAGCCAGTTGCTGACCAAGATGTCCGTGCCGGGCGATTCCGACGAACCTCCACGCGAACCGTGAGGGCGGCATGAAAAAAAACGGCTCCAAAGGCATCTATGCGGCGGCCTTGATCCTTTTTCTGGGGGGGCTCGGCTATCTCGTGGTCTCCGGGCTCGGCGAGAACAGCTCCTATTTCCTGAACGTCTCCGAGGCCATGGCCATGGAGCCGGGCAAGCTCCACAAGGTGCGCCTTTTCGGCACCGTGGCCGCCGAAGGCCTGACCACCCCCCAGGGCGGCCTGGGGGTCACCTTCAAGCTTGAGGACAAGGACAACACCGCCAAGACCCTGTGGGTGGACTACAAGGGGGCGGTGCCCGACACCTTCAAGCCCGGGGCCGAGGTTATCGTCGAGGGCGGCTTCGATTCCGCCTCGGGCGTCTTCGGGGCCAACTCGCTGATGACCAAGTGTCCGTCCAAGTACGAGAAGCAGAACCGGGAGGGGACCGGATGACGGTTCGTCCCCGGACGATCGTCGGCTGAATTCGACGAGAGGGAAGGGGCGTGTGCGGCAATGGGCCACACGCCCCATTATTGTAACCGCTTCGCAAAGCCTCCCGGATATTCGCGCGCCGGGCCGTCCGGCCGAAGCGCCCCATGACGGGCGGCCTGCGGCGCACGGGGCGGACGATCCCCCGGGATCGGGCTTTTCCCACCAGTCGCGTCCGGACCCTACCTGGGCCGGGGACGGGAAAAAGGCGTTCCGGCACGACCCGGGCCGTGGGCCCGGACAAAGGAGTTCCCATGCATTTCGTGGCCTACTGGGCCCTGATGGCGTCCCTTCTGGTGTCTCTTTTTGCGGCCGTCGTGGCCACCATGAAGACCTGGCGCGGCGAAAACGAGGGCGTGCTGTGGTATGAACGCGCCCAGACAGGCGTTTTCGTCCTGACCACCGTGGCCTCGGCCGTGTTGACCATCGCCCTGTGGAACAGGGACTTCTCCTTCCAGTATGTGGCCGAATACACGGACACGTTCTTGCCCCTGTTCTACACGGTCACCGCCTTCTGGGCCGGGCAGGCCGGGTCGCTTCTGTTTTGGATGCTGACCCTGGCCCTTTTCGGCTCGCTTTTCGCCATTTCCCCGGCATACAAATCCTTGTCCCTCCCGACCAAGCGGCTGTTCTGGCTCTTTTACCTGGGCGTCGAGGCCTTTTTCCTGCTGCTTTTGACCGGGCCGAGCAACCCCTTCATGGAGCTCGTTCCGCCCCCCCACGAGGGCCGGGGCCTCAACCCCCTCCTGCGCAACCCGGGCATGATCTTTCATCCGCCGCTTTTGTTCCTGGGCTACGCCGGGTTCACCGTGCCCTGCTGCCTGGCTCTGGCGGCGTGGCTGTCCGGCGAGAGGATTTCCTGGATACGGGCCGGGCGCAACTACATCCTGGTGGCCTGGGTTTTTCTGACCGCAGGCATCATCCTGGGCGGCTGGTGGTCGTACATGGAACTGGGCTGGGGCGGCTACTGGGCCTGGGATCCGGTGGAAAACGCCTCTCTCATCCCCTGGCTCATGGGTACGGCCTTCATCCATACCGCCGTGGTGCAGCGCCGCCGGGGGGCGCTTGGCAAAACCAATGTCCTGCTCGTCAGCCTGACCTTTTTGTCCAGCATCTTCGCCACCTATCTGGTGCGCAGCGGGGTGGTGGAATCCCTGCACGCCTTCGGCGAGGGCGGCGTCAGCAGGCCGCTGATCGTCTTCATCCTTTTCTCCCTGGCCCTGACCGTGGCCGCCTTGCGCCTGGGCGGCGACCCACAGCGCGATTCCCGGCCCCTGCCGGGGCTGGTGAGCCTTCCCGGGGCCCTGGTCGTCCTGGCCTGGCTTTTCACGGCCCTGTCCCTGGTGGTCATCCTGGGCACCATGTGGCCGGTCATCAGCACCCTGTGGAGCGCCAAGTCCGTGGGCCTGGAGGCCGGTTTCTACAACCGGGCCTGCAACCCCCTGTTCGCGATGGTGGCCCTTTTGCTGATCGTCTGTCCCTGGCTGTCCTGGAAGGAAGGGCTGCGCGACCGTGGCGCGGCCGCAGGCCTGGGGGTGTTTTCCCTGATCGTGGGCGTGGTCCTGTACGTTTCGGGCATGACCCATCCCGTGGCCCTGGCCGCGGCCGTGGGGGCCATCGGGGCCCTGGCCGGGATCGTGCTCCTTTTCGTGCGCGACCGGGCCGCGCGCAGCGCCAAGGGCGGGCTGTGCGGCTATCTGGTCCATGCCGGGACGGCGCTTTTATTTTTGGGCGTGGCCGTGTCCGGCCCCTACCAGAGCGCCAAGGAGGCCATCCTGGCCCCGGGGGCGGACATGAAGGTGGGCGGGTACCGCTTGGTCTACCAGGACATGACCATCACCGAGGGCGAGGCCATGAGCGTGGCCCGGGCCGTGATCGCCGTGGAGAGGGACGGACGGCAGGTGTCGGAACTGACCCCCGAGCGCCGGGTCTACCGCGGTTTCGAGCAGCCCTTTGCCGAGGTGTCCACGGTCTTTTCCCTGGGCGACGAACTCTACGCCGTGCTCTTGAGCTTCACCGAGCAGAAGTCCATCAGCGTGAAAATCAGCGTCAATCCCCTGGTCAACTGGATCTGGATCGGCGGCACCATCATGTGCCTGGCCGGGTTCGTGGGCATTTCGCGCTTCCGGGTCCGCCCGGGCGGCGGGGAAGGGGAGGCCTAGGCGGTCCATGGCCACGCCTGCGTCCATGCCCGGGCCGGGGGTGTTGCTGCGGCTTGGCAAGGTGGGCAAATTCTACGGGGAGCGGCCGGTCCTGCGTGGCATCGAGGTCGAGGTCCGGGCCGGCGAAGTGCTCCTGGTGGTGGGCAGAAACGGCGCGGGAAAATCCACCCTTTTGCGCATCATGGCCGGGTTGGCCCGGCCCGAACCGGGCCTGGTGGAGCATTTTGCCGAGCCCGGGCAGGTGGCCTTCCTGGGGCACCGGTCCTTTGTCTATCCCGGGCTCACGGCCGAGGCCAACCTGGCCTTCTGGTCCCGGATGCACGGCCGGAACCTGGACCGGCCGGCCCGGCTGGCCCTCCTCACGCGGGTGGGGCTGGCGGATTTCGCCGACGAACCGGCCGGGGTGTTCTCCCGGGGCATGACCCAGCGGCTGGATCTGGCCCGGGTCTTCGCCCAGGCCCCGCGCCTTCTTTTTCTTGATGAACCGGCCTCGGGCCTGGATGCGGGCTCGGCGGCGCTGCTTCGCCGGGAGATCGCGGCCCTGCGCTTGGCCGGGGCCGGGGTGGTCATGGTCAGCCACGACGTGGCCGGCGACCTGCCCCTGGCCGACAGGGTGCTGCATCTGGCCGGGACGCGGGCGGTTTTTTGCGGCCCGGCCCGGGATTTCGACGCCGGGGGCCTGGGCCTGGAGGGAGCATGCTGAGCCGGGCCGCGGCCGTGGCCGCCAAGGACGTGCGCCTGTCCCTGGCCGGGGCCCAGGGACCGGCCCAGACCGTGCTTTTGGGGCTCATCCTGATCTTTATCTTCAGCCTGTCGCGCGATCCCGGGGAGCTTTTCCCGCCCCTTTCGGCGGCGGCCGTCTTCTGGCTGGCCACGGCCTTCGGTCAGGTTCTGGTCTTCAACACCCTGTATTCCCTGGAGGAAGGGGGCTGCCGAGACGGGCTTCTGCTGTCGCCTGCCCCGGTGCAGGCCGTATGGCTGGGCAAGGCGGCGGCCGGGATGGCGCTCCTTCTGGCCTGTCAGGCGGTGTTCGCCCCGGCCGTGGTGGCCTTTTTGGGCCAGCGTCCGGCCGGATCGCTGCTGTCGGGGCTTTTTTTTCTCGTGGTCGCCGACTGGGGCATCGTGGCCCTGGGCTCGCTTCTGGGGGCCATCTCCGCCGGTCGCGGGGCCCGGGAGTCGCTATTGACCGTGGTGCTGTTTCCGCTTCTCACGCCGCTTCTTTTGGCCGCCATCCGGCTCACCGAGGGGGTGCTCTCGGGGGAACCGGCCGACGCGTCCCTGTGGCTGGGCATGGCCCTGGCCTTCGACGCGGTGTTCACGGCGGCGGCCCTGGCCCTCTTCCCGTCGCTCTACAGCGGCGAGGACTAGGGCGGCGATTGTTTTTCAGCCGGTTTCGCGGTATGCACACCAGTTCGATGCACGGCACGAAAGCAGCCGCCAATCAAACCCCGGATCATCCATGACCATCTTAAGCCTCGCCACCATCCTGTCCTTCGTGGCCGCCCAGTACCTCATCTGGTTCTACGCCCCGCTCGAGGCCAGCATGGGCGTGGTCCAGAAGATCTTCTACATGCACATGCCCATGGCCGGATGGTCCATGGCCGCCTTTGCCGTGGTCTTCGTGGCCTCGGTCCTGTACCTCGTGCGCCGCGATCCCAAGTGGGACCGGCTGGCCGGGGCCTGCGCCGAACTGGGCGTGGTCCTCAGCGGGCTGGCCCTCCTGACGGGCATGATGTGGGCCCGGCCCATCTGGAACGTCTGGTGGACCTGGGATCCCCGGCTCACCACCACCCTGGTCATGTGGTTCGTCTACGCCGCCTATCTGGTCCTGCGGGCCTCGGACATGGGGCCCCAGCGCCGGCGTCTGGTGTGCGCCGTGCTGGGGGTGGCGGCCTTTCTGGACGTGCCCCTGGTGTTCGTTTCCGCCCGGTATTGGCGCAGCATCCACCCGGCGGTGCTCGGGGCCCAGGGCGGCGGCCTGGAGCCGGAGATGCTGGTGACGCTTCTGGCCGGGCTGGCGGCCTTCGGGCTTTTGTCCGTGACCCTGGTGCGCCTGCGTCTGGCCCAGTCGGCCGCCGAGGCCGGGATGGCCGCCGTAACCCTGGACCGCATCGGATAAGGGATCTCGCATGGAAAAAGAATCATATCTCTTTGCCGCCAACGCCCTGGTGTGGATCGGGGTGGGCGGCTATCTGCTCTTTTTGTCCCGGGTCCAGGCCCGGCTGAAAAAGCGCCTCAACCGTCTGGAGATGTCGCGTGACGACGAAAAATGATCCGTCCGTGCAGGACGACGGCAGGACCGCCATGATCGGGCGCTCCGTGGCCGCGCTCATGGGGCTGGCCCTTCTGGGCATGTTCGTGTCCTCGTTCCTGTACCGGGCCGAAAATCCCTCCCAGGTGGTGCGCACCGACGTGCCCGCCATGCCCCAGGGCATGGGCGGCATGGCCGACAGCGGGCCCATGAAGGAAATCATGGAGCTCATGCAGCGCCAGAAGGAGGATCCGGACAACCCGGCCGTGCAGTTGGAGCTGGCCGAGCGGTTCATGATGATGGGGGCCTACGACCGGGCCCTGATCTTCCTGGAAAAGGCCGAAAGCCTCGATCCGGACAATCCGCAGATGCTCAACGACAAGGGCATCGCCCTGTACAACACCGGCAAGGCCGACGAGGCCCGGGCCGCCTTCGAAGCCATCCTGGCCAAAAACGCGGCGGACTTCCGGGCCCGGTTCAACCTGGGGCTGCTTTACAAGTACGCCCTGGGGGACATGGACAAGGCCGCCGAGCAGATGCGGGCAGTCATGGATTCCCCGGAGGCCGACGAGCGGACCAAGACCCAGGCCAAAAGCGAGTTGGAGAACCCGCCCCCGGCCGGGGACAAGCCGGCGCAATAGGGCCGCAGGGCCTGTTGCCTGGCGCTTCGGCATTGCTTTTTGTGACGTTTTGATGAATTCATGGCTGGCGTGGGGACTGCCTGCCGGGCAGCACCGCACCGGCCCGGAAATCCGCCTGTTCCCGTCCCGTTGGGGACGTTTTCCGCCAACCCGTTGACGCAAGGAGGACGACATGCTCGGCAAAGGTCTGAAATTTTTGGGAACCGCCTGCCTGATGGGGCTTTTGCTGGCCGCCGTGCCGGCCCTGGCCGACGAAGTGATCAAGATAGCCGTGCCCTCGCCCTACACCGGCAGCGCCGCAGGGTTCGGCGAGAACGTCAAGGCCGGCGTGACGCTCAAGGTGGAAGAGATCAATGCCGCGGGCGGGATAGGCGGCAAGAAGATCGAGGCCGTGTACCTGGACGAGCAGTGCGAGCCGCGCGAGGCGGCCACCGTGTCCACCAAGATCGCCAACGACAAGGCCATCGTGGGCATCGTCGGCCACCTGTGCTCCTCGGCCCATCTGGCCGCCCTGCCCACCTACGTGCGCGAGGGCATCGCCGCCATCTCCCCCACGGCCACCAGCGTCACCATCACCGACAAGAACAAGGACGCCAAGGGCAATGCCTGGTCCTTCCGCAACGTCTACCGCGACGACTTCCAGGGCAAGTTTCTGGCCCAGTACGTGTCCAAGGTCATGGGCCTGAAAAAGATCGCCGTGTTCTACGAAAACAACGACTACGGCATCGGCCTCAAGGACGCCTTCGTGAACGAGGCCAAGGCCCTCGGCCTGACCATCGTGGGCGAAGAGGCCTACATGAAGGGCGCCCAGGACTTCAACCCGCAGTTGACCAAGATGAAGGGCGGCGCTCCCGAGGCCCTGTTTATCGCCGGCTACTATCCCGAGGGCGCGCTCATCGTGGACCAGGCCAAAAAGATCGGCCTGGACGTGCCCAAGTTCGGGGCCGACGGCTTCGACAACGCCGACTACATCAAGCTGGCCGGCGACGCCGCCGACGGCCTGTACCTGACCGCGCCGTTTCTGGCCGAGACCGCCGGGCCCGACGCCAAGAAGTTCATCGAGACCTTCAAGACCCGTTTCGGCCGCGAAGTCGACTGGATGAGCGCCAACGCCTATGACGCCACCGGAATGCTGGCCGACGCCATCGCCAAGGTCGGCGCCGACCGGACCAAGATCCGCGACTACCTGGCCGGGATCAATACCGCCGACAAGGGCTACAAGGGCATCACCGGCGTCAACTACTTCGACCAAAACGGCGACTGCCTGAAGCCCGCCTTCGTGAAGATGGTCAAGGGCAACGCCTTCGTCCCGGCCCCCAAGCAGATGGACTAGGGCGAACCGCAACGCATGCGAACACGAAACAGGCTGGACATCCTCCAGCCTGTTTCGTTACAAGCCGGGCGCCTGAACGATCCCGGACACCGGCCGGGACAAAAATCACCATGGCCGTTCCGAGAGGAACGGCGAACGCGGCGGGAGTCGGCCTTGCTCGAACAACAACTGGTCAACGGACTCACCCTGGGGCTCATCTACGCGCTGATCGCCGTGGGCTATACCATGGTCTACGGCGTCATCGAACTCATCAACTTCGCCCACGGCGAGGTGTACATGTTCGGCGCGTTTTTGTGCATGACCTTTCTCACCGTGTTCGGCGCGCCCCTGATCGTGGCCGTCCTTTTGGCCATGGCCTGCTGCGCGATCATGGGCGTGCTCCTTGACGTGGTGGCCTACCGGCCGTTGCGCAACGCCCCGAGGCTTGCCGCCCTGATCACCGCCATCGGCATGTCCATTTTTCTCCAGAACCTGGCCATGATCATCTGGGGCAGCCGCCCCCTGCCCTTCGTCAAGGAGGCCCTGCCCGCCTTTTTCAAGGTGACGGCCCTGTCTTTCGGCGAGGTGAACATCTCCTGGATGCAGATGACCATCTACATCGTGGCCGTTTCGCTCATGATCCTGCTCAACCTGGTCATCACCAAGACCAGGACCGGCACGGCCATGCGGGCCCTGGCCCAGAACCGGGTCTGCGCCTCGCTCATGGGCATCAGCGTCAACCGGGTCATCGCCTTCACCTTCGCCCTGGGCTCGGGGCTCGGGGCCATGGCCGGGATCATGGTCTCCATGTTCTACAACACCATGTATCCCACCATGGGCTACAACGCCGGGGTCAAGGCCTTTGCGGCGGCGGTCCTGGGCGGCATCGGCTCGGTGCCCGGGGCCATGTTCGGCGGGGTGGTGCTGGGCATCGCCGAGACGCTGGGGGCCGGATACGTGTCCTCGCCGTATCGCGACGGCGTGGCCTACGCCATCATGATCCTGGTCATCATTCTTCGGCCCTCCGGCCTTTTGGGCCGGGCCGTGACGGAAAAGGCCTGATCCGGCCCGGCCGGACCATCCCGAAACCCTTTCACCCCGGTTTGCACCTATGCGCGGCGTCACGGCACTTCTTGGCCCCTTGAAATACCTCCTTCTGGCGGCGGCCCTCGCCTATCCTTTGACCCCGGTCAGCGACGTCTACGTGCTGCACGTCCTGGTCCTGGTCATGGTCTACATGGTCCTGGCCATGGGCCTGAACATCATGCCCGGATTCTGCGGCCTGCTGGACCTGGGCTACGTGGGCTTCTACGGCATCGGGGCCTATACCGCCGGGCTTTTGACCCTTACCTACGACCTGTCCTTCTGGGTCATCGTACCCCTGGCGGTGGTCAACGGGGCTCTGTGGGGGGTGATCCTGGGCGCGCCCACCCTGCGGCTGGTGGGGGACTATTTCGCCATCGTGACCTTCGGCTTTTCGGAACTGGTGGTGCTTTTTTTGACCAACGAGATCTGGCTCACCCGGGGCCCCCTGGGCCTGCCCGGCATCGCCCCGGTGTCCCTTGACCTGTCCTGGCTGTCCACGCTTTTCAATCCGGAATGGGATTGGAAATACGTCTTTTCCGGGGAGACCCCGTACTATTACCTGGGTTTTCTCATGGTGGCCGTCATCTACGCGGTCATGCGCCGGGTGGAGGACTCGCGCCTGGGCCGGGCCTGGCTGGCCATCCGCGAGGATCCCATGGCCGCCGCCTCCGCGGGCGTCAACCTGTTCGAATACAAGATCATCGCCTTTGCCGTGTCCTCGGGCATCGGGGCCCTGGCCGGGGCGTTTTTCGCCCGCTGGACGCTTTTTCTGTCTCCGGACATGTTCAAGTTCTGGGAGTCCTTCCTGGTCTTGTGCATGGTGGTCCTGGGGGGGCTTGGCAACATCCGCGGGTCGCTCATCGGCGCGGCGGTGCTCATCTCCCTGGGCGAGGTGTTGCGGGTGGTTCTGCCGGGGCTCGGCCTTCCGGCCGAGACCCGTTTTCTGGTGTACGGGCTGATCATGGTCCTGATCATGCGGTTTCGGCCGGGCGGCTTTTTCACCGCCGTGGCCGAGAGCACCATGTCCGGCCCCCTTATCATGGATCTGCGCCGCAGGCTCGCGGCGCGCAAGACCGGATAGCGCATTATGGAACCGATTTTACGGGTGGACGGCGTCAGCAAGAAGTTCGGGGGGCTCATGGCCTTAAGCGACGTGTCCTTCGAAGTGGCCCGGGGCAGGATATTGGGGCTCATCGGCCCCAACGGGGCGGGCAAGACCACCATGTTCAACTGCGTGGCCGGGCTTTACAAGCCCACGGAAGGGGCCATCGTGTTCCGTCCCGGGGACCGCGACCAGGATGTGCAGGGTGTCAAACCCGAAAAGATGACCGCCCTGGGCGTGGCCCGCACCTTTCAGAACATCCGCCTTTTTTCGTCCCTGACGGTCCTGGACAATGTGCGCATCGGCCGCCATTGCCGCACCTCGTCCAATTTTTTCGGCGCGGTCCTGCGTACCCGCAGCCAGCGGGCCGAGGAGCGGCGGATCATCGACGACGCCATGGAGTGGCTCGATTTCGTGGGCCTGGGGTCGTTCGCCCTGCAATCCGCCGCAAGCCTGTCCTACGGCGACCAGCGCCGTCTGGAGATCGCCCGGGCCCTGGCCACGGACCCGAAGCTCCTTCTGCTCGACGAACCGGCCGCAGGCATGAATCCCAAGGAAACCGAATCCCTGGTGGACCTCATCTACGCCATCCTGGAAAAAGACGTGACCGTAGTCCTCATCGAACACGACATGAAGCTGGTCATGCGCATCTGCGAACATCTGGTGGTCCTGGACCACGGGGTCAAAATCGCCGAGGGCGCGCCCGCCGCCATCCGGGAGAACCCGGACGTCATCGAGGCCTATCTCGGAAAGGGCGCGGCCCATGCTTGAACTGACGGACATTCACACCTACTACGGCAACATCCATGCCCTCAAAGGCGTCAGCCTGCGCGTGGAGAAGGGCGAGATCGTGTGCCTGATCGGGGCCAACGGCGCGGGCAAGACCACCACGCTCATGAGCATAAGCGGCGTCACCCCGCCCCGGCAGGGGACCGTGACCTTCCAGGGCGAGGACGTCACCCGCTGCAGCACGGAAAAAATCGTGTCCCGGGGCATCACCCAGGTTCCCGAGGGGCGAATGATCTTTCCCCGCCTGACCGTGCGCGAGAACCTGCTCATGGGGGCCTACCTGCGCAAGGACAAAAACGGCATCAAGGCCGGGGAGGAGAGGGCCTACGAACTGTTCCCGGTGCTTCGGGAGCGGCGGACCCAGATGGGAGGCACCCTGTCCGGCGGGGAGCAGCAGATGCTTGCCATCGGCCGCGCCCTCATGGCACAACCGGCCCTGCTGCTTCTCGACGAACCGTCCCTGGGCCTGGCGCCCATGGTCGTTGAGAACATTTTCGAGATCATCCAGCAGATCAACGCCGAGGGGACCACGGTCATGCTCGTGGAGCAGAACGCCCAGATGGCCCTGCATATCTCGCACCGGGGCTATGTGCTGGAGACCGGGGCCGTCACCCTGGAAGGGCCGGCGGCGGACCTTCTGGCCGACCCCAAGGTGCGTTCCGCCTATCTCGGACTGGACTAGAGGCAAACGGCCGGATCATTTTGAGGAGCAAAAGGACGCTTTTATGGACAAGATTTTCGGCCGGGGCTTGACATTCGACGACGTGCTGCTTCTTCCCGACTATTCCGAGGTGACGCCGGACCAGGTGGACGTCAGCTCGAACCTCACGCCCGACATCAGGTTGAACATTCCGCTTTTAAGCGCGGCCATGGACACGGTCACCGAGTCGCGCATGGCCATCTCCCTGGCCCGCTGCGGCGGGGTGGGCGTGGTGCACAAGAACATGTCCGTGGAGCGGCAGCGGCTCGAGGTGGAAAAGGTCAAGAAGTCCGAATCCGGCATGATCATCTCCCCCATCACCGTGCCCCCGGACATGACCGTGGAGCAGGCCCTGGTGGTCATGTCCGAATACAGCATCTCGGGGCTTCCCGTGGTGGACGGGGACCGGCTGGTGGGCATCGTCACCAACCGCGACGTGCGCTTCGTCAAGGACTCGGTGACCAGGGTCAGGGACGTGATGACCAAGGACAACCTGGTCACGGTCCCGGTCGGCACCACCCTGGAGGAGGCCAAACACCACCTGCACAAAAACCGCATCGAAAAGCTCCTGGTGGTGGATGCCGACAACAAACTGCGCGGGCTCATCACCATCAAGGACATCGAAAAGATCCGCAAATATCCCAATTCCTGCAAAGACGACCTGGGACGGCTGCGGGTGGGCGCGGCCGTGGGCGTGGGCGGCGACCGCAACGAACGGGTCCAGGCCCTGCTCGACGCCGGGGCGGATTTCATCGTGCTCGACTCGGCCCACGGCCACAGCAAAAACATTCTGGACTCCATTGAGGCGCTGAAGTCCGACTTCCCGTCCTGCCGCCTGGTGGCGGGCAACGTGGGCACCTACGAGGGGGCCCTGGCCCTGATCAAGGCCGGGGCGGACACGGTGAAGGTGGGCATCGGCCCGGGCTCCATCTGCACCACACGCATCGTGGCCGGCGTGGGCGTGCCCCAGGTCACGGCCATCATGGAGGCCGTGCGGGCCTGCCGGGAGCACGGCAAATGCTGCATTGCCGACGGCGGGGTGAAGTTCTCCGGGGACATCGTCAAGGCCATGGCCTCGGGGGCGGACACGGTGATGATGGGCAGCCTTTTTGCCGGCACCGAGGAGAGCCCGGGCGAGACCATTCTCTACCAGGGCCGCACCTACAAGATCTATCGCGGCATGGGCTCCATCGACGCCATGCGTGAGGGCAGCTCCGACCGCTATTTCCAGGAAAAATCCAAAAAGCTCGTGCCCGAGGGCATCGTGGGCCGGGTGCCCTTCAAGGGCCCCGTGACCGAGAGCATCTACCAGCTCGTGGGCGGACTCAAGTCCGGCATGGGCTACTGCGGCTGCAAGGACATTGCCGAATTGCAGGCCAAGGCCCGCTTCGTGCGCATCTCTGCGGCCGGTCTGCGGGAAAGCCACGTCCACGATGTGATCATCACCAAGGAAGCCCCCAATTACCGGGTGGACACCTATTAATCCGGAAACGGCCCGGCCGGATCCGACAACCGCACCACGCAAAGCGCCCAAAACGCCATGACCCATCCGGACACCGTCGTCATCCTGGATTTCGGCTCCCAGTTCACCCAGCTCATCGCCCGCCGGGTGCGCGAGGCCGGGGTCTATTCGGAAATTCATCCCTGCACCACGCCCGTGGACAAGCTGCGGGAGCTGGCGCCCCGGGCCCTGATCCTCTCGGGCGGCCCGTCGAGCGTCATCGATCCCGGCGCGCCCAGCCTGGACATGGGGGTCTTCGACCTGGACCTGCCCATCCTGGGCATCTGCTATGGCATGCAGCTGCTGTCCCACCTGTTGCCCGGGGGGCGGGTGGTGTCCTCCACGGATCGCGAATACGGCCGTTCGGAATTCACCGTGACCGCGGCCTCGCCCCTTTTCGAGGGCCTGCCCATGGACCGGCCGCTGACCGTGTGGATGTCCCACGGCGACCGCGTCAAGTCGCCGCCCGAGGGCTTTTCGGTGCTCGGTTCCACGCCCACGGTGGACGTGGCGGCCATGGCCGATCCGGCCCGGCGCATCTACGCCCTGCAGTTCCATCCCGAGGTGGCCCACACCGAGGACGGCACCCTGATTTTGCACAACTTCCTGTTCAAGATCGCCGGGCTCACCCCGGGCTGGTCCATGTCCTCCTTCGTGGCCGCCCAGGAAAAGCTCCTTCGCGACCAGATCGGCGACAAGCACGTGGTCTGCGCCCTGTCCGGCGGCGTGGATTCCACCGTGGTCGCGGTCATGCTGCACAAGGCCATCGGCAAGCGCCTGCACTGCATCTTCGTGGACAACGGCCTTTTGCGCTTAAATGAAGGCGAGGAGGTCGCGGCCTACCTGCGCGAGCACTTCGACTTGAACCTCATCCACGTCAAGGCTGCGGACCTGTTCCTGTCGCTTTTGGCCGGGGTCACGGACCCCGAGGAGAAGCGCAAGATCATCGGCCGCACGTTTATCGAGGTCTTCGAGCGCGAGGCCAAAAAACTCCCCGGCGTGGAGTTTCTGGCCCAGGGGACGCTCTATCCCGACGTCATCGAGTCCGTGTCGTTTCGGGGACCGTCGGCGGTGATCAAAAGCCACCACAACGTGGGCGGGCTGCCGGAAATCATGAAGCTGTCGCTTGTCGAGCCCCTGCGCGAGCTTTTCAAGGACGAGGTGCGCAAGGTGGCCGTGGAACTGGGCCTGCCGGATTTCATCATCTGGCGGCATCCCTTCCCGGGCCCGGGCCTGGCCATCCGCATCATCGGCGAGGTCACGCCGGAGCGCCTGGACATCCTGCGCCGGGCGGACAAGATCGTGCAGGCCGAGCTTCTGGCCTCGGACTGGTACCGCAAGGTGTGGCAGGGGTTCGCCGTGCTGTTGCCGCTTAAGACCGTGGGCGTCATGGGCGACGACCGGACCTACGAAAGCGTGTGCGCCGTGCGGGTGGTGGACAGCCTGGACGCCATGACCGCCGACTGGTCCCGGGTGCCGTCGGAGATACTGGCCACCATCTCAAATAGAATAATCAATGAAGTCAAGGGAATAAATAGGGTGGTGCTGGACATCTCCTCCAAGCCGCCAAGCACCATCGAATGGGAATAGACCGGACGCGTAAGCGCCCAAAACGGGAAGACATATGTTTGGCATCGGCACGACGGAACTTTTGGTCATATTGGTGGTGGCGCTCATCGTCATCGGCCCGAGCAAGCTGCCCGACGTCATGCGCACCATCGGCAAGGGCCTGGCGGAATTCCGCCGGGTGAGCACCGACGTGAAAAGCACCTTGGAGGCCGAGGTGCAGCGGGCCGAGGACACCAAGCGCAAGGAAGAAGCCAAGAAGGAACTTTTTCCGGACAAGGAAGCGGACAAGCCCGATGCCGCCGCCGCGACGGCCCAGGCGGAAAAATCCGCCAAGGAACCAGCCGAAACACCCGCCGCTTCACCCGCTGCGGACAAGCAGACGGTCTGATCGGCCGCTGCCAGGGGAGCCAGGGACATGACCGAGCGAACGGCCCGCATCGAACGCAAGACCGCCGAGACGGACGTTTCCGTATCCCTGCACCTGGACGGCGGGGGCCGCACCCGGTGCGACACGGGGTTTGCCTTTGCCGACCACATGCTCACGCTTCTCGGCTTCTGGGCCGGGTTCGACCTGGAGGTGACCTGCCGGGGCGACCATGAGGTGGACGCCCACCACAGCCTGGAAGACGTGGGCTTGGCCCTGGGGCAGGCGCTTTTGGCCGCCGCCGGGGACCGGGCAGGTATCGAACGGGTGGGGCACGCCCGGGTGCCCATGGACGAGGCCCTGGCCGAGGTCACCGTGGATCTTTCGGGCCGTCCGTATTTGGTCTATCTTGAGAGCACCCTGCCTGCCGTGGTGGCGGGCGAGGAAAAGGACGTGTGGCGGGAGTTTTTCAAGTCCCTGGCCGTTTGCGCCAAAATGAACCTTCATGTGTGCTTCGTGTACGGCCAAAACGGCCATCATCAGCTCGAAGCCGCGTTCAAGGCGCTGGGAATGGCCCTGCGCCGGGCTTTGGCCGCCGGGAGAACCGGCGTGCCCAGCACCAAAGGGAGCCTCGACCGATGAACACCATGCTGCTCAAACGCCTGCTTGTGGTCGCCGCCGTGGCGCTTCTTGTGTTTTCCCTGGGGTGCAAGCGGAAAGCCCCGGCAAGCGCCGCCCCCACGGAAGCCAGAATCGCCGTGGCCCCGTTTGCCAATCCCAGGGCCGATTTCGAGCTTTTGGCCGGATTTCTGCCCGAGGACGCCCCGGCCGTGAGCGAGGGGGTGCCCGGCAAGCTGGACGAGGTGTTCACCGGGGTTTTGGCCTCGGGCGGCAAGGCCCGCATCGCCGGACCTTCCGCCGTTGCCGCGTGCCTGAAGGCGGAACCGAAGGAGACCGAGGGCGGCCGGCTCGGTACCCTGCGCTACTGGCAGGACATCGGCCGGTGCGCCGGGGTGGACTATGTGGTCGTGCCCCAGGTGCTGGCTTGGCGGGAGCGCGAAGGCTCGGCCATGGGCACCACCGTCTCCGCCGCCGTGGTCATCAATTTCTATCTGCTCGACGTCAAGACCGGCGGGGTGATCAAATTCTTCCATTTCGACGAGGAGCAGCTCGCCTTGGCCGACAATCTGCTTGAAGCCAAAAAGTTCATCGACCGCAAGGGACGCTGGCTGACGGCCTACGAACTGGCCGCCGAGGGGATGCGGGCCGCCGTGACGGAGTTCGGGTTGTGATCGTCTATCCGGCCATCGATCTCAAGGACGGCCGGTGCGTGCGGCTGCGCCAGGGCCGGGAAGACGACGTGACCGTCTTCTCCGAGGATCCCGAGGCCATGGCCCATCATTGGGCGGAACTCGGGGCCGAGTGGCTGCACGTGGTGGACCTGGACGGGGCCTTTTCCGGCATCCCCAAGAATGCGCCGCTCATCGGGCGCATCTGCAAGAGCCTGGACATCCCGGTCCAGCTCGGGGGCGGCATCCGCGACCTGTCCGTGGCCGAGGCCTACCTGGACGCCGGGGTGCGGCGCATCCTCATCGGAACCATGGCCATCACCGACCCGGACGGCTTCGGCGAGATCGCCCGGGCCCTGCCCGGCCGGGTGGGTGTGTCCCTGGACGCCGCCGACGGCAGGCTCAAGATCCGGGGCTGGGTGGACGACGCCGGGATGGCCGTGGAGGACGTCCTGCCGCGCCTGGAAGACCAGGGTGTGGCCTTTCTGGTCTATACCGACATCAGCCGCGACGGCATGCAGACCGGGGTGAACATCACGGCCATGGAGCGCCTGCTGTCGCTGACGACACTTCCGGTCATCGCCGCGGGCGGGGTGGCCACCATGGACGACGTCACGGCCCTGGCCCCCCTGGCGAAAAAAGGGCTGGACGGCGTCATCACCGGCCGGGCCATCTACGCCGGAACGCTGGATTTCAAGGCGGCCGCGGCCTTTGCCTCAAGTCTTTAGAGTCGGTATTGCGCCGGCCTCCGAGGCGTTTGTCCCGGGTCTGCGGGCAGGCTGTATGTGAAAATGAGAATCACCTTCCCTGTAGCGCCGGCCCGGCCCGGCCGGTCTGGACCCGGGAGGGCAACCGCGCCGCCCCGGGCCGCGCGCCGAGCGAGGAACACGAACATGCCCAGCATCGAAGTCAAGGGAATGTCCTGCAACCACTGCGTGATGAACGTGACCAAGACCCTGGCGGCCCTGCCCGGGGTGAGCAACGTCAACGTGGACCTGGGCAAGGGCCTGGCCACTTTCGATGCCGCCGCCCTCGACCCTGCGGCCGTGCGCGAGGCCATCGCCAAGATCGGTTTCGAGCCGGGCGAGGTGAAATAGGCGGCGGGATGTCGACGGATCACTGGAAAGCCATGGGCCGGGTGCCGTCTTCCCTGGGGCTGGACCCGGACTTCGTCACCGTGGTCGGCCCGCGGGATGCGATCCTGGATATGGGCTGCGGGGACGGCCGGACCCTGTCCGAGCTGGGGGCGCTGGTTGGGCGCGCGGCCGGGGCTGCGGATCGGCCGGTGTGGGCCGGCGTGGATGTGAATCTCCCAAGCCTTGAGGCCGGGATGCAACGCCGCCTGCCGGGCACGGCCTTCGTGCGCGGGGATCTGAATCGCCTTCCCTTTGCCGGGAAACGCTTCGCCTACGGCATCATGCATGCGGTTCTGACCACCCTGGACACCCCCGGCCTGCGCCGGGCGGTCCTGGCCGAGGCGGCCCGAGTGCTCACGCGCGGTCTTTCCCTTTCCGATTTTCTCCTGACCCCGGAGGTTCCCCTGTACCGGGAGCGGTACGAACGTGGATTCTCGGAGACAGGGGAGTGGGGCACCTTCCGGGTTCTGGACGGAACGCGCCATCTCTACACTGCCCATCATTACACCCTGGAAGAACTGGAGAACCTGTTGCGGGAGGCGGGCTTTCGCCGTACCCGCCTGGACCGGGTGAAGTCGCGGACCAGGTCCGGAAACCTGGTCAACGGGGTCGTGGGCCAAGCCTTCCTGGACTGATGCGTCATTATTTTCACATCCCCCGCAATGAACAATACCCAATAAAAAGCGCGTGTTCCAGGCGGTAATCCGATCCTGGCGGGAAGGTATTGTGTCCGGAGGCGGAAAAATATCCGCCTGATCCCTTTCCTTTCATCCCCGTCTCGCTTATCTTTTCCGGCCCGGTGGGGATTTTTTCCCCGTTTCCGGGGAGGGCTTGACAGAGGCGTGCGAATCAACTAAATGCCTCCGTCTTTGTCATAAAAAGTTACGGAGAAGGTTATGCCCACGATCAACCAGCTCATCCGCAAGGAGCGCGCCGTTGTCGCCAAGCGCCGGAAAACGCCGGCCCTGCAGGCGTGCCCCCAGCGCCGTGGCGTGTGCACCCGCGTGTACACCACCACCCCCAAGAAGCCCAACTCGGCCTTGCGCAAAGTGGCCCGCGTCCGGCTCACCAACGGCATCGAAGTGACCTCGTACATTCCCGGCGAGGGTCATAACCTCCAGGAGCACTCCGTGGTCATGATCCGGGGCGGCCGCGTCAAGGACATTCCCGGCGTGCGCTACCATATCATCCGCGGCACCCTGGATACGGCCGGGGTCGGCGACCGCCGCCAGAGCCGGTCCAAGTACGGCGCCAAGCGCCCCAAATAAGAACGGCCCGCTAAGGACCGACAGGACAAGGAGTGATGGCGTATGCCTCGTAAAGGCCCCGTCCCCAAGAGATCGGTGCTGCCCGATCCCAGATACGGCAGCCAGTTGATCACGAAGTTCATTAATCGCCTGATGCACGACGGCGAGAAGAGCGTCGCCGAAGGGCTCTTCTATCGTGCCGTGGACGTGCTGGCCGAGAAGGCCGGCGAAGACCCCTTGAAAGCCTTTGAAAAGGCCCTGGGCAACGTCCGTCCGCACATGGAGGTCAAGCCCCGCCGGGTTGGCGGCGCGACCTACCAGGTACCCATGGAAGTGCGCCCCGAGCGCCAGGTCACCCTGGCCATCCGGTGGGTCATCAATTATGCCCGCTCGCGCGGCGAGAAGGGCATGGCCGACAAACTGTCCGGGGAACTCCTGGATGCCTATAACAATCGCGGCGGGGCGGTGAAGAAGCGCGAAGACACTCACCGCATGGCCGAGGCCAACAAGGCCTTCGCCCATTACCGCTGGTAGCGGAGATTTTCGTGTCCAAGCCCGTACCCATCGAGCGGCAACGCAACATAGGCATCATGGCCCACATTGATGCCGGGAAGACCACGACCACGGAGAGAATTCTCTTCTATACCGGCGTGTCCCACAAGATCGGGGAAGTCCATGACGGCCAGGCCACCATGGACTGGATGGTCCAGGAGCAGGAGCGCGGCATCACCATCACCTCCGCCGCCACCACCTGTTTCTGGCGTGACCATCGCATCAACATCATCGACACCCCGGGGCACGTCGACTTCACCATCGAGGTGGAGCGTTCCCTCCGGGTTCTCGACGGGGCCGTGGCCGTCTTCGACGCCGTGGCCGGAGTCGAGCCCCAGACCGAGACCGTGTGGCGCCAGGCCGAGCGCTACAACGTGCCGCGTATGAGCTTCGTCAACAAGATGGACCGCGTCGGCGCGGACTTCTTCCGTTGCGTGGACATGATCCGCGACCGCCTGGGCGCCAAGCCCGTCCCCCTGCAGATTCCCATCGGGTCCGAGGAGGATTTCCAGGGCGTGGTGGATCTCATCCGGGGCAAGGCCGTCTATTTCGACGATTCCACCAAGGGCCGCGAGTATGTCGAAAAGGACATCCCCGCCGATCTTGCGGATCGTTACGACGAGTTGCGGCTGGCCATGCTCGAGGCCGTGGCCGAGGAAGACGACACCCTGCTGGAAAAATATCTCGGCGGTGAGGACATCTCTCCCGAAGAATTGGTGGCGGCCATCCGCAAGGCCACCATCGGGCTGTCCATCTGCCCGGTCCTGTGCGGTTCGGCCTTCAAGAACAAGGGCGTGCAGCCCCTGCTCGACGCGGTGGTCGATTATCTGCCGTCCCCCGTGGACATCCCGGCCGTCATAGGAAGCGATCCCGATTATCCGGAAAAGCAGATCGAGTGCCCCTGCGACCCGAAAAAGCCCCTGGCCGCCCTGGCCTTCAAACTCATGTCCGATCCCTTCGTGGGCCATCTGACCTTTCTGCGCCTGTACTCCGGCCGCATCGAGTCGGGCATGACCGTGGTCAACGCCAACACCGGGAAAAAGGAACGCGTGGGGCGGCTGCTCAAGATGCACGCCAACAAGCGCGAGGACATCAAGGAAGCCGAAGCCGGCGACATCGTGGCCGCAGTGGGCATGAAGATCACCAGCACCGGCGACACCCTGTGCGAGCAGGGCAAGACGGTGAAGCTGGAATCCCTGACCATCCCCGAGCCGGTCATCGAGGTGGCCATCGAGCCCAAGACCAAGGCCGACCGTGACGCCCTGTCCCAGGCCCTGGCCAAGCTGGCCAAGGAAGACCCGTCTTTCCGTGTCAAGGGAGACGAGGAGTCCGGCCAGACGCTGATCGCGGGCATGGGCGAGCTGCACCTGGAAATCATCGTGGACCGCCTCATGCGCGAGTTCGGGGTCAACGCCAATGTCGGCCAGCCCCAGGTGGCCTACCGCGAGACCATCACCAAGAGCGTCAAGCACGAGAACCGCTACGTCAAGCAGACTGGCGGCCGGGGCCAGTACGGCCACGTGGTCATCGAGATCGGTCCCAAGGAAGACGGCGGCTATGAGTTCGTCAACTCCATCGTGGGCGGCGTGATCCCCAAGGAATACATTCCGGCTGTGGACAAGGGCATCCAGAACGCCATGAAATCCGGCATACTGGCCGGGTTCCCGGTGGTGGACATCAAGGCCGAACTCACCTTCGGCTCCTACCATGAAGTGGATTCTTCCGAGCAGGCCTTCTACGTGTGCGCCTCCCAGGCCTTCAAGGAAGCCGTGCACAAGGCCGGGCCAGTGCTCCTCGAACCGATCATGATGGTTGAGGTGGTCACCCCGGACGAATACCTTGGCGAGGTCATGGGTGATTTGAACGGCCGTCGCGGCCGGGTGTCCAAGCTCGACGCGCGTCCCGGCGCCCAGATCATCAGCGCCCACGTGCCCCTGTCCCAGATGTTCGGCTACGCCACGGATCTGCGTTCGCGCACCCAGGGTCGGGCCACATTCAGCATGCAGTTCGATCATTACGAAAAGGTTCCCGCCAGCCTGGCCGAGGAACTGGTGAAAAAGAAATAACACGCCCTGGCGGCGAGACGCGCTAGGCGAGACAACAGACCACACGACGACAAAAGCAGGGGGAAACCATGGGCAAGGCGAAATTCGAGCGCAACAAGCCGCATGTCAACATCGGCACCATCGGTCACATCGACCACGGCAAGACCACTCTGACCGCAGCCATCACCCGTCTGGCCAGCATGA